>Ga0209483_1002596_pt1 | contig 12523 bp, 4 predicted proteins | sample NGEPerA_FD_184508 | JGI IMG/M metagenome (GOLD analysis project Ga0209483, IMG submission 184508) | Arctic peat soil microbial communities from the Barrow Environmental Observatory site, Barrow, Alaska, USA - NGEE PermafrostL2-A... | ecosystem: Environmental > Terrestrial > Soil > Wetlands > Peat... | reverse complement strand
CGGAGTCCTGCTCCACGCTGAAATGGATCGCCGCGTCATGGAAACGGATCGCCAGTTCCTGGTAGCCGCGAATACCCCATCCGTGATACAACAGGCTTGTGGACATGAGTTTGTCTCCTTTCTGAAGCTTGGTAACTCCAGAGGAGACGGCCATGTCCATTTTTTTTCAAGCACTACCTACGCAAAAGCCGGAAGAACCTTGAAAAGAGCTTGTTCGCTGGCTTCGACAGGACACGATTCTGACGCGGTGGCGGCGCGTGCATCCAGCCGATTCCCGGTCACACTTCAGCATCTGTCTTCATTGAGCACAAAGCGGCGAGGACGCCGCTTCTACGTAGAAGCGGCGTCCTCGCCGCTTCACTACCGGTGAACCTATGAGCAACTACGCGGCGAATTGCAAAAAAACGCGCGTCGCAGGCGGCGGCACAAAGCGGCGCCGGGCTGCGCATGTTGGGATGATGCCTTAGACTTCGGCCAGCCGCGCCAGCCGGGAGGCGGCGATGCGGGCGATTGCGCAGGTGAGGTCGGCGGGGGAGACGGGCTTGGCCAGGTGGGCCTGGTAGCCGGCGGTCAGGGCGCGGAAGCGGTCTTCCTCGCGGGCGTAGGCGGTCAGGGCCAGGGCGGGGATCGTGCCGCCCTGGGCGGCGGGGGTTTCGCGCAGCAGGCGGATCAGGTCGTACCCATCGCGGTCGGGCATCGCCACATCGCTGACCAATACATCCGGCGGCCCCTGCTCGATTTTGTCCAGCGCCTCGCGCACCGAGCCGGCACAACTGACCGATGCGCCGGCGCGCGACAGGACGGCGGCGATCACCTCGCGGGCGTCGGGCTCATCATCGACGATCAGAATATTCAGGCCGTTAAGATCCGCGGATATGGGTTCCCCATCGGCATCGGTGTCGTCGCAGGGCTCGGCAGGTCCGGATTTCGCCGGCGCCGGAGCCGGGGCAATGGGCTGGGCCGTGTTGGAGAGCAATGGAAGATCGACAACGAAGCTGGCGCCCAGGCCTTCGCCTTCGCTGTGGGCCCAGACGGCGCCGCCGTGCAGTTCAACGATATGGCGGACGATGGTCAGTCCGATCCCCAGGCCGCCGTGCTGGCGCGTGCTGGTGGAGTCGGCTTGGCGGAAGCGGTCGAAGACGTAGGGGAGGAATTCGGGCGCAATGCCCCTGCCGCTGTCGGTGAATGTCATGCGAGCCTGGGCGCCGTGGCGGCCGAGGGTGAGGCTGACGCGCCCGCCGGAGGGAGTGAATTTCACCGCGTTGCTGAGCAGGTTCCAGGCGACCTGCTGCAGGCGGTCGGAATCTCCGCTGACCAATTCGCTGCCATTGGCCAAGTCCACCGACAGGGCGATCGACTTGGCATCCGCCGCCGGTCGGGCGGCATCGATCGCGGCAGCCAATACATCACACAGCGACACCGGCTGCACGCTCAGCCGCAGCTTGCCGGTGGTGATGCGGGAAACGTCCAGTAAATCCTCGATAAGCTTTGTCTGCGAGCGCGCGTTGCGCTCGATGACCTCAAGCCCGTGGCCGACCTGCTCGTCCAGCGATTCCATGCGAAGGAGTTGGGCCCAGCCGAGGATCGCATTCAACGGCGTGCGCAGCTCGTGGGAGAGCGTGGCCAGAAACTCATCCTTCACCCGATTGGCCTCGCGCTCCTGGGCGTAAAGGGTATTTTCGATGGCGATGGAAGTCATCTGCGCCAGTTGGGTGAGGATGGCTTCGTCGTCCACGGTGAATTCGCCATCGTAGCGGTCGGAGAGGTAGATGACGCCCATGGCGCGGTCGTCGGTGGCAGTGAGCGGGGCGGCAATCATGCCGTGGATGGGCGGCACATCCGCATCGCGCACGATCTGCCAATCGGGATGCCGATGAAGCTGCTCGTTGGTCATGCGCACGGCGCGGCGGCCGCGCGCCGCCTGAGTGCTGGCGCACGGGTCGAGGCGCAGCTTGCGGCCGCGCCAATCGGCATATTTTTCGGAGAATGAGCCGCACGCTTGTGTCGGCGGCGCGTGCAATGCGATGCCCTGGTGCGGGATGAACAGCGTAATGGCCTGATGGGCGCCGATGATGTCGCGGGCGATGTCGGCGACGGTCTGGAGCATGGCGGCCAGCGATCGCGCCGCGTTGATGGCCAATGCGCCGCTGGCGAGTTTTTGCAGTTGTGCGGCCCGGCGCTGCTGCAATTCGGCCTGCCAGCGGACTTCGCGGGTCTTGCGGTACAGATCGACGAAAACCGCGACCTTCGTGCGTAGGACTTCAGGAACCACCGGGGCGAGAATGTAGTCCACCGCGCCCAGCGAATAGCCGCGCGCGACGTGCAATTCATCGGCGAAGCTGGTGACGAAAATGATGGGCGTGTCGCGGGTGGCGCGGCGCTGGCGGATGAGCGAGGCGGTTTCCAGGCCGTCCATGCCCGGCATGTTCACGTCGAGCAGAATGACGGCAAATTCCCCTGCCAGCAGCGCCCGCAACGCCTGGCGCCCGCTGCCGGCGCGGACGAGGTTTTGGCCCAGGTCTTCCAGCACCGCCTCCAGCGCCAGAAGCTTGTCGGGGCGGTCGTCCACCAGGAGGATGTTGACCTTGGAATCCGTCATTCAGGTACATCAACGTCGAGCATTGTTGCCGCTGTCCTGCTCATGCCTCATGCGCGACAATATGCACAATGTATCACGGGCGTCCCGCCCAGTGCGTGTTACGGTTGCTTTGGCAGAAAAGCGCAACTGGCGGTATCCTCACCGTAGGCACGGGCGAGACGCCCGTGATACGTCGAGCCGTTGGACATTTCACCTGTACGCTAAAGCCAATCCACAATAGGCGGTGCAGTCGTGTTTGGCACGGCTGCACTCTGCGCTCAACGCCGGCAATTGGCAACCGAATTCCATCCGAATATTCCGGGCAGGCGTTAAAATCAATACTCCTTTCCCCGCAAATCACAATTTATCGGTACAACCAGACCCGCAGCAGCCCCAGCAACTGCTCGGTATCGACGGGTTTGGAGATGTAGTCGCTGGCGCCGGCCTCGATGCACTTCTCGCGGTCGCCTTTCATGGCCTTGGCGGTGAGGGCGATGATCGGCAGGGAGCGGAACTTGGCGAGTTTGCGGATGGCGCGCATGGTGTCGTAGCCGTCCATGTCGGGCATCATGATGTCCATCAGCACTGCGTCCATGTCGGCTTGCTCATGGAGCGTCTCGATGGCGGCCTTGCCGGTCTCGGCGGAGAAAATCTGGGCATCGTAGGGTTCAAGGATGCTGGTCATGGCGAAAATGTTGCGGATGTCATCATCGACCACCAGAACCTTCTTGCCCTTGAGCACCGTCGCCGCGCTGTGCAATCCGTCGAGCATGGCCCGGCGTTCGGTCGGCAGCACCGTGAGATCGCGATGCAGGAACAACGAGGCATCGTCGAGCAGCCGTTCGGGCGAGCGCACGTCGCGCAAAACGGTCGTTTGGCCCAGCCGCTTGAGGTGCAGTTCTTCCTTTTTCGTATACTCGCGCGTCGAGTAGACGATCAACGGCAGATCGCGCAGGCCGGCGCCTTCGCGGATTTCGTCCACCAGGTCAAAGCCGTTCACATCCGACAGGTCTGGATCGAAGACCACCAGATCAAACGGGCTTTCCTTGAGAATGGCCAGCGCCTGCGCGCCGGTGTCGGCGGTTGAGATTTCCGCGTCTTCACCGGCGACAATCTGCGCGATCTCCCTGCGGCGACCTTCATCGCCGCTCACCACCAGCACGCGCCGGGCGCGCGGCTCGGCAAACTTCTTGAAGAGCCCGAAGACGGCATCGAGCTCGTCGCGGGTTTTCACGGGCTTCACCAGCGCACCCATCGCGCCCATCCGCAGGCCGCGTTCGCGCTCTTCCTCGGTGGTGATGAGGTGGACGGGGATATGGCGGGTGGCGGCATCGTCTTTCAGGCGGTCGAGCACGCGCCAGCCGTCTATGTCCGGCAGATTGATGTCAAGCGTGATGGCCTGGGGCTTGAGGTTGCGGGCGGTGCTGATGGCCGCGCTGCCGCGCGATACCACCACGGCCTTGTACTGGTTCTCATGCGCCAGGTCGAGCAGGTAATGGGCGAAGTTGGGATCGTTCTCGACGATGAGAAGCACGTTGTCGCCGGGCTGGAGGTCCGCCGAATCGTCGTTGAACGGATTGGCGCTGGCGGCAGCCTCGGAAACGAGGCCCGGGCGGGTCGTGAGAGGCTGGTCGGGCGTGACGAGGATATGCTCGTTGACCTGCGCCGAGCGGCGCGGGACGCGCGCCGGCACATAGGACTGGGGAATGTAGAGCGTGAACGTGCTGCCCTGGTTGGGCGTGCTGGTGAGGCGGATTTCACCGCCCAGAAGCTTGGCCAGTTCGCGGCTGATGGCCAGGCCCAGGCCGGTTCCGCCGTACTTGCGGCTGGTGCTGCCGTCCGCCTGCTGGAAGGCCTCGAAAATGATCTGCTGCTTCTCGGGCGGGATGCCGATGCCGGTGTCGCTCACGCTGAAGGCGATGACTGCGCGGGCGCGGTTGAGGTTTTCGTTGTCCGATGACCAGCCGGTCGAGGCCTGATCCACCCGCAACGAGACCTGCCCGTTGTCCGTGAACTTGAACGCGTTGGACAGCAGATTCTTGAGAATCTGCTGCAATCGCTTGGCGTCTGTGTGGATGGCGCGGGGCAGTTCAGGCGACAAGTCGGCGTGGAATTCGAGCTTCTTGCTCTCGGCCACGTGCCGGAACGTGCGATCGACGTAATCGCTCAGATCGCGGAAGGTCACGTCGCCGATGTCCACGATCACCGTGCCCGACTCGATCTTCGATAGATCCAGGATGTCGTTGATGAGGGCCAGCAGATCATTGCCCGAGGAATGGATGGTGCGGGCGAATTCGACCTGGCGGGCGGTGAGGTTGCCTTCGCCGTTCTTGGACAACTGATCGGAAAGGATCAGCAGTGAATTGAGCGGCGTGCGCAGTTCGTGGCTCATGTTGGCCAGGAATTCGCTCTTGTACTTGGAGGTGAGGGCAAGCTGCTTGGCTTTTTCTTCCAGGGCCTGGCGGGCCTGCTCGACTTCCTTGTTCTTGCGTTCCACTTCCACGTTCTGATCGGCCAGCAGCCGGGCCTTGTCTTCCAACTCGGCGTTGGTCTGCTGCAACTCTTCCTGCTGCGCCTGCAACTCGCGGGCGAGCGACTGGGACTGCTTGAGCAAATCCTCGGTACGCATGTTGGCTTCGATGGTGTTGAGCACGATGCCGATGGATTCGCAAAGCTGGTCGAGGAAGGTTTCGTGCGTGGAATTGAACCGGTCGAAGCTGGCCAGTTCCATGACCGCCTTTACCTGGCCCTCGAAGATGATGGGCATCACGATGAGATTGAGCGGCGACGATTCGCCAAGCCCGCTGGTGATCTTGATGTAATCGGATGGCACCGCGCTGAGCAGAATCTTCTCCTTCTCCAACGCGCACTGCCCGACGATGCCTTCGCCGAGCTTGAATTTGTTGTCGATGTTCTTGCGTTCCTTGTAGGCGTAGCTGGCGAGCAGCTTGAGCATGGGATCATCGGCTTTCCCAGAGTCCATGATGTAGAAGACGCCTTGTTGCGCGGAGACCACTGGGGCGAGTTCCGACAGAATCAGCCGCCCCACCGTCAGCAGGTCTTTTTGGCCCTGAAGCATTCGGCTGAATTTGGCGAGGTTGGTCTTGAGCCAGTCCTGCTCGGCGTTCTTAAGCGTGGTGTCCTTCAGATTGCGGATCATCTCATTGATGTTGTCCTTGAGGGAGGCCACTTCGCCCTGCGCGGCCACGGCGATGGATCGCGTTAAGTCGCCCTTGGTGACGGCGGTTGCCACTTCGGCAATGGCGCGCACCTGGGTGGTGAGGTTGGCGGCAAGCTGATTCACGTTATCCGTCAGGTCTTTCCACGTTCCCGCGGCGCCGGGCACGTTGGCCTGGCCGCCGAGTTTTCCTTCGACGCCCACTTCGCGGGCCACGGTGGTTACCTGGTCGGCGAACGTCGCCAGCGTGTCGATCATGCCGTTGATCGTGTCGGCCAGTTCGGCGATTTCGCCCTTGGCGTCCACGGTCAGTTTGCGCTTCAGGTCTCCGTTGGCGACGGCGGTCACGACCTTGGCGATGCCGCGCACCTGGTTGGTGAGGTTGCCGGCCATGAAGTTCACGTTATCAGTCAGGTCTTTCCATGTGCCGGCGACGCCCTTCACCTCGGCCTGCCCGCCGAGTTTTCCCTCGGTGCCCACTTCGCGGGCCACGCGGGTTACTTCCGACGCGAAGCTGTTGAGCTGATCCACCATGGTGTTGACGGTGTTTTTCAATTCGAGGATTTCGCCGCGCACGTCCACGGTGATCTTTTTCGACAAGTCGCCGTTTGCCACGGCAGTCGTCACGGCGGCGATGTTTCTCACCTGGTCGGTGAGGTTGGACGCCATGAAGTTCACGTTGTCCGTCAAATCCTTCCACGTACCGGCGACGCCCGGCACGTTGGCCTGCCCGCCCAGCTTACCTTCGGTGCCCACCTCACGGGCCACGCGCGTCACTTCCGACGTGAACGCGCGAAGCTGGTCCACCATGGTGTTGATGGTGTTCTTCAGTTCCAGGATTTCGCCCTTCACGTCCACGGTGATCTTCTTGGACAAGTCGCCGGTTGCCACGGCCTTGGCCACATCGGCGATGTTTCGCACCTGCGACGTGAGGTTGCCGGCCATTGAGTTCACGTTGTCGGTCAAGTCTTTCCATGTGCCGGCGACGCCTTTCACTTCGGCCTGCCCGCCCAGCTTTCCTTCCGTGCCCACTTCGCGGGCCACGCGGGTTACTTCGGCAGCGAAGGACGACAACTGATCCACCATGGTGTTGATGGTGTTTTTCAATTCCAGGATTTCGCCCTTCACGTCCACGGTGATTTTCTTGGACAAGTCTCCGTTGGCGACGGCGGTAGTCACGGCGGCGATGTTTCGTACCTGGCCGGTCAGGTTACCTGCCATGAAGTTCACGGAGTCGGTCAGGTCTTTCCATGTGCCGGCCACGCCGCGCACGTCGGCCTGCCCGCCCAGTTTTCCTTCGGTGCCTACTTCTCGCGCCACGCGGGTTACTTCCGAGGCGAAGCTGTTGAGCTGATCCACCATGGTGTTGATGGTGTTCTTCAGTTCCAGGATTTCGCCTTTCACGGCGACGGTGATCTTCTTCGACAAGTCGCCATTCGCCACGGCGGTGGTCACGGCGGCGATGTTTCTCACCTGTGCCGTTAAGTTACCGGCCATCGAGTTCACCGAATCGGTTAAGTCTTTCCATGTGCCGGCGACCCCCTTCACGTCCGCCTGCCCGCCCAATTCCCCTTCGGTGCCCACCTCCCTTGCCACGCGGGTTACTTCCGCCGCGAAGCTCGATAACTGATCCACCATGGTGTTAATCACGTTTTTGATCTGTAGGATTTCGCCTTTCACGTCCACGGTGATTTTTTGCGTCAAGTCGCCGCTGGCGATGGCGGTTGCGACCTTGGAGAATTCGCGCAGCTGCACGGTGAGGTTGCCGGCCATGGAGTTCACGGAGTCGGTGAGGTCTTTCCACACGCCTGCCACGCCGCGCACTTCGGCCTGCCCGCCCAGTTTTCCTTCGGTGCCCACTTCGCGGGCCACGCGCGTTACTTCGGCGGCGAACGATGACAACTGATCCACCATGGTGTTCACGGTGTTTTTCAGTTCGAGAATTTCCCCCTTCACGTCCACGGTGATCTTCTTGGACAGATCGCCCATGGCGACGGCCTTGGTCACGTCGGCGATGTTTCGCACCTGGGACGTGAGGTTGCCGGCCATGAGATTGACGTTATCGGTCAGGTCCTTCCAGGTGCCTGCCACGCCGCGCACGTCGGCCTGTCCGCCCAACTTTCCTTCCGTTCCCACTTCGCGCGCCACGCGGGTTACTTCGGCGGCAAAGGAGGAGAGCTGATCCACCATGGTGTTGATGGTGTTTTTCAATTCGAGAATTTCCCCCTTCACGTCCACGGTGATTTTTTTGGACAAGTCGCCGCGCGCGACGGCGGTGGTCACGGCGGCGATGTTACGCACCTGCGATGTGAGGTTGCCGGCCATCGAGTTCACGGAATCCGTCAAGTCCTTCCATGTGCCGGCCACGCCTTTCACCTCGGCCTGGCCGCCGAGCTTTCCTTCGGTGCCCACTTCGCGGGCCACGCGCGTTACTTCCGAGGCGAAGCTGTTGAGCTGATCCACCATGGTGTTGATGGTTTGCTTGAGTTCGAGAATTTCGCCGCGCACGTCCACGGTGATTTTCTTGGACAAGTCGCCATTGGCCACGGCGGTCGTCACGGCGGCGATGTTACGTACCTGGCCGGTAAGGTTGGCGGCCATCGAGTTCACGGAGTCGGTCAAATCTTTCCACGTTCCCGACACGCCTTTCACGTCGGCCTGTCCGCCGAGCTTTCCTTCGGTGCCCACTTCGCGGGCCACGCGGGTTACCTCCGAGGCGAACGAACGAAGCTGATCCACCATGGTGTTGATGGTGTCCTTGAGTTCGAGGATTTCGCCCTTTACGTCAACGGTGATTTTCTTGGACAAGTCGCCATTGGCGACGGCGGTGGTGACGGCGGCGATGTTTCTCACCTGGGCCGTCAGGTTGCCGGCCATGCCGTTCACGGAGTCGGTCAAGTCCTTCCAGGTGCCGGCGACGCCCTTCACCTTGGCTTGGCCGCCCAGCTTACCTTCCGAGCCGACTTCGCGGGCCACGCGGGTTACTTCCGAGGCGAACGAGCCAAGCTGATCCACCATGGTGTTGACGGTCTTGGCGGTGCGCAGGAATTCGCCGGCCAGCGGTCGGCCTTCGATTTCCATCGCCATCGTCTGCGACAGATCCCCCTTGGCCACGGCGCCGATCACGCGGGCGGTTTCGCTGATGGGGTGAACCAGATCGCTGATCAGCGTGTTGACCGAATCCACCGAATCTTCCCAGGCGCCGGTGACTTCGCCCATCGAGGCGCGCTGGGAGATTTTGCCTTCCTTGCCGACGACGCGGCTGAGGCGCGCCAGTTCCTCGCTCATTCGCTCATTGAGCTCGATCACTTCGTTGAAGGCGTCGGCGATCTTGCCGTCCATGCCTTCCAGATCGATCGGAAGCCGCGCGGAGAAATCGCCTTTCTTAAACGCCAGCAGCGCCATGAGAAGCTGCGTCTTGTCGAGCACCGGCCCCTGATCGGCCTTGGCGGAAAGAATCGTGGAGATGGAAGGCTGGCCGGTCAGTGTTTCGCCTTTGCCCGATCCGTCGCGCGCGTCGCGGGCGCGATTCGGGATTGGATCGGCAATCCGCGGCGCGGCTTTGGCGGCGCGTTGGCCGTTGCCGTTGCCATTCTTCTTCGCGCCGTTTCCGTTGCCGTTGGACTTGAGGGCGTGCGCCGCGGGGGATTGCGTCTTCATTGCAAGGCTCCAGCAAATAATGCGTTTACAGACCCTGGGATTCGATTAGCTTTACGACCTGTGATTGGCGCGGTTTGGCGGGAAATGCATTTTCGCCCCGAACCGTGACAGCCCATCCCAAGGCCTCGCCTGCGAACCGCCGGGTGGACAATCCTCCATGATTGACTGGCTTTGAAACCCGGCCCGACAGGCGTTCGGGCGTCAGTATATCAAGGGGTGTGGGATTAAATAAAGGGGCGAAGTATTTTATATTCCCTCAACCACTCCAACCCCTTGACCTTGACTCGCATGCCCCAAAGAATCGCCCCATGCCCGCTCCCGGCCCCTTCATCGTCGCGGATTTGAATGTTCGCGGCGAACTTCAACTCAAGGCCGATTACCGATACGAGCAGCTTGAGCAAATCGAGGGGTCTGTTCCCATCATCGCGCACTTGTCGGCCCACCTGTGGAAAACGCCCGAGGAATTTGAAACCACGCTGCCAGGCGGCCGATCGGATATGCGTCTGCGCTGGCGTTCCTCGGCCCCCACCGCCGGCATCGCCACGTTGCGCAGCGATGGGCAACTGGCGTCCCTGAGCCTCCTCGCCACCGGCATCGACCCGGATGCCGACAGCATTACGCTGCACGCCTTCCAGCGCCATCTGCTCCGCGAATGGCACGACACCGGCACCGAGCCGGCGTTCGCCCTGCTCAATCTCGACCAGCGCCCGCTCATCGCCACCATCAATTTCCAAAGCCCCGCCGCGCCCGGCGACCAATTTTTGGTCGCCCTCGCCGACCGCTGCTTCGCGGCGGCGTATTTTCGATTTCACCAACTCGCGTAATCCAATCGCGGCATTTTCGTAGGGTTCGCTTCAGCGAACGCAGCTTCCAGGATAGCGCGTTTCCCGCTCGCTAACCCGGATTATTCACCACGAAGTCACGAAGGCACTCAGAGCGGGCGAGCCCGCAACCCAAAGAAAGAGGGAAACCACGAATGGACGCGCGCTTTGAATTTTCCGCTTTCCTGCTTTCGAATTTGTTTCGGATTTCGTGCTTCGGATTTCGGATTTTCACCTTTCACTTGGCTTGCGGGCGCAGCCTGCGCTCAGTGACTTCGTGCGTTACCGTCCCTTTCGCGCAGACGGCTTGGCCGGCTGCTCCTTCCTCCGCTTTTCGTCCAACTTTTGCTTCTCCACCCATGCCGAGTAGTTGCCTTCAAAATCCACGATGCCCGGCGGCTTGAGCACCCAAAGCCGATCGACGCAACGGTCGAGAAAGTAGCGGTCATGGCTGACGCACAGGATGGTTCCCTCGAACTCGCCCAGCGCCGCCTCCAGGGCTTCGCGGGAGGCGATGTCCAGGTGATTGGTCGGCTCGTCGAGCACCAGCACGTTGGGGCGATCCGCAAGCAATTGCGCCAGGCGGACGCGGGCCTTTTCGCCGCCGCTGAGAAGCTCGATGCGCTTTTCCAGATCGTCGTTGCCGAACAGCATCAAGGCGAGCACTTCGCGGACGGCCTTGTCGTTTATGATCCGGCCTTCGTGGATCGCATCCATGAGCGTGTGGTGGGCCTTGAGCATGTCGAGGCGTTGGTCGTAATAGCCGATGGTCAGGTTCGCGCCCCACTTGATGGCGCCGCCGTCCGCGGGCTGTTCGCTCATGAGCACCTTGAGCATGGTGGTTTTGCCTGAGCCGTTGGGCCCGATGATGCCGATGCGCTCGCCGCGGGCGATTTCCACCGACACGTCTTCCCAAAGTTTGACGCTCTCGAATGCCTTGCTGAGCTCGCGGACTTGCAGCACGCGGTCGCCGGCGCGCTGGGTGGTGTTGAGCGAGAGGTTGATCTTCTGCTGGACGCCGACGCGTTGGACGACGTCGCCGCTTTCGAGCAGGCGTTCGAGGCGGCGTTCGCGCCCCTTGGCTTCCTTGCTGCGCTGGCCGGCGCGGAATCGGCGGATGAACTCCTGCTGCTTTTCGATGTCCTTCTGCTGCAATTCGTAGGCGCGCTGTTGCGTGGCTTCGTGCAGGGCGCGCTGCTCGACGTACGCCGAGTAGTTGCCGGGGTAGCTGTCGATCTGGGCGCGGTTGAGCCAGACGATGCGCGTGGCCAGGCGGTCGAGCAGGTAACGGTCGTGCGAGACGATAACGACGGCGCCGTTGAAGTCCGAAAGATATTTTTCAAGCCATTCGATCGCCGCCAGATCCAGGTGATTGGTCGGCTCATCGAGCAGCAGCAGATCCGGCTCGGAAAGCAGAAGTTTGCTCAACGCCAATCGCGAGCGCTGGCCGCCGGACAGGACAGACACTTTTTGTTCCCACGTCTCGCGTCCCAGGCCGACGCCCAGGAGGGTGGCTTCCATCTTGTGCTGGAAGACGTAGCCGCCGGCGATGTCAAATTCATGTTGTACGGTCTGGTAGCGTTCAAGGATTTTCTCCAGCGCCGCCCCGGTGGCATCCGCCATGCGATGCTCCAGATCGCGCATGTCGTGGGCGAGTTGATGAAGCTGGGCGAACCCCAGCTCGGCTTCGTCCAGCACCGTGTTCTCCGGGTCGAATTGCGGGTTCTGCACCAGATACCCGACGCGCGTCCCCCGGCTCACGGAGACGGAGCCCACATCCGGCTGCACCTGCCCCATGAGCATTTTGAAGAGCGTGGATTTGCCCGAGCCGTTGGCGCCGATGAACCCGACGCGCTCTTTTTCAAAGATCGCCAGGTCCAGTTTCTCGAACAAGACTTGCTTGCCGAAATGTTTCTCGATATTGCTGAAGGATGCGATGGCCATGATTTGGGTGAGGCTCGAAAGACGAAGAGAAAACAACCACGGAGACACCGGGGCACGGAGGCGCATTCGAGGCGAGGCGCAACTCTGTGAGAAAGGATAAGACCTGACAGTTAATTCTTTACCGGTCAAGCGAGCGAGTCGGTTTGGTCGAAAGCGCCTCCGTGATTCCGTGCCTCCGTGGTGGAATTTTTTTCGCCGGAAAATAGAGGAGGCCGCATCGCGAGTGCGGCCTCCTCGTTAGATTCCAGGAATCAGGTGGATTGGGGATTAGTAGCGTTTGCCGCCGCCCCCGCCGCCGCCGTAGCCGCCGCGGCCACCGCCGCCGCCGCCACTGCTGCCGCC
>Ga0209483_1002595_pt1 | contig 12532 bp, 15 predicted proteins | sample NGEPerA_FD_184508 | JGI IMG/M metagenome (GOLD analysis project Ga0209483, IMG submission 184508) | Arctic peat soil microbial communities from the Barrow Environmental Observatory site, Barrow, Alaska, USA - NGEE PermafrostL2-A... | ecosystem: Environmental > Terrestrial > Soil > Wetlands >... | reverse complement strand
GGCGATCGTGGAAGGATCGGCCCGCAGGCCTACACACAGGGCTCTGGAAATGCCCCTTACCGCGGACCATATCCAAGTGAGGCATGCCATCGAAGTGCCGTTCATGGGCAGGCAACTATCGCGAGCGCGAGTCCAGCCGGACGACCACACCCCGCTCAGATCCGTCCCAACTTTGCCTGTGAAGAGGCATACGGTGCACTCGACTGGCATCCGACGTGACAGAACGAAGCCCCCACCAGCGGTGGGGGCTTCGTTACTTCAGGCGTACTGCGGCATTAGGCCGACAGACGCGCCCATCTCAATCAGCTGGTGCATCAGCCGTTTCGCCTCGTCGGCGTCCGGTCGGGTGGGTTCATCTAGCGCTTCGGCCATTGCCAACGGCAGTGTCGAGTCGAACGAGTCGTCGACCTCGTCGCTCGTCATCCGGTCCGCGAACTGGATCGCTCCGTCGTCGCCGCGACCGTAGCGGAGCATCGTGTAGCTCCATACGCCCGGCTTCACCGTCGAGATGACCAGTGCTTCAGTTGCCGCAGGGTCCTCGCTGGGAGCCAGTCCGGAGCCGACCGGTGCGCAGTAGACATCGAGGATCAGACCTACGGCATCAGCCCCGGAGGTGCGCGCCAGGTCCATGATGGACTTCCACGCGGCCTCCTTGTGCTCGGATCCACGAAAGTCGATCATTACTGCGACCACAGGCACATCGTCACGGAACAACAGTGCCGTCTGGCAGGTAGCGCCGTCTGACCGCAATTCGTCGACCGACTTCTGTAGGAAGACATTGAGAGTGGAAAGCATCTCAGCGTGAGTGGTTGTCAATTTGGTACTCCTTCTGTTGGTTGTGGAGGCATCTGCCTACTCACCACCGTCAGCGCTGTGCGGAGAAGTCCAAACGGAATGCCCGGACAACACCTGAACCACAGACAGGCACTGGCGGACCGTCAGGCATTGCTCGTCGGGTAGCTGAAGTGCATCCGTCGCCAGCGTCAAGATGAGCTCGCCCACGAGGCTGCCCCAGTCGATTTCAAGGTCAAGGCAACTGAGCAATGCGGGAATCTGAACGATCACCCAACACGGGAGATCGCCGATCCGTTCTTCGCTCGGGAATTCCTCATCCAAGTCCACGGACTTGCCGTGGCCACTGGGGAAGCTGGCGCAGTCGAAATCTGCGCAATTCAGGAAGATCTGACCCGCCCATGGCTGGGAGTGCCAACGCCACAAAAGTGCCACGGATACCCACTTTGCCACAGTCCCGCCACAACGCACAGTGCACCATTGCTCACTTTCGGTGACCATCCCACGTGCTCTGAACTGGTGTTATCGCGTCTGCCCTGATCCGATCCAAAAAGACGACCGGATCGCTCGGTCGCACGCTGTTGCGCTGGGAACGCGAGATCGCCGTCTGGCACCGGGTCCACGTGAGCAACGGGCCGATCGAGGCGTCAACAACTTGATCAAGCGAGTGAAGCGGGCCGTTCGGGTTCACGTCATTTCGGAACTACCGGATCCGCTCGCTGCTCTTCACCGGCAAGCCCAACTGGGGCCTGCGGGCGACAGTCACTCCTCGCTGGGATCTGAAGAGTCTCCAAACTCAGGCCGCTGTGTCCCTCGCGGATACGACCGTCCTCGATGAGCCTGACGCAAACATCGACGACTGCGGCGTCATACAAGCTGCCTGAGCCCTTCTGCAGTTCCTTCCGGGCGATCTCGATGCCCAGGGCCGGCCGATACGGCCGATAGGCGGCCATCGCCTCCAGGACGTCGGCAACAGCGACGATTCGGGCGCCGATGGAGATCTGCTCTCCCCTGAGGCCCTGCGGGTAGCCGGATCCGTCGAGTCGCTCATGATGCTGCAAGACGATCTCTCGAACACCGGCAGGGAAGTCGACGCACTCCAGGATGTCGGATCCCGTTTGGGCGTGTGTTCGCACCAGATCCATCTCGGCGTCCCGGAGTCGGCCCGGACGGGAGAGGAGTTCGGCTGGGACGGCAACTTTTCCGAGGTCGTGGATCCTGGCGGCCAGATCGATGGTTTCGATATCGTCGGCCGAGACGTGCAACTCGGTGGCAATGGCCACAGCGATGTCGGCGACGGCTTTCTGATGGCCGGCGGTATAGGGATCGCTCATCTCGACGGTGGAAGACAGCGCGGCCACTACGGCACGGGTGAGTAGCGCGCGACTCTCCTCCAATCGTTTCCGATCGCAAATGTCGACCACCACGATGCCGATCCCCTCCACATGACCCTCGAGCATCACGGGGTAGTGGTTCGCAAGCCAGAAGTGCAGATGACCGGGATCCTCAGCCGTTTCACCCGCGATTTCCTCGTTGCACATCGGCTGGCCAGTGTCCATCACCGCTCGGAAGCTCGGCTCCAATCGAGGCCAGAGTGCAGGTGCAACCTCGTCCATCGTTTGACCGACCACTTTCTCCGGGCTCTTGCCGATGATGCCTGCGAGCATGGGATTGATGCGGATGACCCGGAAGTCACGGTCGACGAAGCCCAGGCCCACCGCGGACGTCGACTGCAGTACATCGAGCATGGCGAGGGCTTCGCTCGTCAAGTGGACGGCTGTGCGCAGCCTTCTGTCCCTGCGTCTCCTCTCAGCCCAGTCGACCACCATTCCCGTGGCGTCGCCTGGGGAGCCGGCTTGTGTGTCCAATCGGGAGGCCACGCAACTCCGCCCATTCACCTTGGCACGGTAGAGCCCCGAATCGGCATCACTGAAGAGGCGCTTCGACGTGGGCTCCGCAAGATCGAGAGTGGCAAAGCCGATGCTCGTGGTGATATTCATCCCGCCGGGCCGCTCCAGCGCCTTGGCCATCCGGTCGGCGATCTGGGCCGCTTCGGACCACGACGTTTCCGGCAAGATCACCGCGAACTCGTCCCCGCCAACTCTGCTCACGACGTCAAAACTTCGGCTTGTGGTCCGCAAGACTGATCCCGCTACGCTGAGCGCCGTATCGCCGGCCGCGTGTCCATGGGCATCGTTGTAGGCCTTGAACAGGTCGACGTCTGCAACCAGGAGACTCAACGGCTCCTGATGTCGCAGCGCTCGGTCGATCTCGCTCTCCAAGCGCTCGAAGAAGGCACCATGATTGAGGCAGCCGGTGAGCGCGTCCGTTTCTGCTCGATAGGCAAGCTCGTCCACGAGTCGGTCCGTCCCTGCCTGGAGGCGGGACCGGCTGATCGCCCACCCCGTGCCGACGATGGTGAGTCCGACGAGAGATGCTATAAGCATCCATAGCCCATCTTCAGATCGCCACAGGAATGGATCGGTGACGGCCACCAAGCACAGTTCCATGAGCGTGGCGATGCCACAGGCGACTACGGCCCAGGGCGGGAGGAGAAGGGTAACACTCGCAATCGGAAGCATCATGAGAAAGATGAGCGGACTGCCAAGGCCGCCGTCCAGGTGGATGCAGACAGCAAGCGCTACCCCAGCGTAGAGGGCTGCACCAAGGACGCACTCGGAGCGCCAGGCCAGGCTAGCGACCCGGCTCGCCAAGAAGACAGCCCCGAGGGCGATGGCCGTGTCGAACGAAGCGATGGCCATGATTGCGGGCCGATGGAACCCGTTCGGCTCGAGTCGGAGGCAGAGGAGTACAGCGATGCTCTCTCCCGCGATGAGGAGGAAGCCGAAACGGACGCTGGATGACCAAAACTCTTGCCGCTGATCGGAGAGCTTTCGGTCGACAGGGCTCGACGAGACGTGGCGGTGTTCTTGCCGACACGCCTGTTCCAGGTCAACTCCTTGGCCGCCATCCATGTTACAGCCATCGGCACGGGTCGAGGACTTCTTGAGAGGGCGACGAGGGTATGTCCGCAGTGGAGGGTAAGGAGAACCCCAAAAGCACTCAAGCTGTCGCTCCAACAGGCCGATAGGTCAAAGTAAGAGAACCAGGCGACTGGGCTTCACAACTCGGCGGATCGTCCCACTTCGTGGTGGCAGTGCACCCCGGAAATGACGTTCGCGCCGGAGGAGGTGCGATATGTCACCACTGCGGAGGCTGTTACCCCGACAGTTCACCGACTGGCAGGGGAAGTACATGCTCGAAGACGATCCAAAAGAGCGGTGGCATGAGTGCCGAGTCGTCGACATCTCGACGGCCGGAGCTGGCCTCGAACTCCTCGACATGACACTAGAAGAGACCACCGGGCAGCGCATCCTGCTTGCTGTTCACCTTCGAGGTGAGCTCCGCAATGTGGTGCCTGCCAGGAATGATGGCCTGAGAGCGGGCATTCAGTTCGTGGGTCTGACCCAGGCGGAGAGCGACTACCTCGAGTCGTTGGCCGAACTTCAGGCCACCTGGTAATACGCCCATCGTCTTCGATTATCGAGTCTTTGGGATGATGACCGGGTGTGGCGCGCTGTACAGCTCCGGTGATGCCGACGTAAGTGATCAATTCGGCGGTCATGGCGGGCTCGATGCCCGCCCGGACGCCGCTTCGATCTGACCGACAAACGCTACCTGTCCAACCGACGTTGCTCGGCGGGACGGAGAACGTGACCATCACCGCGATGCTTTCGAGCGGGAGCCGCGCAACTGCAGCGACTCGCCAATGCCGGCCAGAATGGCCGGAGGGCGAGAGCTACCGGCTCCACGACGCCAAGGCCCGGACTCGCCGCGCCACGGTCAAGCAGTCAGGCCAACCTGTGGACGATTCCACGGCGTCACGCTAACTTCACGACCAATAGTGCTGCCGTTTTCGATCGGCGCGCGCTGCTGGATTCGATCAGCGTTCACACCGGGTTGCCGGGCGGTCGGCAAGTGGTGTCCCAGAGATGGCGACAAGGCTCACGGCGATGGCTGAGCTACCTCCTTGACTCCTCATCCCCGTGAGGGTACTCTAACCAGGGTACCCTCACGGGAGCAGACAGGATGACCGTCAAAGGAACAAAGGCGAGGGACGCAGCCGCGGAACTGCCAGGCAAGCAGGGCCGCAGGCGCCGCCGGCTGTCGCGCGGGGCGGTCATCATCGGCCTGCTCGGCGTGGTCTGGCTGCTCGTCGGGATGAGCGGCAGCCAGTACCAGGCGAAGCTGAGCCAGGTCGAGACGAACGACAACACCGCCTTCCTGCCCAGTTCGGCCGAGTCCACCAAGCTGAGCACCGAAGCCGAGCGGTTCCAGTCGCTGCAGGCCACGCCCGGGTTCGTGGTCTTCCAGCGGGCGGGCTGACCCCGGCCGACCGGGCGGCCGTCGGCGCCGAGGTCCGGACCTTCCGGTCGATCCCCGGTGTGGCGTCCGACCAGGTCGGAGCCCCGCAGTTCGCCGCGGACGGGGCGACCGCCGCCGTGGCGGTGCCGCTGGTCAGCAAGAACGGCAAGATCAGCGTCCAGGGAGACACCCTCGTCAATGTGGAGAAGGCGGTGCTGAAGGCCGCACGGGCCGGCGTCCCGCCTGGCCTGATCGTGCACAGCGCCGGCCCCGCCGCCCTACTCGCGGCCCTGGTCGGCTCCTTCAGCGGGATCGACGGAACGCTCCTGCTGGCCGCCCTGCTGGTGGTCATCGGCGTCCTGCTGGTGGTCTACCGCAGCCCGTTCCTGTGGTTCTTCCCGCTGTTCAGCGCCGTGCTGGCGCTCGGAAGCGCCTCGCTGGTCGTCTACATGCTGGCCAAGCACGGGGTGCTCACCTTGAACGGGCAGAGCCAGGGCATCCTGTCGGTGCTGGTCCTCGGGGCGGGAACGGACTACGCGCTGCTGCTCGCCAGTCGCTACCGGGAGGAGTTGCACAACTACGAGAGCCGGGTCGAGGCCATGACCAAGGCTTGGCGGCGGGCGGCGACCGCCATCGTCGCCTCCGGCGGCACCGTCATCGTCGGCCTCCTCACTCTCACGCTCGGTGAACTCAACTCCGACCGCAGCCTCGGCCCGGTCTGCGCCATCGGGATCGTCTGCACCGTGGTGGCGATGCTCACCTTCCTGCCCCTCATCCTGACCGTCATGCCGCGAGGGCTGTTCTGGCCCCGGGTCCCGCTGCCGGATCACGGAGGCGACCTGGCCAAGCAGGGGCCGTGGAGCGCCGTCGCCTCCTTCGTCGGGCGTAACCACCGGCGCGCCTGGGTGTCGGCGGTGGTCGGCCTGGCGATCTGTGCCGTGGGGATCAGCACGCTGAAGGCAGGAGGCGTCTCGATCAGCCAGGGGTTCACGAACAGTCCGGACGCGGTGGTGGGACAACAGATGTACGACACCCACTTCGCCCAGGGCAGCGAAGCCCCGGCCCAGATCACCGCGAACGTCGCCGCCATCCCGCAGGTGATCGCGGCGGTCTCCAAGGTGCCGGGCGTGTCGAGCGCGCCTGGATCGGTGTGCGTGGAGCCGGACTACGCCAAGCTCGCGGCGCTGCACGCGACTGGGGCGGGGTCGGGGGCGCCCAGCGGCGCTGCGGCGGGATGCCCGCCACCGCAGAGGTCGGTGTCGCCGCAGGGCGACCGGCTGCTCGTCGACGCCACACTCGACTACGCGTACGACTCCCCGCAGGCGTACCAAACCGTGGTACGGATCCGCACGGCGGTGCACGCCATCTCCGGCGCATCCGCCCTCGTGGGTGGCGAGGCGGCGGTCAACTACGACACCAACCAGGCGGCCCGTCACGACCGAAACCTCATCATCCCGATCGTGCTGGTCGTGATCCTGGTGATCCTGATGCTGCTGCTGCGGGCGGTTGTCGCACCCGTGCTGCTCATCGCTTCCGTGGTCCTGTCGTATACCGCGACGCTCGGCATCTCCGCGGTGTTCTTCAACCACGTCTTCCACCTCGCGAATGCCGACGCGGCGTTCCCGTTGTTCGTCTTCGTGTTCCTGGTGGCGCTCGGGGTTGACTACAACATCTTCCTCATGACCCGGGTCCGGGAGGAGACCCTCGCCTTCGGGACCCGCGACGGGATCCTTCGCGGACTGGCAGTGACCGGCGGGGTGATCACCTCCGCGGGGGTGGTCCTGGCCGCGACCTTCGCGGTGCTGCTGGTCATCCCACTGGTCTTCATGAGCGAGCTGGGCTTCGCTGTGGCGCTCGGGGTCCTCCTCGACACGATCATCGTCCGGTCGATCCTCGTGCCGGCGCTCAGCCACGACATCGGCAAGGCGATCTGGTGGCCATCCCGGCTGGCCAAGTCCGCCGATTGACGGCGAGGAGGAGGACCATGTCCCGAAGCCGAAGCAACCCCCTGGCCCTAGCGGTGCTCTACACCCTGCTGCAGCGGCCGATGCACCCCTACGAGGTGGCAACCACGTTGCGCCAGCGGTCCAAGGAACGCAGCGTCAAGCTCAACTACGGCGCCCTCTACGCGGTGGTGGAGTCCCTACGAAAGCGGGGGCTGATCGAGCCGAAGGAGACCGGACGTGCCGGCCGGCTGCCCGAACGGACGATCTACCAGCTGACCGACGCCGGCCGGATCGAGATCGACGACTGGCTCACCGACCTGATCTCCGCGCCGACCACCGAGTACCCGCAGTTCGTCGCCGCGTTGTCCTTTCTGCCGGCGCTGCCGCCGGCGCAGGTCGTCGACCTGTTGGAGCAACGCCTCCAGCACCTCGCCATGGAGAAGGCGCAGGCGACGGCCGTCCGGGAACACGTGCAGAAGCTCGGCCTGCCCCGCCTCTTCTGGATCGACGAGGAGTACCGCGACCGCATCCGCGCCGCGGAGACCGACTTCGTCCGCTCGCTTCTGCGTGACATCGAGTCCGGATCCCTCGACGGCGCCGAGTGGTGGCGTGAGGCCCACGCACGCGGCTTCGATCAGGTGCCGCCGCCGTTCGACCGCCAGCGACTCGACGACATGCGCCCGCGTCACGAGGTGGCGCCGAGCACCGAGGAGGACCAGCCGTGAGCGTTTCATCAGCGGCGGTCGAAGCCGTCGAGCTGACCAAGACCTACCCCGGCGACGTGCAGGCCGTGCGGGGGATTAGCTTCCGTATCGAGGCGGGTGAGGCCTTCGGCCTGCTCGGACCCAACGGCGCCGGCAAGTCGACAACGATCGGCATGCTGAACACCACCGTCGTCCCAACCTCCGGCCGGGCGCTCCTGGGGGGCAAGGACGTCTCCAAGGACCCGATCGGCACCCGGGCGATCAGCAGCGTCGTGTTCCAGGACGCAGTGGCGGACCAGCCGCTCACCGGCCGCGAGAACCTCGAACTCCACCTGCGGCTGTGGGGCGCCGACCGGACCGAGGGCCAGGCCCGGCTCGACCGACTGGTGACGGCCGTCAGCATAGCCGAATACCTCGACCGGCCGGTCGCCACCTACAGCGGCGGGCAGCGGCGACGGATGGAGATCGTCCGCGCCCTGCTCTCCAAGCCCCAGGTGATGTTCCTCGACGAGCCAACCGTGGGACTCGACACCCGCGTCCGCCACGACCTGTTCGATGTCCTCGCCACCCTGCGGGACGAGACAGGGTTGACGATCCTGCTCACCACCCACTACCTGGACGAGGCCGAGCGGCTCTGCGACCGGATCGCCATCGTCGACTCGGGTCGGATCGTCGCCTGCGACACGCCCGCCAACCTGCTCGCCACGATCGGCGACGAGGTCCTCGAAGTCCGGGTTGACGACACGAGGGCGGCGATGCAGGCGCTGATGGCAGCTGGGATCCCCGAGGACGACATCCTCGCCATCGGCGCGACGCTCACCGTGTCCCTGCGTCAGGCCGGCGGCGACCATCTCCTCGGGCGGCTCCGTGACGCCGCCGTGGCCGTGCGATCCGCGACGACCCGCCGCCCCAGCCTCGACGACGTGTACCTGCACCTGGTCGGCGACCGTATCACCGCCGCCGACGAATAGGAGACCGCACCCATGACCACCATCACCGTCCCCGTCAACTCCGACAATCGCCGCGCGCCATCTCCGACGACGAAGGCGGTGCGCGCCGTGCCGACACGCGTCAAGCGCCGCCTGGAGCTGTCCGTGCGAACCCCCCGGTCCGCCATCGTCCCGCTGGTCGCCCCGGCGCTCTTCGCCTTGGTGATCGCTCCGGCGCTCGCCAACACGATCGCTGTCAGCACTGGACGCACCGCCTACATGACGTTCGTCGCTCTGTCGACGGCAGGGCTGCTCATCCCGCTCAACTGCCCGTTCTCCGGGCTCGGCGTCATCGTCGACCGCCAGGAAGGCGCCATGCGCGAACTGCTCGTTGCCCCCATCCGCCGCTCGTCGATCGTTGTCGGCAACCTCGTGGCCGCGCTCGTGCTGACGACGTTCCAGGTGGTGGTGCTGATCGCCCTGTCGGCCCTGCGCGGGGCCCACTACACGGTCGGAGCTCGGAACCTGTGGTTCGTGACCGCTGCGGTGGTGTTCGCCGTCTTGATGTACGGACTGGCCGAGATCCTGACCGTCCGGCTCCCGAGCGCGGTCGAGTACATCGGGGCGGTCCCCGCGCTTGCGATCGTCCCGTTCTTCTTCGCCGGTTCGCTCTTTCTCTTGACGGCGCTGCCGCACTGGCTCGACGCCGTGGCCAAGATCCTCCCCCTCACCCACGCCCTCGCGCTATTCCGCTACGGCATGACCGGCCAGAGCGGGGTCACCGCCCTGCACAACATCTGGGGGCTGCACAGCGCGACCGCCATGGCGGCCCTGTCCATGGGCGTCCTCGCCCTCTACGCCGTCGTCATCCTCAACGGCGCCATCCGCCTCTTCACCAAGGCCGGCACGAGCTAGCGCTCGCCCCGAGCCGCCACCTCGCACGATTCTCGAACCATGGGAGCACCCATGTCCGCGGACAGCCGTATCTCCACCCGCAGGCCGGTCCCCGACAACCTCTTCGGCGGCCGCCTGCGCGGCGCCTACCTGCTCGACCTCGAGGTCATCGACATCCGAAGGAACACATAACAATCAGCCGATCGGCCCCCCGAGCCCGATCTGACGGGCGCGAGATTCGGCGATCTGCGATTGTATACGTGTCCCATAACAATGCTCCATTACAGGCCGAGGGGTGCCCCCAAGGTGCCGTTCTGCGCGCATGCAACTTCCGCGAGCACAGCGTTTGCCGAACAGGTGCACCCGCTCGTTTTCGAAGAGCGCGATTAGTTCAGTCTTGGTGGCGTTGCCCTGTGATGTCGCGACATCACGGGAATCCGAGCATCCCGGGGCGACCATGCAACCGCCATCACCAACGCCAGCATCGTCGATGGGACGATGCGCTCGAATGAAGCAGGTCATCACCTCGGTTAGCAGGCTGACGTAGGGGGGCGTTTGGTTAATCTGATGCGGACATCCTCCCCCTTTTTTTCCATAGAAGAACCCCACCTGCCAGGTGCGGCGGCGGGGTTCTTCCTGGTAGTTACGGTATTCGATCGCCGTGGTCACGATACTGGATTACAGGAGTAGGCAAATTCGGTTCGGCTCGAAAAAGTCGGGAAGGTGGTAGAGAACATCCTCGTCCTCGTAGTAGCACTCCTTACAGGCGAGGATGCCATAAGCGTCAGTAGCGGCGGGCTGCCACTCTCCGGTGAAGACCCCGCTTGTCGTGGCGGCGGTCACATCCCAGTACCGCTCAGAATGGACCCACATCCGCCAGTTGCTTGCGCCGCAGTCCTTGCAGTAGAGGAGGTCGTAGCCGCTCAGGTCCAGTTCGTCGCTCACCTCCTACGACCACCTGTGAGCTGGAGTGTGCGCATGACTCCAGTGGGTGAGCCCGTCGGCTCCGGATTCTGAGTCAGGGCCACTTCGACCTCACCGGCGTTGTAGCGGTAGGTCCTGTGCCCGATCTTGATCGGGGTGATGCCAAGGGTGGAAGCTCGCCTTGCGAGCCCCCGTGTCGAGACTTGTAGCGTCTCGGCCAGCTGTTGCGGGGTGATGTACTGCGTTGTCACACTTGCCATGTTGAAGGGCCCCGACGCTGGCGCAATCCCCCTGAGCAGGTACGACGAGAAAAGTTTGGCAGAAAACTGCTGCCAATCGATCACCCCGCACTCCTATTGGCCGGTTGAAGTTAGCTCAGGGCAGCGTCCAGCAGGCCGGCGCTCTGTTCGAGGTAGCCACGCTCCACACCCAAATAGCGTGCCCGGGTGAACTGGGGGTCACTGTGACCCAGGATCGTCGCCACGTGGACCTCGCGCATTCCGTCCGTGTGCAGCATCCAGGAGGCCGCGGCGTGGCGAGTGGCGTGCCAGGTGAACGGCCAGCCTCCCTCGGGCAGTCGGTCCACGGCCTTGCGGTAGGTGCTCCCGTACCAGTTGTTCTGCCTATAAGGCCTGCCGCGCAGGCTCGGGAAGAGCAGCCGGTACTCGTTCTTGCCGGCCTCGTGTTCCTTCTCGACCTCGGCCAAGCGAGCTTCGAGTGCAGGACGCCAGGCCTTGAGGATCGGGACCTGCCGAAGCTGCTTGTTCTTTGGCGTGCCCCACTTCCATCCCAGCGGATTGGCATCGCTCTTCGGCACCGGGACCAATGAGCGACGGATCGAGAGCGTGCCGTTGGTGAGATCCACCGAGTTGAGGTCCATGGCAGCCAGCTCGCCATACCGCGGGCCCACCGTCGAGGCGATCCGACAGGCCAGCCCCCACCATGGCGTGGTGCCGAGTTCGAGAGCGTCGGCCAGGGCGTTGCACTGGTCCTGGGAAGGAATCAGCGATGGCGGCACGATCGGAGCCAGTGGGTCGATCGCCTGCGTGCGCCTGGGCAGGAACTTGGCGAGGTCAAGCCCGGTAGCGATGTTGCTGGTGGTGTAGCCGTTCTCGTGCAGCCACCGGGCCCACTGTCCAAGCTGTGAGCGAGCACGCTGCATCGTTGCCGTCTTGATGCCCCGGGAGATCTCTGGTCCACCAGGGTTGTCCGGGTCCGGCACCGTGGCGTCCCTCATGGATGCCAGGACCGCTTCGAGGTCGGAACGGCGGAGCTGGGCACAGCGCTTGTTGCCAATCACGGGGTCGATCCAAACGCGGTAGCGACTGGCCTGGTTCTGCTGCTCCCGTTCCTGCCACTTGGGGTGCTGGTCCATCTGTATGTAGATGGCGAAGGCGTCACGCGCGAGCATGTTGGCCCGGGCTGACTCTGGTGGTGACCCCTCCATGAGCTGGGCCACGATCTCGTCGGACTTGGCGCGGGCACCGGCCAACGTCGTGCCGCCCTTGCGCTCCCTGCGCTTGCCGGTGACGGGATCAGTCCAGAGCAGTCGGTAGTACTTCGATCCCTTTGCCGGCCGGTAGAGCGTTACAAACTGGCGGTAAGTCTCACCCTTCTGGCGCCCCGTTTGTGGCACTTCCATGGCAAGAGCGTATCCGCGTTCGGATTTGAAGCAGTCGATCTGGAGCGGGTGACGGGAATCGAACCCGCATAATCAGATTGGAAATCTGAGATTCTAGCCATTGAACTACACCCGCAAGGTGTTGTGGCAATCCTATCCCGCGTGGTCCTTGGAAATCAGATGACGAGGGTTCGATCCCCTTCAGCCGCTCCATCGACACCCCCGAGCCAGGGTGCAGGCCGATGCGCCGCCCGGTCAGACGTTGGTCAAGGTGAACACCGCGCTAGTGCCCTTGGCACCCTTGGCCGTGACCGAACACGTCCCGGCTGTCACCCCGGGGAACACGTTCACCGAAGT
>Ga0209483_1002594_pt1 | contig 12535 bp, 11 predicted proteins | sample NGEPerA_FD_184508 | JGI IMG/M metagenome (GOLD analysis project Ga0209483, IMG submission 184508) | Arctic peat soil microbial communities from the Barrow Environmental Observatory site, Barrow, Alaska, USA - NGEE PermafrostL2-A... | ecosystem: Environmental > Terrestrial > Soil > Wetlands >... | reverse complement strand
ATTCGAGGAACCATTCGGGCCGGATTACGTTCTTGAACATCACAGCGCCGTGGCTCCGCGTGAGCGCAAGGAAGACTCTGGCCGCGATGCGGAGAATGAGCGGCTACGCCGGGCGCGGCTGGCGGCAGAAAACTGGTCTTCGCCGCTGGTTGTTACCACCAACGTCCAATTCTTTGAAAGCCTGTTCAGCAATCGGCCTTCAGATTGCCGGAAGCTCCACAACATTGGCCGCTCTGTGGTGCTGTTCGACGAGGTTCAAACGCTGCCACCGCGACTTGTGCCATCATTGCTCTCGGCAGTTCGTCTGCTCACGCGTGACTATGGTGTCACGGCCGTGTTCATGACAGCCACGCAGCCGGCGTTTGCGGCCGCAGGCCCAGCGCTGCCTTACGACTGGCAGCCAATGGAAATCTCGTCGAATCCAGCCGCGATGGCTGAAACCTTAAAACGCACCCGCATTGAACTTCCTGCCCCAAACATCACGCTGGCGTGGCCCGAACTCGCGCAACGCCTCACGACGGAAACTCAGTCCCTCTGCGTCGTGAACACCACGAAAGACGCCCGCGAATTGTTCCGCTTGGTGATGGAAATCAGCCCTGACGGCGCGTTCCACTTGTCCGCTCGCATGTGCCCGGCGCATCGGCAGGAAAAGCTGACCGAAATCCGACGCCGCCTTGATCCCAAGTCCAGCCAGCCCTGCCACCTTGTGTCTACTCAACTGATCGAAGCCGGTGTGGACGTGGATTTTCCCGTTGCGTTTCGCGCGCTCGGCCCTCTTGATTCCATCATTCAGACGGCGGGACGTTGCAACCGCGAAGGCCGTCACGTCAAGCCGTGTCCGGTTGTCGTTTTCCGTCCTGTGGAAATCAAGCTTCCGCCGGGTGCTTACCGCTTGGCCACTGAGAAAACCGAGGAATTTCTGGCCCGCCATCCCGATGCGTCACTCCACCAACCGGAGACTTACCGGAAGTATTTCGCGGAACTTTACAAGCTTGTCGGGCCGCAAAAAGCCGATGCGGATAAAGTCTTCAAGCTCTCCACGGATTTCAACTTTCCCGCCGCTGCCGAAGCCTGCTGCCTCGTTGGCAGTGAAACTCGCGCCGTGCTTGTGAAATGGAAAAGCGGCGTGGAACTGGCCGAAAAACTCCGGCGCGAGAAACACCTGACGGCCGCCGAATGCCGCGACGCCCAGCGCTATTCTGTGAACCTCTATCAAAGTGAGTTCTGTGACGCGCAGGCCAAGGGTTACATTTATGAGCCTGCCAAGGATTGGAATTTTTGGGTTTGGAATTCTGATTACGACGGCAATCTTGGCGTCGGACACCTTGAAAACTTTGTCCAGTGAGAACAAATCGATCTCAAAATGAAAAGGCCGACCGAGCATTTGCTCGGTCGGCACCGTTACATTTAACACAGTGGTTAAATCTGTGTTTCAATCCGCACCCTCGCGGGCGATCAATACCAAGCAGACCATATTTTTTGAAAAGAATCTATTGCCGTTCGCCCTTTTTCAGATTATATTTCGTCACAGAATTAACAACTGTACGGATTATGAGCGAAGAGGAAGCAATGAACAAGTTTATTTTGCACCTGAGTAATATTAGTTTAGGTGCCGAGTATTGGTGGTATGCCGGGGTTGGATCAACAACTCGACGGCATCCTTGGGATGAATGTGAACTTTCATTTTCAACGAGGGCCTGGCTTGACATAGCTGTTGATACGCCTGAACAAGCTCAGAGGGTTGCTCGGCGGTTGTTCGAGCGCGGATGCGGCGAATCCCCAATTCACACCGTTTCATCGTCCGTCACGCATGTTTTCCTTTACGCGTCGAACCACCAATCACTTAACTGACTATGATAATCCATTTGCGAACCTGGGGCGAACTTGCCTGTTTCACCCGACCCGAAATGAAAGTTGAGCGCGTGAGTTATTCCGTCATCACCCCCAGCGCCGCGCGAGGTCTTCTGGAATCCATCATCTTCAAGCCACAATTTCGTTGGCATATCCGGCGCATTGCGGTGAAGAAACCCATCCGGTTCCTTGCATTCCGCCGCAACGAAGTGAAGTCCCGACTTTCTATCCGCAATCCTGAACCGCTTCTCGCAGAAGAAGACCGCACGCAGCGCAACACCTTGGCATTGCGGGACGTGGAATATGTCATCGAAGCAAGCATGCGTCTTACCGCACTGGCCGGTTTGCCACGACGCAAACCAGAGGACAACGGGGACAGAGGCGACGATACGCCTGTAAAATATCTGGCAATGTTCCAGCGCCGGGCCGAAAAGGGCCAATGCTTCGCCCAACCGTGCTTCGGCTGCCGCGAGTTCGCCGCGCATTTCGAATTGGCAGACGAATCCGCCATGGAAGTTGAAGCGGGAATCAACCCAAACGCCGACCTTGGCCTCATGCTTTACGACGTATTCAACCTCGACGTGCCGAAAGACCAACAGCCGGGCAAAGTGAACAAACCAGAACCGCACATTACTTTCTTCAAGGCCGCGCTCAAGAATGGCGTCGTCAATGTGCCTGATTGGGCAGAGATGAAAAAGCAACTCGGAGGTGCGCCATGATGCTCCAAGCTCTAATCGCTTACGCCGAACGCAAGTCACTCGGCGACGCGGACTTTGAGACCGTTGGTGTGCGCTGGCTGATTTCGCTTGATCAGCACGGCAAACTTGCCGGAGGCCCAATTCGGCTGGCGGAAAATCCCGACGATAAGAAACCGCGTCCGAAAACATTTGTGCGTCCGTTCACTTCTCCGAACGAATTGAATCAAGGCACGAAGTCGCACTTCCTTTGCGACACCTTGGAGCGGGCGGTTTTGTTCCTCGATCCCAAAACTTCTGAAAAAGCCGGGGCTCGGCGAGTGCAGCACGCATATTTTCAGAAATTGCTGGAGGACGCCGCCGTTTTGTGTCCCGAAGTGTCCCCTCAATTGCAGTCGGTTCTATCTTTCTTGCGAAACGAGGAAAGCATGCGGGAACTTCATCGCCAACTTGTGTCTGCCAAAGCCAAACCTTCTGACAATGCGACATTCTCAGTAGATGGCACAAATCTGTTGGACGCAAATGATCTGAAAAACTTCTGGCGGAATCGGCGCAAAAGCTTTGCAGCCGGCGCAAAAGCACATGAGCGCCGCATCTGTATTGCAACCGGCGATCTGGCGGAAACACTCGATACGACCGAGAAAATCAAAGGCGTACCAGGTGGCCTGGCTACGGGGACGAATCTGATCAGCTTCGACAAAGACTCCTTTTGTTCTTTTGGTTTGGAGCAGGCCCAGAACGCAGCCCTTTCAGCACCGGCGGAGTTGAAGATTCGCTCTGCGCTGAATGAACTCATCAATTGCGGCTTGCGCATTCAAGAGGCGGTGCATCTCCATTGGACGCGCAAACCCATTGAGCAGGACCCGTTCGATCTGCTTGCCACTGCCGACGAAAATGCCGTCGCAACGCTCTTAAAGTCTGTTCGGTCCGGCCAACGACTAGTCTCCTTCGATACCAACGCTTACTATTCCTTGAGTCTTTCAGGGAACGGCGCTCGCGTTGTCGTCCGTGACTGGCTCGAAAGCACCGTGCCGGAAGTCGAGCGACATATTGCCGAGTGGTTTTTAGACCTCGGCATCGTTCGTGCGGATGGAGTGGGTGTGAAGCGTGATTTTAAATTCGGGGCGCTGCTTTACGGGATGGTCCGCGCTGAACTGGCTGAATTGCCTCCGCAGATTCCCACGCATCTCCTGCATGGTGCGTTATCCGGCCGTTCTGTGCCGTTGCCAAAATCCGCGCTGGCCGCCGCACTGCGTCGCCAGCAACTTGACCAAGAAAACAAACTCAATCCGGCGCGCGTTGCCCTCATCAAAGCGTGCTTAATCCGTTCTCAACCCCAAAAAACGTTCCACAATCAACAACAAAATCTTATGACTGAATGCCTGAATCCTGAATCCCGCGACCCCGCCTACTTGTGCGGTCGCTTGTTCGCGGTCTTTGCTGAATTACAGAGTGCTGCGCTCCAAAACGTCAACGCTGGCGTTGTTGAGCGCTACTACGCCAGCGCGAGCGTGACGCCAGCCCTTGTTATGGGACGCCTGTTTCGCAACGCCCAATTCCACAGTGCCAAAGCCGAAGCCGAAGGCGGCTGGAAAAAAGGTAAGGCGATTAACGCTCAAAAGGATTTTGAGGCAATTACTTGCGCATTGGGCGACAAGTTTCCTCCCACGCTTGATCTTGAAGGTCAAGGCCGGTTCGCTCTCGGCTACTACCATCAAAAGGCAGAAGTCCACCGCCGCAGTGCAGAGCGAAAAGAGTTACAAGCCGCTGAATCCCCGAACTGAAATCTTCAACACTTAACAACAAAAATTAGATTATGAATAACCGCTACGACTTCGTTTATCTCTTCGACTGCAAAGACGGTAACCCCAATGGCGACCCCGATGCCGCCAATTCTCCGCGTATTGACCCGCAGAATATGCACGGCCTCGTCTCTGATGTATGTCTCAAGCGTAAAATCAGAAACTTTGCTTTGCTCGCCAAAGAACGGTCCGCTGGTTTCGACATATTTGTTCAACAAGGTTCGGTCTTAAACGAAGCCATCCTAAAGGCCCATACCGATTTAGGCCACGACGTGGACGGAAAGAAGAAGACCGCCGACCGGAAGCAGGTGCAATCGGCTCGCGGGGAAATGTGCAAACGCTACTTCGATGTCCGCACCTTTGGAGCGGTCATGTCCACCGGGTCAAATGCAGGCCAGGTGCGCGGGCCGGTGCAACTCAGTTTCAGCCGCAGTATCGACCCCGTTCTGCCACTTGATCTCAGCATCACCCGCATGGCGGTGACCGAGGCGAAAGAGGCGGATGCTCCCAACCAAACTATGGGCCGCAAGAATCTCATCCCTTACGGCCTCTTTCGTTGCCACGGCTTCATCAGCGCCCATCTCGCCCGCGAAACCGGATTCAACGACGCTGACCTCCAATTATTCTGGCAGTCGCTTCAACAAATGTTCGACCATGACCGCTCGGCCTCTCGCGGCACGATGGCACCTCAGAAGTTGGTCGTATTCAAGCATGCCAGCGCACTGGGCAACGCCCCTGCGCACAAGCTGTTTGAGCGGGTGATCGTGAAGCGCAAATCCCAGGTCGACGTCGCCCGCTCGTTTGCTGATTATGATCTCACGATCTATCGTGACAATCTCCCGGGCGAAGTTGAGATAATTGAACTGTTGTGAGCGAAATCGATAATCCCAAACCACAGATGGCCTATGCGCGTGAGAGCCTGCCGTTGAGCCTACTGAACGATTTCCTTGCCGGGCGGGGTTGAAAATCATTGCAGGCTGGCAATTAAAATGGAAATGGATTACCTATTGAAACTATGAGCACCTTGACCAAGACACTCATCGAAGAAATCAAGACCGCGCCGGAAACGGTACAGCGGGAGGTATTCGACTTCCTCGTTTTCCTGAAGACTCGCCAGATCGGGCAAGCGGAAGGACGAGAGAACCTCCTGCCCCTTGCCCAAATCGCCTGGGCCGCTGATTGGAACACCCCAGAGGAGGACGAGGCATGGCGCGATTTGTAAGCGGTGAAGTGGTCGTCGTCCCGTTCCCGTTCACCGACCTTACCAGCGCGAAAGTTCGTCCATCTCTGGTGTTAGCTTCGTTGACCCGAGGCGATTTGATTCTTTGTCAGATTACCAGCCAGGCAGCCGGGCATCCCGAAGCCGTTCCGGTTTTGGCGACGGATTTTGAACCGGGCGGCGGGCTCCTCCGCGCCAGCTTCGCGTTGCCCCATCGGTTGGTCACGGCGAATGAGTCCTGCGTGCGGCGTGCCGTGGGCCGGCTGCAACCAGCCAAACTTAATCAAATCCGGGAGCGCGTTTGTGCCGCCATTTGCCAAAGTTGAGCCGATCGAGTTGTTGCCGCTTTCGTTGCTCAACGACTATCTTTACTGCCCGCGCCGGGCGGCCTTGAAAATCATTGAAGGCTGGCGCGCGGAAAACATGCATACCGTTCGCGGCGACATTGTCCATGAACACGCCGACCTGCCGGGTTACGAAGTCGCCAAGAACGTGACGCTCCTTCGCGCCTTGCCCGTCTTTTCCGATCGGCTTGGTTTGTCGGGCAAATGTGACGTGATTGAGCGACACGCCGACGGCACTCTCACGCCAGTGGAATACAAAAAGGGCAAACGTCGCCAATTCACAAATGACGATGCCCAACTCTGCGCACAGGCCCTCTGCCTGGAGGAAATGTTCGGCATGCCAATCCAACATGGTGCCGTGTTCCATGCCGAAAGCAAACGTCGCCGCGACGTGCTCTTCACCCCCGAACTCCGCAGCTTGACGGAGTTGGCGATCGGCGAACTTCACCGACTTGCCGATGCCGAGCAGGCACCGCCCGCCCAATTCAAACCAGCCTGCGAGGAATGCTCGTTGTTCAAGATTTGCTTGCCGCGTGTCACCAGCCAACCTGCGTCGCTCCGTCGTGCCACTGCGCAGCTTTTTGAGACTTGACCCAGGACGTTCTACTCTCAACCCTCAACTCACTTGAACCTCCAACAAAACACGCTCTATCTCACGACGCCGGGCAGCTACGTCGCTCGTGATCATTTGACTCTTCAGGTCGAAGTCCCGGTTTACCCATCCGACCTGCCTCCGGAAAAGCGCCACCGGCAATCGGCCACCGAGACTCGAAAACTCTCTATCCCGATCCACCACCTTGAATCTGTTTGCATTTTCGGCGCTTCCACCATCAGCCCTCCGGCGATGGACCTTTGCTGGGAACACGGCGTCGCCATCAACTTCCTGTCTGAGAATGGCTACTTCCAGGCCCGCGTCACCGCCGTGGCCGACACCAGCGTCACCTTGCGCCGGACCCAATTCCGTGTCGCGGACGACCCAACCCGCTCCGCAGCCATTGCCCGTCAGATTGTTGCCGGGAAAATCCAAAATTCCCGCAACAGTCTTTTGCGCGCCGGGCGGGAAACCGATGACGTGGCCGAACAAGCCCAACTTGCGAAAGCAGCCGACGCTCTTGCTCAACAACTTTCCGATTTGGGGAATTCCCATCCGCCGCTGGATCAAGTGCGCGGGGTCGAGGGCATGGCGGCACAAACCTACTTCTCCGTATTCGGTTTACTCCTCAAGCAACAACGCGAGGAATTCGCTTTCACCAACCGCAGCCGTCGGCCGCCGCGTGACCGCATCAACTGTCTCATTTCATTCCTCTATGCCCTCGTACGGCACGATTGCATCGCCGCACTGACCAGCATCGGCCTCGATCCATTCGTCGGCTTCCTCCATGTGGACCGACCCAATCGTCCCTCCCTCGCCCTTGACCTCATGGAAGAATTCCGCCCCTGGCTCGCTGACCGCATCGCGATCACAGTCATCAATCGACTACAAATACAACCGAGCCATTTTACTGTACGTGAAGGCGGGGCTGTGGAATTCACCGACACCGGGCGCAAACTTGTCATCAAAGCCTACCAGGAACGCAAACAAGAGAGCCTCAACCATCCCCTTCTTGACCAGAACTTGCGTATTGCCCAATTGCCCTTCGTCCAGGCGCGCCTCTTGGCCCGCCACCTCCGCGCCGATTTGCCTGATTACCTGCCCCTCGTCCCCAAGTAACCATTTACCATGTTCATCCTGGTAACATACGATGTTTCCACCGTCGAAAAAGCTGGGTGTCGCCGCTTGCGTCGCGTCGCCCGCTCGTGCGAAGACTACGGAACGCGCGTTCAGAAATCCGTTTTTGAGTGTCAGGTTGGTCAAAAGGAATGGGCATCTCTACGTGACCGGTTGCTGCACGAAATCAAAGCGGACGAAGATTCACTGCGTTTTTACTTTCTGGATGAGAATGCCGTCCAACGAACAGAACATCACGGTACACGCAAGCCTGTTGATCTGACCGAACCTCTGATCTTATGAACCGGCTTCCGCGAACCACAAGCGCCGACTGGACCCTGACGCTTTCGCGGCTGGTAGAAACCTTGTGGCCGACAAACGCTTTCAATCGTTCTTTGAAAATAAAATTCTCTTACGGCTGGGAAAACTCGTCATGTTCGCGGAAATGTAGTAATAAAGTCTTGTGGCTCTGCCTGTTGGCAGGGTCGCAGTCGCCCCGTGCAGGTGTGCGGGGCGCGGATTGAAACCTGTCTATCTTCAGGGCGCGCGTCAGTTGCTTGTGTCGCCCCGTGCAGGTGTGCGGGGCGCGGATTGAAACTACATCCCTCCCCCCGTCGTCCGCCAAATCCCCGGTCGCCCCGTGCAGGTGTGCGGGGCGCGGATTGAAACGCCGCTACGGTTGCGGCGTTGAACGGGAGTTTCCGGTCGCCCCGTGCAGGTGTGCGGGGCGCGGATTGAAACGAGTCCGGCAATGTAGAGAGGATGGATGAGGCGGCGTCGCCCCGTGCAGGTGTGCGGGGCGCGGATTGAAACTGGGTCAAGGCCGCGTTGATCCCCGCGGCCAGAAGTCGCCCCGTGCAGGTGTGCGGGGCGCGGATTGAAACCCTGTCAAAACGCTGGCGCAGCGGATGCTCGAACGTCGCCCCGTGCAGGTGTGCGGGGCGCGGATTGAAACTCGAAATGTCGCGCCCAGATTATCCACCACCAGGGTCGCCCCGTGCAGGTGTGCGGGGCGCGGATTGAAACACCGAATATGCCGAGGTAATCAGCTTTCAGGGCGAGTCGCCCCGTGCAGGTGTGCGGGGCGCGGATTGAAACCCGACTGACTGAAGGCTGTTGACGTGGCCGCGCAAGTCGCCCCGTGCAGGTGTGCGGGGCGCGGATTGAAACGAAACAGAATGCCCCCGTCGCGCACAAGGGAGGCAGTCGCCCCGTGCAGGTGTGCGGGGCGCGGATTGAAACTGGACGAGCATCACCGGCGAGCCGCTGCAAGTGGTCGCCCCGTGCAGGTGTGCGGGGCGCGGATTGAAACATAATCCCCGTCCCTGCTGATACCAACGTTGGCGTGTCGCCCCGTGCAGGTGTGCGGGGCGCGGATTGAAACGTGAACACTATCAACAGAACCCGGTTTGTTACCCGTCGCCCCGTGCAGGTGTGCGGGGCGCGGATTGAAACAAAGAAAAGGAGCATCAATGGCAAACTCGGGACTGTCGCCCCGTGCAGGTGTGCGGGGCGCGGATTGAAACATCGGCACAATCGGGAACGTGACGAATAACCCGGGTCGCCCCGTGCAGGTGTGCGGGGCGCGGATTGAAACAAATCCAAAACTGTGGGATGGCTCAACCCGTCCCGTCGCCCCGTGCAGGTGTGCGGGGCGCGGATTGAAACGTATTCGAGCCAATGTGAACCACGCTGTCCCCGCGTCGCCCCGTGCAGGTGTGCGGGGCGCGGATTGAAACTTTGCCGTAAAAGGCTACACAAAGGAAATGTTGTGTCGCCCCGTGCAGGTGTGCGGGGCGCGGATTGAAACACGAACGCGGTAGTGTTCAACCCCTGAAAGAGGGTGTCGCCCCGTGCAGGTGTGCGGGGCGCGGATTGAAACAGTGTGACCGCCGCTATTCAGCCCGGAGGAGATTTGTCGCCCCGTGCAGGTGTGCGGGGCGCGGATTGAAACAAGTAAACCGCGCATCGAAATGCTCTCTCCCGAGGGTCGCCCCGTGCAGGTGTGCGGGGCGCGGATTGAAACAAGGTCAAAGCGGTGAAAGCTGCTTTTGACGCGCAAGTCGCCCCGTGCAGGTGTGCGGGGCGCGGATTGAAACGTGATTTGACTCGCGCTTTGAATGCTTCTTTTGAGTCGCCCCGTGCAGGTGTGCGGGGCGCGGATTGAAACAAGTACCACTTGGCGCAGATGGCAGGCGATAACTTGTCGCCCCGTGCAGGTGTGCGGGGCGCGGATTGAAACAAAACCGCGTGGAAGATTATTCAGGATTGGGTCGTCGCCCCGTGCAGGTGTGCGGGGCGCGGATTGAAACTTGCTCTTACTGGCGTGAATACGAATTTTGGCCACGTCGCCCCGTGCAGGTGTGCGGGGCGCGGATTGAAACAACAAAAATTATGCGTACGCCGTCAGCCAAATCGGGTCGCCCCGTGCAGGTGTGCGGGGCGCGGATTGAAACTCTGTCCTGGGTCATCCTCGCGGCGAGGGTGGCGGTCGCCCCGTGCAGGTGTGCGGGGCGCGGATTGAAACTTGATGGGTTACATTATTGCAAAAATGCAATGCAAGTCGCCCCGTGCAGGTGTGCGGGGCGCGGATTGAAACGAAAATGCCACGCGGTTGTTGCGGGCCAAGAGCGGGTCGCCCCGTGCAGGTGTGCGGGGCGCGGATTGAAACGATGCTAGAACTGGCGTAACGTACGTCGGCGACACGTCGCCCCGTGCAGGTGTGCGGGGCGCGGATTGAAACTTTATCCTCTGACGCTTTGCGCGGATTGCCAGACGTCGCCCCGTGCAGGTGTGCGGGGCGCGGATTGAAACGACAAGTGCGCGAAGATTGGCGCGGCGGCGTCCAGTCGCCCCGTGCAGGTGTGCGGGGCGCGGATTGAAACAACGTCGCGCCGATCGTAACCGCGCCGGTCATACCGTCGCCCCGTGCAGGTGTGCGGGGCGCGGATTGAAACATAAGTGCATGTAGTGGTGTTCGGCGCATTCTATGTCGCCCCGTGCAGGTGTGCGGGGCGCGGATTGAAACTTCGGATGGGTCGTGATGAACAATCAAGGTGTGGGTCGCCCCGTGCAGGTGTGCGGGGCGCGGATTGAAACATCGTCCGGGACACCATCGCAATTCCCACCAAGAGGTCGCCCCGTGCAGGTGTGCGGGGCGCGGATTGAAACTTGTTCATCTCGCCGTATCAGATTGGCAACGGCAAGTCGCCCCGTGCAGGTGTGCGGGGCGCGGATTGAAACTTGCTCTTTTTACGCTGCGTCCTGGCGTGTTCTGCGTCGCCCCGTGCAGGTGTGCGGGGCGCGGATTGAAACAAGTTCCCACTTGGGACCAAAACAAGCATTATGAGTCGCCCTGTTCGAAAGTATGGGGCGCGGATTAAAATCGTCAAAGTATATACATAAAAGAACGCAGAGGTGGCCCTCGCAGTTGTGGAGCCCGGGTTGGAAGCGCTATTCCGGCAGTCGCCCTTTGGCGGAGATTGCCGGCCGTTTAAAACATTAGGTTGCGGCAATTGCCTAATTCCCTGGGGTGGTTCAGACACTGGTAGATGTGGAGAATCTCACTCGCTGTGCCATCTCGATAGAATGGGAAGTCCGCAAGTGGCCATATACCCGCATCGCCAGAGCTCCGCCGTCGCTGTGGCCTAACCATCTCGAAACGGTCGGGATGTCTACGCGCGATTCAATGCATCGCGTGGCGAAAAGGTGCCGCAAGTCGTGGTGGGTAATTCGTTCGATACCGGCCAGCTTGCAGGCTCGCGTCAGTGATCTTTCGCACTCGCCGACCGCGCAAATCCTCTCCGTCGCCTGGGTCGTTTCCTTTTTTAGCGCGGCGAGTAAAACCGCCATGTCGGGAATAATTGGAACCTGCCGCCACTGACTGCCATTTTTCGAGCGCCTCACCTTGGCGTTACGGACGTTGATAATGCCGCGTTGAAAGTCCACGTCGGCCCACGTCACCTGGCGCGCTTCGGAAATTCGGCAGCCCGAAAACGCCAGGAAGCGGATAAAGTTCGCGCAATCCTTCGATTGTCTCGCACCGGCACCGCTAACCAACTCCAGAATTTTATTGAACTGGTCCGGCTCCGGAAGGTGCAAGACGGTATTTTTAACCCCCAATCTTTTCACTTCACTTGCCGGGTTCTCGACCAAGCCGCCGATTTTGAGAATGGCCCGTAGTGTGCCCAGGATGTTGTTAAAATACGTTTCGTCAATCGTCTGGGACAGTTTGGTAGCCCATTCCTTGCAATCTGATTTAGTGATCTTCTCCAGATAAGTCCCGTCCAGGGTCGGCCAGCTTCCGAGTAATTGTTTGATGCAGTAGCGCCGATAGCGTTTTGTGTTTTCTCCAATTTCGTGGCTGGACTCCAAATCTCGTTCGTAAAGTTCGCGGGCCTGGCTGAAAGTTCCCGTAACGGCCCTGTGAGTTCGATGCTTTTTTATGAAATCGCCCAGTCGCAATTTCGCGGTTGTAAAAACGGTTGTCTCCAATGATCTGCGAATTGGCTTGCCGTTGACCTTCACTCTGCCGTAAAACACACCACTCTTGATGTAAGAGACGAGGTTTGGAACTTTAGGGAAGGAACGCCAAAGCCCGTCTGGGGAGAGGTGCTCGTCGCGTTTTATGTTTTTAACGCGGCCAGGATTTTGACCGCCCGTTGTGCTAGTTTTATCGTTCATAAGTAAGATGATCTTACGGGATACAATGGGCGGTTACAATAGAAAAATTAAGAGGAAAATTTGACTCTTAAGTAGTTGTAAATAAACATGTTGCCTCGGTAGCTCAGTTGGTAGAGCAGTTGACTCTTAATCAATTGGTCGTGGGTTCGAATCCCCCCCGGGGCACCACTTTTCCCCTCGGAAAAGTGAAAAGAGCCGGCCAAACACCTCGTAAGCGGAAAAGCCATTTTATA
>Ga0209483_1002593_pt1 | contig 12536 bp, 8 predicted proteins | sample NGEPerA_FD_184508 | JGI IMG/M metagenome (GOLD analysis project Ga0209483, IMG submission 184508) | Arctic peat soil microbial communities from the Barrow Environmental Observatory site, Barrow, Alaska, USA - NGEE PermafrostL2-A... | ecosystem: Environmental > Terrestrial > Soil > Wetlands > Peat... | reverse complement strand
GCTCCATCTCCTCCCGGAACCGCTGCCGGCCGGCGAGTTTGTGCTGTTGTTGCGCGCATTGACGCCCCGGCTTTACAGCATCGCCTCCAGTCTCAAGGCGCATCCCGGCGAAGCGCATTTGAGCGTCGGCGCGCTTCGCTATCAAAGTCACGGACGCGCGCGCCATGGCGTGGCTTCCACTTTTCTGGCCGACCGCGTGGGCGAGGCGGATCCCGTTAAAGTGTTCGTGCAACCGTCCTCTGGGTTCAAGCTGCCGGGGAAGGGTGAAACACCGATCATCATGATAGGCCCCGGTACGGGCGTCGCCCCCTTCCGCGCATTTCTTGAAGAACGGCAGGTGACGGGCGCAACGGGAAAAAATTGGCTCTTCTTCGGGGATCAAAATCGGTCCACCGATTTCCTCTACGAAGAACAACTCACGAGTTGGGTCACGGACGGCCATCTTGCCCGGCTTGACCTGGCTTTCTCACGCGACCAGCCGGAGAAAATTTACGTCCAAAACCGGATGCTGCAGAACGCCGCCGAATTATGGGCCTGGCTCGAAGCGGGCGCGCATTTTTATGTGTGCGGCGACGCCGCCCGCATGGCCAGCGATGTTGATGCCGCGCTGCATGAAATCGTCGCCAGCGCCGGAGGCAAAAGCAGTGAGGACGCCCGGACTTACGTCAGCAAACTCAGGTCGGAACGGCGCTACCAACGGGATGTTTATTGATGGACTCCTCCCTTCCAGAACCTCCCGCCTCGGCCGGTTTCACGACTGAGCAGAAAGAATATCTGGCCGGCCTGTTTGCCGGCATCGCCGCGCGAGGCTCGAGTCCGGCGGCGGCCGTCCCGCCGCCCGCGCCCAGGAACGAAGACTTGATTTTTGAGGAACGCGTCAAGCGCGAACTGCATCCGCTCGACGCCTATCCCCAATTGCTGGAAAACGCCGCCGGCAATAAAGCGCCCGACAAGGAAGATCTTTTTCGTTTCAAATGGAATGGATTGTTCTTCTTGACTCCTGTGAAAGACGCTTTCATGGCCCGGCTCCGCATCCCGGGAGGGGCGCTGAAAACATACCAGCTTCGCGAACTGGCGCGCGTGGCGCAGGAACTTTCCACCGGTTACGTGCAGATTACCACTCGGGCGAATTTGCAGATTCGTCTCATCCAACCCAAGGACGCGCCCGAAGTGCTGCGGCGCATTCAGTGCGTGGGCCTGCATACGCGCGGAGCGGGCGCCGACAACATCCGCAATCTGACGGGCAATCCCACCGCTGGCGTTGATCCGGTTGAACTCATTGACGTGCTCCCTCTTATCCAGCAACTCGCCCTGATTATCATCAACGACCGGTCCTTCTCCGACTTGCCGCGCAAATTCAACATCGCCTACGACGGAGGCGGGTTGATCGGCTCGCTGGAGGATACCAATGACATCGGGGTGAAAGCGATGAAGCTGGGCGACGAAGTGTTGTTCCGCATCGCGCTGGGAGGAGCGAGCGGCCACAAGACTTTTGCCAGCGATCTGGGTATCGTCGTCGCGCCCGCCGAAATCAACCGCGTCGTTTGCGCCATTGTTCGCGTCTTCATCGAGCGCGGTTGCCGGACCGACCGCAAAAAGGCGCGCCTCAAGCATTTGCTCGAGAAAATGTCGCTGGAACAATATCTGGCGGAAGTAGAGAAAACGCTTGGCCAGCCACTTCGCCGCGCGCCGTATGAGCCGGCCCACATGCGCTGGGCCGCGCAGGAACTGCCCCATTCGCATATTGGCGATTACCCGCAGAAACAGCGCGGCCTGAATTATGTGGGCGTCGCACTGCCCGTCGGCCAGATCACGCCCAAGCAAATGCTCCGGCTGGCCGACTTGGCGGACAATTATGCGACCGGGGATGTGCGGCTGACCGTCTGGCAGAACTTCATCATTCCCAATGTGCCCGACGCATTTGTTCCGACACTCAAGCGCGCCCTCGAAAAGACCGGGCTCGGTGTCAAGCAATCCAACGTGGTCGGGGGAGTCATCGCTTGCACCGGCAATCGTTTCTGCAAGTTCGCCCAATCCGACACCAAAGGCCACGCCCTGGAATTGACCAAGTGGCTCGAAAAGAAGCTCGAACTCGACCAGCCGGTCAACATTCATCTCACCGGCTGCCCGAATTCGTGCGCGCAACATTACATTGGCGACATCGGCTGCCTCGGCACCAAGTCGCGCGGCGGCGATGCCTATCACGTTTTTGTGGGCGGCGGTTTCGGGAGGAATCAAACGGTGGGCCGCCAGATCCTGGCCGGCGTTTCCGCGGGCGAACTGCCGAGCACCCTGGAGCGCTTGCTGCGCACCTATCTCAAACACCGCGAGGGCCGCGAATCTTTCCAGCAATTCTCCACCCGCCACGAGATCGGACGTTTGCAGGAAATGTTCACCAACGAGGAATGAAAACATCCCAGGAACCCGAAACGCTGGTGGACGCCTTGCTGGCCGAGCAGTGGACCCTCACAGCGGTGGATAAGTTCAGCCAGCTTCACGCGCGGCATCAGGCGCCTTTGCTGGAATCGCATTACCGCGACCTCATCCCGTTGAGCGCGCCGCGCCCGGGCGAGCAATATGCCTTCGAAGTGGACCTCGACAAATGCTCGGGTTGCAAAGCGTGTGTCAGCGCCTGTCATTCATTAAATGGGCTGGATGACGGCGAAGCGTGGCGCGAAGTTGGCGCGCTGTTTGGCGAGATGCTGGCGCCCAAACCAAAGGGCGGCAATCGCGTTGTGCCATTGCAACAAACGGTCACCACGGCGTGCCATCACTGCGTTGACCCCGCCTGCCTGCTCGGTTGTCCCGTGCTGGCCTACGACAAAGACCCCCTGACTGGCATCGTCCGCCATTTGAACGATCAATGCATTGGTTGCAGCTATTGTGTGATGAAATGCCCATACGACGTCCCGAAGTATTCGGCCAAGCGGGGGATCGTGCGCAAGTGCGACATGTGCCAGGGCCGCCTCGCTGCTGGGGAAGCGCCCGCCTGTGTGCAGGCCTGTCCAAGTGAGGCGATTCGTATAACCCTCAGCGTAAAGGAAACCGTAAAAAGCCAATGGAGCGCGGCGCCGAGCCGGGCAGGCGCAAATCTCTGGCTGCCGGATGCTCCGCAACCCGGTTACACCTTTCCCACCACACGATACCCTTCCACCAAGCCGGGCGCGGTGCTTCGCGCCGCCGATCATTTCACGCCCCAGCCTGCGCCCGCTCATTGGCCGCTGGTCTTGATGCTCGTCCTCACCCAAGCCGGCATGGGCGGGATGGTGGCGTCCAGTGGCGCCGGCCTGAAGTTGTCCGTGCTTTCGTTCACGCTTTTTCTCGCTGGGCTTGCCGCCAGCGTTTTTCATTTGGGACAGCCCGCCAAAGCATGGCGGGCCTGGCTGGGTTGGCGGACGAGCTGGTTAAGCCGCGAAGTCATTGCGCTTTCCGCCTTCGCCGGCGTCGCCACGCTTGCTGTGGTCGGGCATGGAGTGACATGGCTGACGGTGATCTTTGGAATACTGGCGCTGGCCACCCAGGCGATGGTCTATGCCGATACCCGCCGCGATTTTTGGCGGTTTTCCTCGACCTTCCCACGGTTTATTGGCAGTGCCGCGATGCTTGGACTCGCGCTGAAATTATTATTGGCGCCAGACCGGCCCACCGCATTCCTGCTTATCTTTGTGACCCTCTGCAAACTGGCCGTCGAAATTGCCAGCGTCAAGAATAACGATGGCGATGACGAACATTGGACGCAACGCCGCCGCACCGCCGAGCTTCAACAAGGTCCGCTTCGACTCGTCCTCGTCGTGCGTTTCGTCCTGGCTTTGACGGGCGGCGCGTTGATTCCCTTTGGCGTCGCGGTGGGCGCGATGGCGCCGGGCATGGTTATGCTGGCTTGCGCGCTTTGTTTCGGCGGGGAGTTGGCCGAGCGCTATCTGTTTTTCGCTTCCGTCGCACCCGATAAAATGCCGGGGCATACATGAGCGCGCGTCCCGTCAATACTTTTTTACGCCAGTGGACCGGCCCATTGACCACCGACTTGGTTCGCTCGCCGGGAGAATTTGGGTTGGGCCAGGTGCCCGCCCAGTGGAAGCCGTCCGCCACCACCACCATGATTTGTGGCTTTTGTTCCACCGGATGCGGGCTGAAAATTCATCTGCGCGACGGGCAGGCGGTCAATCTCACCCCCGATCCAAGTTATCCCGTGAATCTCGGAATGGCGTGTCCGAAAGGCTGGGAAGCGCTCACGCCTCTCTCCGCGACCGACCGCGGCACGACGCCGCTGTTGCGCGATGCTTACGGCAGGTGGCGTGAGGTCGATTGGCACGCCGCCATGGAGGAGTTCTGCTCGCGCATGAAAGACGTGCAAGCGAGGCATGGCCCGCATAGTATTGCCTTCCTCAGCACGGGCCAAATTTGCACCGAAGAAATGGCTTTGCTTGGGTGTCTATTTAAATTTGGCATGGGCGGTTTGCATTGCGATAGCAACACCCGCCAATGCATGGCTACCGCGCATGTGGCCTACAAGGAATCATTCGGCTTCGATGCGCCGCCCTACACCTACGCGGACTTCGAGGAGAGCGACGTCCTGGTGTTTATCGGCGCCAACCCTTGCATCGCTCATCCGATTATGTGGCAGCGGGTCATGCGCAATGTGCGCCGCCCGGAAATTATCGTGGTTGATCCGCGCGCCACGGAAACCGCCATGGCCGCGACCCAGCACTACGCCATCCGGCCCAAGAGCGACTTGGCGCTTCTCTACGGCTTGGCCAACCGCCTGCTGGCGGCGGGCGCGGTGGACCGCGCTTTTGTGGACGCGCATACCAGCGGCTTCGATGAGTTTGCCACATTCGTGGAGCCATTCACTCCTGAGCGCGTCTGCGCCAAGTCAGGCTTGACCCGTGAACAATTGGATCGATTTGTCAATACGATTGACAACGGCAAAAGTGTTTCATTCTGGTGGACCATGGGAGTAAACCAGGGACATGAAGCGACCCGCACCGCGCAAGCGATCATCAATCTGGCGCTGATGACCGGCAACATGGGCCGGCCAGGAACGGGCGCCAACAGCATCACCGGCCAATGCAACGCCATGGGTTCCCGTCTCTACTCGAACATCACCAATCTCGTCGGCGGCCACAGCTTTCAAGACCCCGCGCATCGCGCCAAAGTCAGCGCAGTCCTGGGCATCCCGGAAGAACGCATTCCAGCCGCGCCCAGCCGCGCCTATGATCAAATTATTGACGGGATCCAGGATGGCAGCATCCGTGCGCTCTGGGTCATCGCCACCAATGGCGCACACTCGTGGATTCACCAAACCCAATTCACCAAATTGCTGGCCAAGCTGGATTTTCTCGTCGTGCAGGACATGTATCCAACCACGGAAACCGCGCAACGCGCGCACCTTTTCCTGCCCGCCGCCGGCTGGGGTGAAAAAGAAGGCACGATGATCAATTCCGAGCGCCGCATCGGTTTGGTCAAGAAAGTGCGGCGGGCGCCGGGCTTGGCCCTGGCGGACTTCCATATTTTCCAACTGGCGGCCGAATATTGGGGCTGCGGCAAAATGTTTGAAAAATGGCGCGATCCCGAAGCCGCCTTTCAGTTGCTCAAAGAACTCTCGCGCGGCCAGCCCTGCGACATCACCGGCATCCGCGATTATCGAATGATTGACGAATGCGGAGGCATCCAATGGCCCTGGCCAGAATCATTCTCGCGGGAAGAACCGCCGTCCGAGCGGCGCTTGTTTGAGGACGGCCGCTTCTTCACCCCGGATCAACGCGCCCGATTTTTCTTCGACGCGCCCCGACCGCCGGCTGAACCGCCCAACGCCGAATATTCCTTCGTCCTATTGACAGGCCGCGGGACCTCGGCCCAATGGCACACTGGCTCCCGCACCGATAAAAGCGACGTATTGCGCGCGTTGTCGCCGGCGGCGTGTTACGTCGAGATCAACCCGAGAGACGCCGCGTGGCTTGGCCTCGCCCCGAACGCCGTCGTGCGCGTGCGCTCACGCCGCGCCAGCCTGGTCGCAACGGCCTTCATCACCCCCACCGTCCAACCCGGCCAGGTCTTCATTCCGATGCATTACCCGGAAGTAAACCGCCTGACCTGCCCAAGTTTCGACCCCCATTCGCGCCAGCCCAGTTACAAACACTGTGCTGTCGCGCTGGAGAAGGCCGGCCCAAAATTCCCTTTGTCTTAGGTTTTGCCCGTGACGGTTTTTTGTTCTTCGGGAATTCTCATGCAATAGAAGGAGCGATAGACGAAAATCAGCGCGATAATAAAGAACACAACGCCAATGCCGACCTTGAGTTGCGGGTCGGTCATGGTGACGGCGATCTCAGTGGCCAGCAAGCCGAAGAGAGTGGTGAATTTGATCACCGGGTTGAGGGAGACGGAGGAGGTGTCCTTGAAGGGGTCGCCCACCGTATCGCCGACGACGGTGGCGGCATGGAGCGGCGTTCCTTTTTGGCGCATATCCACTTCGACAATTTTCTTGGCGTTGTCCCACGCCCCGCCGGCGTTGGCCATGAAGATGGCTTGGAATAATCCGAAGAAGGCGATGCCGATCAGGTAGCCAATAAAGAAGAACGGATTGAAGAAGGACAGGGCCAGCGAAAAGCAAAAGATGACGATGAAGATATTGATCATCCCTTTTTGGGCGTAAATCGTGCAGATTCGGACGACCTCCTTGCTGTCCGCGACTGACGCGGTGCGGCTTTCCAGGTTGATATGTTCCTTGATGTAAACGACCGCCCGATACGCGCCGGTCACGACCGCCTGGGTGGAGGCGCCGGTAAACCAATAGATGACCGAGCCGCCCATTAAAAGGCCCAGCAGCACTTCAGGCTGCACGAGGCTTAGGCGTTCGACGACGTTGTGGTATTGCGGCATGCTTTGCAGAAGCATGATGATGCCGAAGACCATGGTGGTCGCGCCCACCACGGCGGTGCCGATCAACACCGGCTTGGCGGTCGCTTTGAAGGTGTTGCCCGCGCCGTCGCCTTTTTCCAACTGATACTTGGCCGTTTCAAAGTCGGGCACGAATCCGAAATCGCGCTGAATTTCGGCGACAATGTCGGGCGCGGCCTCGATCTGGCTCAGTTCATAGACGGACTGCGCGTTATCGGTCACGGGGCCGAAGCTGTCCACCGCGATGGTGACTGGTCCCATGCCGAGGAATCCGAAGGCGACCAAGCCGAAGGCAAAAATCGGGGCTTGAAAGCCGGGCATGAGGCCCATCAGCGAAGCGTCCTGCGACACTTTGTAGCCGACAAACATGAGGGTGAGAATGACCAGCCCTTCCCAGAACGCGGAAAAATTTCCCGCGACAAAACCGGACAGAATATTGAGCGACGCGCCGCCGTGTTGAGAGGCATTGGTCACTTCGCGAACGTGCCGCGAATGGGTGCTGGTGAAAACTTTGGTGAACTCCGGGATGAGCGCGCCGGCCAGCGTCCCGCAACTGATGATGGCCGAGAGCACCCACCATAGGCGGGGCAGCCCCGGCAAATCAGCCAGCAAAGCATAGCTGGCTAGAAAAGTGACGCCGATGGAAACTAGCGAAGTGATCCAGACGAGGTTCGTGAGCGGCCCTTCGAGGTCGAAATCTTTTTGATGTCCGTATTTGGCTTTGCTGACGACATCGTTAATGAAATAGGAAGCCAGCGAGGTGATAATCATCAGGATGCGCATGGCGAAAAGCCAGATGATCAGTTTGGCGCTCATCGCGGGATTGTTGGCCAGCGCCAAAGCGAGGAAGGCAATCAAGGCCACGCCGGTCACGCCGTAAGTTTCGAAACCGTCCGCCGTCGGCCCGACGCTGTCGCCGGCATTGTCGCCCGTGCAGTCGGCGATGACGCCCGGGTTCTTCGGATCATCCTCGGGCAGTTTGAAAACGATTTTCATCAAGTCGGCCCCGATGTCGGCGATTTTGGTAAAGATGCCGCCGCAAATTCGCAGCGCGCTCGCCCCGAGCGATTCGCCAATGGCAAAGCCGATAAAGCAGGCTCCGGCCAGTGCGGGCGGCAGAAAGGCCAGGATGCAAATCATGAAGAACAACTCGACGCTGACCAGGAGCAATCCGACGCTCATGCCGGATTTGAGCGGGATGAGCAAAGTGGCCAGCGCATTGCCGCGCAGAGCGGAAAAGGCGGTGCGGGAATTGGCCACGGTATTGATGCGAATGCCGAACCAGGCCACTCCATAGGAACCGAGAATGCCGAGGATTGAGCAGAGTAAAATAATGGCCAATTGACTGGCGCCCTTGTGCTCGAGGATAACGAAGTAGTAGCCCATGCAGCAGGCGATGAGCACCCATAAGACAGCGAGGAACTTTCCTTGTTGCATCAGGTAGGTTTTGCACGTTTCCCAAATGGTGTGTGAGACCTGGCCCATCAACCGATGCACCGGCAGATTTTTCGTCTGCACATATTGGAACAGCCCAAAAACCGCGCCCAATACGCAGACGAGCAATCCCAGATAGAGAATGGTCAACCCGTGAATGGAGGAGCCGGCCAGGGTGAAATTCACCGGCGCCAAATCGGGAATCTGAATATCAGCATCCCCTGCAAAAGCGTTGGATGAAACAAGCAATGCAGCGACCGAAGCCGCTGCCCGAAGGAAGGTCTTCTTATTTTGCATAATTTGAGTTGAAGAAGGACTATTGCCATGCGCCGCGGCGAATTGCCAACTGTTTTTTGACAAATGAGTTTTCCCTTGTCGCTCCGCCCGTCATTGCCCATCCTCAACGCGATGCCGGAGCGACTCGTCTCAGATGTTTTAGCCAAGCCGGACGCGGCGTTGGAAATGACGTTGCGTCCGTCGCTCTTTTCCGAATTCGTCGGGCAGGACAATGTCAAGGAACGCCTCGAAATCGCCGTGCAAGCGGCCAAACAACGCAACGAGGCGCTGGATCATCTTTTGTTCAGCGGGCCGCCGGGCTTGGGCAAAACCACGCTGGCCCACATCATTTCCAAAAGCATGGGCTCGGGGTTGAAATGCACCAGCGGCCCGACCATCGAAAAAGCGGGAGACCTGGCCGGCCTTTTGACCAACTTGGAAGAAGGCGACGTTTTGTTTATTGACGAAATCCATCGCCTGCAAAAGACCATCGAGGAATATCTCTATCCGGCGATGGAGGATTTCAAGCTGGACATTATTATTGACCAAGGCCCCAACGCGCGCAGTGTTCGTTTGAATCTTCCCCGCTTTACCTTGATCGGCGCGACCACCCGCAGCGGCTTGCTGACCGCGCCCTTGCTGACGCGCTTCCCCATTCGCGAGCGGCTGGATTATTATCACTCCGACCAACTGCAGAAGATCGTGGTGCGCTCGGCCAATTTGCTGGCCATCGAAATCGAGCCGCCGGGGGCGCTGGAGATTGCCCGCCGCAGCCGCGGCACGCCGCGCATTGCCAACAACCTTCTTCGCCGCGTGCGCGACTACGCCCAGGTGCGCGGCGACGGAAAGATCACCGTGACGATTGCCGACCGCGCCCTGGCCATGCTGGCCATTGACCAAAATGGCCTGGACGAAATGGACAAACGCATCCTGGAAACCATCGTCCTCAAATTTGCGGGCGGGCCGGTCGGAATCAATTCACTGGCGGTGGCCGTTGGCGAGGAGCCGGACACCATCGAGGAAGTGTATGAGCCGTTTCTAATTCTGGAAGGCTACCTCAATCGCACCGCCCAAGGCCGCGTCGCCACCGAGTTGACTTATCAAAAGCTTGGAATCAAAGCGCTCAGCGGCAAGCAACCAAGGTTATTTTGAGTCCACGCGAAAGTCCTTTCCAGAAAACGGCTGACATTCCCCCGCGATCTCTTTAACGTTCCGCCGCGATTATGCCCAAGCGCACTGACATTCATACGGTTCTCATCGTCGGCGCGGGTCCGATTATTATCGGACAAGCCTGCGAATTCGATTATTCCGGCACGCAAGCCTGCAAGGCCCTGCGCGAGGAAGGCTATCGCATCGTCCTGGTCAATTCTAATCCGGCGACGATCATGACCGATCCTGAGTTCGCCGATCGCACCTACCTCGAGCCCATCATTCCCGAGTGCGTCGAAAAAATCATCGCGCGCGAAACTGAGGAAATGCGCCGCCTTGGCGTCACGGGCAAATTGGTCCTGCTTCCCACCCTCGGCGGACAGACCGCGCTCAACATCGCCATGGCCCTGCACAAGAGCGGCGCCCTGGCCCGCCACGGCGTCGAAATGATCGGGGCCAACGCCGCTGCCATCGAGCGCGGCGAAGACCGCCAAATTTTCAAAGACTTGATGGTCTCGATTGGTTTGGACGTTCCGATCAGCGGCACCGCCCACAACCTGGATGAGTCGCGCACTGTCGCCGAAAAAATCGGACGCTATCCCTTGATTATTCGGCCCGCCTACACTTTGGGAGGCACGGGCGGGGGCATCGCTTACAATCGCGAAGAGTTTGAAACCATGGCCAAGCGCGGCGTGGAACTTTCCCCCGTCTCGGAAATTCTAATCGAGGAGTCGCTCCTCGGCTGGAAGGAATTCGAGATGGAAGTCATGCGCGACAAGGCGGACAACTGCGTCATTATTTGCTCGATTGAAAATTTTGATCCGATGGGTGTTCATACCGGAGACTCCATCACGGTCGCCCCCATCCAAACGCTGACCGACAAGGAATACCAGATCATGCGCGACGCCAGTTTCGCCGTCATCCGCGCGGTGGGCGTCGAGACGGGCGGCTCGAACATTCAATTCGCCGTCAATCCCGATAACGGGCGAATGGTCATCATCGAAATGAATCCGCGCGTCTCGCGCTCCTCGGCGCTCGCCTCCAAAGCCACCGGTTTTCCCATCGCCAAAATCGCCGCCAAGCTGGCCGTCGGCTATCTGCTGGACGAAATTCGCAACGACATCACCCGCGAAACGCCGGCCAGCTTCGAGCCGACCATCGATTACGTCGTGACCAAGATTCCGCGATTCGCCTTCGAGAAATTTCCGCAAGCCGACGCCACCCTCAACACCCAAATGAAATCCGTCGGCGAAGCAATGGCCATCGGACGCACCTTCAAAGAGTCGCTGCAAAAAGCGCTGCGCTCGCTCGAAATAGGCCGGCACGGTTTGGGCGGCGACGGCAAGCCCTGGCGCGTCGGAATGGAAATCTATGGCGACCGTGACATCCTGCCCCGCGCCATCATCAGCCAAAAACTCAGTTCCCCCAACGCCGAGAGAGTCTTCTTCATCCGCCACGCCTTGCGGGCCGGCTTCGGCATCGAAGAAATATTTCAACTCACCAAGATCGACCGCTGGTTCCTGGTTCAACTCAAACAAATCGTTGACCTCGAAGAAGAACTGGCCTCGGACAGCACTTAGAAAATGACGGCATTGTCATCGTGGGTTCATGTCTGATTCATCCACGAAGGATAGGGTTTTTTCGCGGGAAACAATTAACGAAACGGAAAACAATGAAAATACAATTGACGCTTTGTGCGATTCTGGCCGCCGGACTTCTCGCCGGGTGCGAATCGGAAAATGACGCCCATCTTCAGGCCGAGGCAAAAATCAGCAAGGCCGATGCCCAGGCCGTCGCCCTCGCCAAAGTCCCGAACGGAACGATCAAGGAGGGAGAACTGGAACGGGAACACGGAAAGTTGATCTGGTCTTTTGGCTTTACCACCCCGGATTCAAAAGACATCACCGAGGTTAATGTGGATGCCATCAGCGGCGAGATTGTCAACGTCGAGCACGAAAAAGGGGAAGAAAAATGACTTCCTGATGTCTTAAACGACCGGCGCCGCGGCTTCCACGGTAAAAAACTCGCTGGCCCGGTTATAAACCTTCTCCAGTTGTTCATACGAAACCGGCTTGACCAAGTAGGCATTGGCGCCGAGTTCGTAAGCCCGGTCGATATCGGATTGAATGGTGGACGAACTCAAAACGGTCACAGGAAGGCGTTTTAAGCCTTCCTGATTTTTCAACCATTGCAGCACTTCAAACCCGTTCACCTTGGGCATTTTAATGTCCAAGAGGATCAGGCCCGGGAGAGGAAATTGGGTTCTGTCGTGATATTTTCCGATTCCCGCAAGATAGTGGATGGCGTCCTCGCCATCGATGGCGAATTGCAACTCCGCGGGCGAATTGACTTTTTTGAAAATTCGCTGCACAAAAAAACGGTCATTGTAGTCGTCCTCAATGACAAGAATGGTGATTTTTCTTTTCATCTTCGATAACCCAATCTTTCTTGGCGCAATATCATTTTCTCTTCCAATTCGGGCTAAAGCATCCCCAATCCCCTTGATTTTTCCCGCGAAAAACCTCGCTTGCGGACCAGCAGCCTCCAAGTTTTTAACATACTGGAAACTCCTAATGTTTGCAAGGGGAAAATATTCCCGGGCTGTCCGTATAAAATACCCAGTATCGCGGTGATCAGCCTGGGTTTTGTCGTGGCCAAATTCGGCGTGTGGCTGCGCGAACTGGCCAAGCGTCTGGCGCCGCAGATGCCGATGAAGGACGAACCGGCGCCTGCGAAGACCCGCTTTTTGGTGGCGTTTTTGTCCTACCCCTTTATATTAA
>Ga0209483_1002592_pt1 | contig 12541 bp, 8 predicted proteins | sample NGEPerA_FD_184508 | JGI IMG/M metagenome (GOLD analysis project Ga0209483, IMG submission 184508) | Arctic peat soil microbial communities from the Barrow Environmental Observatory site, Barrow, Alaska, USA - NGEE PermafrostL2-A... | ecosystem: Environmental > Terrestrial > Soil > Wetlands > Peat... | reverse complement strand
GGGCTCGGCCCTTAAAACGCGTTGGCCCTTGTCTAGGATAGGGCTTCCTGGCGGCGAGCCCTTGGCTGCTCTCGCGGCCTGGCGAACGAGCCGGGCATGGCCGACACGCAACTGATCGGCCGATATCGGACTGCCGTCCGCGCGACATGCCCCAGCGCGGACGAGAAAGGACGCTAGGCTGCGCCACGTCAAGCCCGACACTGAACGCAGTTTAGAGATAGCGTCAAGGTGATGAGCAAGGACGCGTTCGAAAGGGACGCGTTCTCCGCCAACGCTAAGTTCGGCAGCAAATGTTTCAGCCCAGGATTTCGGATCGGTTCCCATACATCTAATTTAGGACCGAGTTCTAGCTTTGCTTTGAAGCAAAACAGAGCAAATTGAAGCAAATACAAAATGCTCTCTTTTGATACAAAAAGGTAACTGATTTTTCACACCTGTGCATCGATGGATGACAGCCGCATGGCAAGAACTATTTCGACTTTACGGCAGTTGGTCGTTGCGGTCATCTGTCCGGCCTCATGGTGCGGATCATATGAGCCGAGGGCCTTCATGGCTGTCCGCTGATCTGGTCCCAATCATCGTTGACGGATTCGAAGTCCGTGCACAGGTACGGGGCGTCCTGATCCTCGGTTTATCGACCGGATGCCATTACGTCGTCGTCGCTCCTACCAATTCGTGTGATCGTTAAAGCAAACTATATTTTGCGTCTCTTTATTGGCAAGCCGTTTTCATGGGGCAAGTCACCTCAGGCGAATGATCTCTCTCTGAATGACCCGCCGCGTTGCATGATCGCCCAGACGATGCGCGAGCTTATTCGCCGCCGCGACCGTTACGACGCGCGCCCGTCTTCGTGCCAACAGATCGTCCACCCATCCCGCAAAATCCAGTTTGTTGCGGGCGTAGCGGACCACAGCCGTAGCTCCGAGCACGAGCAGGCGTCGCAAGTAAGGCTCGCCTTTCTTCGAGATCCGGCCGAGGTGGATTTTGCCGCCAGTTCCATTTTGCTGCGGCACCAGACCGATCGCAAGTTGCGAAGTGAGCCGCGGACCGCAAGTTTGGGCGATTGTGCCAATGTGTGGTCGTTGCTTACAACGTCACCCGACAATGGAGCCTCCAAAATGGAACAGATTGTAGTCGTTGGTCTGGATTTAGCTAAACGCGCGAATCTCCTCGCGCCCATCGAATCAGAATGCGCCTAATAGGGGAATCCCGCGTGAGTCAGACCGTCAGGCCGTTGGTATTATGCCCTAGCGGAAAATATTCAGCTCTATCCAAGTACGATCCGCAGCCGATGGATCGCGCCATCGTCAACCAAAGGTATTCCCGCCGGGCGCGGCTGCAAGGCGGCGCCGTCGAGCTCCGCAAGGGCGACGCCGCAGCTGACGCCAGACGGATTTTCGATCTCGATGTCATAGCGGGCGGAACGATACCGGAGGACGATTCCGAACCCCGGCCAGGTCTTTGGTATGCATGGATCAACGTGCAGCGAGGCCCCAATGATACGCAAGCCCAGAATGCTCTCAACGCCGGCGCGCTGCATCCATCCCGCCGAACCGGTGTACCATGTCCATCCGCCGCGCCCGACATGCGGCTCCGCCGCGTAGACATCCGCCGCGACAACGTAGGGCTCGACCTTATAGCGATGCGCATCCGCCGGGGCGCGTGCGTGATTGATCGGATTGAGAAGCGAAAACAGACTGGCTGCCTTGTCGCCCTCGCCCAGTTTCGCCAGAGCCATGACCGACCAAAGCGCCGCATGGGTGTACTGGCCGCCATTCTCACGAATGCCCGGCGGATACCCCTTGATGTAACCCGGATCGAGCGACGTCTTGTCGAACGGAGGCCTGAACAGCAGCGCGACGCCATCCCGGACACGGACCAATTCTCGCTCAACTGCCATCATCGCTCGCGCGGCACGTTCGGAATCGGCCGCGCCCGAGATGACTGCCCATGACTGGGCGATAGAATCGATCTGACATTCTTCGCTCGCTGCCGATCCCAAAGGCGTCCCATCGTCGAACCAACCGCGCCGATACCAGTCGCCGTCCCATGCCTCACGTTCGAGCGATGCCTGCAGGGTCATAGCATGCGCTCGCCAGACAGAGGCGCGGCTGGTTTCACCGCGGGCATCGGCCAAGGGAGCAAATGCATTCAACGTCGCATACAACAACCAGCCCAGCCAGACGCTCTCGCCCTTGCCTGCTTCACCGACGCGATTCATTCCGTCGTTCCAGTCGCCGGTTCCTATTAGCGGTAGGCCATGTCCACCCAGGGCAAGGCTGTGGTCGAGTGCACGGGCGCAGTGTTCAAAGACAGTGGCGACCTCATCCGAGACCGTTGGCAGAAAGAAGCTGTCGTGTTCACGCGCAGCGAGCGTCTGGCCTTCCAGGAAAGGCACCATTTCGTCCAAAACAGCGGCGTCGCCGCTACCTTCAATGTAGTGCGCGACGGTGTAAGCCAGCCACGCTCGATCATCGGAAATTCTCGTCCGCACGCCTTGCCCTGAATAGGGCAGCCACCAATGCTGGACGTCGCCTTCAACGAATTGCCGTGAGGCTGCGCGCAGTAAGTGTTCTCGCGTCATCGCAGGGCGTGACGCGACGAGTGCCGTGCCATCCTGAAGCTGGTCACGAAACCCGTACGCACCACTGGATTGATAGAATGCCGATCGCGCCCAGATGCGGCAGGCAAGCGTTTGGTAAAGCAGCCAGCCGTTCAGCATGATGTCCATTGAGCGGTCGGGCGTCTTCACCTGAACGGCGCCGAGGAAATCCTCCCAGTATTTGGCAATTTCCGACTGCAGGGCATCCAGGTCCGCCACGCGATAGCGTTCGATCAGGGTCCGCGCATCCTCTGCGCTCACCGCCTGGCCGATTAAAGCGACGAGTTCTATGCTTTCCCCCGGAGCAAGCTTGATCGTCTTAGTCAGCACACTGCAAGGATCGAGTCCCGCCCCCGTGGCCTTGGACAACGGCGTCGAGACACCCAAGGCCGTGGGACGTGCCAACGTTCCGTTGCGACCGATAAATTCACGACGGTCGCCCGTCCAGCCGTCTTGCTGGCCGCTCAAATCAGCGAATGCAACCCGAGATCCGAAAGCAGCGCTCCATGGATTTCGCGCGAACATTGCGCCGGTCGCAATATCGATCTCGGTTGCGACAAATGCAGCAGACGCCTGGCGCGAGGAGCCAAGAACCCATTCCACATAGGCTGCGACGGAGAGGTCTCGCGCACGCCCCGATCGGTTGTGAAGCTTGAGCCGGGAGATCTTGACCGGATCGACCAGCGGCACGAATTGCGCCAGATCGACTGCGACGTCCTGGCTCGTATGTGTGAACCGGCTAAATCCCCGGCCATGACGTGCAACGTATGTTACGCCCTCGGTCCGGATCGGCAATGCAGTGGCGCTCCAGAGTTCGCCGGTCTCATTGTCGCGAAGATAAAATGCCTCGCCCGACCGATCGGTCACGGGATCGTTGGACCATGGCGTAAGCTGGTTTTCCCGGCTGTTCACCGACCAGGTGCTGCCACCACCTTCGGTTCCCACTTGGAATCCAAAGTTGGGATTGGCGATAACATTGATCCACGGTGCCGGCGTCGATTGGCCCGGCGTAAGGATGGTGACATATTCCCGTCCCTGGTCAGCAAATCCACCAAGCCCATTGAAGAACTCGAGATCCTTCGATGACGGTGAAGCTTCCGTCGATGGCGCCGTCGATGGAGCAACGCGCCTCGGATGTAGCACTACTGGCGCCATCCTGCTGTCCAGCACCCGATCGAGTTGGTCCGATAGGCGCCCGCGTTGGCCGACCAAAACGACCCGTGCAATCGATATCAGCAACGCGCGAGTGTCCGACGACATTAAATCCGATCGCAAGACGAACACACGGCCGCCAGATCGCTCGGCGACCGGCGACAGCCGCGACTGGCTTGTCCTGACCAAAGCCTCGATCGCAATTTGCAGATCCTGCACATAGGAGGACGCCCGTTCATTCAAGATGACGAGATCTACCGACAACTGCTTCATCCGCAGATATTCGTGCGCCTGCAGGATCTGATGTGCCAGACTTAAATTCTCCGTATCAGAAATGCGCAAGAGAAGAATTGGCAGGTCTCCAGAAATACCGAGAGGCCACAGCATGGATTGGGCGCCCGCGCCTCGAAGAATCGTATCGGAGGACGCACGCAGCGTTGGAGCCGCATATAGCAGGTGGCCGGCGAGGCGTTGGAACAGTCCCGCTTCAGCAGGATCAATGCCGATGTGACGAAGTTGCACCTGAGCCTGCGTCCAAGCCAGCGTGGAGGCCCGTTCGAACGCGGTGGTATCTCGGTGCTTATCGACAAGATCAAGCAGGGCTTCACGCGAGGACGCGACCATTGTCCAAAATGCGACGCGCGCCGTGGCTCCCGGAGCGACACGGACGCAGCGTCGCTGGACAAATACCGGATCCAGGACCGTTCCGACCGTGCCGGATAATGGTCGGCCATCGATCGCCGCAATCGCCGTTCGAACGCTCCCGCCACGACCGACAAATCTAGCCCTGTCAGTCTCGACTTGCATTTTGCCGACGGCCTCACCGTCCAACACGGCGAGCTGTGCCGCCCATACCTCCGGCTCGTCCGGTGACCGCCGCCGCCGGGTAGCAAGGATCGCTCCCTCGCCGACGAGATATTCCGTTTCGACGAACAGCTTGGAGAAGGCCGGATGCGCGAGATCAGCCGCTGGCGGGGCCAGTACGATTTCGCAATACGACGTCAGTTCGATCTGACGCGCGTGCCTTCCGGTATTCGTCAGCGATATCCGGCGGACTTCCGCGTCGTCCTCTGCCGAGACCACAATTTCCTGCGCGGTCGTCAGGTCGCCATCACGTCGCGTAAATTGGGCACGGTCTTCATTGAAGACTACCTCATAGTCATCCGGCTCAATCCCAGTTGGTTGGAACCCCGCAGACCAGACCTCGCCGCTTTCGACATCGCGCAGGAAAACGTAGGAGCCCCAATCATCACACGTCGAATCTTCCCGCCAGCGGGTGATGGCGAGCTCTCCCCAGCGGCTGTAGCCCGAACCGGCCGCGGTGACCATCACAGAATAACGACCGTTTGACAGCAGTTGCGTTGCGGGAGTCGAGCTATGTGGCGATGCAAATCGTCGACCCCCGGAGGGCGTAACATCGTAGCTCTTGGCCCCTGATTTTGCCTCGGATTCCCAGGCGATCGTGACGGCGACATCGCGCGGCGTCCGCTCCTGCAGAAGCAGCTCGGTGGCCTGCACGATGGGATCGCTATGGAACCGCGTTCGCATTGCGCCATCAAGCAGCGCGTCGGCGATGGCAACCACCGTCATGCCCTGGTGGTGCGCCATAAAGGCACGCACGATTGCAACATCCTCACCTTCGGGCACCCGGCTCGCCGTGTAATCAAGGGCTTCGTAAAAGCCGTAACGGCCCTTCGCGCCTACGTCGGTGAGACGGACGAAATTCTCAGCGGCGGCTTGCGGGTCGACCATGGCGGCGAGCGCCGTCGCGTAGGGCGCAATGACCGTATTGGCGCCAAGCCCGCGCTTGAGGCCGAGTCCCGGCACACCGAAATTCGAATATTGATATGTCAGCTCGATGTCGCGCGCGTTGAAGGCTGATTCCGAAATGCCCCAGGGGACATCGAGGTTCGCGACGTAGCTCATTTGCCGCCGAACGACCAGTCTGCTAGTTTGTTCGATCAAGCTTCCCGCTGGCGCACGCATGACGAGCGACGGCATCAAATACTCAAACATCGAGCCCGACCAGGAAATTAGCGCTGCGCCGCTGTCGACAGGCGTCACCGCGCGTCCAAGCCGGAACCAGTGCCGCGCAGGAATGTCGCCTTTGGCGATGGCCAGAAAGCTCGCTAGCCGTGCCTCTGATGCAAGCAGATCATAGCAATTCGTGTCGAGCTTGCCTTCGGACACGAGATAACCGATCGAGAGTAGCTTGCGATCCTCGTCGAGCAGGAATGCATACTGCATTTCGAGCGCTATCGTCCGCGCATTGCGAGCGAGTGCGGACAAACGAGCGGCGGTATTCGCCGACTCTGTCTCTTCCGCATCACGGCCGTGGCTTCCGATCGCGTGCCGCACGGCGTTGGCCCAGAACACCAGGTCGGAATCCGCCCCCTTGCCGCTTTCGATTGAGAGGGCCGTCGATATATCTGCGATTGCGTCAGCGCTTCTTGCGAACTCCGCGAGCCGTTCGGCGACGTTCACTCGATCGGGTACAGGCTGCCGCAGATCGATAGCCAGCTTCGCAATGGCTTCCTCAAGTTGCCGCCATGTCATCGTTTGCGTGCGAGGTCCGTCGCTCATGCGGGCGGCTTCCTCTCTCGCCAGCTCCAGCGAGTCGGCGATCCCCGCAAATCGACGGGCGTCATCCAAGGGAGCGCTGGCCCATTCCTGGCACGCGGCTGCCAGCGCGAGGAGGTGTCCGGCAAGATTTCCGCTATCGACCGTCGAAATGTAGGGCGGATCGAGCGCCCGCAGGTCTTGCGTGTCGTACCAATTGTAGAAGTGGCCGCGGAACCGTACGAGCCGACCCATGGTGGATAATGTCGCCTCCAACCGCTCGATTGCGTCGATCGTTCCTATCCATCCAAAATCGCGGGCACTTGCCGCGGATAAAAGATAGACACCGATATTTGTGGGCGATGTTCGATGGGCGATGGCCGCGGGGTCTTCCTGAAAATTGTCCGGCGGCAACATATTGTCTGCGGGCGTGACGAAGGCCTCAAAGAAACGCCACGTCCGCCGCGCGGTCAGTCGCAATCCGTCAGCGTCACTGCTGGACATCGCCAAGCGGCCTGCGACGAGCGGGGACTGGCTGGTCCAGCGCGCGAACGCAGGAGAGACGAGCCAAAGCATCGCAAAAGGCAGCGCCAATGGCCAGGTTCCCTCGCCTGAAAGCGAGGATACAGCTAAAGCCAGACCGGCGATGACGATTGCGCCGCCCATTCTGCGATACAAGCCTGCAAGACCGGACTGCTGACCCACCGCCGCCTGCGCAGCAGTCGTCCATTCGAGGAGATGACGGCGCGTGACGAACAGCCGAACCAGCGTGCGGCCAATGGCATCGCACATCGACCACGCCTGATGGGCAAGCAAGATCACTAACAGCGCAGATTGAGCCAGCGCGAGACGCAGGTCCGCGCCGAGCGCGCCGAAATGGCTGCGCAGTGCGATTCCTGGTCGTGCCGGAATGATCGCAGTAGCCACCGGGATTAGCGTGGGCAACACGATGGTCGTGAGGACAAACAGCGTCCATACGGCTGCCCCTGGCAGCGGCAGCAACCACCCGATCAGCAGAGCCAGTACCGCCGACGGCGCAGACAACGTTCGTCGCAAATTGTCGAACATCTTCCAACGCCCCATCGCGGGAATTGCACTCCGTCTGCGATCAAGGTTGACGAAGGGGCCGCGACCGAACATCCACGGCAGCAGCTGCCAATCGCCACGGGCCCAACGATGATGACGTGACGCCGCAACGTCGTAGCGCGCAGGAAATTCCTCGACGACCTCGACGTCTGAGGCAAGGCCGGCGCGAGCAAACACGCCCTCGAACAAATCATGGCTCAGCAGAGTCGAATTCGGCACTCGATTGGCCAGAGCTGCTTCGAAAGCATCGACGTCATAGATGCCCTTACCGGCGTAGGATCCTTCGCCGAACAGATCCTGATACACGTCGGATATCGCCGAGGCATAGGGATCAATACCATTCATGCTGGAGAATATCCGCTGGAACAGTGAGCCCTCGCGACCCACCGGCAGCGATGGGGTCACCCGTGGCTGCAGTACCGCGTATCCCTCAATAACGCGCCCTAGAACTGCATCAAAGCGCGGCTTGTTGAGCGGATGGGCCATCTTCCCGATCAGACGCCGCACCGTGTCGCGCGGAAGTCGGGTATCAGCATCAAGCGTGATGACGTACCGCACATTGTTCGGAATATCCGGCATCGCTCCGTTCATTGCCACGAAGGTGGTATCCTTCGCACCGCGCAACAATCGGTTCAATTCGTGGAGCTTGCCACGCTTGCGCTCCCACCCAATCCAGAGTTGCTCGCTTTCATTCCAGACACGGCGTCGGTGCAGCAGCAAAAAGCGGTCGCCGCCAGGCGCCGCGCCATAGCGCCGGTTCAAGCGTGCAATGCCTTCGATGGCGACGGCAAGCAGCGACTCATCGTCGTTTCGATGCTCGCTGTCGCCGTCGGTCCAATCGGACAGCAACGCGAAATGTAGATCACCTTCGGGGCTGGCAAGGTGGTGGATTTCCAGCCTTTCCACCTGTTCCTCGATTGCGGCACGCGTCGTCAACATTGTCGGAACCGCGATCAACGTCCGCAGATGCGACGGCACTCCGCCGGTCAATTCAAGAGCAGGCAACAGCGTCGCGCCGAAGACGCGGGTGACTACCCGGTTCACCAATGCAACCGATAGATCGATCGCGGGAATGACGCCAACGATGCCGAGCAAGGTCAGCCATCGCCCCTCAATACCTGCAGCTGCGAGCAGAAATAACGGTATCGCCAAAACGATGCCCGCCACGACAATGCCGGCGCTCACATAACCCCGAATACCGAGTGCCCGGCCCGAACGCTCGAACAAGGCTCGTGGCGGCGAATGGAAGCCAATCGCCTTTTCGAATGCTCGACGCCCGCCGCTCAAAAGGTGATATCCGGGATCGCCCGTCCGTTCGCTGTCCGGTGCATCGCCGTCTGCCGACGGCTGTTGCGTGGCCAGAACAGCACGCTTGGCAATTTCTAGTTCGGCGCGGCTAGATCCCCGCGCGAGTTCTTCAATTGCGCTGCGGTATAAGTTGCGGGTTGGAAAATCCATGGCGGAAAATTTTCCGCTGGCCGCAAGGACATCATCGACGAAGCTCATTCGTTCGAATAATTCCGACCAGTCTGCTTCCGAGATTGCGCGCAAGCTGGTGATGATGTTGCGTACGGTGACTGCTCCGGAACCTTGCCTCTGATGCTCGTCGCGTACCACGGCATCAGCCGTCGTCTTTTGGGCGATCAGCCGTCGATCGAGCCACGTGAGAATCGGGATAACCTTGGGATCCTGGTCATGCAGTCTGTGGACGAGTTCAACCGCGAAGGCATCCGGAACCGGTTTGCGCTCAAGTTCGGCAAGAATCACCGACGCGTCTTCCGGCTCGCGCGAGCCTGCCCCCAGTAAGCGATCGGCGATCTGATCGGCGTCCTGACGAGCCGAATAACTGTCTACGATCCGGCCGGCCAGCCGCCTTAGGTTTTCGATCAATACGATTCGCAGCGTAATTGACACTGCCCAGAGCTCACCGATCGTCAGCGGCTGCACTTCCTGATACGCTCGGACATATCGACATAACATCTCTGTGTCGAAGCGACTGTCAGCATGCGCAACAAATGCCCATGCGATGCCAAACACGCGCGGATACCCGGAGAATGGTCCATCGGCAAGTTTGGGAAGTTGTCGATAATACCCAGTCGGCAGGTCGGTACGAATTTCACGAATCTGCCTTTCGACAAGGTGGTAATTGTCGATTAGCCATTCTGCGGCGGGGGTGATCGCGCGGCCCTCGTCGGTTGCCCTGACGATCCTGCGATATGCGTCGCGCAGCGCCGCCGCGTTGTAACTGAGCCTGCGCACCAGCGGATGCCCACGCCGGAACTGCGGGACGATCGGCTGCGCAATGGCAAGGCTTCGTGCGTGCTCCTCAATGCGCGCAACGCTGAAAAGCTCTTCGCGAATCGGCGCACGATTGTCCCATGGGAAGTTCGATTGCGCACCTCCGAAGACGCGCCGAATAAAGCTATTCAAGGTGACCTTTCTTCTGCGCGACCGCGCAGTGCGCACGTGATCAATTCCGAACAAGAAAGATCTGCGATCGCGAGCAAATGAGACCGAAAAGCGGATGCCACAGCCGCGGTAGCGGATGGCGACAAAATTATCTCCGTCGTCATTACGGCTTGGCGCTTACCGCGTTTCGGCAGTCCGCACCCGCACTCAGCCCTGGGTTTGATGGATATTTCCGCAGGGACAATGCTCGACATTTTTCGAGCAAGCGGAAGCAGCCCACCTCGGTTTCCGTCTTCGGAATTGTGCTCGATTTCGGCGACCGGCATTGAATGAGAACCTGCGATAATGGAGCCTTTGTCCAGCGACATCATATTCCAACCCCTAATCCATGACCGCGATTTTTTGGACTGCTGATACGAATATCGATAGGGCGTACCGCTGGCCCTCGCGTTGACCGAAGTCAAGACAGCCGCTGGGCATCGGAGGGGCGCTTCTGGACATACTGCCCCTGATCCGGGGCGTTTTCCGAGGCTAATGGTGGGTCACAGCTCTAAGGATGATCTTGGCTAGTAAACGTCCGCTTTGGACCTGCATTACGGACTCAAGGCAGACATCGCACCATGTCCGAGAAGTGCCTCACTTCCGGACTCATGCACCGCAGCAAACAGCGCCTTTACTCGATCACCTCGTCGGTGAGAGCTATGAGACATGGCGAACCTCAAGGCCCGAAACCGAAGCGCCAAAACACCTACAGCGCTTCGATGACGACGTGCAGGGCCTGCGTTAGAAGAGAGGCCCCCAATATTGCCACCAAGCCGTCAATGGCTACGTCTAACACAGTTTCGTTGGCTCCAACTATCCAATCAATCATCCGACGCATCGGAGCACCTGTGATCTTGACGGTTAAACTCGACCGTCTTTCGTCGACGAGGCCGAAGTCTTTTGATTCGATCGCGCCGGCCTTATTGGCTTCATGTTGACCAATCACGCAACCGACAATGGCGCCAATTGTTCCCGTGCCCAGAATACCTTCATCATTTTCCGATTGGCCTGCGCTCGAGTTGAGATAGATCAACCTTATGCAGTCTTTTTCGGTTTATTCTTATCACCCTAGTGCGGGGTTTGTGCTTGCACCAACTTTTTAGTGTGCATTGCGTCCGAAAACGACGTGATGCGACGCAATCGAGCGAAAGGAAATCACATGCGTAACCTTGTCCAGCCGCCACCCTCTTTGCACTGCGACCTCTGCAATGGCGAACTGCGGCTCAAGCTGATTGAGCCTGCCAACTCGGTCCTCGAACTGGATGCCGAGATATTCGTCTGCGCGAAATGCGGGCATGAGCAGTCACACGTGGTGATTCGCGACCATACCACGCCGCATCATGTTCGCCGCGGATTATCTGTTCGATGAACTCCCAGAGCTTGATGACGAACCTCGGCCTCGATCGGATCAGACCAACTCCACGGATCTGGATCGCAGTCTCGTGTTAAAATGGGTCCATCCTTCGAGCGATTGGCCTGACCGGGCGCTGGCAATGTGTCCGTTGAAGCTACGTTGGGAGGATTGAAGGCTGCTGCCGGTGTTCTCGGTGTTCTCGGTTTTCCGGTCTGACCGCTCTTGGCGCAAGGCGGCCGTTCGTGGTTTGGGACGAATTGGTCATCGAAGGTTTGGCTTGGCCCGTGGGATGCAACACATTTGCAACACGACCAACTTAAGTTATTGATATTGTTGACTTGGAAACGGTTCCCTACACCGTAGGTCGGAAGATTGAGTTTTCTCGCGATCGTAGACTCAGGCCCCTCAGGCTGACTCAGGCTGGGTAGAGGCCGCCCGCCGTTTCAAATGCTTTATGCAGTGCCGCCGACCACAATTCCATCGCTCGAGTCTTCTCGGGAATGCGCTGGGCCTGGAAATACCAGCGCTTACCGGTCTGACCGACGCGGTCGAGTTCAGATTTTCGGTCCCCGGCGATCTCGTGACCGATCATTAGCGATGCGGTTCCTGGCGGCAAACCGCTTTCCTCCAGGATGAAGTCTCCCATCGTTGAGCGGATGATATGCATGCTGAACGGTGGGATGCGGCGAATGACGTCCTTATAGTTTCCCGTCCGCAAACCGCGCAGGTTGCGGATATGGTTCGCCATGGCGCTACCAGTGACGGCGATATCGCCTGCCATCGACTGGACGACGCGCGAGGCGAACACCCATTTGCTCTTGCGCACCTTGATGCCGGACCTTTCCGCGGCTTCCTTCCAGTCTCGCTTGCAACATCGAATGATGTGAAGGCCAAGCGGAGGGATCGGAAGGGTGAACGCGTGCTGCGCCTTCATGACGTCTGGCTGCCAAGTCGCCAGTCCCCAGCCTGGATTGCCGTGGGGATCCTTGAACTCGATATCCTCGAAAGCGACCTGCGTACCGGATCCACGGCGATGGCCGGTGAGGGCAATCCCACCATAGTCCCCATCGCACGCCAGGGGAGATGCGTTCGTTGCCGGTCCGCGACAGGCAGAATTCAGGCCGACCAGGTCCACGCCGCCCGTCAAATCACGCTCGATGGCGCCTTCAGCAAAAACCCCGAACGCTTCGTCAAAAAAGAGCCCCAACCGCCTGCAAAGCCGATCGCGACTTGGATCAATCCTCCAACCCGACAATCAGCCGTCCAAGCCTAAATACCAAACAGGACTGTCTCAGAATCGTTGACACGTTCCGTGTCACTCATAGTCCTACTTGTTC
>Ga0209483_1002591_pt1 | contig 12542 bp, 13 predicted proteins | sample NGEPerA_FD_184508 | JGI IMG/M metagenome (GOLD analysis project Ga0209483, IMG submission 184508) | Arctic peat soil microbial communities from the Barrow Environmental Observatory site, Barrow, Alaska, USA - NGEE PermafrostL2-A... | ecosystem: Environmental > Terrestrial > Soil > Wetlands >... | reverse complement strand
TGTCATCAAAGGCCGTCCTTTTTCTGGTTTATAACTTCGTCTGACAACGCTGTTATGACAGAAAATACGGCCTTTTGCTATATATTTTTTAGCCAATACATAATCGCTCGTGAGAAATCCGGGCTAGGACTTCTTTGCCGCTTCAATGGTCGCAAGGATGTCGGCGCTGTGGTTCTCGATGTCCTTGACCTCCCATGTCTTTACCACCTTGCCTTCAGGCGAGATGAGGAACGTGTCGCGCATCGCGATCGTCATCGGGCCGTCCGCCGTTTGGAAGGTCTTCACCGGAACGCCATAGGCATCGACCACTTTGTGTCCCGGATCGGCCAGCAGCTTGAATGAGAACCCATCCTTCGTACACCAGGTCTTGTGGCTCTCCACCGTGTCGAGGCTTACGCCCAGCACCACGGCGTGAAGCGCTTCGTACTTCGGCAGATCGCGCTGAAAGTTGTGCGCCTCGAGCGAGCAGCCCTTGGTCTGGTCCTTCGGGTAGAAGTACAGCACGACCCACTTGCCCTTGTAGTCGGTGAGCGAAACGGGCAGGTTTTCCTGCGAGGGAAGCGTGAAGTTGGGCGCCTTGGCGCCGACCGTTACCGTGTCGGCGGCAAACGCCACCGGCGCCAGAAGCAACGAGCCGCAGAGCGCGGCGGCAAACATCTTTGAACGCAACATGAGAACTCTCCTGAGGGCGGGCCCGCTCGATTGCCGCGCACGCCGATAGGTGTAATCTTACGCTCTCGTTGTCACAACTTTGTCATCGACACGCGACTCGGCGACAACCGAAATCCCCGCCTCGTCGGCCGCCGCGATCATCCTCTCGCGATCGAACAACAGCGTGCGGCCGGCCTCCACGCAGAGGCACGTCGCTCCCGCCGCGTGCATGGCCTCGATGGTCGGCAAGCCCACGACCGGCACGTCGAACCGCATGTCCTGATTCGGCTTCGCGACCTTGACCACGGTCAGTCGCCGCTCCAGCGTGCTCGCGGAATCTTCCAGCGTGCGGAACAACGCACCGGCGCGGGAAATCGTTGCGTCAGTACCTTCCATTGCCTCGACCGCAACGCAGGCGCCTGCGGCGATGACCACGGTCTGTCCCAAATCAAAGGCGGCGAGACCACGCGCGACGGTCAAACCGTACGCGATATCGCCACGCTCCGTCTCGTCCGGCGAGCGCTTGGTCAGAACACCTTCGGCGGCCAGCATCGGCTCCAGAAACTGCGTTGAGGAGATGAGTTCGATGCCCTCGTCGCCGAGCACTTTCGCGACCGCTCCCAGCAGCATGTCCGTGTTCCGCGTGCGAAGGTTGAGCAGCAGCTTCGCCAGCCGCCAGTCCGGGCGGATACTCGAAAAAATCTGCTTATGCTTCACCTGTCCAGCCATCACGGCGCGCGTTACGCCTTCGCGCTGAAACGTCTCAATCAGCTTCGACAATTCACCGAGCGACATCCAGTACACCCGAACGTGGTCCGGGTCGCGGGTTGCACGGTCGTTCATTTCGGGTGAGGTCTCTTCCTTGATCGCCGCGACAACGACGTCAAGGCCGTGCGCGCGGGCCGCGTCGAGGAGCAGGAACGGGAAGCGTCCGTTGCCGGCGATGAGGCCGAGCTTCTGATCGCCGGATGTGGTCATGCCGCTTCGAGTTCGACCTTGACACGCCGACCTAATGCTCCGCCCATTCTCACCAGCGCATCGAGCGAGAACTTGCTGAACTTTCCTCTTAACAAATCGTTGATACGCGGCTGCGAAACGCCACATCGCTTTGCAGCTTCAGCCTGTGTCCAGCCGGATTGCTTCACGACGCTTTCAATCTGTCGCATCAGCCTCGAACGCGCTTCAAGATTGGCGCGCTCTTCGGGTGGAAAACCCAGTGCCTCCCAAACAGACTCGAACTCTTCCATTACGAGTGGTTCTGGGATTGCGCTCGCAGTCGGAGAAGTTCTTTGAGCCGCGCGCGTGCCAGTTCGACGTCTCGCTGGCTTGTCTGTTGCGTCTTTTTTTGAAACGCGTGCAGAACGTACACCGCTTCCAACAGTCTTGCGATGTATATCACTCGATACGTGCCCGACTCTACCCATACCCTGATCTCCTCAACACCTAGGCCAATGCTGGGCATGGGCTTGAAGTCACTCGCTGGCCGTCCAGCCTGCACACCTTCCAACTCGTAACCAAGCTCGTCCTGAGCTGCTGCCGGAAACGCCTGAAGCGACTTTCGTGAATCTCCTAGCCAGATCAACCGTTTCATTTACTATATCCGTTCCGATATAAAGCCGCTACTTGATCACGCGCCGCCATCCGCCAGATACCGCGCATGCTCCAGCCCCACTGCTTACCGGCCCACTCCGTTCACGCGACCCAGTCGAGCCCATTCCGCTCTACAAGCGTCAACAGTTTCAGTGAGGCGCCTTGCGGCTTTTTTTCTCCTCGTTCCCATTGCGAAATGAGACCGGGCGAGACGCCAAGATGGCGTGCGAACAGTGTTTGACTAGCCTGCTCACGCTTGCGCAGCTCCGCAATCTGGCGCGGGCTCAATGGCTTCACCGGTGTAAGACAAAGGCTGTCGAGATCCCGCATTGTCCTCTTACTCAACATACCGACCGAAGTGAGGTCCTTCGCCAATCGGTGAGCGACCCCAAGCTGCCTGCTACGGTACTGTGTTTGTTTCTTCACAAGAAACCTCAATCAATTTGCCTTCTTCAACAGCCGCGGAGATACCGGCTTCATTGACCAACAGGCCCTTCGCTATGTGTCTGTATGCGGCCAATTCCTCAGTTGCGATGTTCGCTCTTTCACTTTTGCTGAAGCCGGAAACGAAAATAGCAATCTCATGAAGGCGAAGGAGAATGATGGTTCTAAAGCCACGGATGTGCTCGCCACCGCCGCCGTGTTCAAGCATGTCGCGGATGACTTCGAGGGCCTGGGTGGCGTTGCGTTTGCCGGCGATGAGGGAGACTATGCAACCTCCGCCAACTCGGGCGTGGCCTGAAACCAGCGATTGATAGAGTCGAAACTACGGACTTTTGGAAGTAACTGCGGATTTAGATTCGAAAGCGATGAAGCAGAGAGTCCTATCTGACCAGTCGAGGAACTACCCTTTCCCTCCAGGAGAGCGACCGGGAAACGGCCATTGTAGACTTCGACGAAACCGTCAACCGTCATCTTCAAGCAGACCAATACGTCCGGCAGAACGCTTCCCAGCGGAACAGGCCACCTGACTCCGAATGAGCGGCCTTTCTGTCCGGTCAGTTTGATTTGAACAGACTGTTTCTCTTTACCTTTCGTATAGGCGTCGACAAGCGGTGTACTACAGGGCTCAAGGCATAGGTCGTAGATATATTCTGCGACTACTTCTCCAATGCTGCCCACAAGATGGCCATCAGGAGTAAATTGCCGGCCCTTGAATAGAGCATTGAGTCGGCTCGTGGTCTTGAGCAAGTCGCTGATGAGTATCGGCACTTGTTCAATAGCTGTCTCCGGCCGTGGCCGCGCCGTTGCAAAAAGACCACGTACGGAGATGTCCTCGTCAACATCCGGCCAATGAATCCCGTCGCCACGGCCTACCAACTCCCACCGGGAGCGTTGCGCTGGGGCGGCGTCTCGCAAGCGCGGAAATCGCTCGACTGGAGTTGCCAACTCCAGCCCTCCGCTAAAGCGCACACGAATCATTCCGTCATCGACTCGGACATCGACCGGGATTTGGTTTTCATCCAGCGTTGAAGAACCCATTCCATGCCTCCAAACGCAATTGTAGATGCGCCACAATCAATCCCTCAATCTCCTTCAGTTCACTTGATCGAAACCCTTCGTTCCGAGCCAGCTCAATGGGGTTAAGCCAGAATTTGGCTTCTCGCTCTGCGGCGACAACGTGAATGTGTGGTGGCTCTTGGCGCTCGTCTGCCCAAAAGAAGAACCTGTATGGCCCAATTCTCAGCACAGTGGGCATCTTCTGTCTCTCTCGCTTTCTACTTGATCACACCGCGCTCGCTAGCCGCCACGAAGTCGGCGAGGTAGCGGACGTGCTCGCCGCCGCCGCCCTGCTCCAACATGTCGCGGATGACTTCCAGTGCCTGCGCGGTATTGCGCTTGCCGCTGGTCAAGGCGCGCATGGCCGTACCCAATTCGCGGAGCTGCTCGGGGGTGAAGCCGCGTCGCTGCAGGCCTACCTTGTTGAGGCCGTAGGCGTGGTTGTTGCGCTCGATGGAGGTGAGCGAGTAGGGCAGCACGTCCTGGGTGATCGTCGTTCCGCCGCCGATGTAGCTGTACTTGCCGATGCGGCAGAACTGGTGCACAGGACACAGCGCGCCGACTACAGCGAAGTCCTCGACGATGACGTGTCCGGCCAGCGTTGCGGCGTTGGCGAGGATGCAGCCATTGCCGATCGACGAGTCGTGTCCGATGTGGGTGTAGGCCATGATGAGGCAGTCCGAGCCGACCGTCGTCAGGCCGCCTCCGCCGACGGTTCCGCGGGAGATGGTGACGTATTCGCGGATGGAGTTGTCGCCGCCGACCTCAAGACGCGTCGGCTCACCTGCGTACTTCAGGTCTTGCGGCGCGATGCCGAGGCAGGCGAAGGAGAAGATGCGGTTGCCACTTCCGAGCGTCGTGTGGCCGTCGAGAACGACATGCGAGACAAGCTCGCAGTCTTCGCCGAGCACGACGTTTGCGCCGACGGTGCAGAAGGGACCGATCCGGCAGCTCGCCGGAACGACCGCGCCTGCGGCCACAATCGCGGTCGGATGAATGCTCACGGTTTCACAGCCTCGGAGATCACCGCATTCATATCCTCTACCGTTGGCGGCAGGACCTCCGCTTTCACCTTCCGCACGCGCGGCACGAGTTGGCAGGTAATGGTTGCGTCGGCGACGATCTTGCCGTCGACCGTGCATTCGCCGCGCATCTTGACGGCGCGCGAACGCCAGTTGACCACCGTGACCTCGATGCGGAGTTGGTCTCCTGGCAGGACCGGGCGGCGAAAGCGGGCCTCTTCGATGCCGGTGAAGACCATCAGCTTGCCGGCGCGTTCTTCGGCGGAGAACTCGGTGAGCAACAGCGCTCCTCCGGCTTGCGCCATCGCCTCGATGGTCAGCACTCCGGGCATGATGGGGTAGTCGGGGAAATGGCCGGTGAAGTGGGGCTCGTTCACGGAGACGTTCTTGAGGGCGACGATGCGCACCTTGCGCTCCATGTCGATCACGCGGTCGATCAGCAGGAAGGGATAGCGATGCGGAAGGATCGCCATGATCTCGACGATGTCCATGGTCGTATTCTGCGCTGGGTCTGGAGCGGCAGTTTCGGCTGCCGGAGATGCGGTGGTTTCGCTCATAACAGCGCCCAGAATACCACTCGGTACTGCGCCGATGAACCCCTACTTGTGCTTCTCCAGGAGCTTGTCCGGATCGAACAGCGCGGGTGAGAGGTCCTTGTTGTAGGTCACCTTGGTGTAGTAGCGCTGCGAGACCATGTCTCCGTTGCGATAGCGCGTGGTGACGAGCGCGGTCATGAAGCCGTCCTGCATGTGGTAATCGTCGTACTCTTCACGGTCGTCGTCGTGGTCCTTATAGACCGCATCGCGGTACTCGAACTCGCGGGCCAGCGGAAGGTGCGTGGTCTCGTCGAGCTCCAGCGTTACGGCGTCGTTGTCGGGGCTCAAAACGGTCACCTTGTCGGCGAGATGGCGCTCAACGATGCTGGTGCCTTCGTACACGACTTCGACTCCAGGACGCTTGAGCCAGTCGGTCACGACCGACTCGACGCTGTGCGCGCGGCGACGCTCGAAGTCGGCGACATCGATCTTCGGCAACTCCTTCTTGCCCTTGTACGTGATCTCGTAGCCATCGTCGGGCGTCCAGACCTGGACGATGTCGCGCTTGGCTGTGGGGATGAAGACGCCGATCTTGGTGATGATCTCGATGCGCTCGGCGAAGCTGGGCTGCGCGCGGTGGAACTCTTCGTAGGCGATGACGCCTTCGTTGGGATTGCCCTTGTAGAACGTCGCTGCGTGGCCTTCGATGGTCCAGTCCTTGCGGTTGATCCAGGCGTCTCCGCCGAGCGCCTGCACCATGAGGGCAATGAGCTTGCGGCCACGGTCGTTCCCGGTGACGGAAGGTCCAGCGTCGGCGCTGGGAACGTCCGAAGCCTGCGCGTGCGCGACTGCTGCCGTCGTCAAGACCATCATCGCCAAGATCGCGTTGCGCACTGCTCGCATCATTACTCCTGTCCGCTCCTACCCTGCTAAAACTGCACCGCCGTTGACGTTGAACACTTCGCCGGAGACGAATCCTGCCCAAGGCGTGCAGAGGAAAACGATTGGGCCGGCAATCTCTTCGGGTTCAGCGGGACGTCCGAGCGGTATTAAATCCAACGCTTTCTTGGACGTGTCTGGATTGGAAAGTGTTCCAGCGGACATCCCGGTGCGGACCCAGCCGGGGGCCACGCAGTTGCATAGGATGCCTTGCGGAGCGAGTTCGCTGGAGAGGCTCTTGGTGAGCGAGAGCAGCGCGCCCTTGCTGGCGGCGTAGTCGGCGTGGAGGGCCTCGCCGCGCTGAGCGGCCGTGCTGGCAACCAGGACGATGTGGCCGCGTGTGGGGCCTTGCTGTGTCAACATCTGGGCAGTTCCGGCCTGGACGAGGCCGAAGACGCTGTCGAGGTTGACTCCGAGCGTTCCGCGCCACTGCGAGACGGTCATCGTGGCCATCGGCTGGTCGTGCGGAGGCCAGATGCCGTGGTTGACGATCAGGCAGTCGATGCGGCCGAAGATTGCGGCTGTAGCTGCGATCAGTGCCTGTCCGTCTTCGGCGGTGGCAAGGTCCTGTTGCAGCGCACGGCAGACGTCTTCGCCGCCACATTCGGCGACGAGGTCGGCTGCACGCTGCGCTTCGGTGCGGTAGCTGAAGACGACTCGCGCTCCAGCCTGACGGAAGAGGCGGACGGTCGCGGCCCCGATGCCGCGCGAACCGCCGGTGACGAGGGCGACTTTGCCCGTGAGGTTCAGGTCGAGAGGCAAGGTTGTGGGTTCTCGGTTCCTGGTTGTAGGTTCTGGGTTGTTAGTTCTAAGTTCTAAGTTCTAAGTTGTTAGTTGGAAGCGACGTGATTAGCGCTTCTTTGATTTCTGGCTGGCGGATTTCGATGGCCGCTTTGCTGCTGAGGTCGAAGCGGCCTTCTTCGCCGGTTTTGCTACCGGCTTTTTCGCGGCTTTCTTTGCCGCGGGTTTCGATGCGGCTTTGGGGGCTGCGGGCGGAGTGGCCAGCGGGGAGGCGGCGGCGGCGCCGGCGAGGCGGGCAAGCTTGGCGGCGTGCTTTTCCATCAGCTTCTCGATCTGCTGGATGAGCTGACGAGTGTGCATGGGCTTGACCAGCATCTTGTCGGCTCCCATGTCCTGCCAATCTTCGTCGGCGAGCGGGAAGGCGGTGAGGAGCGCGACCGCGGGATGGTAGGGCGCGGTGCGGGCGGCTTGGATGACCTCGTGGCCGGCGGCGTCGGACTCCATGCGCATGTCCGTGATGACCATCTGGTACTCGCGGAGCTTGATCTTCGACTTGCCCTCGCGGGCGGAGGCGGCGGTGTCCACGTCGTAGCCGCTGATCTCCAGGACAGCCTTCATGGTGAGCAGAACGGTAACTTCGTCATCGACGAGCAGAATACGGCGCTTGGCCAAGGCAGGTCTCCTTGTTGGAACGTGCGAGTGTCCGTGTCATAGTCGCAGGTAGGCCGGTCACGATGCAAATGGCGGAATGGGCAGGGGTGCGGACCAAGCAGCAAAACGGGCCGCCGGTAAGGGCGGCCCGACGATGCGAGTTGGAGGTTATGCCTTGAACTTCCGGCGGAGGGTAGCGAGGCCGCCGAGAAGGCCGGTGCCGAGGAGAACGAGGCTGGAGGGCTCGGGAACCGCGGGAGTGGAAGGGGTAATGTCGGAAAAAGTGACCCCACCGATGGAGGACCATGTGTTGCCGACGGTATAGGTGGCATAGACCTGAAAGACATCGGTGGACAATGCGCCCGTTACGTCATATCTCGTGAATTCGTTGAGACCCTGATACACGGTCGCGGTATTCACCGCAGCACCGCCGTTTACTCCCAACCCGACAAATGTATTGCCCACGTTCAAGCCGTCGGTGTTGGCGTCCAGTATCCATACCGAGAAACTACCGTCACTGTCCGGGCTGAACGTTGCGATCACGGGGTCAGGGCCAGCAACGTACGCGATGCCGGTGAAGAATGGGCCGCTGCCGTCGGGCGCAATGAGGGTGGTGTAATTGCCATTGCCGGGAAATTGGTTGTCGCCGGCCGTGCTGACGGAGTAGTCGGTCAAATCGTAGGGCTGGCCGTTCTGTCCGAAGTCGCGGAAATCGTAGTTCGTCGCTGAACCGGGAGCTGTTCCGCCATTGACGACGGGAGTCGGGGTGCCAGCTGAGATGGTTGCTGCATGAGCCGCGGATACGACGCTGAGGAGAAGAGCTGCCGAAGCAGCCAAAGAAAACAATCGCAATGAGCGCATGAAAAGTCCTTCTGAACGCAGGATGGAATTGGGAGCCCGTTACTTCTGGTTACTTTAGTTTTCCGAGACTACTCATGCGCGGCGTCGGTGTCAACTCTTAAATGCAGACGTAACAGTGCTTATCGGCCTTTAGAGGATTCGCGTCGCGATGGCACGCGGTGGTTACCAGCGTGAGATCGCGCCCCCCCCAGGCAGGTCCTTCACTGCGTCCAAGATTGACAATTCCCAACTTCAGGCGGTGGGGCTAAACTTTCCTCACTCCCATTTCGTAAGGACACCCATGCGCCGAATCGCCGTTGTCTGCCTTCTGTTCGTCCTCGCCCTGTTTGCTGCGCCCACCTATGCGCAGGCGCCGCACCTGCTGCGCGCGCCGTCGCTGTCGGATTCGCAGATCGCGTTCCGGTATGCCGACGACATCTGGCTGGTGGGTCGCGATGGCGGCGAGGCGCGGCGGTTGACGTCGACGTCGAACCTTACGGACGGGCCGTACTTTTCGCCGGATGGGCGGACGATCGCTTATTCGGCGACGGTGGCGGGGAATACGGATATTTATACGATCTCGGTGAACGGCGGCGTCTCGAAGCGGATCACGTACCGGGCGGGCGGGAACTGGGTTATGGGATGGACTCCCGATGGCCGCGACCTCCTGATGCAGAGCATGCAGGATGCGGTGCGGACGTACATGCAGCTATATAAGGTCCACGCCGATGGCAGCGGTTTGCCGGAGCGGCTGCCATTGCCGTCGGCGTTCGACGGGTCGTTTTCGGCGGATGGGACGCACCTGGCGTACAACCCGTTTCTACAGTGGGAGGCGGACTCTTGGAAGCGGTATCGCGGCGGGCAGACGCAGCCGGTATGGCTGATCGACCTGAAGACGCTGGACCGGGTGAAGGTGCCGCGCGAGAACTCGAACGATACGCATCCGCTGTGGATTGGGGATGCTGTCTACTTTCTTTCCGACCGCAATGGGCCGGTGTCGCTGTTCCGCTACGACGTGAAGACGAAGGCGGTGAAGCAGCTTGTCGAGAACAAGGGCCTGGACTTCAAGACGCTTGGCGGGCGCGGCGGGACGCTGGTATATGAGCAGTTCGGGACGGTCCATGTGTACGACATTGCGAGCGGCGCGGAGCATGAAGTAAAGATCGCTCTCGACGGCGATTTGCCGGCGCTGGAGCCGCATATCGCGAAGATCGCGGCGGGTGAAATTCAGAATGCGGGGATTTCGCCGACGGGGGTGCGCGCGGTGTTCGAGGCGCATGGGGACATTTTTACCGTGCCCGCGGAGAAGGGCGATGTGCGCAATTTGACCAACAGCTCCAGCTCGGCGGAGCGCGATCCGGCGTGGTCGCCGGACGGCAAGCGGGTGGCGTACTTCAGCGATGCGAGCGGGGAGTACAAGCTGTATCTGCGCGACCAGGATGGGCTGACGGCGCCGAGGGCGATCGACCTGGGCGAGGATGCAACGTACTACTACTCGCCGAAGTGGTCGCCGGATTCGAAGCGGATTCTGTTCAGCGATAAGCGGCTGAACCTCTGGTACGTAAATGTCGACAGCGGCAAGCCGATCAAGGTGGATGCCGACCTCCGCGAGGGCTTTGGGCCTTCGGGGTTCAGCGCGAGTTTTTCGCCGGACGGCAACTGGATTCTTTACGCGAGGTCGCTGCCGAGCCTGGAGAATGCGGCGTTCTTGTACTCGCTGACCACCGGCAAAAGTACGCAGATTACGGACGGCATGAGCAATGTGACGAACCCCATTTTCGATGCCAGCGGCAAATACATTTTCTTTACCGCGAGCACCGACATCGGGCCGGCGATCGATGGATTTGGGCTGGGGAGTTTGAACCGGACGACGACGGCGAGCGTGTATATCGCGGTGCTGTCGAAGGACGAAAAGTCTCCGATACCTCCGGAGAGCGACGACGAGAAGGACAAGGCCGATGCGGACAAGAAACCCGCTCCGGCCGACGATGCGAAGACGGATGAGAAGAAGGACGCCGCCAAGGAGTCGGACGAGAAGAAGGACAAGGACAAAGCCAAGGCCGACAAGCCGGCCGTGGTGACGAAGATCGATCTCGATGGGATTCAGCAGCGAATTCTGGCGCTGCCGATTCCGGCGCGAAATTATGTGACGCTACAGGCGGGGAAGGCGGGAGTGGTCCTGCTGGGCGAGGGCGCGGCGGCGGCAAATCCGTCCAATGGCGGCGGGGCGCTGCGGTCGGTGTGGCGGTTTACGCTGGAGACCCGCAAGGTGGAGGACGTGCTGCACAATGCGGGCGCGATTGTGACGTCCTTCAACGGCGAGACGGTGCTGTACCGCAAAGGCCCGGGGTGGTTTATTGCGAAGGTCACCGACCTGACGCCGGCGGCGGCGGATGGGACTCCCGGAAAGGGGTTGAACCTCGGCGGGATGCAGGCGAAGGTCGATCCGCGCGCGGAGTGGAAGCAGATGTTCGCCGAGACGTGGCGGATCGAGCGCGAGTTCTTCTATGACCCCGGCTTTCATGGGTTGAACCTGAAGAAGATCGAGGCACGGTATTCGCCGTATCTGGATGGACTGAGTTCGCGGAGCGACCTGACTTATTTGCAGGACGAGATGCTGGGCGAGATTACGGTTGGGCACATGTTCATCCGTGGGCCAGGCGGTGCAAATGATGGGCCGCATGGCGGGCTGCTGGGCGCGGACTATGCGATCGACCACGACCGCTACAAGTTTGCCCACATTGTGAATGGGGGCAACTGGAGCCCGGGACTGTATTCTCCGCTGACGCAGCCAGGGGTGAATGTGCATGAAGGCGATTATCTGCTGGCGGTCAATGGGACGCCGCTTCATGCGACGGACAATATCTATGCGGCGTTTGAGGGGCTGGCGGGCAAGCAGACCAACCTGACCGTCGGGCCGAGCGCCGATGGCAAGGGGTCGCGCGATGTGCTGGTGGTGCCGGTGGCGAGCGAGACCGGGATGCGCTCGACGGAGTGGATCGAAGACAATATTCGCAAGACGGATGCGCTGTCGCATGGGCAGGTTGCGTATGTGTACCTGCCCGACACCGGCGGCGGCGGTTTCACGAGCTTCAACCGCTACTTCTTTGCGCAGACGGACAAGAAGGCGGTGGTGATCGACGAACGGTACAACCAGGGCGGCGATATTGCGGACTACGTGATCGACGTGCTGAAGCGGACGCCGATGCTGAACTACGAGTCGCGGCAGGGGCTGAAGACGACCGAGCCTACGGGCGCGATCTTTGGGCCGAAGGCGATGCTGATCAACCAGAATGCGGGCTCGGGCGGCGATGCGATGCCGTGGCTTTTCCGGCAGGCGAAGCTGGGGCCGCTGGTGGGAACCCGGACGTGGGGAGGACTGGTCGGCATCGGCGGGTATCCGGTGCTGCTCGACGGCGGGACGGTGACTGCGCCGCGGACGGCGTTGTATGGGCTGCATGGGCAGTTCGAGATTGAGAACATCGGCGTCGCGCCGGATGTGGAGGTCGAGGACGATCCGAAGGCGGTGGCGGCCGGGCATGATCCGCAGTTGGAAAAAGCTGTGGCGATTGTGATGGAGGAGCTGAAGAAGAATCCGCCGGCCGAGTATGTGACGCCGCCGTACCCGAACTATCACAAGAACGATGGGCTGGGCGGGAAGTAGAAGTCGGCGGTCGTAACGCGGCTCGGCTAGTATGGGGCGATGCGTTCCCGCTCAGGCGCATCGAAGAGTCGAATGGCATCGCCCCGCAAACCTTCCAGCGCACGCGGCAAGAACGGTAACTGGGTTCTGGCGGCGTCGATCCTTGGATCGAGCATGGCGTTCATCGACGGCACGGCGGTGAACGTCGCGCTGCCGGCGTTGCAGAGCGCGCTTCATGCGACCGTCAGCAACGTGCAGTGGGTGATCGAGTCGTATGCGCTGCTGCTGGCGTCGCTGCTATTGGTGGGTGGGTCGCTGGGCGACCGGTACGGCAGGCGGAAGATTTTTTTCGCCGGCATTGTGCTGTTCGCGGCGGCTTCGGCGTGGTGCGGGTTTTCCGGATCGATCGACATGCTGATCGTTGCGCGG
>Ga0209483_1002590_pt1 | contig 12550 bp, 10 predicted proteins | sample NGEPerA_FD_184508 | JGI IMG/M metagenome (GOLD analysis project Ga0209483, IMG submission 184508) | Arctic peat soil microbial communities from the Barrow Environmental Observatory site, Barrow, Alaska, USA - NGEE PermafrostL2-A... | ecosystem: Environmental > Terrestrial > Soil > Wetlands >... | reverse complement strand
CACGCTGCCGCCGGAATGGATAACACTTAAAGTGGGCGCCCCGAGAGTTTGCACGACGGAAATCAAACTCCAAAAGCCGCCGGTCAAAGAATAATTGCCCCCGGTCATCGCAGTGCTGGCGTCGGGCTGGCCGATGGTGCCGCTAATTTGATAAGGCCCGCCAGAACTAGTGCCGCCGCCACCCGCGATCTTATACCAGTCAATCGAATAACTTTGCGCGTGGCACAACACCGGAAGGAGAAAACCAAAAAGGAAGATCAGCTTTTTCATAACAGCATATTTTCGTAACTCGACGCGTGCCCCATTTTGCACTTTGAGGTTTTTATTTCAATGTCTTTTTCGCCTGGATCGTGTTTTTTTACGGACGACCGGAACAGGCGGACTGTCCAGCCGATTGTAACAATCATTTCGGAACCGGTAAGTAATGGGCATGAAGAAAATATTTTCAAAGAACCTGATCCCAACGCAAAATCAAACCATGAAAAATAAGAGCCTGTTCGCCATTCTGACGTGTCTAGGATTGATGGCCTATGCCCGCATCGCAGCGGGGGCATCGCCCAGCACGGGGGATATGACGCAGGCGATTGAGGCCATTCGCAAAAAGCACGATCTCCCAGCCCTGGCGGTGGTGGTGGTGAAGGATGGCCAGATTTGCGACCGCGTGGCGGTGGGCGTCCGCAAGCTGGGCGATCCGACGCTGGTCACGACTAACGATGTATTTCATCTCGGTTCCTGCACCAAGCCCATGACGGCCACTCTTGCCGCCATGCTGATTGAGGAAGGCAAGTTGCGCTGGGATACCACGATTGCGGAGGTGTTTCCCGAGTGGAAGGGCAAGATGGATAAGCGCTACGAAACGGTCACGGTCGAACAATTGTTGACTCATCGCGGCGGAGTTCCCGGCGCGCCGCCTCCCGCCGCCTGGAAACGCGCCTGGGAACAGCAAGGCACTCCCGTCGAGCAGCGCCGCCAGTTCATCCAAGCCGTCCTGAGCAAGCCACCGGAAGCCGCGCCGGGGACGAAAATAATTTATTCGAATCAAGGCTACGCGATTGTCGGCGCGATGCTGGAAAAGCTGACCGGCATTGCGTGGGAGACGTTGATTACCGAACGGCTGTTCAAACCGTTGCACATGGATTCCGCCGGGTTCGGGCCTCCCGGAACAACCGGCGCGGTCGATCAGCCTTGGGGTCATGTCAACAATGTGCCGGTGCAGGAGGACAACCCTCTCTCCATCGCCCCTGCGGGCCGCGTCCACTGTTCGCTCGATGATTTGGCCCGGTTCACCATTTTCCACATGCAACGCGACGGGGCGTCCGGTCTTTTGAAACCCGCCACCCTGGCTAAACTCCACACGCCCCCGAAAGGCGGGAACTACGCTTGCGGCTGGGTGGTGGTGAAACGTGGATGGGCCGGTGGAAAAGCTCTGATGCATAACGGCTCGAACACAATGTGGTATGTGGTCATGTGGCTCGCGCCGGAAAAGGATTTCTCCGTCGTGGTCGGGACAAACATTGCCGGCCAGGATGCGGAGCAGGGCTGCGACGACGCGGCGGGCGCCATGATCCAACATTGGCTGGAACAGTAACCCAGCAACGGTGTTCATTTGGCAAGGGACGTGCGCTCATAGGTAGGGCGGTGCGCTGCGCCGTCCGGCCGCCCCGGAAAACCAACCCAACCTTTCTCGGAATTAAGTTTCGGTACGTGGAAAATGTTGGTTAGACTGAAACAGCCGTGCAAATCGCACGGATGCTTTATCCTCGGATGTTTTATCCTCGGATGCTTTATCCTGGGCTTGCGGTCGCGGTTTGTTTTGAGTTACGATGCTCTTTATCGCCACGGCAATTGGAAAGAGGGCGAGTTGAAGCAAACGGGCCAAAAGCCATCCGGGAAAGATTAGGCTTGACAGGGTTCGCCAGAAATGACGAATGACTATTGGGTAGTTTGCCCACAAATTTACAGTTGGGAACCCTGAACACTTTGAGTACGAAAACTTCAAGAGAGCAAAGGCGTGGGGTGAACAACAGCGCAAATGTGAGCTGACCTCTTATGAGAAGTAATCTTTTAGAAGTTTTAAGCAGAATGAACCCCTATACAGCAAACCTGTACGCCGACAATCGCGATGTTGCGGTAGTTTTGTTGCTATCGTGTGGAACTATTATTTGCGGGGCTTATATTGCAAAATATTTTTCCGCAGTGAAGCCTTCAGAATCGTATCTTCGCGGCGCAACACTGGGACTTCTATCACTTAATATCGCGGCTCTGGTTGTCGAAGTTGTCGGCCTGCTTGGTTTTGCTTTGCGAGTGAAGTCTGGCTTGTGGTTTTTCTGGAGTTTGTTTTTTTTGATGGGAGTTATCGGTGAATTTAAAGTGTTTCCACTCATTGGGATTGGTCTTTTCGCATGGTGGGAAGTTGGGCGTCGTCGTTGCTCCTACTCTACGCAAATTGCGTCGATTATTGTCAAATATCTAGCCTTAAACGTTGTTTGCGTGGGTATGTACTTTCTGGATGAGTGGATGGCAATGGCGCGATAATTATTTTTAATTCGCGGAAGGACGTGAAATTATATGAAAGCACCTTCTCTATTTTTTGAAGGCAGCTTCCAACTGTGGGCGTATGATGTTTCTCATGCCCGGTTGCTGATTCGAAGACCAAAATAAAGGTCTGGACAAAAGCGTATTGACATTGTTTTTCACGGAGTAAGAGCTATGCAGATCGCCAATTTATTCGACTCCATTAAAATCGATGAGATGGATGCCAAAGACGCGGCAGTTTCAATGGCTTCGTATGCCAAACTTGCTGAGCCAGGGCTTCGCTGGTTTAGAATCATCAGTAAGAGTTGGGATGGATACGTTTATGCCAGCACAGTTCATTCACATGAGGATGACGGTGAACGAAATGGCCCGAGCGCGATCTATGAACCTGGCCTTATATTAGTCAGTCTTGCGGTTCACAGCAGTTGGTTTGGTGAGCGGTATGAGGCGCCGGTGCGAAAGGCGATCAAGTTTCCTTCGAGAAAAATAGAACCGGGATAAGATGAAAGCGCTGGTCAAAAGCAAGTCGGAGCGCGGGTTGTGGCTGGAGGATGTTCCCAAGCCGCAAATCGGCGTGAATGATGTTTTGATTAAGATAAATCGGACGGGGATTTGCGGCACCGATCTTCATATTTACAAATGGGACGCTTGGGCGCAAAAGACCGTTCCTGTCCCGATGGTGGTGGGACATGAGTTCGTGGGCGAAGTGGTTGAAACTGGCTCGAACGTGAAGGATTTCCTGGGAGGCGACTTGGTCAGTGGAGAAGGACATGTGGTCTGTGGGCGATGCCGTAATTGCCTGGCAGGACGCCGCCATTTGTGCGCCGACACCCAAGGCGTTGGGGTCAATCGCCCGGGAGCGTTCGCCGAATATCTGGCTTTGCCGATGACGAATGTCTGGCATCACCCGCGTTCGATGGACTTGGATATTGCGGCCATTTTTGATCCGTTTGGGAACGCGGTGCATACGGCGCTTTCGTTTCCGGTTTTGGGTGAGGACGTGCTGATCACCGGCGCGGGACCGATTGGAGTCATGGCGGCGGCGGTCGTGCGCCATGCCGGGGCGCGATTCGTGGTTATTACCGACGTGAATCCTTACCGGCTGGAACTGGCGCGCACGATGGGAGTGACGCTGGCGGTGGACACGCGCGAGCTTGCTTTGCGCCAAGTCCAGAAGAAGCTGGGCATGGCCGAAGGCTTCGATGTGGGCTTGGAGATGTCCGGCAACGCGGAGGCTTTTCGCGAGATGCTGGCCAATATGAGCCATGGCGGAAAGATCGCGATGCTCGGCATTCCGGAAAAGGAGATGGAGATCGATTGGAATGCCGTCGTATTCAACATGCTGACGATCAAAGGAATTTACGGACGGGAAATGTATGAGACGTGGTATAAGATGACCGTCATGCTGCAAAGTGGACTTGACATCCGCCCGGTCATTACCCATCGCTTCCATTACAGCGAATTCCAAAAAGGATTCGATGTGATGCTCTCCGGTCTTTCGGGCAAGGTTATTCTGGATTGGACAACGCCCTAAGATTGTTTCCCCAACAATGAGACGGTCGATAGAAACAAATGTATGAACAAGCGAGCCTGCATCATTCTCACGGTCGCCGCTCTTCTTGTCGGTTTTTTGAGCGGTGGTTTAGGGGTTGCCTCATGGTATAAGCCTCGTGTCGGACGGTACATGGCTATTGAATTGGAAGCAGATGCCGGTGCGACCGTCGTTGTCCTGCGTCGTTTGCGGGCGGGGAATACAAATAATGCGATCGAGTGTTTGGAGACCGATCTTGACGGCGACCTGTTAAGCATGGCCCTTATTCGTACTACCACGCCGGATTTTATGCGCGATCCATCGTTTATTCAAACGCGTGCGATGGTCAAAGCATATCGCACAGAGTTCCCGCACAAATCCAGCCACCCGGATATTGACGAAAAGGTCGCAAAAGCGTTGCAGTTCTGACATATAAGCCGTCATGGGTCCAAGGGTTCGATGGAGTCGGCAGCATCCTAATTTGGAGTTACTTTTTGGCCGGTAAGTTGGACTCAAAGAAAATAAAAAACATGACGAGGGAACAGAGGCCGACGAGAATCCAGTCCGGGGATCTTCCGGACGGACGGTAAAATATTTCTGTGAAGATGATAAGCAAATAACTAATTACCACCCAGGTCATTCTCCGGCTTAAAGGTTTTGGACGGAGGTTCATTTCGCCCTTATTTTCGCATCCCATCGCGTTTTGGTCAATTTCAACGTTGCTTTTTCAAATTAGGGCACTAATGAAGAATAGCGCGAATGTACGGTGACTCTTTTACGGGTTGGCAAGGCGGAAGAATAAACTCCCCTTGGGCGGGGAGTTGGTCAAACTGTTGTTGGTGATGGCACCCGCGTAGTTCCCCCAACTGCCAGTAACCAGATTGTTGTTGGTCTGCAGGATCCAACCTGTGACCGACAGTGGCCACGAGATGACCACGGCGTTGCCGCTGCTCTCGATGGCCAGCGTGGGAGGCGCCATTCCCAGGCTCAACGAGAACACCGCGCCATCGCCCGCGCTGCCGCCAGCGAAAGTCGTGGTAAACAACGTGCCGCCGGACATCACCACTCCGTCCTCGGGATTGGCCCCGTCAAGGTTTGTGTTCGACTCCAGCGCGCTAAAACCGTATAAATTGGTGAAGGCCGAGCCGTCCGTGTTGACCGCGAAAATGGTCCCCGAACCGCCGCTTCCGCCGCCCTGCGTCGTCCCATACAAAAGGCCGCCGGTCAAGAGAAGCCCTGCGGGCAAGGCCCCGTCATTGTTGGTGGCGCCGTTGCTGAAGTTGTAGAGCGTGGCATAATTCGATCCGTCGGTGTTGACCTGGAAAACCGTGCCGCTGCCGTAAGTGCCGCCCTGGCGCGCAACGCCATAAAGGGTGTTGCCGGACAAGACCAATCCCGCTTGGGGGCTGGCCCCATCGTTGTTGGTAAAAGTGTAAAGATTGGTGAAGGCCGATCCGTCGGTATTGACCCTGAAAACCGTGCCGTTGCCGAAACTGCCCCCTTGGCTGGCCGTGCCATAAAGGGTGTTGCCGGACACGACCAGCGAGGCCGCTGGATAAGCTCCATCGCCGTTGGTGAAGGCGAACGAAGCGTTGTACCCGCCGGCGCTAAAACTGTAAAGATTGGTGAAGCCGGAGCCGTTGGTGTTCACCGCGAAAACCGTCCCCCCATTGGCCCCGCCGCCATAATAAGTCGTTCCATAAAGCGTTTCACCGGACAATACCAACCCATTGGGGTCAAAGCCGTTGGTTGAAAAATTGGTAAAATTGTAAAGATTGGTGAAGCCCGATCTATCGCTGTTGATCGCGAATACCGTGCCGCCGCCGCCGACGCCGTCCTGGCTGGCCGTGCCATAAAGGGCGCCGCCGGCCAGGACCAGCGTTGACCGTGGATTAGCCCCGTCCGCGTTGTTGAACGCTACCATTGGAACGGCGCTGAAATTGTAAAGATTGGTGAAGGCCGAGCCGTCCGTGTTGACCGCGAAAATGGTTCCCGAACCGCCGTTGCCGCCGCCGGACATCACGCCATAGAGCCGGTTGCTGGACAGCGCCAAGCCGGCCTGGGGATGAATCCCGTCGCTGTTGGTTATCGCCTCGATGATGGGATCAAATCCGCTGCTGGAGGTCACGCCAAAAGCGTAAACCTCCGAGCAGCCCGCCGCAATGTTTGGGCCAAAGCCAAGAATGATGGCGCCATTTGTGTTCTTCGCGGTCAAGCTGGCCGAATAAACTCCGGAAATGGCGTACGTGTGCGACGGGTTTTGTCCGGCGCCGGTCGAGCCGTCGTCGAACCTCCAGTTCCAATTGGTGATGGGGTAGCCCAAGGCGTCGTTAGTCGGCGCGCTGAATTGAACGGTGAGGGGAACTTGGCCGCTGGCCGGGCTGGCGCTGAAATCGACGGGCGGATAGAGCACGGCAATTTGCGGCCCGGCCGCCACAATGGCCGTGCCATTGATATTGATCACCGTCAGACTGGGCGAATTCGTTTTCGACTTGAGGGGAGCATAAGTGTGCGCAGGGTCTTGAAAGGCGCTGGTGAAACCGTCGCCGAACCTCCAGCTCCAATTGGTGATTTCGTTGTTTGCGCTGTCAACCGACGGGCCGGCAAAATTAACCCCCAAGGGCACAATGCCATTGGTCGGGAAGGCGGTGAATTGCGCCGTGGGCAGCGCCACCACAATGTTCACCGGGACGCCCAGGACCGTCGTGCCATTGACGTTGGTGGTGGTGAGCGTGACCGTGAACGTGCCGTTGTTGGTATAGGTATGCGATGGATTTCGGACGGTGTTGCTCGAGCCGTCGCCAAAATTCCAGTTCCAACTGACAAGGGCATTGGTCAAGCTGTCCTTGGCAGGCGAACTGAATTGGACCGGCAACGGCACCAAGCCGTTGGTCGGCGCGGCGGTGAACGAGACGGTCGGCGCGTAGGTGACATATTGAAAAGTGATGGTGTTGTTGGCGGTGGCGGTACCTGAGATGGTCTCTAGAAAGTCGTTGGCAAAGACGTAGTTAGTAGAGACATTCACTGTCACGTTTGACGACAAGGTCTGGCTCCACGGGAGGGCGGCATTAGGAAGAGCGAAAGCGAGGGTGTCAACCACGTCCATTGCGTAAACGAGGCAAATCTCACCGACCATATAGCTATCGACATCCAGAGGCCACAACGATTGATCACCGAGCGATCCACTAGATATATAACCTCCTTCAGCCAGTCCATTATCTTCCTCTGGGTAGTATGGCGGTGTCTCCTGAGGGGACCAGGAAAATAAAGCTTGCTCACAATCGGCGGTTCCTTGGCCCGAATTGTTGGTCTGGATCAAAGTCACACAAGTGTTTGTTGCCTCGAAACCATTCCAGCCGACGATCGGGGATGCTAAACTGTCAAAAGACTCCCCAATATCTCCATCCGGGGCCCAGCTCTCTTCAGCCCAGTTTCCTGAAACGGTCTGCTGCGCGCTTGAATTGGTCGGATTGGTTCCAAAGATCAGATTGGTTCCCGATTGAAACACCGGGAATTGAATCTGGCCGGAAATGGAAACCGTGACGCCGTCGTTGCCGGACACTCCGCCTCCGACTTGCACGGCCACCCCCTCAAACCATTGACCCGAGCTGTTGGCGTTCATGGTATAGTTGATGGTGAGCAGGCCGACCTGATTGGTTGGGGCGGCGGTGGAGAGGTGGGAACTGCAGGTTGCCAGCGCCAACAACACCAGCCTCAGCAAATGGTTGATTCGGTTTTTGAAGCGGGACATCAACCTTTGATTCAAAGCTGATTCCTGCCTTTTGCAAGCTTTTTACTCGACAGATTTTCGGCGGGCGGCATTAGTTCTTCGCTTTTATGCGTTTGAGCGGCAAAGGGGTCAAAGGCACTGCCGAACAATAGCGCAAATGTACGGTAACCCCTGCTACCCCGCTACTCGGAGCGAGGCGGCCGCGCGGTTTAGGACTGGACTGTTTCGGATTTCAGCATATCCCACCATTTGGCAAGCAAGGTTAGCGAGATAAGATGAAAGCATTGGTCAAAAGCAAGTCGGAGCGTGGGTTGTGGCTGGAGAATGTTCCTAAGCCGCTAATCGGCGTGAACGATGTTTTGATTAAAATAAATCGGATGGGTATTTGTGGCACCGATCTTCGTATTTGGTTGCGGTGCATTTGAAGTGAGAACAACAGGTTACTTTTTCAGGGCGCGATTGTAGAGGGCGATGGCTTCTTTGACTGAGGCGCCCTCCATGACAATGGCGTGGACGGCTTTGAGCGAGGCGACGGGGTGCGGGCTGCCCCAAACACGCCGCCCAATGGCCGCGCCGCTGGCACCGTGAGCCATGGCCTCGTGCAGTTGGTGGAAGATCGCCAGGTCGCCTTCTCCTTTGGGGCCGCCTGCCATGATGACCGGCAGATGGCCCGAGGCCACGGCTTTGGCGTAGCCAGCGGGGTCGCCGTTGTAAACCGTCTTGACCACGTCGCAGCCGTACTCGAGGCCCATGCGGATGGCGGTGGCCAGATCGGCAGAGGTGGGCGAGGTCTGCGTTTTGTCGGCGTAAGAGACGCGTGGAATGATCTCGGCGCAAAACGGCATGCCGATGCGTTCGCATTGGGCTGAGACGGAGGCCATCTTTTTGAGCAACTCGGATTCGATTTGAACATCGCCCATGCCGAGGTAGCAATTGACGATCACCATGTCGGCCCCTAACGCGGCGGCTTCCTCCGGCGTATGGAGGGTGTGCATCACCGTATCGGTCCCGCCCATTTGTGAGATGGTGGCGTCGATGCGCATGAGGATGCCCAAGTCGCCCACTTCGTCGATGGCCTGGCGCAAGGCGCCGGCCGTCAGGAGGACGGCGGTGGCGCCGCAGTCGCGGGCCAAAGCGAGCAGCTTGGCCGGGTTTTCAGTGCCGGGTTGAGGCCCAAAATAAATAGGGTGGTCCAAAGGTAAAACCAGAGCTTTGCCATTGCGGAAGATGCGGCGCATTCGCAATTTTTTGCCGATGTTAGTAATGTGCATAGATGAAACCGGTTAGGTACAATCATTTCCCGTGCGCGCAATTTGATGGCCGCAACATGATTTGTCCAGTAGAAAAATGTTCTTGAAAAAATGATTCAGTCCGGCGATATTCAGCGCATACAAATTATGAGTAATGAAACCGGTTCCATAAACAGCGGTCCTTCTAATGGCCAAGCCATCGCCACAAATTCCTTTTCGCATCAGCGCGCCGCGGCTGAGGAACGCAAAAAGGCCTACCCCTATCGCTTCCCGCGCGACAATCGCCGTCTGGGCGGAAAATATACCGTGGCCGAAAACGCCCGGCGCTTGCTGCGCTTTTTCTATTTTGAACGCTGCCTGATGCACGGTCTGGGCGCCTGGACGCTTTCGGTGCCCGAGTTCGAAGTCAAACTGGAGATGGGACGGCACATCTTTTATCACGCCGACGCCGCGCGGTTGTTGCGCGAGCGATTGAGCGAACAGGAAGCGCGCTTGAAGGATATTGACGGCTTCCGCGATGCGGAAATTGACCGGTTCATGGATGAATTGCTCAGCGCCGAAAGCGCGCCCGAATTTCTGGTGGGCATGCACCAGGTTTTAGGCAGCTTGCTGGCGACTGCTTATCGCCATCACATCGACGACACCGACCCGGTGACCGATGTGCCTACCATCCGGTGTTTGCGCCGGATTTTGACCGATTACGAACCGATGCTGGCGTGGGCCGAAGGCGCCATCGCGGCGTATATCGAAGGCGGCGTGGAAGAAGCCACGCTGGCAACATGGCGCTGGCACTTGCAACGACTGCTGGCCTCCATCGGCGGCGTGACGGGAAGCGATCCGCGCGGCCAGGCGCCCAAGCCTTTGCGGACGGACTCCAAACCGTTTGTTCGCGGGAGCAAGCCGATGCGGGACGTTCGTTTTGACACGTTCAAAAACACCGGCGACTACGACGCGGCCGATGAAACGCCGCGCTTCCCCAAGGATTCTTACGAGAGTCTCCGTCTGCGTTTTATTCGCACCCAGCGCGATGAGGTGGACGCCATCGAAGCCTTTGGCACTTTTGTGTGGGACATCCGCTTCAAGGATTTTGAATCGGAATATAACCTGGCCCGCATCACTTGGGATGAAGCGCGCCACACGGAGATTGGGCATCGCGCGTTGTTGACAGCGGGTTATGATCCATTCGAGTTGCGGAATCGTTTGGTCGGTTCGACCTGCCGGGGACCGATGGAGGCGGCTTTCGCCATGGCCGAGATCAATCTCTTTGGCGAAGTAGGCGTGCTCAAGACCATCAACAATCTGATTGACGTCGCCGCCGAGCGCAACGATGAGTTGCTGCGGCATGTGGCCGATTTCATTCGCGCCGACGAGCGGACGCATGTGCGCAAGGGGCAGGGCATCCTGAAAGTAATGACAAACCTGGACGCAAAGGCGCTGGAGTTGCGCACGCGGGAATTGTTCACCGAATGCCTGGTCAGCCTGGGCGCGTTGAAAAAGGACATGGACATATTCACGATCTCGCGCGAAGACATCGAGCGCCTGGTCGGCGAATAAGCGGAAGCGCGGAACCATTATTGATTGCCATGGGCCGCCTCTTCGTCAAATATACGGCCAGACACTAACGAAACAGTCCTCCGCCAGGAGGGAAAGTTTCAACACGCCCGGCGTGAGCAAAGAAAGACGCGGCAAGCAGCGTGGAACCGGTTGCATTAGAAAAGACCCGCAGCGCCAAACAGGGTCGGCCAACCCCGACGTGGTACGGGGGCCGCTTCCACATGCCGGAATTGACCATCGCCGTTTCGGTTGTCCTGGCGGTCATTATCTTCAGCGCGCTGAACCCCCGTTTTTTTGCAGTCGAAACGGCGGTCACCATCCTGGAAAACGCCGCGCCCGACGGGTTGATTGTGATTGGGATGACGATTGTCATCATTTGCGGGGCCTTCGATATGTCCGTCGGCTCGGCCATGGCTTTGTGCGGTTTGGTCGGGGCGCTGGCGATGAACCGGGCGCACCTTCCTGTCTCGTTGGCGGTCGGGGCCATGCTGGTCACCGGGGCGGTCATCGGCTGGATCAACGGCGCGATTGTGGCCCGGCTCAAAATCAATCCCTTCATTACCACCCTGGGCACGATGAGCATTATGCGGGGCATCGTTCAGGTGGTCACGCGCAGCGCGCCGCTGACGGGATTCCCGGAGGGTTTCCTTAAGGTGGCGTGGGGAACGGTGTTCACGCTGCATCTGCCCGGCGGACGCGAAATGGCGGTGCGCTGGCCGGTGATCATCCTGCTGGCGGCGATCCTCGTGGCCGATGTGCTGCTGCGCCGGTTGAGTTATCTTCGTCAAGTCTATTTTATCGGCAGCAATGAGGAGGCGGCCCGGCTGACCGGCATCCCCACCGCCCGGGTCATGACCTTTGCGTTTCTCCTCACGGGCGTCCTGGCCGCCGTGGCCGGCGCCATTACCACCAGCCGGGCCAATGCCTTGGACGCCAATGCGGGCATGGGCGCCGAAATGCGGGTCATCGCCGCGGTCATTGTGGGCGGCGCGAGCCTGTCCGGTGGGCGGGGCAGCATTCTCGGATCGTTTCTCGGCTTGCTGCTGATGCAGGTGATCACAACGGGACTGGTTTTCATCAATGTCGCCGCCGAAGCGCAACTGATTGCGGTCGGTTTGGTGTTGATTCTGGCCGCTATTATTGACAGGGGCGGTTCGTCCTCGTTCGTCCGCAAAGCGGCCGCCTTTCTCTTTCAAACAAGGAACAAAACTATGGAACGCATCTTCAATATTATCCTGGCGGTCGCGCTCGTCGCCGTCTTGGCCTCTCGTTCTAGCGGGCCGAAAACTGATTCTGCCACGTCGTTGGAAAAGAGCGCGTCCGCCGCGAGGGCCACTTCCAACCAACGGTATGTGATGATCTCCATTGTCACCGGCGCTCCGTATTGGATCGACTCAAAATCCGGCCTGAATGATAAAGCGAAGGAATTGGGGGTCACGGCCAGTTTCATCGGCCCGGCCACGGTCGATGTCAACCAGGAGATCGACGAGATCAAGCGGGCCATTGCCGAAAGGGTCGATGGAATTATTCTGGTTCCCGGCTCCGAGGCGGTTGCGCCGGCCGTCAATGAAGCCATCGCGGCCGGCATTCCAGTGGTGTGCGCCGACAACGACGCTCCCACCAGCCAGCGTTATGCGTTTTTTGGCACGGGCAATTACAATGCCGGCTACCAGGGCGGCGAGCAGTTGGCCAAGTTGCTGGATGGCAAAGGCGAGGTCGCCTTGATGTCAATTCCAGGCATGGATAACCTGAGCCGCCGAGTAAAAGGCTACGAAGATGCGCTGGCCAAATATCCCAATATAAAAATTGTCCAAGTCGGCAACGACCACGGTTCGCAGACCGAGGCGGAGAAGGAATGCCGGGCGCTTATTCAGGCCTATCCGAATCTGGCTGGGTTTGGCTGCGTGGCGGCGGCGGGCGGCCAAGGTGCGGCGGTAGCAGTCAAGCAAG
>Ga0209483_1002589_pt1 | contig 12551 bp, 7 predicted proteins | sample NGEPerA_FD_184508 | JGI IMG/M metagenome (GOLD analysis project Ga0209483, IMG submission 184508) | Arctic peat soil microbial communities from the Barrow Environmental Observatory site, Barrow, Alaska, USA - NGEE PermafrostL2-A... | ecosystem: Environmental > Terrestrial > Soil > Wetlands > Peat... | reverse complement strand
CTCACGCCCTACGAGTTCATCTGCAAAATGTGGACAAAAGAGCCTCAACGATTCAGACTCGATCCGAACCATCAAACTCCGGGACTAAACATCTGAGGTTGTGGACGGTGAGCGTCGGCATCCAGACGGGAAGGGCCGGATCGATATAGAGCATGTTGTTTGGCGCATCCGGCTGGAATCCGAGCATCGCGCGGAGCAGCGAAAAGATCGACCCGGCGGCCCAGCCCTGCGGCACATTCGCGCCGAGGTACTGGACCGGGAAATTGGAATCGTCACGGGTCGTACCGGCATAAAGTTCCGGCATCTGATCCATCGCGAAATAGCCGGCGGCAATGGTGATTGCCTCCGCGATCCGGCAGGTTTCGTCGTGAAAGCCATAACGCTTCATGCCTTGCGCGATGAATCCGTTGTCATGCGGCCAAACCGCGCCGGTCTGGTAGTTAAACGGGTTGAAGCTCTTGTGATCGGCCGACAGCGTTCGGATGCCCCACCCGCTCCACATGTCAGGCCGCATCAGCCGATCGGCAACCTTTCGGGCGCGGTCGGGTGGAACGATACCCGACCAAAGGCACTGCCCGGGGTTGGACACGACGGACAAGACCGGCTTCTTTTCACCATCCAGGGCATAAAAGTAGAAGCCTTGTTCTTCATTCCAGAACGACTCGTTGAAATTTTTAAACAGCGTGTCGGCCTTGTGACGAAGCTTTGCCGCGTCGTCATCACGACCGAGAGCGTCGTAGATTTCGGCCATGCGAAGCCAAGCGTCGTAAACATAGCCTTGCAGTTCGCACAGGGCTTTCGGACCTTTGACCAGGGACCCATCGACGTTCATCACCGCGTCGCCGGAATCCTTCCACCCCTGATTTTCATAGCCGGCGGACGATCGCGTCTGATACTCCTGAAAACCATCGCCATCGCGGTCGCCGTATCGGTCGATCCAATCGAGGCATCGCTCCGCGGTGTCGAGATGTCTGGTCAGCAAGTCGCGGTCGCCGGTGGACATCCAGGCTGAATGGAAGGTGATGAGGTAGAGCGGCGTTGCGTCGGCGGTTCCATAATAGGGCGTATGCGGAATGAGCTTGAAATGCGCGAGTTCGCCGCGACGTAGCTCATGGTGGATCTTTCCCGGTTCCGCATCGCGGTAATCGTCCCGTTCGGTGGCCTGCCATCTGGCCAGAACCAGCAACGCGCCGCGCGCGAATTCGGGATGAACGATAGAGTTCTGCAGAGATATGATAAGGCTGTCGCGGCCGAACAGCGCGACGAACCATGGCAACCCCGCCGCCGGAACGAATTGCGTGTGGTCCGTGCCGACGATCGGCAAACGCAGGGCCGACATGTCGTCGACGGCCTGGTCGAAGGCCGTCGCAAACACATCATTCTCGGCCTCAATGCTAAGAACGCTGTCCTTCCAGATCTTTTGAGCGCGCACCGCGTCCGAGCTCAGGTAATCCAAGACCCGTTGCTTTGGCGGCAAGCTCCACGACGGGCCATCCGCGAACGCGTAGGCCAGGGAGCCCTGCCAGGACGCTCCCGGATCGAGCGCGACATTGAAGCTCAACCGGCCGTTCGCATAGGTCATGGCGGCGTGCTCGCCGCTCGCCGTTACCTTGAGAGAACGCAGGAAATCCTCGTTCCGATAGATGGTCGTCATTTCATGCGACGCGGGCGACCATTCAGTATCGATCTTGCCGCGCCTCGCAATTTTCTTTTCCTTGACCTCGAAAAGGTCGGCGAAATCGCTTTCGATCACGAATTCAAGATTGAAGCACACCGGTCGCGGGCCATAGTTGGTGACCTCGATGTCTTCGCGCATGCCGCCATCGAGATGGCGCCCGAAGACGAGACCGAGCGTCCTCTCCGCGACGGCACCAGCCGCCGTCCATAGCGACGGATTGGTGAAGTAGAGCCGAGCGGCCGACGCGGCCAACGCGCCGCCATTGAGGAGCGTCCACGGCACGCCGTCCGCAAACATCTCCTACCAACTGATAAGGCGGGTGTCGAGAAAAAACAGCCCCTTCTGACCCGCTCGTATCTGGCCGTCCGGATCGCTGATCATCACCGTGTAACCCTGGTGAACGGCAAGTTGGGGCGGGCCGACTTTAATCTCGAGCGTCATTTTCGGTCCTTGGTGCGACCGGGGATGATCCTCGCACCTCTTTTGCATCAGGGCGTTGTCGCACAGGAGTTCTTAGCTGTGTAATCGGATCGCGCCTGATTGAGCAGCCACCTGCGGAAGCCCACTACAATCGCGGGATATGGCAACTTTGTGTCGCGGATCCAGTCTGGCGAGCGCGTCACCCACATGGGCACGAGGGTTTGTTGCAGCGGCGGGGGAGGGAGGATACTATTATCATCCAAGTACTATTTACCAGCGGTCCCAGGGCAGATACGAGCAATCGACCGGCGGATCTTTTCGCCCGCTCGTTCCGTGTCGTTCTGTTCCTGCTGTACTAAACTCTCTAGTGGCGCGCCGCCGTTTCCAGATTTGACGGCGATCCCCACTGCTTTGCGCCATCCGAAATGCGCCATTTCGGAAAAACCTAGGGAGGACCGCTACGCCCAAGCCCCCGTCCAGATCGAAGGCAAGAATGCAATTGGGGCCGCAAAGCGGGGCACTGGAGACCCCGTTGCACGCTCAATCCGTCCCCGCCGCCGTCACGTTTCCGATCGTCGGGATTGGAGCGTCCGCTGGCGGCTTGGAGGCGTTCACGCAATTGCTCCAGAATTTGCCCATCGACACCGGGATGGCATTTGTGTTGGTGCAACACCTCGACCCCGTGCATGCGAGTGCACTCACGCAGATTTTATCCAAGGCGACCTCCCTCCCGGTGCGGGAAGTGACGAACGATCTGCCGGTCGAGGCTAACCACGTCTATGTCATTCCGCCCAACGTGAGCATGAGCATCGCGCAGGGTGTTTTGAAACTTCAGCCCCGCGAGGAGACCGGGGAGCCGCACCGGTCGATTGATTTCTTTTTTGTGTCGCTGGCCCAGGACCATCGCGAGCGCGCGATCGGAGTAATACTCTCCGGCACGGCTTCGGACGGCACACTGGGGCTTGTGGCAATCAAGGCGGAGGGCGGGATCACCTTCGCGCAAGACGAATCGGCCAAGTACAACTCGATGCCGCGCAGTGCCGTTGCGGCGGGCTGCGTCGATCTTGTTCTCGCGCCCGATGGCATTGCCAAAGAACTGGCCCACATTGCCCGCCATCCTTACCTCGCGGTCAGAGCGCCCTCGCCCGTCGAAGAGGCGGAAGACCACGTTACTGAAACCGCGCTGTCTGCTGGTAGACGCGGCCGCCCAGGATCCGAGACCAACGCGGCGCAAGGCGGCCCGGCGCACAACAGCTTAAAAAAAATCCTAATTCTGTTGCGCAACCACAGTGCTGTCGATTTCTCTCTCTATAAGACCAGCACGATCCAGCGGCGGATCACCCGGCGAATGGCATTGAACAAGCTCGTTTCGCTCGATGCCTACGCTCAGTTCCTTCGCGGCACGCCGGATGAAATCAAAGCGCTCTACGCCGATCTGCTCATCGGCGTGACCAATTTCTTTCGCAACCCGGAAGCATTTGACACCCTGAAGCGAGTCGTTTTTCCCAAGCTGACCCCCGAGCGCGATGAGCCAGTTCGAATCTGGGTGCCCGGATGTTCCACGGGTCAGGAGGCGTATTCCATTGCGATGGCGTTTGCGGAATTTTCCGACACCAGCGCTCGCGCGCCGAAGCTTCAGGTTTTCGCCACCGATGTTAACGACGAGACACTGACGCGCGCGCGCGCCGGTCTTTATGTGAAAACTCTGTTGCTGGACGTCTCAACCGCAAGGCTGCGGCGATTTTTTGTCGAGGAAGAAGGCGGCTACCGCGTCTGCAAGTCGTTACGGGAGACTGTCATCTTCGCCCGGCAAAATCTCTTGAACGACCCGCCGTTCTCGCGGATGCACCTCATCAGCTGCCGCAACTTATTGATCTATCTCCAGCCGAATTCGCAAAACAACATTCTGCCGAAGTTCCATTATGCGCTCCGGCCCAAGGGTTTTCTGTTCCTGGGCGCATCGGAGTCGATTGGTTCGTTTCCCGATCTTTTCGAGCCCATGGATAAAAAGCATAAGATTTTTTGCAAAAAATCTGGTCCGACACCGGCGCTGCGTTTGGACTTTGCGCCCCGGCACCCGGGCGGGAAGGAAAAAACAGCCCCCCTCGCCGTGGCGCAAGGGGCGAAGACATTGCGCCCTGAACTCAATGTCGAGCACGAGGCGGACCGCGTCGCGCTCAGTCGGCATACGCCGCCCGGCGTGCTTGTTAACGCCGAATTCCAAATTTTGCAGTTTCGCGGGGATACCAGCCCCTACCTGAAGCCACCGACGGGCTGGGCAACCTTCGATGTGTTGAAGATGGCGTCGGCGGAACTGGTGCTTCCGCTGCGCGCGGTTCTCAATAAGGCGAAAAAAGAAAGAAAGGCGGTGCGCCGCGAAAAGGTGCGGTTCGATCATGCTGGCAAGGCGCGGAGCCTGGACATCGAGATCGTGCCGCTGAAGAACCTTAAAGAGCCATGCTATCTCATTTTCTTTGAGGAAGCGGGGGACCGATCCGTCCCCGACTCACCGTCCAATAGATCGACAAAGCCGCTCGCGGGTCCAGGGAAAGCAGGTGGCGGCGAACCTGCCGCCCGCCAAATTGCTCGGCTGGAGCGTGATCTGGCGGAGACCCGCGAATTCCTGCAGTCGATTCAGGAACAGTCCGAAGCGGCCAATGAAGAACTCCAGGCATCGAACGAAGAGGTCACGTCGGCCAACGAGGAACTGCAAAGCGTCAATGAGGAATTGGAAACCTCTCAAGAAGAGCTGGAGTCGACCAACGAAGAGCTGACTACCGTCAATGAGGAGATGACCAACCGAAACACCGAGCTCAACCTCTTGATCAACGATCTGGGCAATTTCCAAAGATCGGCCCCGATACCCATTGTTTTGCTAGGGCGCGATCTTGCTATTCGCCGTTTCACGGTAGCGGCCGAAAAGCAGTTTAACCTCTCGGCTTCCGATATAGGACAGCCTCTCGGACGGGTCAGACATAATCTCGACATGCCCGATCTGGAGGAGTTCGTCGGAGAAGTCATTAGCACCGTGCGCGAGCGCGAGCGCGAAGTAGAGGACATACATCATCGGCGCAGTTATTCCCTGCGCGTGCTGCCCTATCTGAGCCTCGACAATAAGGTGGACGGCGCGGTTCTGGTGCTGGTGGACATCAGCGACCTCAAACGCACTCAGCGGGAAGTCACGGCCGCTCGCGATTACGCCGAAGCCACCATTCGCACGGCGCGCGACCCGCAGATCGTCCTGCGCGCGGACCTGCGCGTCAATACGGGCAACGAAGCGTTTTATGAGACTTTCAAGACCACGCGGGACCAGACCGACGGCCGCCCGATTGAAGAGTTGGGTAGCCGCCAGTGGGCCATTCCCAAATTGCGCGCGTTGCTCGAAGATATTGTGCCCCAAAACAGTTCCTTTAACGAGTTCGAGGTGACGCACGATTTTCCGCAAATTGGACGGCGCACGATGCTGCTAAATGCCCGGTCGCTGGAGCTGAAGGACGGCTCGCCAATGATTCTCCTGGGCATTGAAGACGTGACCGAACGGCGGAAGGACAATGCCGCCGCCGCCGCGCTGGCTGCTATTGTCAATTCCTCCGATGACGCCATCATCGGCAAAGACCTTAACGGCGTCATCACCAGTTGGAACAAGGGTGCGGAACGTCTCTTCGGCTACACGGAGCCGGAGGCCGTCGGCCAGTCCGTTACCATGCTCATTCCACCCGACCGGCAGGACGAGGAGCCTACTATTCTGGCCCACCTCAAGCATGGTGATTCGGTGGACCAGTTCGAAACCGTCCGCATCCGTAAAGACGGCTCTTCGTTGGAAATATCTCTGACCAGCTCACCCATCAGGGATGCGAGCGGCCAAGTCATCGGCGAATCGAAAATCGCGCGGGACATCACCGGACGCAAGCGGGCCGATGATAGGTTGCGCGCGAGCGAAGAACGCTTTCGCACCTTGTTCGCTTTGGGTCCCTTGGCCGTTTATTCGTGCAATGCGACGGGCGTGATACAGGAATTCAATGCTAGCGCCGCGGAATTGTGGGGCCGCTCCCCGGTCTTGGGGGATACTGACGAACGGTTCTGCGGCTCGTTCAGAATGGTCCGCCCCGACGGCAGTATCATGGCCCACGAAGAGTGCCCCATGGCGGAGGTGCTGTCCGGAAAAATACCGGCGGCAAATGACGCGGAAGTGTTGATAGAGCGGCCGGACGGCTCGCGTATTTCCGTCATCGTCAATATTCGTCCGCTGAAGAACGAACAGGGAGAAATCACGGGAGCGATCAATTGCTTTCACGACATCACCGCCCGCAAGCAAGCGGAGGAACACCGCGCCTTGTTGATGGACGAACTTGACCACCGGCTAAAGAACACGCTCGCTTCCGTCCAGTCGATTGCGAGGCAAACAGGTCGAAATGCCCCATCGTTGGATCAGTTTCGCGAGCTATTCGAGGCCAGGCTTATGGCCTTGTCGCAAACCCACAACCTGCTCAGAGAGGGTGAATGGAGGAGCGCGTCGCTCCGAGATATCATCATGATGGAGTTATCGGCATATGATGATGTCGGAAGCCGGCGCGTCACAATAGCGGGCGAGGAGGTTCACTTAAATTCACAGCAGGCGCTCACGCTCGGGCTGACGTTCCACGAGCTGGCAACCAATGCAGCGAAATATGGCGCGCTCTCGGTCGCGAAAGGCAACGTGGAAGTAGTCTGGGATGTCAGCACGTTGAATGACCGACCGGTGCTACAGCTCCGATGGATCGAGTCCGGCGGTCCTGTCGTCAAGAAACGGGGCGTGCGCGGCTTCGGATCTGGATTAATCGAGGGCGCCCTGACGAGTGAACTAGACGCCGAGGTTCAACTCGACTTCCATCGCGATGGTGTCTGCTTTAATCTCAAACTGCCCCTCGATCAACCAAAGTCACCATGATCAGCAAGCGGCCGATTGACTCGTTATTGAAAGGAGCGCGGATACTCGTCGTCGAGGATGATTGGCTGATTTCCACGCTTCTGGCGGATTTTTTGACAGATTCCGGTTGCGTGGTCGTCGGTCCGGTGTTCAGCGTCGCGGGGGGTATCGTTCTCGCCTCCGAGGAAGCGATCGATGCCGCGCTCCTCGATCTCAATGTGAAAGGCGGAGAAGTATATCCGGTTGCACGAACGCTCGCCGACCGCGGCATCCCGTTCGCCTTCCTTACCGGTTACGTCGCCAGCAAGGTCAGCCAGACTTACCGCGAGCGACCGGTGCTCCAAAAGCCCTTCCTTGTCGCAAATCTGGTTCAAATCCTAGAAGAAATATTGGACCAAACCGGCAAAATAGTCCGAGCGCTTTAGCCGCGAACTCCCCCGTGCGCAATTCGTACAATTTCTTGAGCGATATCCTCGGGTGAAAGAACAAAATCTATACACCCGCTTGCTATTGCGCTCTCGGGCATATCTGGCTGCCCGGCTGTCTCAAGTTTTTGCGCGATGGTAATGCCCCCAACGTCTTTTATGCCGCACAGTGCAGCCGCGCCGTCGCCATCATAGCCAGAGACAATGACAGCGATAAGTTTGCCATCCCAGTGCTGGGTTAGGGATCGCAGAAAAACCGTGATCACGTCGGGCCATCCCCTGGGCTTTGATATCGGCTTTAGACGGAACTCTCCTTCGAGAACATGCAAATCACGCTGTGCCGGGATGATGAACACACGGTTGGGCTGGACGAGTAATCTCTCCGTGATCAGTTCAACCGGCATCTTTGTGTAGCGCGGGAGAATCTCGTGGAGCCGAGTGGCTACGGTTCTCAGGTGATTAACAATGACGATAGCAACGCCCATATCCGTCGGCAAATGCCGCAGTAACCTTGTGTAGGCGTCGAGACCACCGGCCGAACCGCCGACACAAACGATAGGAAAGTCCTTTCCACTTTTGGTTTCCATTGACAATCTCACTCCGCTTCGCCCCGCCGCCGCCAACCCGAGGAATTGTTCGCCCCGGAGACGCCGGAGAGCTTCAAGATTTACCGCGCCAATTCCCGCATCGCGCGATCGAGGCCGTCGAGGGTCAGGGGGTACATCCGCCCCTCCATCAAGTCGCGCACCAGTTCGATCGAACTCATGCCGTCCCAGAATTGCTCCGGCACCGGGTTGAGCCAGATCGATTTGGGATAGGTCGCCGTCAGGCGGCGCAGCCACGCCTCGCCCGATTCTTCGTTCCAATGCTCGACCGAGCCGCCCGGCTGCGTGATCTCATAGGGCCCCATGCTGGCGTCGCCGACGAAGATCATCTTATAGCCGGCATCGAAGGTGTGCATCACCTCGGCGGTCGGGGTCTTGTCGACATGGCGGCGGTGCGCGTCGCGCCACAACGATTCATAGGGACAATTGTGGAAGTAGAAACTTTCGAGATGCTTGAACTCGGCACGCGCGGCCGAGAATAATTCCTGGCAGGTGCGGACATGCCCGCTCATCGAGCCGCCGATATCCAGCAGCAGCAATACCTTCACCGCATTGTGCCGCTCCGGCACCATCTTGATATCGAGCCAGCCGGCATTCTTGGCGGTGGAACGGATCGTGTCGTCAAGATCGAGCTCGTCGGCCGCGCCCTCGCGCGCGAACCGGCGCAGGCGGCGCAACGCCACCTTCAGATTGCGCGTGCCGAGTTCGACCTTGTCGTCGAGATTGCGGAATTCGCGCTTCTCCCAGACCTTGACGGCGGTGCCGTGGCCCTGGCGCTGGCCCTCTTGCTCGTTGCGTTCGCCGATCTTCACGCCTTCGGGATTATAGCCGCTGTTGCCGAACGGCGAGGTGCCGCCGGTGCCGATCCATTTGCTGCCGCCCTGGTGGCGGCCTTGTTGCTCGGCGAGACGCTGTTTCAGCAACTCCATCAGCTTGTCGATGCCGCCCAGCGCCGCGATGTTCTTCTTTTCCTCGTCGGTCAGCAGCTTTTCCATCAGCGCCTTGAGCCATTCCTCGGGAATCGCGGCCGCCGCGTCGGGCGGCGCCTCCAGCCCCTTGAAGACATGGCCGAAGACGCGGTCGAACTTGTCGAGATTGCGCTCGTCCTTCACCAGGGTCGCGCGCGACAAATAATAAAATTCCTCGACATCGTAATCGGCAAGGCGCTTGTCCATCGCCGCCATCAGCGTCAGATATTCGCGCAACGACACCGGCACCTTGGCCTGGCGCAACTCAAGGAAAAAATTGACGAACATGACTAAGCTTTGGACTCATGATCGTACGGGTGATACCTAAATATCGCGTACAACAGGGCTGCAAGAACAAAGGTCAAGTTCGGCAAGAACTGCAAAGTTCGGCCCCCTTGGGCGAACGTATAGAACCACGAGTCACAGTAGACAAAAAAAACTAACGCCATTGCCATCGTTAGGACTCGCATCGCCACCGCATCTTTTTGTGCATCCCGACCGCTAATATGTCGAACTACGAACCACGAAACTAAAAGTCCAACTGCTGAGGGCAACACAATCCCTCCGAGAGCCACCGTCAGGGGGAATGAATTCGACATCGCCCGGAAGGCTAGCTCCGGAACAGAAACGCCAATGGCCCTCGATCCGATATACAACATAAGCCCGACAACCCCAGCAATCCCACGCATCAAGGTTTCTTGATGGCTGTTTTTTGCAGCTATCTGGCCCCACGGCCATAGGATAAGTCTAGCTATCAACCACAATTGCAATAATGCAGCTGCGAAAAGGACTGCTTGAGTAAGGATCGTAAAAGCTTGGGTCATGGGTTCTTTTCCAATAGGTGCTTGAGAATCACTTTGTTCCGATATCTGTTTAGCTGGCGGAGCTTCTACTTGAGATATTGTGGTTGTTTTTAACTGCCGACGTTCAGTCTCGACCTGCTCTTCTTGTCCACGAATCTCATCGAATTGTTCGGCCGACTTATCCGATTCGGTTGCAACAATAATGGGTCCTAAGCCGTACAATTCTCCAGGATCGAACGTAATTGTTAACTTCTTCCAGAAATCAAATTTACCCGACGGAAGTTTGAGCGGGGAGCACCGCAGATTCAACAATGCTAGACGTGCTGAGTCTGCCGCAACGCGGAAAACTGGATCGCTATAATTCTCGGGGTTTAGCAATGAGACGGCGTCAACCGCGCCTTCTCTGTTCACGCTGACGTAAAATTCCGGCGTTGGATTCTGTATCTCCAACCCGATGGGAATATTCCAGCAGGAGTAGATTTGCTTCTGGACAAGGGCGAGTTCGTTCGCCGTCAATTCTTCCGTTGCTGTTGCCGTTAGATCGGCCTTCACAGGATAAGTACCGTCTGAACTCTGTTCCGTGCCTACTGGTGCTACCCCATCAGAGCGTACATGTTCCGCAATATCCTTTGGATCGAACGCAATCGTGAAAGTTTTCCAGGCAGCATACTTTTCGGTCGGAAGTTCGAGTGGCGAACATCGCGGATTTAACAATGCCCGGCGCGCCGATTCCGAGGTGGCACGAAAATATGGATCGGCAATATGCTCATTGTTGAGTAAAACGACGCTGTTGACCGTACCGTCGGGATTCATGTAGACCCGAAATTCGGGTGTAACATTGTTTTGTGCATCGGCACCGGCAGGCACATACCAGCAGGAATAAATTTGCCGGCCGACTCGATCGAGTTCGCTTACGGTAAGTTGGGGGCCTGATCGGGTGGTTGGCCGAGCAGCTTGGTTTGGCGACACTCTCGCCGGATCATTTTTTGTTAAATCCTTCAGCAGTGTATCGAAAGTGGGTTGATCACGAACCTCCACCGCTTTCGCCACGCTACCCACCGCAATGAATGCGACCAAATAGACGATAAATTTGGGCGACTCTTTCACGGACCCATCCCCCTATGCTTCCGCAGGGTTTATCGTTTTTTACAACCACAAGGGGAAGAAGGAAAGCACGCGAACATTGTCATCCCCGCTCGCGGCGGTTCAGGAAGGCGAGCCGCTCGAGCAAATGCACATCCTGCTCGCTCTTCAAGAGGGCGCCGTAGAGCGGCGGCACCAGCTTGCCCGGGTCCTTCGAGCGCAGGGCTTCGGCGGGAATATCCTCGACCATCAACAGCTTGAGCCAGTCGAGCAATTCCGAGGTCGAGGGCTTTTTCTTCAACCCCGGCACGTCGCGCAATTCATAGAAGGCGTTGAGCGCCTCGCGCACCAGATTCTTCTGGATGCCGGGGAAATGCACATCGACGATCCGGTTCATGGTCTCGCGGTCGGGAAAGCGAATGTAATGGAAGAAGCAGCGGCGCAGGAACGCGTCGGGCAATTCCTTTTCATTGTTCGAGGTGATGATGACGATGGGACGATGGACCGCCGCGACGCGCTCCTTGGTCTCATAGACATGGAATTCCATGCGATCGAGTTCCAGCAGCAGATCGTTGGGAAATTCGATGTCGGCCTTGTCGATTTCGTCGATCAATAGCACCGGCCGCTCCGCCGCGGCGAACGCATCCCACAGCTTGCCACGCTTGATGTAATTGGCGATGTCGTGGACCTTGGCCTCGCCGAGTTGCGAATCGCGCAGCCGCGCCACCGCATCATATTCATAGAGGCCCTGCTGCGCCTTGGTCGTCGATTTGATGTGCCAGGCGATCAGCTCCTTGCCCAGCGACTTGGCGATTTCCTCGGCGAGGATGGTCTTGCCGGTGCCCGGCTCACCCTTGACCAGCAGCGGCCGCTCCAACGCGATGGCGGCATTGACCGCGACGTTCAAATCTTCGGTGGCGACATAGGTCGCGGTGCCTTCAAATCGAGCGGCCATGATTTTCCTATCGGCTGGATTGGGTGCGGGTCAGCGATAATGCCACAGGCCGGTATGCGCGGACTTGGCCTGATTCTCCGCCGCCGAGTAATCCACTACGTCGGTGCCGTCGGCGAGCGCGAATCCATGCCCGACCAGATAAGCGCCGAGATCTTCGCCCTTGCGGTCGTTGCACATCGCCGGCAAGGCCGCGCCGACGCCGCTAGCCATGACGCGACACGAGACCGGGCCTTTGGGACCCACCAGCGTCGCCAGCGCCTGGCGGGACACATCGGGACACGATCGCGCCGCATAGGCGGCGCCCGGCTGGCACATATCGCCTGACGCCGGTATTTTCACGCCGGCGAGCCGCAACGGCCTGCCATCGACATTGAGTTCGAGCGGCGCCGTCACAATGGCCGGTCCGTCGAGCTGCCGGCCACGGGGTTGGGGGGACGGCATCGCGTCTGGCTCCGCCATGGCGATATCCTCACTCGGCGCGTGCCGCGCCCGAGGCAGCGGCGCCGCGACATGGCGCGCGTTGTGGCGCGGCAGCGGCGCGATAGGCTCGTCATCCGTCACGACCGTTACCGGCCGGACCGGCATGTCGCGATTGGGGACGCCGTGGACCTCATGGTTCTCCAAATGGACGGTGCGCAGCGTTGGCACTTGATCGCCCGGCCGCACCAGGACCGGCGCTTCGGCAGCCGGCCGCGCCGGGGATGAGGG
>Ga0209483_1002587_pt1 | contig 12557 bp, 11 predicted proteins | sample NGEPerA_FD_184508 | JGI IMG/M metagenome (GOLD analysis project Ga0209483, IMG submission 184508) | Arctic peat soil microbial communities from the Barrow Environmental Observatory site, Barrow, Alaska, USA - NGEE PermafrostL2-A... | ecosystem: Environmental > Terrestrial > Soil > Wetlands >... | reverse complement strand
CCGAGATGCGGTCGGCGAATGAAAACACCAGATCCATGTCATGCTCGATCAGGAGCACGGTGACGTCGCGCGGCAGGCCTGCAACCGCGGCGAGGATATCATGGCGCTCGCTTTCGGGCACGCCGGCGGCGGGCTCGTCCAAGAGCAGCACGCGCGGTTTGGTCGCGATCGCGACTGCGATCTCCAGCAGGCGCTGCTTGCCGTAGGGCAACGTCGCGGTCAATTCGTTCATGACATCGAGCAGCCGGAAGCGCGCCAGATTCTCGGCGATCTCCGCATTGACGTCGTCGCGGGCGCCCATCGTGCGCCACCAGTCGCCGCCGCGGCCGAGGCGTTGGGCTACCGCCAGACCAATGGTCTCGAGCGGCGTCAGATCGGCATAGAGCTGGTTGATCTGGAAGGTGCGCGACAGCCCGCGCAGCACGCGGGTGTGCACGGGCAGATCGGTGATGTCGTTGCCTTCCAATAGAATTCGGCCGCCGTTCGGCTTGAGCACGCCGGTCAGCAGATTGATCACGGTGGTCTTGCCGGCGCCATTCGGACCGATCAGGGCGTGACGGGCGCCCTTGGCGATACCGAGCGAGAGATCGCGGGTGACCTTGAGGCCGCCGAAATGCTTTTCCAGTCCTTTTGTTTCAAGCGCGAAGGTCATGACGCATCGCTTTCGGGAACGGCGACGACGGCCTTGCGGTCGAATTGCCGGATGACGAGGTTGGGCCCCCACAACACCCAGCGATGCAACCGCTGGCGCCCGAGCAGCACGATGACGACAAGCACCAGCCCGATCCAGAACTGCCAGTATTGCGGCGTCAGCGTCGAAAACACTTCCTGCAGCATTCGGAACACCACGGCGCCGATCAGCCCGCCATAGAGATAGCCGGTGCCCCCGATCACCACGACCAGCATCAGATCGGCCGAGCGCTCGAACGAAAACACGTCGAGCGAAGCAAGCTGCGTGGTCTGCGTGAACAGGGCGCCTGCGATCCCGGCATAGAATGCGGCAATGGTGTAGATCGCGATCAGCCGCCTGTTGACGGGAATGCCGATCGCGGCCGCCCGCAGCGGGTTGTTGCGGATCGCGCGCAGCGACAGGCCGAACGGCGAATGCACGATCCGGCGCGCCAGCAGGAACAAGAGAAACAGCACGGCGAGCGAATAGAAGAAACCGACCTTGCCGAACATGTCGAAGCTGAACAGCCGGACGATCGGCGCCATCTCGATGCCCTGCAGGCCATCGGTGCCGCCGGTGATGTCCGAGAAGCGCTCGGCGAGCGCCTCCAGCAACAGCGCGATACCGAGCGTCACCATCAACCTCGTGAGATCGGCGCCCCTGATCACCAGGAAACTGGTGACGAAGCCGAGCACCGTCGCAACGAGGCCGGCGGCGATCAACGCCAGCACCGGCTCTGTGATGACGCCGTGCAGGGCCAGCAGTCCGGCCGAATAGGCGCCGACGCCGAAGAAGGCGGCGTGGCCGAGCGAAACGATGCCGGCATAGCCGAGGATCAGGTCGAGCGAGAGCGCAAACAGCGCCAGCCGCACGATATCCGTCATGATCAGGTAGCGAGAGGGAAACAGGAACGCGCAGGCGAGTGCCAGGATCCAGAACGCAATCTCGCTCCAGTGCCAGCGGGCATGCTGCCTGGCGTGAGTTCCGACATCGGCTGGCGCGGTCATGGGCAGCGCTCAACGGGCGGCGGTGCGGCCGAACAGGCCGTTCGGGCGCCAGATCAGGATCACGATCATGATGGTGTAGATCACGAACGGCCCCATCTTGGGCACGTAATATTTGCCGGCGACATCGCCGATGCCGAGCAACAGCGAGGCCAGGAACGGGCCGGTGATGCTGGAGGAACCGCCGACCGTCACCACGATCAAGAAATAAATCATGAACTTCAATGGAAAATACGGATCGAGCCCGAGGATCTCCGCGCTCAGCGCGCCGCCCAAACCTGCAAGGCCGCAGCCAAACGCAAAGGTGAAGGCGAACACCTGCGGGACGTTGATGCCGAGCCCTGAGGCTGCGCGCGGATCGTCGACGGCAGCGCGCAGCCGGCTGCCGAAGCGGGTGCGCGCCAACACGAGCTGCAGGCCCACGGTCAACAGGCCGCAGATCACGATGATCATCAGCCGGTAGCGGCCGATGCCGACGCCGAAGAAATCGATCTGGCCTTCGAGCGCTTGCGGTATCTTGATGAAGACCCGTGACGATCCCATGATGTAATCGACGGCCGCAACCGACATGAAGACGAGGCCGACCGAGAACAACACCTGGTCGAGATGGCTGCGGCTGTAGAGATGACGGTAGAGCGCGCGCTCCAGCACCACCCCGATCAAGGCGCTTGCGGCGAACGCCAGCGGCAGGCCGGCAAAGAACGGCCAGCCGTGCTGGTTGACCAAGACCGCGCAGACATAGCCGCCGGCCATGGCAAAGGAGCCGTGGGCGAGATTGACGAAATTCATCAGCCCGAGCGTGACCGCAAGCCCGCACGCCAGCACGAACAGCAGCATGCCATAGGCGACGCCGTCGAACAGGTTGGTGAACAGCGAGGTCATGGGTTGGAATGAACCGGGTTCGGGGTTTTTCAGGACGAAGCAAACCTACATCGTCATGGCCGGGCTTGTCCCGGCCATCCACGTCTTCCCATGCCAGATGCCGGAAGAAAGACGGGGATGCCCGGCACAGGGCCGGGCATGACGGGTTGAGACGCAGAGCGCGCGGGACAGAAGGCCTTGCGCAACGATCTCGAGATTCCGGGTTCGCTGATCTAGCGCAAAATTGAAGTCAATTTTGTCGCCGGCCAGCGCCCCGGAATGACGCCGAAAAGCGTCGTCACTTCTTGGTCTTGCCGGGGTCCTTGACGTCATGGAAGGTCTCGAACTCGACGTTGTAAAGTTCGCCGTTAACCTTCTCGACCTTGCGGATATAGATGTTCTGGATGATGTCGCGGGTATCGGGGTCGATCGAGACCGGGCCGCGCGGACTTTCCCACTTCATGCCCTTCATGGCCGCGATCAGCGCATCGCCGTCGGTGTTGCCATTGGTCTTCTTCAGCGCCGCGTAGATCAAGTGGATGCCGTCGTAACCGCTCACCGCCATGAAGCCGGGCCGGTTGTTGAACGCCTTCTTGTAGGCGGCGACGAAATCCTTGTTCATCTGCGAGGGATGGGCCGCGGAATACAGATGCGCGGTGACGGTGCCGAGCGCGGCATCGCCCATGCCGTTGAGGACGTCGTCGTCCATCACGTCGCCGGGGCCGATCACCTTGATGCCGGCCTTGTCGAGCCCCCGCTCGGCATATTGCTTCATGAAGTTGCCACCCTGGCCTGCCGGCACGAACACGAACATGGCGTCGGGCTTGGAGTCCTTCATGCGCTGCAGGAACGGCGCGAAATCCGGATTGGCAAGCGGCACCTTGACCTCTTCGACGATCTGGCCGCCGCCGGCCACGAAATGCTCCTTGAAGAAGTTCAGCGCGTCGTTGCCGGGCGCGTAGTCGGAGGTCAGGGTTGCGACCTTCTTGATGCCGTTCTTGACCGCCCAGTCGCCGATGATGGTGGAGGATTGTGCCAGCGTAAAGCTGGTGCGCACGATGTAGGGCGAACGCTCGGTGATGATCGAGGTGCCGGCCGCCATCACGACTTCCGGGATCTTGCCTTGCGTCGCCAGGGGTGCAGCGGCAAGCGCAGCCGGCGTGACGCCGAAGCCGGCGATGAAATTGACCTTGTCATTGACGATCAATTCCTGCGCCAGCCGCTTGGTGTTGTCGGGCACGGCCGCGTCGTCGCGGAGCAGGATTTCGATCTTCTTGCCGGCGACGCTGTCGCCGTTCTGCTGCATGTACAACTTGACCGCATTGTCGATCTGCTTGCCGGTCGAGGCCTGGCCGCCGGTCATCGGCAGGATCAGGCCGATCTTGACGGTGTCCTCGGCCCGCGCCGGCACCGAGGCAAGCGCGGCCGCGAATGCGACGGCGGCCACCGCCTGTGGCAATAATTTCGAACCCTTCGACATTGAACGCTCTCCCTGATCGGTATCGTGTCTCGAACCGAGTCCCCGGCCCTTGTCTCACCATAGCCCAGATTTTCGCCAAGTCCCCTTGCGGAGGCCCGCTTGCGACGTCCGGGCGCGGCATGGCGTCCCAAGCCCGCGGCGATGTCAATCTCGACGATGGGCGCGATTCGCCATGCCACGCCCGGCTCCTGTGTCAGTCGCAATTCTCCGCGGGTTTTTGCGATTTAGTATGATAATACCTCCGGCTTCTCGGATAAGCCAATTTTACCGATTTACAGTAGCCTCCCAAAGCCGGTCCAGCCGCCCCCTATTCCCGTTGCAGGTTGCGCTTCGAAGATGCCCATCAACCCCCGACAGCTGGCCGTCCTCGCCGTCGCGCTCATGGCGTGCGGCCTCTGCGGCTGCGGGACCGTCAACGAGAAGCTCGCGGACGGCATAGGCGATTACGTCCCGCATTGGCTCGGCGGCCTGCCGGCGGACGCGCCGCCGCGACCGGGCACCGCGAAATATGACGAGTTCATGCGGGAGCGGGAAAAGAAGCGGTTCGAGGCCGCGCCGACGCCAGCGAAAGATGAAGCCCGGCAGACCTCGGCGTCGGAACTGAGCCCGGTCCACTGAACCGCGCCGGCCTCGCCCCTCTCAATCCATGAACACCACGGTCTTGCGGCCATTGAGGATCACGCGATCCTCCAGATGATGGCGGATGGCGCGGGCCAGCACGCGGCGTTCGATGTCGCGGCCCTTGCGGACGAGATTTTCCGGCGTGTCGCGATGGCTGATCCGTTCCACGTCCTGGTCGATGATCGGGCCTTCATCGAGGTCGCTGGTGACGTAATGGGCGGTGGCGCCGATCAGCTTGACGCCCCGCGCATGCGCCTGGTGGTAGGGCCGCGCGCCCTTGAAGCCCGGCAGGAACGAGTGATGGATGTTGATGCAGCGCGCCGACAGTCTTGCCGACATTTCATTGGAGAGGATCTGCATGTAGCGCGCCAGCACAACGAGATCGGTCCTGGTTTCAACGACCAGATTCCAGATTGCGCTCTCCTGCTCGCGCCTCGTCTCCTTCGTCACCGGCAAAAAGTGAAACGGAATCTCGCCGAAATCGAGATTGGCGTAGGTCTCGCGCGGATGGTTGGAAACGATCGCGGTCGGGATCATCTCCAGTTCGCCGGTGCGCCAGCGATACAGGATATCGGCAAGGCAGTGATCGGATTGCGAAACCAGCAGCATCACCCGGCGACGGGTGGCGCGGTCGCGCATCTGCCAATCCATGCCGAAGCGTTCGGCGATCGCCGCAAAGCCGGTCTGCAGCGCCGCCAGATTGACCGCGAGATCGGCAGCCGTGAACACCATCCGCATGAAGAAGTGACCGGTCTCGACGTCGTTGAATTGCTGGGCGTCGAGGATGTTCTGGCCGTTATGGGCGAGGAATGTGGAGACCGCCGAGACGATGCCAGGACGATCCGGGCAGGATAGCGTCAAAACGTATTGATGATCGGGCATGGAAGGCTGGGATTTCGATTGCGGAGCTGGATTTGAGGTTCTGCTCTATCACCGGCCGCACCCTTGCGCCAATCCCGCTCGCCACGCCATGATGAACAAATAACAAGCGAGCGGCGTTACCGGAATAACATGACTGACAGATTGCGCGGCTACCGCATCCTGATCCTGGAAACGCGCGAGGAGGCGCAGTTCTCCCGCCTGCTTGCCGAACAGGGCGCGGACGTCCTGCAATGCCCGATGTTCGCCATTCACGACGCCCCCGACCCCGCGCCGATCGAGGCCTGGATCGGCCGCTGCATCGAGAGGCCGTTCGACGATCTCGTGCTGATGACCGGGGAAGGCCTGCGCCGGCTGATGAAGGTCGTCCGCCGCATGGACGTCGAACGCGCGTTCATCGCCGCGATCGGCAGGCCGCGGAAATTCGCGCGCGGACCAAAACCCGGCCGCGCGCTGCGCGAGATCGGGCTGGAGCCGCAAGCGACGACGGAGAAGCCGACGTCGGAGGGCATGGCCGAGATGCTGGCGCGCCTCGACCTGAGGGGACATCGCGTCGGGCTGCAGCTCTATCCTGACAGGGATCACGGCGCGCTGATCGGCGCCATCGCGGCGCAAGGCGCCGAGGTCGATGCCGTGACGCCCTATGTCTATGACGCCCGCGCCGCCGACGCCAACCTCGTCACCGCGATCGAGGAGATGGCGAACGGACGTGTGGACGCAATCGCGCTGACCAATCTGGGGCAGATCCGCCGCCTGATCGAGGTGGCGCGGACGCATGGCCATGAAGCGCGCCTGCGCGAAGGCCTGGCAAAAACAAGGATCGCCTCCGTCGGCCCCGCGGTTTCCGACGAACTCAGAGTTCACGGCCTGCGCACCGACATCTATCCGGCGAACGAGGCCTTCTTCATGAAGCCGCTGATCTCGGCGATGGCGGCCGAACTCGGCAAATCGCCGCCGCTAGCTGTGCGATAATCACTCCGCCCCCTGCTTGTGTTCGCTCAGATACGCCCTGTAGGCGAGCGCTATCCCCTCTTCGAGCGAGGTGCCCGCGCGCCAGCCGAGTTGGGCGAGGCGGCCGACATCGAGCAATTTGCGCGGCGTGCCGTCGGGCCGGGCGGGATCGAAGCTGATCGCGCCGGTGTAGCCGACCGATTTGGCGACCACGCGGGCGAATTCGGCGATCGTGATGTCCTCGCCGGTGCCGATATTGACCAGTTCGGGATACGAATAGATCTTCATCAGGTGCACACAGGCGTCCGCCATGTCGTCGACATAGAGGAACTCGCGCCGCGGCGTGCCGGTGCCCCAGACCACCACCTCGGAGACGCCGGAGACCTTCGCTTCGTGAAATCTGCGGAGCAGGGCCGCGACGACGTGGCTGTATTCGGGATGATAATTGTCGCCCGGCCCATACAGGTTGGTCGGCATCACGTTGATGAAGTCAGAGCCGTACTGGCTGCGATAGGCCTCAACCATCTTGATGCCGGCGATTTTTGCGATCGCATAGGGCTCGTTGGTCACTTCGAGCGGTCCCGTCAGCATCGAATCCTCGCGCAGCGGCTGTGCCGCGAGCTTTGGATAGATGCAGGACGAGCCGAGAAACATCAGCTTCTCGGCTCCATTGACATGCGCGGCATGGATCACGTTCGCAGCGATGATCAGATTGTCGTAGATGAATTCGGCGCGCAGCGTGTTGTTGGCGACGATGCCGCCGACCTTGGCCGCCGCCAGGAACACGACTTGCGGACGGTTGGCCGTGAACCATGCGCTGACCGCGGCCTGATCGCGCAGATCGACCTCGCGGCGCGCAATTGTCTGTAAGCGGACGTCTTCACGTTCCAGCCGGCGCAGCAGCGCCGAGCCGACCATGCCGCGATGGCCGGCGACGAAAACCGTCTTGCCTTTCAGCTCAAACGGAGTTCCTGCCATTGGCAATCTCCCGCCGCGCGATATCGAGGTCGCCCGCCATCATTTCCTTGACCAGTTGCGCAAAGCTCGTCTTCGGCTTCCAGCCGAGTTGCTCGCGCGCCTTTGTGGCGTCGCCGACCAGCAGATCGACTTCGGTCGGACGGAAATAGGTCGGGTCGATGCGCACCAGCGTCTTGCCGGATTTCGCGTCGACGCCGGTTTCCTCCACGGCCTTGCCGCGCCACTCGATGCGGCGGCCGACCTCGGCGAAGGCAAGTTCGACGAATTCGCGTACCGAGCGGGTCTCGCCGGTCGCCAGCACGAAATCGTCGGGCGCATCTGCCTGCAGAATCCGGTGCATGCCCTCGACATAATCCTTGGCATGTCCCCAATCGCGCTTGGCGTCGAGATTCCCGAGATACAGCGTGGTATCGAGACCGGTCTCGATACGGGCAACGCCGCGCGTGATCTTGCGCGTCACGAAGGTCTCGCCGCGGATCGGGCTTTCATGATTGAACAGGATGCCGTTGGAAGCGAACATGCCGTAGGCCTCGCGGTAGTTCACCGTGATCCAGTAGCCGTAGAGCTTGGCGACGCCATAGGGCGAGCGCGGATAGAACGGCGTAGTCTCCTTCTGCGGGACTTCCTGGACCAGGCCATAGAGCTCCGACGTCGAGGCCTGGTAAAACCGCGTCTCTTTCTCCATACCGAGAATCCGGATCGCCTCCAGAAGCCTGAGCACGCCGATCGCATCGGCATTGGCGGTATATTCCGGGCTTTCGAAACTGACGCCGACATGGCTCTGGGCGGCGAGGTTATATATCTCGTTCGGGCGGATCTGCTGCATCAGCCGGATCAGGTTGGTCGAATCCGTCATGTCGCCGTAATGCAGCGGGAACCGGAGATTGTCGGTGTGCGGGTCCTCGTAGAGATGATCGATGCGAGCGGTGTTGAACGAGGACGACCGCCGCTTGACGCCATGCACGGTGTAGCCGAGACCAAGCAGATATTCGGCCAGATAGGCGCCGTCCTGCCCGGTGACGCCGGTGATCAGCGCCACCCGCCGCTTCGAATCCTGAACAGCCATGCCCTCTCCAACAACAGCCAGTGCCATCCCCCGGTGACCGGCCGAGCGACGTGCAATTCAGGCCGCCGCGGGGCTTCTCACCGGCAGCGGCCATAGCATCCGGACCCGGTGAAGTCTAATGCCAAAGCCGGTCGAAATCGGGCCCGGGCGGCAATGACAGCGCCGGGCGTGGCCGGGCGTCATCATTGCGGGATGACGGCATAATAATAGCGGCCATTGCTGTTGGGGTCGGTGTTGTCGCTGGACGAAAACACATATCCCTGCCCGCGCCAGTGCGAGTAGCGGCCCATCCCCAGCCCGGCGATTTCGCCGTGAGCGCTATGGCCGGGCCCCAGCAAGCGGCCATTTTCGTAGATCTGAACCGGCGAGCGCTCGTTGTCATCAACGGAATCGGCAAGATCCTTCAGCGATCGCTGGAATTCCTGCTCGTGGGAAATCACCGCAAACTTCGACGTGCCGAATTTCTCAAAGGGGGGGTAGAGCCGTATGACGACGCGTCCCCTCGGCGAGGTATCGACATAGGAGTGAATGGATCGCTCGGCCAACGCAAAATAGATTGCGATCGCAACCAGCGCGCAGACCCATTTGCTCCGACTGTTCCACCGCACCATGACTTTTTCTAGCATGTCCGCGGGCGGTGCTGCTACCGGCTGCCGCCTTGCCGCCGTGTCATTGGCCAAGGCAAACGGTCCCGCGACGAACCCGCCGGTAGATCGCGAGTGACAGCGGCGGAACAAAGTCGGTGAAAGCCGGTTCCGCGACCGGTTCGAAGCAGTTTTCGAGCCCGGTCTTGACGAGCGCCGCCTCCGGAGCCCAGACCAGCCAGGAGAACACGTGATCGACCGGCTGGCGCTGGACGATCAGCCAGTCGCCGTCCTGTTCGATCCACTGTTCGGCGATGACGTCCGTCCACAGCGAAAGCTGCCTGATTTCCTCGATGGTCCGCGTCCGCTGCTCCGGCGTCAGATTGTCGTCAAGCTTCCGATAAAACGAGACCAGGCTCAGCGTGACAGGAGGCACTCGAACGCCCGCGTCCGCCAAGGCCAGCGGGATACGCGGATCGCGGCCGACAAAGCCGACGCTCGCGCCGGGAGCCAGCAGTTTTGCCAATGCCTGGCCGGCCGTGCGGACTTCCGGCGGCAACGCGGTCGTACGATTGCGGATCGACGGCAGCTTGTTCACTCCCGTCAGGCTCCAGGCCTGCACCGCCGCCAATGCGATCGACGAAACAACGACGCCCACCGCGATGCCGCGGACGAGGCTTACGTTGCGCGCGGTCTGCAACAGGCCATGCAGCGCAAGTCCGCCCGCGAGCGCCGCGAGATAATCGAAGAAATTGGCATAGGCCTGGATACATATCGGACAGTAGGATTGCGCGCCGAGATGATGGAACATCAGCAGTCCCCAATAGGCCGCCGCAAACAGTAATATCCAGCCGCGATTTTGGATCGGACGCAGCGCCGCGAGGATCATGGCGAAGAGCACGGCTGCAATCGGCAGCACATGATGCTCGAGGATCCAATCGCGCCAGATTTCCCAACTGAACGCAAAACCGAGCATGTCCAGGACGGTCGCTTGCTGCGTGATCACGTTTTGATGGCTGAAGACCGATATGTCGGGGTAAGATTTGGCAGGAGTCCAACCCGAACAAGCCAGTCGGTGACGAGCGGCACCCATAGCGTGACGTAGACGAACGCTCGTCCCCAAATCAGGGCCAACGCCGACCACGTGACCAGGAATATCGCCGCGGCGCAGAAATAGACACGCCAGCGATCCCGGCCGGCCCTCACCCAGGCGACCGCGAGGCTGAACGCGACGAACACGATCAAATTGATCCTGAGCAGATAGACCGCCGTCAGCACCGCGCCCAGCGCGATCGCTTGTCCATAACTCGACTGCCTTTGCAAGCCGAGCAACAGATGCAGCGCGAGCAGTTGCAGGCATATGGCGGTGGCAAACGGCGTGGCGCTGTCGAAGTAGAAGATACTGTCTTCGGTCAGCGCAAAGACGACGATCGCAAACGCGATCGGCCAGATCGTGCAATTCATCCGACGAAGCAGGCCTGCCAGCAATGCGAGATTGGCGCCGCTGATCGCAAACGAAAAGGCGCGCGACGAAACGATGTCGTGGCCGAAGATCCATTGCCAGGCGCCCAGCGCGTAGAAGATCAGGGGCTGGTACCATGTCGCATCTTCGGCCGAGTACGGCTTCACCACGCCGGAGACATACCACCACGATTTCAGGATATAACCGGTCTCGTCGGCCCAGGTGCCCTGGCGCGTTACGGCGAGCAAAGACAACACGATCCAGACCACCAGCAGCGCCGCGAACGTCCCAATTCCGGCCGCGCGAAAGCGGCTATCCGCGGTCGAAACTGTCATGACGATGTTGGTTCCTCTCAGGCCTGCCGGCGCCGCGAAAGTTTCTCTTGCAGCATCCTGCAACGAATTCAAGTCGCGCTTTGTGAAACCGCGGCGGCTGGTGACAGATGTCGCACCGGGTCGCGGCTTGCCTCACAAACGGGCTTGAGCTATCCACCGTCTGTTTTGCGGCCGAAGGGAACGGGAATGTCGAGCACTGGCCAGACGCTTTACCGGCGCGCGCGCAAGGTCATGCCCGGTGGCACCCAATTATTGTCGAAGCGGCCGGAAATGTTCCTCCCCGAGCAATGGCCGACCTATTTCAAATCGGCCAAGGGCGCGGAGGTCACGGACCTCGACGGACGCAGCTATCTCGACATGAGCTATTGCGGCATCGGGGCCACCGTACTCGGCTTCGCCGATCCCGACGTCAACGCCGCGGTCAAGAACGCAATCGACATGGGTTCGATGTCGACCCTCAATTGCGCCGAAGACATCGAACTTGCGGAATTGCTGATCGAGCTGCATCCGTGGGCGGACATGGTCAGATTCGGCCGCGCCGGCGGCGAAGCCATGGCGATCGCGGTGCGGATCGCGCGCGCCGCCACCGGACGCGACATGATCGCGTTCTGCGGCTATCACGGCTGGCACGACTGGTATCTGAGCGCCAATCTCGGCGAGACCACCGCACTCGACGGCCATCTGCTGCCGGGCCTCGACACCAAGGGGGTTCCGCGCGGCCTCTCCGGCCTGATGCGCCCGTTCCACTTCAACCGGCTCGACGAGATCGAGGCGATCATCGCCGAACATGGCGACCGGCTGGCTGCGATCGTGATGGAGCCGGTGCGAAGCAGCGAGCCCACGCCGGAATTCATCCAGGGGATTCGCCGCCTTGCCGACAAGTCCGGAGCCGCGCTGATCTTCGACGAGGTGACGTCTGGTTTCCGTATCAACTCCGGTGGCGCGCATCTCGCCTACGGCGTCGATCCCGACATCGCGGTATTCGCAAAGGCAATCGCCAACGGGTTTCCCATGGCGGCGATCGTCGGCCGCCACGCGGTGATGGACGCGGCGCAAGAAACCTTCGTCAGCTCCACCGCCTGGACCGAACGGGTCGGTCCGGTCGCAGCCCTTGCGACGATGCGCAAGCACCGCGACCGGAACGTCGCTGATCACCTGATGCGGATCGGCGCGCGCGTGCAAAACGGCTGGACCGAGGCATCGGCTTCGACCGATCTGCCCGTGCATGTCTCGGGCATCGCCCCGCTCGGGCATTTCGCATTCGAAGTCGAGGAGCCGCAGGAAGTGCGCACCCTGTTCACCCAGATGATGCTGGATCGCGGCATCTTCGCCACCGGTTCGTTCTACGCGATGTGGACGCATACCGACGCGCATGTCGACCGCTACCTCGAAGCGGTGAATGCGGTGTTCCGCGATTTGCGGATCGCGATCGAGCAGAAAGCGGTACGCCAGTTGCTGCGCGGACCGGTGGCACATTCCGGATTCAAGCGGCTGACCTGAGACTAGAGCGGGATGGGTCTAATTTGAATCGATTGAGGATTCCCAAATCAGAAGACTTCTGATTCAACATGCCGGCTGGGAAGGAGGCCAGCATGGATGGGACGACCTTATTCGGACGACCTTCGTGAGCGGGTGGTAAGGGCTGTCATTAGGAGCGGCCTGTCGC
>Ga0209483_1002585_pt1 | contig 12560 bp, 11 predicted proteins | sample NGEPerA_FD_184508 | JGI IMG/M metagenome (GOLD analysis project Ga0209483, IMG submission 184508) | Arctic peat soil microbial communities from the Barrow Environmental Observatory site, Barrow, Alaska, USA - NGEE PermafrostL2-A... | ecosystem: Environmental > Terrestrial > Soil > Wetlands >... | reverse complement strand
ACCCATTGCTTCGGGATGAACGACATGACGTCAACGACGCCGAGACAGACCGCCTCAAGGCCAGAAACACTCGCGATTGACAGCGCCGTGGTCGGCGACATCCTCGTCGGCTTCGTCCGCAACGAGGTGCGCAAGGTCGGCTTCGAACGTGTCGTCGTGGGCCTGTCCGGGGGCGTCGACTCGGCCCTGAGCGCGGCCATCGCGTGCATGGCGCTGGGTCCCGACAACGTGCTGCCCATCCTGATGCCGTACCGCACGTCATCGTCCGCGTCGGAGGCGGACGCCCGGCTCGTCTGCGAGCACCTCGGCATGACCCCGACTGTCATCGACATCTCCCCGCAGGTCGATGTCTACTTCGAGCGCTTTCCTGACGCCGACCGGGGCAGGCGCGGCAACAAGATGGCCCGCGAGCGCATGACCATCCTCTACGACATGTCGTGGGCGCACGGTGCGCTGGTGATCGGCACCAGCAACAAGACGGAGCTTCTGCTCGGCTACGGCACGCTCTTCGGCGACATGGCCAGCGCGCTCAACCCTCTCGGCGACCTCTACAAGACCCAGGTTTTTGCGCTCGCTCGCAGCATGGATCTGCCCCGGACGGTCATCGACAAGGCCCCCAGCGCCGACCTCTGGGAGGGTCAGTCCGACGAGGAGGAGCTGGGCTTCGGGTACTCCCTCGTCGACTTGGTGCTCTACCACATGGTCGACGAGCGCTGCACCAAGGCCGAGCTTCGCAGCCTCGGTTTCGAGGATGCCTTCGTGGACGACGTGGCCCGCCGGGTGCGTGGAAGCCAGTACAAGCGGCGCCCGCCGATCATCGCCAAGCTCTCGGCCCGCACCATCGATCGGGAGTTCCGCTATCCCCGGGACTGGGGTACTTGAGCACCGCAGGGGCGGGCATCCTCCACGTCGTGGCCACGCCGATCGGCAACCTGGAGGACATCACGCTGCGGGCGCTTCGCGTGCTGCGCGAGTGCGACGCCGTCGTGGCCGAGGACACGCGGCGCACCCGCCATCTGCTCACCGCGCACGGGCTGGCCCGCCAGCTGCTCTCCCTGCCGGCGCACGACGAGGCCGGTCGCGTGCCGGCGCTCGTCGGTCGGCTGCTGGCCGGGCAGACCCTGGCGCTCTGCACCGACGCCGGCACGCCGGTGGTCAGCGACCCGGGCAGCATGCTGGTCAGGGCCGCGCGCGCGGCGGGCGTCACGGTGGTGCCGGTGCCGGGTCCCTCGGCCCTGACGGCCGCGCTGGCCGGCAGCGGCTTGCGCGGCGACCGTGTCTGCTTCCTCGGCTTCCTGCCGCGCAGCCCGGGCAAGCTGCGCCGCACCGTGGAATCCGCGCTCGTCCTCGACGCCACCGTCGCCTTTTTCGAGTCGCCGCTGCGCCTGGCCCGGACCCTGGGTCTCATCGCACCCGGCTGCGGGGAGCGACCCGTGGTGGTTGCGAGGGAATTGACTAAAGTCCACGAGACCTTCCACACCGGCACCGCGGCAACGCTGGCGGAGTCGTTTGCCGCACATCCGCCCCGGGGCGAGTGCACCGTCCTCATCGGAGCCATCTGACGTGACTCGACCGGCGCACTTCTACGTCACCGCGGCGATCGACTACGTCAACGGCAATCCCCACCTCGGCCACGCCTACGAGAAGATCGGCTGCGATGTGCTCGCGCGGCACCGCCGCCTCCGCGGCGACGACGTACGCTTCACTGTCGGCAGCGATGAGCACAGCCAGTCGGTGGAACGTGCCGCCCGGGCCGAGGGCCTGGCGCCCGCGGACTTCTGCACCCGTCAGGTCAAGGCCTTCACCTCGATGATGGACGCATTCGACGTCGAGCCCACGGCGTTTGTGCGCACCAGCAGCGAGGCCAACAGACGCACATCAGAGACGCTGTGGAGGGCCGTCGCCGAGTCCGGCAACATCTACAAGGACTGGTACAGGGCCTGGTTCTGTCCCTCGTGCGAACAGTTCTACACCGACAAGGAGATCGTCGCCGGGCTCTGTCCCATCCACGCCATCCCGGTGGAGTGGGTCGAGGAGCAGAACTGGTTCTTCCGGCTCAGCGCGTTCGCCGAGCCGCTCCTCGACCTCTACGAGCGCGAGCCCGGTTTCCTCGTGCCCGCAACGCGGCGCAACGAGATGCTCAACGTGATCCGCGGCGGGCTCACGGACATCAGCATCTCGCGCGGATTCTCGCAATGGGGGATCCCTGTGCCAGGCGACGAGTCACAGGTGATCTGGGTGTGGCTGGACGCGCTCCCGGCGTACCTGACCGGGGTCGGCTATCCCGACGGGGACGAGTTCTCGCGCTTCTGGCCCGCCGACGTTCACGTCATCGGCAAGGACATCACCCGCTTCCATGCGGTCACCTGGCCGGCGCTCCTCATCGCCGCCGGTCTGCCCCTGCCCCGCGCCGTCCACGCCCATGGATTCATCACGCTGGCGGGCGAGAAGATGAGCAAGAGCCGGGGGATCTTCGTGGAGCCCATCCAGCTCGCCGACCAGTTCGGCAGCGACGCGGTGCGCTGGGTGCTGCTCAGCGAGATCCCCTTCGACCGTGACGGCGACTTCTCGGTGTCCAATTTCGTCGACCGCTACAACGCCGACCTTGCCAACGATTACGGCAACCTTGTCTCGCGCACCACCAAGATGGTGCAGCGATATTTCGAGGGCCGGGTCCCGGCGATGGGACCGCGACTGCCGATCGACGACGAGCTGCGCAGCACCGCGGCGCGGGTCGTCGGTGTCTACGACTCGGCAATGGACCGGTTGGAGTTCAGCGAGGGGCTGGCCGCGGCGCGCCAGCTGGTGGGCCGGGCCAACAAGTACATCGAGGAAACGGCACCGTGGACGCTGCACCGCGAGGGTGACGGCCGGCTGGCCACCGTGTGCGCCGAACTGCTCGAGGCGATCCGCGTCTCCACCATGCTGCTCCACCCCGTGATACCACGGGCGACCGCGCGCGTCGCCGCCGAGCTCGGCATCAGCCTGGAGGGTGATCTCACGGACGACCTGCGCGCCTGGCCCCGGCTGAGCCAGGGCGCACCGGTCGCCGTCGGTGACATCCTCTTTCCCCGGCTCGACCGCGAGGCCGTGCTCGGCGCCGCATGACTGAGACGGCGGTGCGCCGCCCCCTCGTCGACACCCACTGCCACCTCGTCCTCCTCGACGAACGGGGCCTCCTCCACGCGGCGCTGGAGAGCGCGGCCGAGGCCGGTGTGGAGCAGATCGTCAGTGTCGGGCTGAACCTCGAGGACTCCGACCTCAACCGGCTCATGGCCGAGGCCCACGACAACGTCTGGTTCACGGTCGGCTGGCATCCCCATGAGCGTCACGCCCCGGACGCGGCCCAGCTCCACGCCCTCGACGAACTGCTCGCCCACCCGCGCGCCGTCGCCGTCGGCGAGATCGGCATCGACCTCTTCTTCCGCCCCGGCTACCACGACACGCCTCTCGATGAGCAGCGGCGGGCCATGCACGCCATGCTCGACCTCGCCGCCGCGCACGCCAAGCCGGTGGCCGTCCATGATCGCGACGCCCACGAGGAGGTGCTCGAGGTCCTGCGCAGTCACGCTCATGTGGGTGGGGTCATGCACTGTTTCAGCGGTGACGCGGCGTTCGCGCGCCGCTGCGTCGCGGCGGGCTACGCCGTCTCCTTCTCCGGGATCATCACCTTCCCCCGCAGCGAGCCCCAGCAGGCGGCGGCGCGCAGCCTCGGCGACAACGACTACGTGGTCGAGACCGACTCGCCGTTCCTCGCCCCCGTGCCGCACCGTGGCCGTCCCAACCTTCCCGGCTATGTCGCCGCCACGGCGGCGGCGGTGGCGGCTCTGCGCGGGGTCGACCCCGACACCGTCCGCGAGCAGTCCACGGCCACCGCGCAGCGCGTCTTCGGTCTTCCGGGAACCCGTCGGTGAGCGACCCGTCGCCGGCACGCCCCGACCTCTGCGACTCGCGAACGCTGCACGCGGTGGCCAGACGGGTGGGACTGGTGGCCAGCCGGAGGATGGGCCAGAACTTCCTCGTGGACAGGGAGGTTCTCGACGACATCGTGGCCGCGCTCGACCCGGGACCTGACGACGACGTGTTCGAGATCGGCCCCGGGATCGGCACCCTGACGGGCGAGCTCTCCCAACGGGCGCGCCGCGTGGTCGCGGTGGACGTGGATGAACTCTGCGTTGCCGCGACGCGGACCACACAGCGCGATCGCGCCAATGTCACCGTGGTCGAGGGCGATGCCCTGCGCGTTGAGCCATCGGCGCTGGGGATGGGGGAGAGGTGGCTGGCCGCCGGCAACATCCCATACAGCATCACCACGCCGCTGCTGACCCGGCTCTTCGAGATGGAGTTCCCACCGCAGCGCGGCGTGTTCCTGGTGCAGCGCGAGGTGGCCGCCCGGCTCGCTGCCGGTCCCGGTGCCTGGAGCCTGGCCACGGTGGCAGTGCGCAGCGTGGCCGCTGTGGAGCGTCTCCGCGACGTTGCCCCGGCCAGCTTCGATCCCGCCCCAGCGGTGCATTCGAGCCTGGTCCGCCTTCACCCCGCTCGGGTTCTCGATCAGCCGGCGCGCCAGGCCGCGCTCGACGTGGCGCGCCTCGCGTTCCAGATGCGCCGCAAGACGCTGCGCCACGGCATCACCCACGCCGCCGGCGGTGACGAGCGCATCGGCATGGCCTGGCTGGCCGAGGCGGCGATCGACCCTGGGCGACGCCCGGGCACCCTCAGCGTCGAGGAGTGGCACAGGATCGCGGTCGCCGCCCGTACCCTTGCGCCGCAGTCGTGAACGAACCGACCCCCCTTCTGCCGCCCGACGACGAGGTCGCACCCGCCGCGTCGCCGCGCCGCCTGCACGAGGCGCGGCCGGCGGTCCCCCCGCGCACCGACGACCGCCAGGGTTTCCGGGCCGTCCTCGCCCGCGGCGACTTCCGCCTCCTCTGGCTGGCCCAGGGCGCCAGTCAGCTCGCCGACAAGTTCCTCATGTTCACGCTCCTGATCGTTGTCTACGACGTCAGTCACAAGGCCTCGATCCAGTCGGTGCTGATGATCGCCTACACGCTGCCATCGGTCTTTCTGAGCGCGCCTGCGGGCGTGTACGCCGATCGCCACGACAAACGCTCGTTGATGATCGCCACCAACGCGATCCGCGGCGGCCTGATCCTGCTCATCCCGATCATCGAGGCGCTGCCCGTCGTGGGCAACCAGGCCTGGCCGCTGATCGTGATCACGTTCCTGTTCAGCTCGGTCGGGCAGCTGTTCGCGCCGGCCGAGGCGGCGAGCATCCCGTCCCTGGTGCGTCGCGACCAGATCATGGGCGCGACGTCGCTCTTCATGACGACCGTGATCCTCACCCTCGTCCTCGGCGTGCCGGCGGCGACGATCGCAATCCGCTTGGTGGGGGAGCGGGCACCCTTCTTCATCGCCACCGGGTTGTTCGTGCTCGCCGCGCTCTCGATCTGGCGGATCGGCACCCCGCTGCGCTCCGCGCGAAGCGCCGCCGACGAGGGGGCGAGCCTTCGTCACGAGCTGCGCGAGGGCATCACCCTGATCGCGCACAACCCCGCCATCCGCATCGGCCTGTACCAGCTCGCGATCGCCCTCATCGTGGTCTTCACGGTGTTCGCGCTCGGCCCCGTCTTCATGGTGCGCGAACTGCATCGATCGGACCGGGACACCTACATCGTGCTGATTCCGGCGACGCTGGGCATGGTGGCGATGGCGTCGCTGCTGGCGCAGAAAGCCGCCAATCGCTTCTCCAAGGCGGTGGCGCTGGTGGCCGCGCTGGCCGTCGGGGGGGCGTCGCTGGCGGCCATCGGGGCGTCGCCGCCGCTGCTCCGCGCCCTCGGCGCCGGTGGCGCGGTCGTGCCGGTGGTTCTGGTCCTCAGCGGGGTCTTCGGATGTGCCCTCGGCGCCCTGCTGATCCCGGCGTTCACGGTCCTCCAGGAGAACACCAACGAGGAGACGCGCGGGCGCATCTTCGGGGGCATCTTCGCGGTCATCAACGCGGCGGTTGCCGTCCCCCTGCTTGTCGCCGGGATCATCGCGGACGCCGTCGGCGTGGCCGGCGTTGTGGCCGGGCTTGGCGTCATCATCCTGACCGGCGCCGTCGTCGTGAGGCTCGCCTTCTGGAAACGGCTGGCTGTGCTCGACGTGGTGATCGCTGCGCCGCGCTGAGCCTCGTCGCATCTCTGCAACGACGGCGTCGCGGTTCGATCATCTTCTGCTCGCCCAGCCGGCTCGATGCAAAGCTCCCGGCCACCCCGTGGGGCATTTGATTGGGACAGCCGGGAGACGACATGCGGGCCATCGTCACGTGTGAGTGCTGCGGCCATCGCCAGGCGGTGGCACGGCCGATCGGGCAACCGGAGTCGTTCCACGTCGTCTGCCACGAGTGCGAGGGCGTGCTCAAGGTCGAGGTGACCGCCCATGACCTGAGCGTCGCTGAAAGGAGCGCCGGAGGCCCGAGAAAGGCGCGTGTCTAGGCGCGCGCCGGCCGGGGTCGGAGAGCACGGCTGGTATCATCGCGTCCCCGGGGCACCTGCCCCCGCGGTGCGTGCGGGCGCATAGCTCAGTTGGTACGAGCGCTGCGTTGACATCGCAGAGGTCATAGGTTCGATCCCTATTGCGCCCACCACGCACCGCCGGGGGGCCCGGCGTGATCAGTCCCACCGCGCGGGAGGAGACAAGGGCGTGACCGGTGACCAGGAGCTTGATCCCCGGGACCTCGCCAAGGACCTGGCCGCCCTGCAGATGAGCGCACCACGACGCAGTGTCGTTGCGCTGGGTGCTGGTGCACCTGGTGGAGGAGTACGCCCGCCACAACGGCCACGCCGACCTTCTGCGTCAGCGGATCGATGGCGCGGTGGGCCAGTAGCGACGCCTGCGGGAGGTCCTACGGCGCCTCGACGCTGAGCGCGCTGGGGGGAGCCGGCACATCCTTCTCGATCGACGGAAACATCGGGAGCGCTCGCGGGCCGTGGCCGGGAGCGGAGGGCGTGTATACCGCGCCGTCGTAACGACCCGCGAGCCGGCGCCCGGTTTGGACAAGCTCATGGATGAAGCCTGAGCCGAGCCCGCGCAGCAGCGTGAGGCTGAGATGGATCCCCCCGGAGGGTTGCCACTTCATTTCATCCTCGTCGTTCATGGAACCGGTATTGGCGGCGGCCAGCTCCCCTTGGAGCGCGGCCAGCGCCGCGGCCTGCCGCGACTGGTGGGGCTGTGAACTGAGTCCCATCACCGCGATCGCCCCGTGGGCTGCCTTGAGGTGGCTGGCAACGAGCTCGTGCGCGGCCGGCCCGATCAGGCCGTTGCGAAACTTGAGCTCGTTGAGTTGATCGGCGAGCGCGTAGCTGGTCTCGACGATCTCGTCGCGGTTCATGACGTCGCTCTCATAGGACAGAACGTCGCGCCAGCTGGGCTCCAGGAGCGCCTACCGATGCTCTTCGAGCGTGGTGTGCAGGTGCTTGTAGCCGAGCTTCGGGTCTTCGAAGGCCCGCGACCCGGGATCGAGGAAGGGTCCGAGCGGAGCCACGAAGAAGTGCAGGCGCGGGTCAGCCTTGAAACGGAGGACGAGGTGCTCGCAGTAGTCGATGATCTGCATCGCCGAAGCCGCGCTCTGACCTGGAACACCCACCATGAAGAACATGTCGAGCTTCCGGCAGCCGTGGCTGAGGGCCTGCGCCAAGGTCTGCTCGACGTCCTCGTTGGAACACACGAACTTGCCGTTGTTCTCGCGGAGTCGCTCGTCCTGGGTCTCGATCGTCACCTGCAGGCTCCACGCCGGCACGCTCCTCTGCACCATCTCGAAGAAGGCAGTGTCCGCGGGGTAGAAGAGCTCGAAGACGAACTCGTTGCTGAGCCGCTCCTTGCTGAGCAGATCGAAGAAGTCGTCGGCTCGCGCGTCACCACCCATTCGAGGATCGTGGACCATGAAGATCGGAGGACCGGTGAAGCTGCGGATCGTGCGGATGTCCTGGATCAGCTTTTCAGGCGACCGGAAGGCGGGCCGGCCGCGGTTGCAGAACATAGCGGTAGTCGGGCACATCGACGTAGTCGAGGTTGTCCGGGACAAAGGACGTTGGGTTGACGACCACGGACCCGTCACCGCGCTTCCACGTGAGGTTCTCCACTGTGTCGAGTGACGCACCGCTTCGCAAGGCGTGGAGCAGTTGGCGGCACGGCTCTTCCGTCGAATCTCCGCGCAACACGAGGTCGACGAAGGGATACCGGATCAGTTCCTCGTGGTAGTACGTCGAGGAGAGGCCGCCAATCAACACCTGGGCGTCTGGGTGGATCCGCTTGATGAGCTCTGCGAGTGCAAGGGCGCCGTTGGCGTGAGCGAGCCAGTGCAGGTCGATGCCGAAAACGCGGGAGGCGAGCCGGGTGACGTAACGCTCGGGATCGAAGTGCGCGTCACTGAGCATGCGGTACGCCAGGTTCACGATGCGCACGTTGTAGCTGTTGCGCTCCAGGTACGCAGCCAGGCTGGTGAGCCCGACCGGGTACATCTCGAACTCGTCCGTGGACGGGATCACGTCGGCGACCGGCCCCTGGAGCATGGCGCGCTCCCGGAAGTCGAAGACCGAGGGCGCGTGCAGCAGGACGAGGTCGAGGCTGAAAGGGTTTCTCACTCCTCTTCGATGAGCGGCGTCTGGTTGGTGTGCACGACTGTCCCCTCCGTGAAGATGTATGGCTTCCCCGGGCTGATCGTCATGGTCTCTTCGTTGCCCCGGCGCGGCCAGAGCCGAATGTCATGGCCTGAACAGTGCCGATTGACGCGACGGCCGCCCTGGCGGTCAGTGCGAGCGGGTAGGCGCGATGATCCCAGCCGATGCTCATGACAATCCGCGGCAGGATCGCCAGCTTCGCCGGCCCGATCCACGATCGGCTGATCGTGTACGCCGCCGGGGCCGTGGCCGCTGGCCTGCTGCTCCCCAGCGTGGCGGCCCGCCTATCGGGTGGAGTGCCGTACATGCTCGGCGGCCAGGTCCTCGGGGTGGCCATGACCCTGACACTCGGCCAGTTCGCAGTGGTCGCACGCCGGCCGCTCCCGGTCCTGCTGGCGCTGGCGGCGCAATGGACCGTGCTGCCCCTGGCCGGCGTCGCGCTCTTCAAGGTGACCTCCGACCCCACGCTGCGCAACGGCGCGCTCATCGTCGCCGTTGCTCCGGCGGAGATCACCAGTGCGCTCGTGGCGCTGCTCGCGGCCGGCTCCGGGGCTGTGGCCATCACGTGCATGGCGGGGTCGCTCGCATTGGGCATTGTGCTCACACCACTCTGGGTCAGCGCGGTCCTCGGTCCCAGTTCCCACGTCGACCGACTGGCGCTGATCGCCGAACTGACGCTGTCCGTGGCGGTGCCAATGGTCGTGGGCGTCGGCGTGCGCACATGGTGGCCCGGCCTGCACCGCCTGCGGTCGCGGGCGCTCGACCTCTCGGCTGCGTGCGTCGTCCTGGTCGTGTTCGTGAGCGTGGGGTCCGCGCGCGCCTTCGTCCTGTCGGCGTCGCTTCTCCCGTGCATCGGGTTGTGCGCCGTCCTCCTTGTGACCGGCTACGGGCTGGGCATGGCGCTGGCGTGGCCGTGGCGCCACCACGCGCACCTGTGGCGGGCGCTGCTCTTCCCGGTGGGCATGCGCGAGTTCGGGATCGCCGCCGCAGTGGCTCTCGCCGTGAGTCCGGGCGCGGTCGGCGTCGCGGGCGTGTACGGCGCGATGCTGATGATCACGGCGCCCGCACTGGCGCGGCGGTTGCGGCCCGTGCAGGTGGATCCCGGGAGTGTGGGGTGACGGACGTCACTCAGGGGCGTGGCCTGCCATGCTGTGACCAGAGGAGGAGGCGATGACAGCCGAGACATTCATCGACGGCCTCGCCCGCGCCACCGACGCGACCGGCAAGCTGATCGCATCGGTGGGGGAGGATCAGTGGTCCAACTCCACCCCCTGCCCCGATTTCAACACGCGTACGTTGATCAACCACCTCGTGTTCGGGAACCGGCTGTTCACGGGCATCCTCAGCGGCGACCCGCCGCTGCCGCCCTCGGACATGCCCCGACTGCGTCCCGCCGACCAGCTCGGTGCCGACCCATTCGCCGCCCACCGCGACGCCGGCGCGGGGCTGGTTGCCGCATTCAGCCAACCGGGCGTGCTCGAGCGCATCTTCCGAGCCCCCATCGGGGCTGTGCCGGGCCTGGTCATGCTGCACGTGCGCATCACCGAGGAGCTGGTCCACGGCTGGGACCTGGCCCAGGCGACCGGTCAGCCGGCACGACTCCCGGGCGACCTCGCGGAGGTTGAGCTCGGCTTTTCGCGCGGACAGTTCGACGGCGGCCTCCCCCGGACCGGGCGCTTCGGCGAGGCTCAGCCTGTCGCCGCGGCCGCACCGGCGATCGACCGGCTGGCGGCATTCCTGGGCCGTTCCGGCAGGGATGCCGAACCCGCAGCCACTCCGCCGCGCTGACCGCGGCCTGCCTCGGCCCGACCACAATGGGGTCATGACCCCCTCGAGGGGCGAGCGACCAGTCCTCAACGAGGAGCAGCGTCGCGCCCTGGACCTGATGGACGCTGGGCCGGTCCGACGCGGGCGCGCTGCTGGTCGAGATGCGCACCGGCGCCGTGCACCGCCAGGAGGGAGACGGCTGGCCGGAGGTCGAGACACTGCTCGCCACCCTGGTCGGGGGCGATCGATCGGCGCCTCCCGACCCGCCATGCGGCGGATGCGCGTACTGGCGCGGGTGCCCCTCGTCGACGCGACGGCCCGGCAACGATCCGCGCCCCTGACGGTGGCCGAGGCTGGCGACCGTATACTCGGGAGGTGAATCTCACCCGGGCGCTGTACCGTGCCGCACGCATGTCCAACAACATCAGCGCGATCACGTCGGGCAATCCTCGACGAATCGCGCGCCGCGCCAAGAACATTGCCGTCGGACGCACGCTGCGCCGCGCCGGCGTGTGGCGCAAGCTCTGGAAGTAGCCCGGCCCGACTGACCGGTCTGCTTCTGCGCAATCGGCGGTACAGTCCCCTCGACCAGGTCCGCATTGGCGGCCGCGAACCGAGGTGCCGGGGATGAATGACACGCTGACCCAGACCTGCGAGCTGCTGCACGAGGCGTCGGAGACGCATCACCGAGTGTTCCGCATCGTCGACGGCGACGACCCCGACTGGGCGTCCTGGTACGCGGACTGGCTGATCGACCTCTCAGAGTTGCCCGACCTTCTGGGCACGACACCCCTACGCAGCGAGCTCGTCTACATGCTCGTCAAGCTCGACAAGGAGTACACCGGATCCGCGCAGGCGGGCGCCTGGGAGGACTTCTACGCGCGCCGGCTCCATGAGCACTTCATGCCGGGGTCGGTCGTCACGGCGGTGCCGCCCCCTCGGGGGTGAGCAGACCGGCAAGGCGTGATGCGTCGATGTTCCCCCCGCTGACGATGGCGACCGTGTTCGGAGTGGGTTGTTCCGTCGCCATCGCGGCAAAGGCGAGCGCCCCGGCTCCCTCGGCGACGACCTTGGCCTCCGTGACGAGGCGCGCAACCGCAACGTGCAGGGACGCCTCCGGAACCTCGATCCACGCTGTGACCAGGTGGCGGAGGCGCGCAAACATCTTCGCGTCGAACGGCGCCGTTGTCCCTTCGGCGATGGTGTCCGCTGTGAGCGAGACGGGCCCGCCCGCGGCGAAGGCTCTCGACCAGAGCGGGTAGCCGTCCGACTGCACACCGACGACCTGCACGCCCGGCTTCAGCGCCGCGAACCCGGCGGCAATGCCGCTGATCAATCCTCCTCCGCCCACCGCGACGAGGACCCGCTCGACCGTCGGGCACTCCGCGAGAATCTCAGGGACGATCGACGCATGTCCGGCCATCACACCGTCATCGGCGAAGGGATGGATGAACACCTCGGGCTCGCGTTCCCACGCGCGCGTCGCCATCCACTCGTACAGGCGCGGGCGCGGCGTCATCATCGCCGTAGCCCCGAGCGCGCGCACGCCATCGACCTTGAGCGCGGGCGCGGCATCGTCCATGACCACGCGACACGGCACGCCGAGCTCGCGCGCGACATACGCGCAGGCGAGGGCGGCGTTGCCCGAGCTCACCGTGATCAGGCCGCGCTCGCGCTGCCTCGGGGCGAGGGCGAGGGCCGCGGCGAAGAAGCCGCGCACCTTGAAGCTGCCCGTCGGCTGCAGTGAATCGAGCTTGAGAAGTCCCCCGCCGGGCGCCGGGATCAGCGGCGTGTGCCGGATGTGCGGCGCCACCAGCCGGGCGACGAGTTGGACCCGCTCCGCGTCGATCCGCCAGGCAACGTCGTCTGCGGAGGCGGGTCGATCACCGGCAACACCCATCGGGCGGTGATCCTACGCCGCGCCGCCTTGCCACAGACCTGCACCGAGAACGTCATCGCAGAGGTCACTGACGGGTCCTCGGCGCAACCTCAGGCCTGCTGCAGGTGCATGTCGAACTCCATTGTCGCGTTGTCCTGGACACTCACGAAACCGCCGATGCTCGGCGGGGTCATGCCGAACTCCTCGAACGGGAACGTGATCGATCCCACCACCTCGGTCGTCTTGGCGCTCAACCG
>Ga0209483_1002584_pt1 | contig 12560 bp, 15 predicted proteins | sample NGEPerA_FD_184508 | JGI IMG/M metagenome (GOLD analysis project Ga0209483, IMG submission 184508) | Arctic peat soil microbial communities from the Barrow Environmental Observatory site, Barrow, Alaska, USA - NGEE PermafrostL2-A... | ecosystem: Environmental > Terrestrial > Soil > Wetlands >... | reverse complement strand
GCCGCGCAGCAGCGAAAAGATCGAGTAACGCATGGGCAACGCGCGACAGACGCGCTACAGCACCTGCGACAGGAACGCGCGCGTGCGCTCTTGTTGCGGTCGGTCGAAAAGCTCCGCCGGCGGTCCCGACTCGACGATCACGCCGCCATCGGTGAAATAGACGGTGTCGGCAAGCTCCCGCGCAAAGCGCATTTCGTGCGTGACCAGCATGCAGGTCATGCCGTCGTGCGCAAGCTCGCGGATGGTGTTGAGCACTTCCTTGACGGTCTCGGGGTCGAGTGCCGCGGTAATCTCGTCGAACAGCATCACTTCCGGGCGCATCGCGAGCGAACGCGCGATCGCCACCCGCTGCTGCTGGCCACCGGACAGCTCGCCCGGGTACACGTCCGCCTTCGCGGCGAGGCCGACCTTCTTCAGCAGCGCGATGGCGCGCACGCGCACCTCGCCGGCGTTTTCCTTGAGCACGTGGATGGGCGCCATCATCACGTTCTCCAGCGCCGTCTTGTGCGGGAAGAGGTTGTATTGCTGGAACACGATCGACACTTCCTTGCGCAGCGCAATCTTCTGCTGGTCGGTCGTCAGCGTGTGCACGTCGAACTGTCCGACGCGGATGGCGCCGCTGTCGATCGGCACGAGGCCGTTGATGCAGCGAAGCAGCGTCGACTTGCCCGAGCCGGACGGTCCGATGATGCAGACCACGTCGGCCTTCGGCACTTCCATCGACATCCCCTTCAACACCTGGACGTCGCCGAACGACTTGTAAACATCGCGGACGCTGACGATCGATTGCGCGTTTTCTGTCGACATGGCGCTCATTCTAGCGGTCGACCGCATAGCGGGCTTCCAGACGCACCGTCCAGCGCGCGATCGGAAAGCAGTAGAGGAAGAACAGGATCAACACGTAGCTGTAGAACGCCAGCAACAGCCCCGGCCGGTTTTCCGCGCTCAGCACGCGACCGGTCAGCGTCATGACCTCGGCGACGCCGACGATCGACGTCAGCACCGTCGACATCGTCAGGATCGCATACAGGTTCATCCACGGCGGCAGCATGCGCTTGATGCATTGCGGCAGGATGATCCTCCACATCGTCTGCCGCCGCGTGAATGCGAGCGACGCCGCCGACTCCCATTGCCCGGTCGGGATCGACTGCACCGCGCCGCGCAGGACCTCCGACACGTTGGCCATCACCGGCAGCGCGAGGCCGAACGTCGCCTTGATCCAGTCGGGGATCTGGATCGTCACGCCGAACACGTTCACCTGGAACGGCAGCAGGAACATGCAATAAAACAGCAGCACCAGCCACGGCGCGTTGCGGAAAAACTGGGTGACCACCCATGCGCCCGAGCGAACCGGGCGCAGCAGCGAAGACTGCGCGAAACCGAGCAGCATGCCGGCCGCGGTGCCACCCGCCATCGCCATCACACTGATCGCCAGGTTGAACATGAACCCGCGCAACAGCAGCGGCGTCCACTTCCACAGCGTCGCGAAGATCGACGGGTCGCCCGGGCCTGCCTGCGCCTCCGCAATGCCGCAGCCAGCCGCCAGCAGCAGCAGCAACGCGAAGCCGTGCGCCGCGCGCAGCTTCAGCGTGAAGTGGCCACGCGTGCGCGTGGCGCGGGCGTCGCGGGCAATGCCCGCGGCCGACGGCAGCAATACCGGCAGGTCGGTTTGCGCGGCGAGCGACGCGTGCCAGCGGCCGCGCGCCCTCATGTGCCGAACCCCGGCACGCGGATCGCGCGCTCCCAGCGGTGCATCGCCCAGACAAGCGCGCCCACCATCACGAAATACGCGACGAGCAGCACGTTCATCATCACCGGCACGTTGAGGTTGTCCGACCAGATCTGACTCGAGACATAGAGCATTTCCGGCACGGCGATCGCATAGGCGAGCGTTGTCGTCTTCACGAGGTTGACCAGGTTGTTGTTGAGCGCCGGCAGGCTGATACGGAATGCCAGCGGAAACACGATCAGCAGGTAGGTGCGCAACCGGCTGAAGCCGAGCGACTCGGCCGCTTCGATCGTCGTGCCCGGCACCGCCTCGATGCCCGAGCGGAAGATCTCGACGTTGAAGGCGCCGGCGAAGAACGACAACGAAACGATCGCCCACTGCACGTTGGTGACGATGGGCACCGGATGGCCGTGGATGCCGGTGGTGGCTAGCAAACTGCCGATGCCGAAATAGAAGAAGTAAATCTGGACGAGCGGCGGCGTGTTGCGGAAGAACTGGATATACCAGTAGACGACCTGGCGCGTCAGCCGCATTCGCGAGCCCTGCAGCCACGCGCCGACGATGCCGATCAGCACGCTGGCGACGATGGAGATCGCCGACAGCTCGAGGGTCATCAGCACGCCACTGGCGAAACGGTGGCGATCGAACGCGTCGTAGAAGATCGTGAGATTGATTCCGCTTGCGTCGTGCAATGCCCGAAACCAATCCCAGAAGCTCTGCATCGGCCCTCTTCATCGTCCGCTTGAAACAAGCGCAAGCCGGACCGGGCGCAACCCGGACCGGCTCGCGATGACCAACGCTTTCGTTACTTGTACTTGTTGTGCATGTCCTCGGCGAACTTCGTGGGCTTGATGTCCCACTTCTTCTCGAGCTGCTGGATGAATCCCGTCTTGTGCCAGTCGATGGTGGCCTTCGACACGAAGTCGACCATGCTCTTCTCGCCCAGCTTGACACCGATGCCCCATGGCTGGAACAGGATCGACTCGAGCGGCATTTCATAGTCCTTCCACTCGGGCTTCAGCATTTCGCCGACGATCGCCGTGTCGTCGTACGCGAACGCAACGCAATTGCCGTTGCGCAACGCCGCGTAGGCTTCGGCGGTGCCCGGGAACGCGACACCGTCGACGCCGTACTTTTCCTGCAGTTCCTTGTTGTAGAAAGAGCCCTGGATCAGGCAGACCTTCTTGCCCTTCAAGTCGTCCCACGTCTTGAAATGCGCGGACTTCGGCGCCAGCACGTTGGTGCCCGAGCCGTAGTAGCTGGGGTCGACGAAGTCGATGATCTTGCGGCGGTCGGGCGTGTCGCTCGTCGTCGCGATCATCAGGTCGATCTTGCCCTGCTGCAGGAACTGGATGCGATTGGATGCGACGACCGGCACCAGCTCCAGCTTGACGCCGAGGCGCTTGGCGATGTCCGCGGCAAGATCGGGCTCGAAGCCGACGATCTTGCCGGAAGGATCGAGAAAGCCGAACGGCCGGTAGTCGGCCTTGGTGCCGACCACCAGGACGCCCTTTTTCTTGACGTCGGATAGCACGTCGGCGTTGGCAACGGTGGCGCCCAGCAGGCCCAGTGCCATGCCGGCCGCGACGATGGATGCGAATTTACTGATCATGTTCTTGTCCTCGCTTCAACAGGTGATGGGTGTCGCAATGGCATCGCGTTCCACGATTGTGCAACGGTGGTCCACGATGAAAAATCCGCCGCTTGTGCGGCGATTGCCTGCGCGAAACAACAGCGCCGGGCCCGGCGATGGCTAACAATGCCCTGCGCCTCATCGGTCGTCAACACCCAGCCCCAGGACCATTACGGTGATTGCGCTGCGCCAAACGGCCGCCGGCACACCGCCGCTCCCGGCGCTGTCGCCCACAACCATCAGGCCGCGCGCGAAACCTGGCTGCTCCCGCCCCGGCGCTGCGCGAGCTCCGCCTTCGATTCGGCCAGCGCGCGGTCGAATATGGACATCGCAAGGTCGACGTCCGCGCGCGTCACCGTCAACGGCGGCGCGATCCGCCAAACGGAGCCGCGCTCGGGCCGCCGGCGGATGTTCATGCTGAGTCCCAGCTCGAGGCAGCGGCGCGTGGTGATCGCGCCCAGCTCGTGATGCGGCTCGCGCGTCTCGCGGTCCTTGACCAGCTCGATGCCGCGCAGCAATCCCATGCCGCGCACGTCGCCGATTTCCGCATGGCGCTGCTGCAGCTCGTGCAGGCCGGCGGCGAGATAGTCTCCCATTTCACGGCTGCGCTCGAGGAGCTTCTCCTGCACGATCGTCTCCAGCACGGCGAGGCCCACCGTCGCCGGCAGCGGATCGGATACGTGCGACGTGTAGAACGCGAAGCCGCGCTGGTGGCAACGCTCCTCGACGGCATCGTTGGTGATGACGGCGGCCAGCGGCATGCCGCCGCCCAGCGTCTTCGACACCGTCATGATGTCGGGCGTCACGCCCAGATGCGACGCCGCGAACCAGTGGCCCAGTCGCCCAAACGCCGTCTGCGCCTCGTCGAAGATCAGCAGCATCCCGCGCTTTTTCGCCTCGACCTGCAACGCGTCGAAATAGCCGTCAGGCGGAACGATCACGCCTCCGGCGCTGATCACCGGTTCGGCAATCACCGCGGCCGGTGCGCCGGCGGACTGCATGTCGTACATCTCGAAGCCGATCTTCATGCATGTGCGGTCGCAGGTGTCGCGGCAGTGCCTGACCGGACAGCGGTACGCGTTGGGCTCGGGAATCACGAAGGAGCCCGGCATGCCGGGGCCGTAGCCCTTGCGGTCGCTGGCGAAAGAAACGGCGCTAGCGTTGCCGGTGACGCCGTGCCACGAGCCGCCGAGCCCGACAACTTCGAAGCCGCCGGTATAGAGCTTGGCCATCTTGATCGCGGCGTCGTTGCTTTCGCTGCCGGTATTGAGGAAAAGCGACTTGCGCAGCGGCTTGGGCACGATCCTGGTGATCGCCTCCGCGAGCTGCACGACGCTGCGCGGAATCATTCCCGAGAACAGATGCAGCGCCGTGTCGCAGCTTTTCCTGATGGCCGCGACGACATTCGGATGACTGTGGCCGACGGTCGCGCACATCTGGCCGGACGTGAAGTCGAGGATCTTCTTGCCGGCGGCGTCGAAGACGTAACAGCCCTGCGCCTTTTCGACGATTTCCGGATAGACGTCGCCGCCGTAGCGGATCAGGTTTCGGCGAAACTCGGGGATCGCCTCGTGTTCGGTGCTCATTGCGCTTGCTCCTCGCGTTGCGCCTGCAGGATGATATTGAACGCGTCGAGGCCATGCAGGATGTGGCGCGCGACTGCGCGCGCCGTGCCGTCTGCGTCGTGCCGCGCAAACCTGGCGGCGATCTCGTTGTGCTCGGCCAGCGACTCGCGCACGCGCGCCGGGCTGCGCCACAACAGGTAGCGCGGAAACTGTTCCCACATCTGCTCGATCAGCGCGAGCAGCACGGGATTTGCGGCTGCCTCGTACAGCGCCTGGTGAAAACGGCCGTCGGCAGCACCCAGTTTGCGCAGGTCGTTGCTGGCGAACGCCGCTTCCATCGCGCGCGCCTGCGCTTCGACGCGCTCGATCGTGCGATCACCGGCGTTGGCGACCGACAGGCGCGCGGCTTCCGCCTCGAGCAGCGCGCGCACACCATAGACGTGCGCGACGCGCGCAGCGTCGAGGTCGGCCACGCGCATGCCGTGGTGCGACTCGTGTACGAGCAGCCCCTTCGCCACCAGCTCCAGCGCCGCTTCGCGGGCAGGTGTTGCACCGAGGTCCAGGTCGACCATCAACTGCTGCTGGCGCAGCGCCTGGCCGGGCTGGTAGCGCCCCGCCATGATCGCATCCTTCACCTTGGCGACCGCCTGCTCGCGCTTGGTGCGAAAAGTCGTATTTGACGTGGGCATTGCGCCATATTACTTTATATTTTATAAAATGTAACCATTCACACCGACATCACTCCAATTGACAACAATTCCCGCTGCGAAAGCGCTGCGCGCAACGGGCACCGTGCATAATCCGCGCTTCGTTTTTAATGGTGATTCCCCGATGTCAAAGCCTTATTTCAGCGCGCGCCACTGGATGCTCTGCGGCGTCCTGGCCACCGCATCGTCGTTGGCGCTTGCGCAGGCCAAGCCGCCTGTCGCGCCCGTCGGCGACACCGTCGACACGTACTTCGGCGTCAAGGTACCCGACCCCTACCGCGCGTTCGAGAATCTGAAGGACCCGCAGGTGGCCGCGTGGATGAAGGCACAGGCCGACTACACGCGCGCCACGCTCGACCGCATTCCGCAGCGGGCCAAGCTGCTCGCTGAAGTGACCCGCTACGCCGACGCGGCGTCGGCGCGCGTGGCGTCGGTGCAGCGCGCCGGCGACTACATTTACTACCTGAAGCGGCGCGCTGACGAGAACGTTCCCAAGCTCTACGTCCGCCGTGGCGTCAAGGGCGCCGAGCGACTGCTGGTCGACCCCGACAAGATGCCCGCGCCCGCAGGCACGCACAATGCCATCGACTACTACACGCCGTCGGACGACAACCGGCTGCTCGCCTACGGGATGTCGGTCGGCGGATCGGAAGAAAGCGTGCTGCACGTCGTCGATGTCGCCAGCGGCAAGGAGACCGGCGACGTCATCGACCGCGCCAACGACGCGAGCCCTGCGTTTCCGCCCGACGGCGGAATGATCTACAGCCGCTTGCAAAAGCGCGCGGCCGGCGCGCCCGTGACGGACAAGTACCGCAACCAGCGCGTGTTCCTGCACAAGCTCGGCGACGATCCCGATAAGGATGTCGCCATTTTCGGCGCCGGCGTTTCCGCGCGGGTGCCGATCGACTCTGCCGAAATGACGGCGGTAGCGACACCGCAAGGGTCCGACTACATGTTGGGGCTCGTCATCAATGGCGTGCAGAACGAGTTGCGGCTTTTCGTCGCACCGCGCGCGTCGCTCAACAGCGGCGACATCCCGTGGGTCAAGGTCGCCGATCGCGCAGACGACGTTACAAACGTTGCGGTGCACGGCAAAACCGCCTACCTTCTCACGCACAAGGATGCCTCGCGCTTCAAGGTCGTCAGGGTTTCATTGGCCGATCCGAATATTGCGAAGGCGGTAGAGGTGATCGCGCCGGGCGATTCGGTCATCACCGGCCTGGCTGCTGCCAAGGATGCACTGTATGTCCGCGAAATGAACGGCGGCGTCAGCGACCTGTTGCGCCTCGAATACACGGCGGGCGCGAAAGCGCACAAGGTCCCGTTGCCGTTCCAAGGCGACATCGACGAGCTGGTGACCGATGTCAACGTACCAGGCGTGATCTTCGACACCGGAACGTGGAGCCGCTACGGCGGCTACTACGCGTACGACCCGTCGACACGCAAGACAGCGGACACTCGTCTGCAGCCGCAGGGACGCTACGACAATCCCGCGAATCTCGCGTCGCGCGAAGTGAAGGTGAAGGCAGCCGACGGCACGCTGATTCCGATGTCGATCATCTACCGCAAGGGGATCAAGCTCAACGGCACGAACCCGACGATCCTCTACGGTTACGGCGCGTACGGCATCTCGATGACGCCGTTCTTCCGCCCGGACTTCCTGCCGTGGTTCAATCGCGGCGGCGTGTTGGCGATGTCCCACGTGCGCGGCGGCGGCGAATACGGCGAGGACTGGCACAAGGCGGGTTACAAGGCGACCAAGCCGAACACGTGGAACGACGCGATCGCGTGCGCCGAGTGGCTGGTGGCGAACAAGTACACAACGCCGGCGCGGCTCGCGATCCAGGGTGGCAGCGCCGGCGGCATTTTCGTCGGCCGCTCGATCACCGAGCGACCGGATCTGTTCGCGGCAGCGCTCGACCAGGTTCCCGTGTCCGATACGCTGCGCGAAGAATTCACCGCCAATGGCATTCCGAACATCCCGGAATTCGGCTCGGTGAAGACCGAGGAAGGATTCAAGGCATTGTACGAAATGAGTGCCTACGACCACGTCAAGGACGGCACGAAATATCCCGCGGTGCTGCTCGAGACCGGCTTCAACGATCCGCGCGTCGATGCGTGGGAGGCGGCCAAACTGGCTGCGCGGCTGCAGGCAGCCACGACCAGCGGCAGGCCCGTGTTGCTACGTATCGACTACGATGCCGGCCACGGTTTCGGCTCGACGAAGAAGCAGCGCTACGAGGAACGTGCCGATAACTTCGCGTTCCTGTTCTGGCAGATGGGCATCAAAGGCTTCCAGCCCTGACGACGGTTGCCCCGTGGCTGAGAAGGTCGACCACCGCCTCATTCGCGAAACACCTGCCGCGGCAGCCGTCATTCGGCGTTGAAATCGGTGGCATTGCAGGACCGTTATTGATAGGCTCATGCGCTGCCTTCAAAAACCAAGGGAGGGTAACGTGCAAAATTCGTCAGATCGCTGTTCGCTGCGCGCGAGTCGTTTCGACAGTTTGATTCGAATGGCCGCATTCAGTGCCGCCACGTTGCTATCGCCATTGGCAGTGGCTCAGTCCGTCACCATAACGTTCGCGACGGCGTCGCCCGCGCCGATTTCGCCTTGGGTAGTGGCGCTCATTTCGGTATTTACGGGCGCCATCGCGTTCGTCGCCCTACGGCGCGCAGGTGCCGGACGACTCGGACAGCTAAGTACATGGCTGGTGGCGGCCGTCGGCGCAGGAGCGATATTGGTCGGCACGCCATCGGGTTCGCTGGTACGGGAAGCCGTCGCTGTGATACCGACACAGGTTGTGCCGCTGGTAACCAGTCCGACGGTCGTCAGCGGTGTCACGAGTGTGGTTCTGCTGCAAGCGACAGACAGTACTACCCTGCCCGTTGTCATCTCGGCTGTGACCTCCAATGCCTTGGGCTGTCTCGCGATTAGCGGTGCCGGGACGACGTGCAATCCGGGTACCGTGGTGCAGTCGGGGCAGAGCTGCCATATCGATATTGTTGCGGTCTGCTGACCGCAACGTTGACGCCGTAACCCGGTCGACGCACGCGAGGTTCGGCGTTGCGATCGGCGTGCATCACGTCGCTTTCAGCATCGGCGCCACGCTCGACGAGCTGCGCGGGGCTGAGCGGCGGTAGATTCGTTGCCGCCAATCTTCACGGCTGCGAGATGAGCCGCCGCGTTTCGCGTCGTCAGTCGATGATGTGGTAGGCGAGCGCCTTTTCCATGTTCCACTCGCCGGTATCGCGGTCATAGCGCGATAGCGTGAAGCAATGCCAATTTTCATCATCCAGCTTCATGTGATCGCCCGATAGTAATAGCCGGACCACCGCGTTTCCTCGCGGAACAGCGTGTGATGCGTCACGGACTCCGATGCCAATACGCGGTGTGGCAGCTCCCAAGAACTTGTGCGCAGTGCCCCGATGGTGTCGCCGGCGCCGAAGAGACCGTCGACCGTCATCATGCGGTTGTAGCCCCACTGGTATTCCACACGGGCGTAGTCCTCCGGCCCGCTCGCCCGCGCACCCGAGCACGTGGCGTGCGAGCCCATGACGTAGGTTCGGACGTGGTCAGCTCGGGGGGTGGCTCCGTAGGCCCGCAGTCCTGATGTCGGAATGAAGGTGGGTTTATATGCGGCTCATCAGTGGCCACGAACGACATAACCCAGCTCGGCGCCAAGTCATTGAAGAATTGGGTGTGGATGGAACGCTTGCCAAACAACTCTTTGCAAGGGCGTTACCGAATCTGTCGGCCGCCATTGACCCATTTTGCGAATTCCGCTGGGCTGATAGCAAAGCGGGCGAGACTCCCGTCGTGCAACTCTTGGAGCTCTTTCACAATCATTGCATGCAGACGTTCCTTGTCCTCTGGGGGAATTTTGGCACTGTCGAGGGAAGCCTCGACTGGCATGCCGCCCGTAACCGCTGCGTGCATCGCTTGCGCGAGTTGCAGGCGGTACCGAAGTCGAATGGGGTCCGGTTCTCCGAGCGAATCGCGTATCGCCTTGTAACGGGCGCTTGAACGCTCGTACGCCCATTCAATGACGTCGCGGAGAATCGAGACATTTGTCTGCTCATAGACACCGAGCAATCCGTCGACATAGTCACGCTCGGTGACGTCGATGAATGAAAGCGGACAAAGGTTTTCGCGAATGAACGGAATGTTTGAGCATAGACGTGACGTTCGCTTGTTGACGTCCTCGAAGGGCTGCAGGTAGGGCAGTTGCACCATGGTAAAGAAGCTTTGCTCAAACGGGTCGGTGATGGCAGCAGCTCGCTCGAGAACGGCGGAAAACAGTTCTTCAACTAACTGGGAGACCTGCGGCGGTATATAAACAGACTTCTCGATATACACGGCCCGTTGCCGAAGTCGTCCCGGCGCTCCCGGGTCCGGTAGGAGCCCGTCAGCTAGACATGCGTGTATGTTGCGGACCATCCAGGGCGAATACCCGAGGTCTGCTGCGTTGTCGACCATGAACTCAATGGCACGCTTGTGGTTGAGAATCATGAGGGTTTCGTCGGCACTCTTGCCCTCGGCGCGCACACCTTCTTCGATGAGGCGACGGGTATCGAGAAGCGAATAGGTGTTGCCTTCCAGGCGGGAGGACGCCCAGGATAGGTCGATTAGCAGTCGATTCAGGATTTCGCGCGCATACGTCCCTGCTGGTCGTACATCGGGGGTCTTGCTCTTGCCGAGCTCAGCGAGCTTTCTCCGCAAAGTTGTCGGCAGATAGAAGGTGACGTTCGGGGCATAGCGCTCGAGAAATTCACGTCGGTACCCGACCGGTGTTCGCTTGGCGACGGGCAGTCGCAGATACGCGCGCAGCGTCAGGCTTGCCGGCGAAAGGGGCGCGACCTCGTCAGAGACCGGGGAGAATGGCGGGACGGGTTGCACGGCGATGATGTATTTCCGCGCGCTACCCTGGCCTTGAGGCCGGACGCGTCCTTTCGCCACCAAGGCCCGCAGCACGCGGTTAAGCGTCGAGCGGCTTACCTCGGGCAAACGGGGAAGCAGCTGGTCTGGCTTGGCGCCAGTTTGAAACTGCGCGAGAAGCGTCAGGAGAGCTTCGGAGGTTAGGGCAATCGCTCTAGGCATTTGACAAAGTTAGTGACAATCTAATTGACAATATACAGGGTGTAAATATCATATCAATGCTATGATATTATTACGTAATACTTGGAGATTGTCAAATGAAATGGCGAGATTAACATAGAACTTGTCAGTCCGCCCTTTGGCGGGGAGCTGGACGCCCGCTCGCCATTCCAACACGCTTACGCCAATACGAACGCCAGCCTGCCGCCGCACCTGTGCAGGCGGTTGGTTGAGTCCGTAAACTGCCGTAAATTCGGCGGCGCCAAGAATTAGGCGGCCACCGCGGTTCGATAGATTGACGATTGCTGAAGTCGATCAACTGCCGAATCTGCGCGAAAAGTTTGTCCGTCGCACTGCGGGAACGCGCGCCCGCATAACCGCCGCTCGGCGATCAGTTGTTCGCAGGGTTCGATATACCTGCGTGAGGCGCATCGCTTGCCGGACATCCGCCGGCACGCGTCGCCGAAAGTAATACGTGGTTTCGTGCCCTGAGCGCTGAAGGAATTTGCCCGTCATGTCGTCGTTGTGCTGCACTCCGAGCGCCAGTGACGAGCCTGTTGCCGTTCCTCCAGCCAATTCAACGCACCGAAAATATTCTGGTGGCCAAGGGCGGAATTGAACCACCGACACAAGGATTTTCAGTCCTCTGCTCTACCAACTGAGCTACTTGGCCATTCGCAAACCTGCCGCTTGCGGCGGCGGATCGGCTGCTTTCAGGCCGCACACAGTGCGTGCAGCGCGGCGCGAAAGTCCGGCATTTTACCCTATCGGCATCGACGGAATCGCCGCATCGCGCGCGAGGTGGCGCGCTCGCTGCCATCATCGCGCCGCCGACCCCGCCTCCGATACGGGCAGCACGATGAAGCTTCCGCTCCAATGGACGTGCAGGCTTTCGCTGCGAATGCCGTTGCGGGTCGAGCCGATGTAGTCGCCGGCCCCGGGACCGATCTCGATGCCGACGGCGCCCCCGATGCGCTCATCGAGCACGCCGGTTTGCAGCGCCGCGGCGCAGATGGATGAAATATCGGTGTAAGGCCCGCTTCCCACCACACGTCCGACGCGTGCGGCGCGCGGCGGGCACCGCAACACGTACCGTTCGCCGTTCATGCCGCGCAAGTCCAGGTCGAGCGGACTGGTGGCCCAGTCGATTTCCAGCGTAGCGCCGGGTTCGCGCGGCGGCTGCTTGCTCCACGACACCGTCGTTGCGCACATGAGCACGAGCACGAAGGCACGCGCCGATCGGCCGACCAGGGACACCGGCTTCATGTCGGGCGCGTATCAACCCCCCGAAAACAGGCCCGAGATGTGCCCTTTGCCCTTACCCTTCACATCACCATCCTCTTCTTCCTTCAGCAGCAACCCGCTCTTTTTCGACACCCAGATTTGTGCGTGCGTGCTTCCGACATCGGCTGTGTAGGTCTCGCTGTACACCGCCGCAGCTTCACCCGCCACATTCTCGTCGCGCAGAAAGCTGCAGGTATGCGCACCGAATCCATAGATTTGCGGTGTCGCCTTCGCAAAATCGACGCCACTCTTGGTCATGCTGACTTTGCCACCCTTCACGGCGCCCCATTTCAGGTTCGCCGCGCTAATCTGTGCGCACGCTGCGTCATCGGCCATTGCGATGCCGATGGCAAAGGGTGCCGCAAACATCAGCAGACCGGCGCCCGAGGCAACGAAACGGTGAAGCGCATTTCGATTGTGGAATTCGTCCATGTGCACTCCGGTGGATTGGACTAGCGGGAACGACGCTCGCGGCGCGCCAGCGCTGCCGCGGCCAGCAACATCAGCGCCAGCAGCGCCAACGCGGGCATCCCCAGCGTGGGCG
>Ga0209483_1002581_pt1 | contig 12561 bp, 10 predicted proteins | sample NGEPerA_FD_184508 | JGI IMG/M metagenome (GOLD analysis project Ga0209483, IMG submission 184508) | Arctic peat soil microbial communities from the Barrow Environmental Observatory site, Barrow, Alaska, USA - NGEE PermafrostL2-A... | ecosystem: Environmental > Terrestrial > Soil > Wetlands >... | reverse complement strand
CGGTAGAGCCCCATGCCGCCGATGCAGACATAAAGATTGTCCTTGCGGTCGAAGGCCATGCCGAGCGGCTGGCCGCCGATATGGGCGTAGACCTCCATCTCCTGGTAGTCGGGCGCCAGGAAGCGGATGATGTCGCCGTGGCGCGAGCCGGCATAGAGATTGTCGTTGCGGTCGAGGATGACGTCTTCCGGCGCCTCGATGCGGCCGAGCCCGATCAGCGACACCGCGCGCAGCTTGTCGTTCTGCGCGAACGCCCCGCTGCCGGGCGCGGTTGAGGCCGCCGGCGCCAGGCCATGGAAGGTCGGGCTGACATAGACCTTGCTGATGATGCGGGTGCGGTTCTTCAGCCAGCGGATGTCGATGGTGGCGGCAACCAGCAGCACGCCGGCCAGCACGATGCGGTTGACGCCGCCGGAGACCGACAGCGTGGTCAGGCCGTTGATCACGAACAGCACGATCAGGGTGCCGACCAGTGCTTTTGCGACCGAGCCCTTGCCGCCGCCGAGGCTGATGCCGCCGAGCACGGTCGCGGTCAAGACCGTGACCTCGAGGCCGACGCCGACGTCGCCGCCGACGGTGCCGAGGCGGGCTGCGAAAAACAGCGCACCGATCGCGGTCAATGCCCCGCTTGCGGTGTAGCACAGCGCGATCGTGCGCCGCACCGGAATGCCGGAATTATAGGCCGAGCGGCGCGAGCCGCCGATCGCGGTGACATGCCATCCCGGCCGCAGCCGGGTCAGGAACACATGGCCGAAGATCGCGATCACGACATAGACCAGCACCACGCTGGGTACGCCCAACACTTCGCCGCCGCCGATGAAATTCCATGAGGGAAAATCCGGAAAGGCTGCGGCAATCTTGTTGGAATTGTCGAACAGCAGGAGGTCATAGGCGGAGCGATAGATGATCAGCGTGATCAGCGTGGTGATGAAGGCGCGCAACCGCAGATATCCGATCAGCAGACCATTGACCGCGCCGAGCGCCGCGCCGCAGATCAATGTGGCGACGATGACGGCGGGCACCGGCCACTCCATCACATTGAGAAGGAACAGCGCGCAGAAGTCGCACAGCGCGAACATCGAACCGACCGACAGGTCGATGCCGCCGACAATGACGACCAGCGCCATGCCGAGCACGACGAAGCCGATCTCGCCGGCCTGCCGCCCGGTATCGGCGAGGCCGGCGGCGGACAGGAAGCCGGGGATCGCCTCACTGAAGAGCACGGTGATGATCAAGAGCACGATCACGGGGATCGCGGTCTCTGTCCAGCGCTTGGAAAGGATTTCGCCGAGCAGATGGTCCGGCCAGTAGCGGTATCGCAAACGAAGCAGTGCGTCTTGCATCTTCGGCCTGGATCAGGAGGGGAATTTGCTGGGCGTCAGCGCCTTGAAGTCGGGCCGGGCGGCGATGCGAGACGCAACCGCCGCCCGGCGATGTAGCAAAACGATCCGTCTATTTCTTGAGATCGCTGAGATTCCAGCAGGCGGTATCGCTGCCGGCATTTTCCTTTGTGATCGGGATCAGCGTCGTATACATCGAGCCCTTCACCGATCCCGGCTTGACGCCGGAGGACAACAGCCACTTGATTTCACCGGCCATCTGCTCGGCCTGGACCGGCACGTCGTAGCTCAAATTGAGGTCGAACGCGCCCGACTTGACGAGATCGCAGGCGCCCCTGCGCTCGCCGCCGCCGGAGGTTGCGACGAACACCTTGCCGGTGAGTCCGGCTTCCTTCACCGCGGCCGCGGTGCCGATGTCCATGCCGTCCCAGAAGCCGACGATGCCGCAGAGGTCGGGGTTCTGCTTCAGCACGGTTTGCACAATGGCCTTGGCCTTGGCGGCATCCCAATCGGCGGCCTGGCTCGAGACCACCTTGATGTCGGGATTTTTCGCCAGCACGTTCTCGACGCCCTTCAGCGTATAGGCGCTGGCCGCGGCCGACAGTGCGCCCTGCACGACCGCGATCTTGTTGGACTTGCCCTTGCAGAAATTGACCACCGCCTGGGTGTCGCGTTCGCCGATCTCGATCCAGTTGGCGCCGACAAAGGCCGAACTGCGATAGTTCGAGCCCATGTTGATCTGGACGACGTAGATGCCCTCGTTCTCGGCGCGCTGCAAGAGCTTGGCGTAGGTCTGCACGTCGGGATTATGGATCACCATCACCGCCGGCTTCTCGGAGATCAGCGTGGTCACGGCCTGTGCGCCGGCGTTGGTGCTCCAGTTCGGATCGCGCACGATCACCTTGACGCCGTAGGGCTCGAGTTCCTTCTTGAGGCCGGCGAACCAGCCCTCGGTGAGATCGAAATTCATCGCCACCGGCACATAGGCAACCGTCTTGCCGGCCAGCGATTCCTTGAATGACTTCTGGAACGGCTCGTCGAGGCCCTTCTGCGCCAGCGCCGGCGTAACCGCGGTGGCCACCAGGCCGAGACCGCAAAGCATGGTCGTCAGTTTCAAAGTCATGTCGTCCTCCCGTTTGTGATGTCGTCTGTTCTTGTTCGATATGTTCTTAGACTAGATGTCGCCTTGCTGGGCCGTTTCTTCGTTGCGCGGGTTGAGGAAGGAATCCGCGATCACTGCGAGCAGCAGCACCACGCCCTTGACCAGATTCTGTCCGGAATAGGAGACGTCCATGATGGTCATGCCGTTGAGCATGGTGCCGATTAGGAGCGTTCCGATCACGACGTTGAGCACGCCGCCGCGGCCGCCCGATAGTCCAATGCCGCCGAGCACCACCACGAGGATGACGTCGTAGATCAGCGTCGAATTGAAGATGCGCGTCGGCATGCTGTTGACCGAGGCGGCCAGAATCAGCCCGGCGCAGCAGCCGATCAGCGCCGCCAGCACATATTGCAGCACGATGATGGGCCGGGTCGGAATCCCCGTCACCCGCGCGCCGTTGGGATTGTCGCCGATCGCGTAGATATAGGCGCCGAGCCGCGTCTGCCGCAGGAAGAAGGCGACCGCAAAACAGGCCAGCGCGAACATCACGATCGGCATCGGGACACCAAGCAGGTTGCCCTGGCCGAGTTTCTCAAAACCGTCGAGCCCCGGGCTCCATTGCACCACGTCGAGCTTGAACAGCGCCGCCTGGCCGAGGCCGGCGAGGAACAGTCCGGATGCGAGCGTGGTGAACAGCGACGGCACTTCGGCGTAGGCAATCAGCCAGCCATTGACGAGCCCGAACACCGCCGTCAGCGCGAAGGCGGTGGCAAGAGAATACGGTAGCGAATAGCCGTCCTGCACCATCTGCAGCACGAGCCCGGGCGGCACCGCGAGGGCTGCGATCAGCGAGATGTCGATGCCGCGCCCGATCACCACGATCGCCATCGCGAGGCCGAGGATGCCGAGCACCGCCACGTTCTGCAGCAGAGTGAGCATATTCGCGGTGGTGAGAAAGCCCGGCAGCGCAATCGCGAACACGGCAAACAGCACGGCGAAAACCGCAAACACGATTCCCTGCTGTCCGAGGCTCCTGATTCCCATCCCGGTTTCTCTTCTTTATTATTGCCGCAGATGTTCGCGCGCTTTGCCGCCCAATGCAAGGGAACACCGCGTGTCCCGCGGTCGCCTTGCTGTCATCATTTCGAAGGTCGATTTGCGAATATTCCGTGCAAAGAAAAGCGCATATCTGATGACAGGATGCGACGCCTCGGGCCGGCGATGGGTTTGGCCGCAGGATGGAAATCCCGGCCCAGCTTCCGCTCACTTCGCCGCATGTTTGCGCGCCGCCATCTGGCGGATGAGACGGGCGACGATCCCCGTGGCATCCGATGGCGGGTGATGCGAACTCACCGACATCCATGTGGTCTGCACGATCTTTGGCCGCACGATCGGTATCGCGGTGAGTTCGCCGCTTGCGATCTCCCGCGAAAACACCCCGCGCGGCGAGATGGTGGCAAGGCTTGATGCCAGCATCACGTCCTTGATCAGGGATGTCGAGCCGGCTTCGAGGCGAATGTCGAGATCGAAGTGCTGCGAGGCGGCGAGCCCCGTCAAGACGCTGGTCAGGCTGTTGGGGCGTACCGGCAGCGCCAGCGGGATTTCGGCGAGCGAACGCACCGGCGCCTCGCGCTGGCGCGCCATCGGATGATCCCGCCGGAGGATCAGTTCCACCTCGGTGCGCGACAGCGCTTCCGCATTGGCGACGCGGCCGCGGCGATAGCGGTTGTAGATCGCGATTTCGACGCGTCCCGAAGCGAGCCACTCCTCGACCTGGCCGCTATAACCCTCCAGCGCGCGCAGCCGGATGCCGGGCAGGCTGTTATGGAGCTCGCCGGCGATCGCCGCGATCAGCGAGCGCGAGGCGACCGGAACCGCGCCAAGTGTGACCTCGCCATGCGGCTCGGCGCCTTCGCCGCGCGCCGCCTCCTGCCATGCGGCGGCGTCCGCCACCAGCGCACGGGCGCGCGGCAGCATGCGTTCGCCGAGTTCGGTCAGCACCACGCCGCGACCGGTGCGATGGAACAGCCGGCCGCCGATGCCGCGCTCCAGCGCCGAGACCTGGCGGCTGAGCGCCGACTGCGCGACGCCGATGATCGCCGCGGTCCGGGCGTAGCTGCCATTGGCCGCGACCTCGACGAAAGTAGTGAGTTGTCGGATGTCCATGATTACTGATATGCCAAACGGGTAATTCTGAATTATCTGACATGAAGATATCGCATAACGGTCGATGAGGGTAGCCTTGCCGGATGCTCACGCCATCCGACGCGACCAAACCGACCGGCCCGCTGGCGGGATTGCGCGTGCTGGACATTTCGACGGTGGTCGCCGGCCCCTTTGCTTCCACCATGCTCGCCGATCTCGGCGCCGAGGTGCTGAAAGCGGAAATGCCGGGCGAGGGCGATTCGCTGCGCGGGCTCGCGCCGCACAAGGATGGCGTGCCGCTGTGGTGGAAGGTCACCAACCGCAACAAGAAAGGCATCACGCTCGACCTGCGCAAACCTGCAGGCAAGGCGCTGCTCGGACGGCTGGTCGCCGAACACGACGTGCTGGTCGAGAATTTCCGCACCGGCACGCTCGACGAATGGGGCATCACGCGCGACTGGCTGCAGGGCATCAACCCGCGGCTGACGATCCTGCGCATCACCGGCTTCGGCCAGACCGGGCCCTATCGCAGCAAGCCGGGTTTTGCCCGCGTGTTCGAGGCGATGAGCGGCTTCACGCGGATGTGCGGCGAGGAGGGCGGCACGCCGCTGCATCTCGGCTATCCCATTTCGGACGCGGTCGGCGGCCTGTTCGGCGCGATCGGCGTACTGGCCGAACTCTTCCGGCTGAAGAACGATCCCGCCGCGCGCGGCCAGGAGATCGACTGCGCGGTCACCGAGGCCATGATGCGGACGCTGGATTTCCTCGTCATCGAATACGACCAGCTCGGCACGGTGCGCACCCAAAGCGGCAATCGCAGCCAGTACGCCGCGCCCGGCAACATCTACGCGACCTCCGACGGCAAATGGGCCTCGATCGCGGCCTCGACGCAAAGCATTTTTGAGCGGTTTTGTGCGGCGCTGGATCTGCGGCACCTGATCTCCGACCCGCGTTTTGTCGACAACCCTTCGCGGGTGAGAAACTGGCGGCCGATCGACGCCATCGTCGCCGAGGCCATTTCGCACCTGACGCTCGCCGAACTCGGCTCCCGCCTGATGAAAGCCCAGGTCGGCTTCTCGCCGATCTACGACGCCGCCGACATTTTCGCCGATCCGCATTTCGTCGCGCGCGGCACCATCGTGAAGGTCCAGGACGACGAACTCGGCGAGGTCCGCATGCAATGCGTGGTGCCGCGCTTTTCGGAAACGCCGGTTGCGGTGCGTTGCGCCGGACCGTCGCTCGGCCAGCACAATGACGAGGTCTTTGCCGCGCTCGGCCTGTCGGCGGAGGCGATCGCGCGGCTGCGCGCGGCGAAGGTCATTTGAACAGAAGCGTTTCGCAAAAGAAAAACGCGTCGGAACGAAAGCCGAGAGAGAGAACGCCATGTGGCGGCTGTTGATGGCGATGGCGGTGCTGGGGCTTGGGCTCAGCGACGCCCGTAGCGCCGAGGTCACGCGCATGATGATCGGATTTCCGCCGGGCCAGGCGACCGACATGGTGGCGCGGCTGCTGGCGGATCGTCTGGCGCCGCTGCTCGGCGAGAACGTGATCGTCGAGAACCGCCCCGGGCAGGGCGGCAGCATCGTGCTGGGCGCGCTGCTTCAGACGCCCCCCGACGGCCACACCATGGTGCTGGCGCCATTGGCCTCGATGGTCGTCAACCCGCATATGTACAAGTCGATCAGCTACGACATCTTCCGGGATTTTGCCCCCGTCGCGCTGGTCGCCGACCTGCCGCTGCTATTGGTGACGAATCCGTCGCTGCCGGTGAAGACGCTGCCCGAGCTGATTGCCTATGCCAAGGCCCATCCCGGCAAGCTGTCGAATCCTTCCTCCGGCAATGGCACGCTGTCGCATCTCGGCATGGAACTGTTCAAGCAGAGCGCCGGCATCAGCATCGTGCACGTGCCCTATCGCGGCAGCGCGCCGGCGATGACCGACCTGATGGCCGGCCTTGTCGACGTCGCCATGGATACGGTGCCCGTGACCGAGCCGTTCATCCGCGCCGGCAAGATGCACCTGATCGCGAGCGCCTATGGCAAGCGCGTGCCGGCATTCCCCGATACACCGACGATCGCCGAGCAGGGCTTTCCGCAAGTCAACCTCTCGGCCTGGCTCAGTGTCGTCGTCCCCAAGGCAACACCGAAAGCGCGGATCGATCAACTGGCGGCAGCCCTCAACAAGATCACGCAATCGCCCGACATCGTCGAGAAATTCGCCACCATGGGCACCATCCCGCGGTCGCTCGGTCCGGCCGAATTCGCCGCCTACCTCAAGACCGAAGACGCGCGCTGGGGCGCGGTGGTGAAAGCCTCGGGCGTGACGATCGAGTAGCAGCCCCGCTTGTTCGTCATGCCCGGCCTCGTGCCGGGCCTCCACGTCTTTGCCTGATTTGCGCAAGCAAGGCGTGGATGGCCCGGACGGTGCCCGGCCATGACGGCCCGGTGAATCGTTCCGTTACGTGAGGCAAACCCTTGCGCGGACGGCCCATCGGCGGCACATTTGACGCGCGGGGCACCGGCGCGCGCCGCCAATGACGACGCTTCAGGGAATACGCATGGCGGCCACGCGGATCGACTGCGATATCCATCCAGCCGTTGGCGGCACGCGCACCACGCTGCTGCCCTATCTCGACGATCATTGGAAAGAGCAGGTGGTGAGCCGGGCGATCGACGGGCTCGATCTCACCAGCTATCCGCCCAATATGCCGCTGGCCGGCCGGGCCGACTGGCGGCCGGTCAATGGAAGCAAACCGGGCAGCGATCTCGAGATGGTCCAGCGCGGCGCGTTCGACCAACTCGGCTCCTCGCATGCGATCTGCAACGTGCTCTACGGCGCGCAGGCGGTGTACGATCCCTATATGGCGTCCGCCTTCTGCAAGGCGATCAACGACTGGATCGCGGCCGAGTGGCTGTCGCGGGACTCGCGCTTACGCGCCTCGATCCTGGTGCCGCTGCAGGCGCCGGATCTTGCGATCGAGGAGATCGAGCGCCGCGCGAACGACAACCGCTTCGTCTCCGTGCTGGTGCTGGCGCAGGGCGAGAGCCTGCTCGGCCGCCGGCATTACTGGCCGGTCTGGCAGGCCGCCGAGAAACACAAATTGCCGATCGCGGTTCATGCCGGCAGCCAGTATCGCCAGGCGCCGAGTTCGGTCGGCTGGCCGTCCTACCGCTACGAATATTATCTGGCGGAGGCGCAGGCGTTCCAGGCGCAGGTCTTGAGCTTCATCTATGAAGGCGTGTTCGTGAAATTCCCGGCGCTGAAGGTGGTGCTAATGGAATCCGGCGTGAGCTGGTTGCCGGCCTTCATGTGGCGCGCCAACAAGACCTGGCGCGGCGTGCGCGTCGAGGTGCCCTGGATCGAGCGCGAACCCGCCGCGATCATGCGCGACCATTTCCGATTCACCACGCAGCCCTTCGACGGCCCGCCCGACGCCAAAGGCGTCGAAGAGATCGTCGACATGATCGGTTCCGACCAGATGTTCTTGTTCGCGTCCGATTACCCGCATTGGCAGTTCGACGGCGACGACGCGATCCCGCCGCATCTGCCTGCCAGCCTGGTGTCGCGCATGTGTACCGACAATCCGCTCGAAACCTTTCCGCGGCTGAAGCTTGCCGCCTGACCCTATTCAAGGGAGAACCGCATGACCGATGTCATCGACCGCCCGGCACTCGTCGAAGAATCTTCCGCCAAGAGCCGCCTGCGCATCATCGATTGCGACATCCATCCGAGCCTGCGCTCGCGCGCCGACCTCAACCCGTTCCTGTCAAAACGCTGGCAGGAGCATCTGAAGACCTACGGCGATCACCTGCGCACGCCCTATATCGGCACCACGCCCTATCCGCGCTCGTCACCTTTGATCGCGCGCCGCGACGCCTGGCCGCCGACCGGCGGCGTGCCCGGATCGGATTTGGCCTTCATGCGCAAGCAGCATCTCGATCCGCTCGAGGTCGAGTTCGGCATCCTGCAGGTGCTCGACCTCTTCATCTTCTCGCAACAAAACCTCGATTTCGGCGCCGCGATCCAGCGCGCCATCAACGAGTGGCAGCTCGCCAACTGGACCCACCGGGAACCGCGGCTGAAGGCCTCGATCCTGGTCGGCCAGGACGACACGCAAGCCGCGATCGCCGAGATCGAGCGTTGCGCGAAAGTCGGCGAATATGTGCAGATCAACGTCTCGCCTCGCGCCAACGAGCCGCTCGGCCGCCATCGCTACTGGCCGATCTATGCGCGTGCCGAGGAACTGGGCCTGCCGCTCGGCATCCATGTCGGCGGCTATGGCGGCCATCCGCCCACGGGGGGCGGCTGGCCGTCCTATTATGCCGAGGAGCACCAGTCGAACGCGCATTCGATGGCGGCGACGTTGACGAGTCTGGTGATCGAAGGCGTGCCCGAGCGCTTCCCGAAACTGAAGATCGTGTTCATCGAGGGCGGTTTTGGCTGGATTCCGCCGGCGATGTGGCGGATGGACCAGCATTTCGAGAAATTCCGCAGCGAGGTGCCGCATCTGAAACGCCGGCCGTCGGAATATGTCAGGGAGCATTTCTGGTTCACGACGCAGCCGATCGATGAGCCCGACGAGGCCAGGCATCTGCGCGCGCTGATCGAATGGGTCGGCATCGACCGGCTGCTGTTCTCCTCGGACTATCCGCACTGGGATTTCGACGATCCGCGTTTTGCCTTCAGGACGCCATTGTCAGATGCCGAGCGGCAGAAGATCTTCAACGGCAACGCACGCGCGCTCTACAGGCTCTGACCCCGCGAAAAGAACCAACAAGAAAATGGCCCGTCACATCGTCGCCCGCGCATCCGAGATTCCGCCCGGCGGCAACAAGGTGGTCGATATCGAGGGCCGCGACATCGTGGTGTTCCATGTCAACGGCGAGTTCTTCGCGCTGCTCAACCGCTGCCCGCATGCCGGCGCGCCGCTCGACAAGGCCGCCTGCGTGGCGCGGCTGACCTCGCCCGAGCCCGGCGTCTATCAGCGCTCCCGCGTCGGCGAGCTGTTGCGCTGCGCCTGGCACGGCTGGGAATTCGACATGCGCAACGGCCAGTCCTGGTTCGATCCGAAAAGGGTAAAGGTGCGCACCTATCCGGTCGTGATCGAGGACGGCGAGACGCTGGCCAAGGGGCCGTATGTGGCGGAGACCTTTCCGGTGCATGTCGAGGATAGCTACGTCGTGATCGAAACGAATACGTAACGAGTTTTTTTACCGTCATTGCGAGCGCAGCGAAGCAATCCATCTTGTTACCGAAAGAAGGAATGGATTGCTTCGTCGCAAGGGCTCCTCGCAATGACGGCAAAATGGGACCAAGGGGCGCGCCATGCAGTTCGGTATCTTCGATCAAAACGACCGCGGCCGTTATTCGCTGACCGAACAATATGAAAACCGCCTGAAGCTGATCGAGTTCTACGACCAGGCCGGTTTCCGCGCCTATCACATGAGCGAGCATCACCAGACGCCGCTGAGCCAGACGCCGTCGCCGGGCGTGTTTTTGGCGGCGGTGGCGCAGCGCACCCGGCGCATTCGGCTCGGACCGCTGGTCTACGTATTGCCCGCGCATCATCCGCTGCGGCTGGCGGAGGAAATCTGCATGCTCGATCATCTGAGCGGCGGCCGGCTCGAGGTCGGCATCGGCCGTGGTGCGTCGGCGCATGAACTCGCCTATTTCGGCGTCGACCCGGAACAGGCGCAGGCGATGTATGTCGAGGCCTATAACGTGATCAGGCAGGCGCTGACGCAGGACGAGGTCAACTTCAAGGGCAAGTACTACAGTTTTGAAAACGTTCCGGTCGAGATGAAACCGGCGCAGTTGCCGCATCCGCCGCTGTGGTACGCCGTGCCGGTGCCGGAGGGCGCGGCATGGCCAGCACAGAACGCCATCAACATCGTTTGCGCCGGGCCGGTGCCGCGCGTGCGCGAGATCACCGACCGCTACCGCGGCGAATGGGCATCTGCCGGCAATTCGCCCGATGCGATCCCGCTGATCGGCATCAACCGGTTCGTCATCGCGGCCGATACCGACCGCGAAGCCATGGAGCTCGGCCGCCGCGCCTGGCCGGTGTTCTGGGCGAGCTTCATGAAGCTCTGGAAGAAGCACGGCACCCAGCCGCGCTATGCGCGAATCCCCGAGGATTTCGACGCCATGGTCGCGGGCGGCGGCGCGATCGTGGGCTCGCCCGCGACGCTGCGCGACCAGGTGGGTGCGATGGCGGAAGCGGCCGGCGCCAGCTATTTCATCTCGCAATTTTCCTTCGGAGACCTGTCGCACGAGGAGGTGCTGCATTCAGCCTCCATCTTCGCCCGCGAGGTGCTGCCGGCCACGCGCGAGCGCGTGGTCCGCGCGGTCTAAAGGATAAATCGGCGATTTTCGGCGCGCGGTCGCAAAACCGGGATCGCGGTGCTATAGCTCTGCGCAGGTTTTCCCACGGCGGTGAGAAGCGGATGTCGAAGGAACAGATGCGGGAAGAGGCCGAACGGCTGATCCGCGAGGCCATGGCGAAGAAGCCCATCGTCGTGAAGCAGGGCAATACCCGCATCGAGACGGTGTGCGGCAAATGCGGCGCGCCGAACCGGGTTTTGGCGGAAAAGGGCGCGACGCGGGTGAAATTCGCCTGCAAGCAATGCGGCCACAAGCAGGAGACGCTGTGAGGCCCGCTCCAGGGGGCAGGACTCATTCAGCGGGCCAAAAGCACGATGACCATCACCATTACCGCCTTTGAGCGGTCACCCGATGGGGGCAAGGGGCCGGCGCGTACATCCGGCTACGACGAAGCATTCCGAAATTCGGAAAATATTTTCCGAAATACGAAAATTCTGCTTGCGCTCGGCCCAAATCAGTCGTAGACGTTCGCCGTCCCGCCCCAATGAAAGGGGCGTTTCGCGATCGTCACTAACGCGGGGCGGGATGCAGTGGACGCGGATGTGCCTTTGACGAATGGCGCTGAAGCGGACGGAAAAGGCGTGTGGTCCTGACACCCCGACGCTGGTGTCAAGTCTGCGAGAAGGAGCGCAGGCGACGGTGGCCAAAAAGCCCGGCGCACCGGGGAGAGCGCGCCATAATCCGTAAACCATTGCGCGGGGAATGCCGGGTGTTTCCGGTGTACTCGTGGTGACTTAATCTCGTGTACTTTGTTTTTATTGTACGCGAGGCTGCGGGCGCATCGAACGCCCGGCATTCCCTGCGCCCTTTCATCGGGAGGGCGAAACGAAAAGCAACATCTCGCGCGAAAACACGCTGCGAGATCGTGAAGCCGTGTCTTCTCTCTTTCCTCCGCGCGCGCTCTTCGCGCGTGACGCAACGGCCAGGCGGCCTCATCCCCGCTTCACAAACTCCGCGAACGCCTCGCCGTAATCCTTGTGCCAGCGCGACAGAGCGGGGCGGTTCTCGACGATGTCGCCGGCGGCCCACAGGATGCGGCGCTCGTCGAGTTGCCGCGGCACGTCGTTGTCGGGGCAGAGGATGTAGAAATCGCCGGCCTCGACGCGCTCGATCATGAAGTCGATGGTCTCCTCGGGCGTCCAGGCGCTAGCCGGCTTTTCGGTGCGGCCGCGCGCGGTGAGGCCCGTGAAGACATGACCGGGGATCATCAGATGCGCGCTGATCTTGCAGCCTGCAATGTTGCGCAGTTCGTGCTGCAGCGCTTCCGTCAGCGCTTTCACGCCGGCCTTGGAGACGTTGTAGGCGGGATTGCCGGGAGGCGTGGTGATGCCCTGCTTGGAGCCGGTATTGATGATGAGGCCGGGCCGCCCGCGCTCGATCATGCGCGGCGCAAACACCTGCGTGCCGTGAATTACGCCCCCGAGATTGACTGCCAGAATGCGTTGCCAGTTCTCCAACGGGCCGAAGCTCGTGCTGTCAGGGCCGATGCCGGCATTGTTCATCAGCACATCGACGCCGCCAAAGCGCTGTCGCACGGCAGCTTCCAGCGCCGTGGCGTCCTCGCTCCGGCTGACGTCCGTGGCGATCGCC
>Ga0209483_1002578_pt1 | contig 12566 bp, 17 predicted proteins | sample NGEPerA_FD_184508 | JGI IMG/M metagenome (GOLD analysis project Ga0209483, IMG submission 184508) | Arctic peat soil microbial communities from the Barrow Environmental Observatory site, Barrow, Alaska, USA - NGEE PermafrostL2-A... | ecosystem: Environmental > Terrestrial > Soil > Wetlands >... | reverse complement strand
CGTGATCGTGTTCGGGGCGTCGGCGATTGCCGACCGGCGCGACGTGATTCCGGCGGCGATCTCCGGCATCGGCGGCGCCATCGAGCATTTCGGCATGCCGGTCGATCCCGGCAACCTGTTGCTGATCGGCAATGCCGGCGGCGTCCCGGTGCTGGGCGCGCCCGGCTGCGCGCGCTCCCCGGTCGAGAACGGCTTTGACTGGGTGCTGATGCGTCTCCTGGCAGGCCTCAAGGTCACGCGCGCCGACCTCACCGGCATGGGCGTCGGCGGGCTATTGATGGAGATTGTTACCCGGCCGCAGCCACGCGCCGGTCTCGACGGCAACCGCAACGTCACCGCGATCATTCTCGCGGCCGGGCGCTCCACCCGAATGGGCGGCCCCAACAAGCTGCTGGCCGAACTCGGCGGCAAGAAGCTGGTCCGCATCGTCACCGAGCAGGCGCTCGCTTCCCGGGCGTCAGGCGTGATCGTGGTGACCGGGCATCAGGCCGCCGAGGTCGAGAAGGCGCTGCAGGGCCTCGACGTGAAGTTCGTGCGCAATCCTGATTTCGCCGCCGGACTGGCGAGTTCGGTCAAGGCCGGGATTGCGGCGGTGCCGGCCAATGCCGATGGCGCGGTGGTGTGCCTCGGCGACATGCCGCTGATCGACGCGCGTTTGATCGACCGGCTGATCGACGCCTTTGCCCCGGATCGCGGCCATCTGATCGCCGTGCCTGTCAGCGACAACAAGCGCGGCAATCCGGTGTTGTGGTCGCGCCGCTTCTTCAACGAATTGATGACGCTCGACGGCGATGTCGGCGCCCGCCATCTGATCGCCAAGCACACTGAGGCGGTGGCGGAAGTCACTGTCGAAGGCCACGGCGCGTTTCTCGACATCGACACGCCCCAGGCGCTCGAGGCCGCTCAGCGGACCCCCTTAGCCCCAGTTTGAAAGCTTCGTGAAGCGCCAGTGAACCTCTTGGCTCTTGGTGCCGTCACAGCATGGGCTCCGGTGCTGGAGGAACGATGAAAATCACACTGGATATTTCCGGGCTTGTCGAACAAGGCAAGTTGACGCGCGAGGAGGCCGACAGGCTCACCGCCCTCGCGGCACACGATACCGGTTCACTCGGCATCAACATATTGATCGGGTTCGGCGTGGTCGCCATCGCGGCCGGGGCGGTGGCGCTGGTGCCGACGCCGTTGACGGCCATTTGCCTGGGGCTCGCACTTTTCGCCGCGGGTTCCGCGATCGCATTCAATCAGGTGCAGCAATGGATGCTGCTCGGGCAGATTTGCCTCGTGATCGGTGCGCTGATGTTCGGCGGCGGCGTCATCGCCTACAGGCCCGATTCGCTGGCCGCCATGCTGATCGTCACCGGCGTCTTCTGGCTCGCCGCGATCGTGGCCCGTTCCGGCCTGTTGATGGCGTTGGCGGTGCTGGCAGCTTCGGCCTGCCTCGGGGCGCACACCGGTTACAGTCACGCCCGCTATTCGCTGGCGATTTTTGAACCGACCCTGACCGTGGTGCTGTTTTCCGCGTTAGCGCTGGTCGCGTATCAGGCCTCGCTGCGCCTGCCGGCCGAATACGAGCGGCTTGCGATCACGGCCTCGCGCACTTCGCTGCTGCTGGTCAATTTCGGTTTCTGGATTGGCTCGTTATGGGGCGATCCGCTGATGCTGCTGCGTTCGATGAATGCCAGGGACGCATCATTGGCGTTCATGACCAAGACAGTGGTCCCGGCCACTGCATTCAGCATCGTCTGGGCGGTGGCCTTGCTAGGCGCCGGCATCTGGGCCGTGCAGGTCAACCGGCGCTGGCTGGTCAACCTCGTCGCCGTGTTCGCCGGCATTCATTTCTATACGCAATGGTTCGAGCGGCTCGGCGCCACGCCGTTGTCGGTGCTGCTCGGCGGGCTGGTGATGCTGGCAAGCGCATTCGCGCTCTGGATGCTCAACCGGCGTATCCCGGATGCCTGAGGCGTATCGCTGCGGTGGTCTCACTATCGATCGCCCTTATTCTTTTCCATGCCGGCATGGCGGTGCGCCAGCTTCCAGCCTCCGTCTTCGTAGCGGAATAACTCCGTGATCCGCAGCGTCATCGGGATCTTTTTCCCGTTCGAAGCCGCGCGTATCTCGGCGTGCTGAAGTCCGGTCCAGAATGCCAGATTGCCGTCGGCGTCTGATTGAAGAATCTCGAGCTTGCTTTTTTCCCGGCCTGAACGCGAACCGCCTGCGGATAATTCCGGTATCCTCGTAAAGGCAAAGCTGTATGTCCTGGTTTTGCAGCGCAGCGGACACTCGCGCGAAATCCGGAGCCAATGCGTTGTTGTTGTTTTGCAACACTGGCGGGATATTCGTGTGTCCCCCGGCTAAAGCAGATGACAGGCTGTGGCCCGACAGGCATCCTTCCTAATTAGTTCGACCAGTTCGTATTCTCCGCGTGGCAATTAGATTTCAATCTAGTTACGGGGCTGCATCATGAACGGATCAAAGCGAATTATGGCGCTGGTGCTCGGCGCGGCGGCGCTGATAATCGCAACGCCATTTGGGATCGCCAACGCGGCGGATCTGCCGGCCAAGGCTCCCTATACCAAAGCTCCTCCGCCGCCGGTGATTTACAGCTGGACCGGTTGGTACTTGGGCGGAGATGTCGGCGGAGTCTGGAGCAACGCGGATCTGACCCATTCGCCCTTCTTCGCGACCACAGCTCCAGTGTCCGGCTTTCAGGTAGACGCCAATGCGGTGGCCGCTGCGGCGTCGCCCTCGCTGAGGGGAAATGGCGTAACGGGGGGTATTTTTGCTGGCTATAACTGGCAGTCGGGCAACATCGTCTACGGCGGTGAAGCCGATTTCTCGGGGATGTCGCTGAGCGGCAGCCAGTCCGGCACCTTCCCGTTCCCGAGCACGCTGCCCGGAGGCGCGCTCGGTCCGCCGACCCTGACATTCAACGCGGCGAGTTCGTACCGCGTGGATTGGCAGGGAACCCTGCGCGGCCGCATCGGCCTCGCCTCCAACGATTGGCTGTTCTATGCGACGGGCGGTCTCGCGGTTGCCGACTTCACGGTCAACCAGAACGCGGGGTCCCTGATTGGCGGGTCCAGTTTCTCGCTGGCCTCGTTCAACGACACCAGGGCCGGCTGGGTGGTCGGCGGCGGCATCGAGCATGCCTTCGCCAACAACTGGATGGTGCGCGTGGAATATCTTCACGCCGACTACGGCACCGCCAGCAACTCAGCGGTTATCAACTTCCCGACCGGTATTGCCAACTTCATGTGTGTTGCCGGCGCTCCGAGTGCAGGCCCCGGCGTTTTCGGCGGCTGCTCGCTTGCCACCCACCTCACGACGGATCTGGTTCGCGTCGGCCTGAGTTACAAGTTCGGCGGTCCGCTGGTCGCCAATTACTGAATCCGTTCGGTACCCGAGCTTGAAAGCCCCGGCATCGTCCGGGGCTTTTTGCTGTTTAACTCAACTTGATGTTGGCTTCCTTCACCACCTTGCCCCAGCGCGCCATCTGGTCGGTGATGAAGGCGCGGAATTCTTCCGGCGTGGTCGGCCGGCTGTCGATGTTGAGCTGCTCGAAGCGCTCCTTGACCTCGGGCGCGGCGATCGCCTGGTTGATCGCGCCGTTGAGGGTGTGGATGATGGCCGGCGGCGTGCCATGCGGCACGAACACGCCGTTCCATTCATAGGCCTCGAAGCCCGGCAGGGTGTCCGACACCGGCGGAATATCGGGCAGGCTTTTCAGCCGGCCTTTGCCGGTGTGGGCGATGGCCTTGACCTGGCCGCCCTGGATCAGGCCGACCACCGACGATCCGTTGGAGAAGAAAAACTTGACCTGCCCGGCGATGACGTCGTTCAGCGCGAGGCTGCCGCCGCGATAGGGCACATGGTTCATCTTGGCCCCGGTCATGAAGCGGAACAGTTCGAGCGACAGATGCTGGAGCGTGCCGTTGCCGGAGGACGCCATGTCGATGCCGCCGGGTGCGGCCTTGGCATAAGCGATGACGTCGGCCATGGTTTTCACCGGCACCGATGGCGTCACCACCAGGATATTCGGCACCAGCGACACCAGCGCCACCGCATCGAAATCCCGGTTGTAGTCGAACGGCAGGTTCGAATAGAGCGCGCCGTTGACCGAATAGGCGGTGGCGTCATGCAGGATGGTATAACCGTCAGGCGCGGCCTTCGCGACCAGGGCTTCGCCGATGGTGCCGCCGGCGCCGCCGCGATTTTCGATGACGAATTGCTGGCCCAGAATCGCGCTGAGCTTGGCGTAGAGAATACGCGCGGTGGTATCTGCGCCGCCGGCGGGCGGATAAGGCACCATCACCGTCACCGGACGGGTCGGCCAGGCGCCCTGCGCGCTGGCGCTGCCTACGAAGGGCGCGGCGGCCATTCCGGCCAATAGCATGCGGCGTGAAACCTGCTTGGACATCGCTCATCCCCGTGGCTTTATCTATGGTGCCTGTTTGCCCGCTCGAACGCTCGCCTTCCGGACACCCAGTATCCCCGGCCAAAGCCTAGCAGTTTGCGGCCGCCGGGTGGGGAAGAATTGAGCTCGATCGCGCCTCTGACCCGGTGAGGTCCCGACAGTCAGGTCGGGTCATTCGCGACCTTAGTTCAATCGCCCGTTCACCAAGTTGAAACGACCGCGCGCTAGATTGTCGGCTGCATGACCTCGGGGGAGGGACAATTGACGTTTTTTACCACTGCGCAGCGCCGGGCGCTGTTCATTTTTGTTCTGACCCTGGCGCTGGCCGGATCGCGATTCGTCACCGAAGCCCACGCGGCGGGCGCTTTCGCGATCGGCAAATGCGGTGCCTACGGCGAGGCGTATGATTATGCCGGCGAGGCGGGGGCGCTGGCGGCGGCGCGCAAGCAGTGCCAGGGGGACTGCACCACCACGCTGACCATGAAGCGCGCCTGCGCGGCATTGGCGATCGACATGGCCAATCCCTGCGGCGCCCACGGTTACGCGGTCAAGGACCGGATTTCGAGTTCGCTGAACGAGGCGACGCGGAAGTGCTACGAATTCGGCGGCAAGACATGCGTGATCCGCGCCTGGGCCTGTGACGCCAAGGGCTGATTTTTCTCAATCGTCATTCCGGAGCGCGTCAAAGACGCCTCAGATGTGCCGCAGCACATCCGGGAATCTCGTGCCAATCAACTCTGGATTTCCGGGTCTGCGCTGGCGCACCCACAGATGTGCAATTGCACATCGGGAAATGACCGAGGGAAAAAAACATGCAATTCGACACCAAGATCGCCGTTGTCATCCGCCCCGACCTTGAAGCGTGGCAGAAGCTGAATGTCGCGGCCTTCCTCACCGGCGGCATTGCCGCGGCGTTTCCCGAATGCATCGGCGAGCCTTATCAGGATGGATCCGGCACCAGATATCTTCAGCTGATCGGCCAGCCGATCCTGATCTATGGCGCCGACCGGATGGCGCTGAGCCGCGCGCTCGAGCGGGCGCTGGCGCGCAACGTGACGCCGGCGGTCTATACCGAGGACATGTTCAAGACCACGCATGATCAGGCCAATCGCGCCGCGGTGAAGGCCGTGATCCGTGCCGAACTCAATCTGGTCGGCCTCGCCATGCGCGCCGAGCGCAAGGTGGTCGACAAGATCGTCGACGGGCTGAAGTTTCACAGCTAGCGGCGTGAACGCCGGCATTGCTCGAGAAGGCCGGAGAAGAGTTGGCCCTTGTCGAAGCATTCTCTCTCAGGTTATATCATCAATAAATACAACCCGGATGGGCGGTCGTCGAAATCCGTCGAGCGGTCGCTCGTAGAGCGCTTATTTCAATATCGTCGATGGCGTCGTTGGTGCGCTGGAGCTCAGGCTGTTTTTCTAGGCACGGCCGTGCCCGCTCGTTTGATTGCAGGCGAAACAATCGGAGAAACCGCATGCCCCTAAGTAATTCCGAAGCCGTTCCGTTCGGATTGCTGGCGATGTTTGCCGAGGATATGTACGATGCCGCGCTCGGCACGCTGGCTCCTCCGGTCGATCTCCGGATTGCCGCGGCCGGCTGGAAAGTCGTTGCCTATGTGACGGCACAGGACGTGATCATCCCGCCGAAGGAATCGCCGGATCAGAAGCTCCATATCGATCACGGCAGCCGGGCATTCTACGGCTATGTCGCCCAAAGCGCGGCCGACCCGAACACCTTCGTCGCAGCGATCCGGGGCACCGAAGGCATCATCGAATGGTTCATCGACGCCGATTTCGTCCCGATTCCGCATCCGCGCTACCCCGCCGCCCGGGTCGAGCAGGGTTTCTGGAGTATCTATCAGACGATGAGTCTCGCCGACCTTGCCGGCGTCACCACCTCCCAGAACGCGGCGGAAGGAATCGAGAAGCTGGTCGGCGACGGCAGCATCATCGTGGTCGGACACAGCCTTGGCAGCGCACTGGCGACTTTCCTGGTCGAAGACGTCGCCGAACGACGGCCGAACGCAACGGCGTGCCTGTTTGCCTCGCCTCGCACCGGCGATCTGGCCTGGACCACGATCTTCGATAAAAACGTCGGTGACTACAGCCTGTTCAACTACATCATCGACGTGGTGCCGCATGTCCCGACCGGCATCGGATACAGCACGCTTTCGAAAGCGAAGGTCATCCAGCCCTTGGCGGCGAACGCCGGCGTCAGGCTTGATTTGCTCTGCGATCACCATGTCATCTGCTACTGCGCGATGCTCGATTTCCAGCAAACAATTGCGGCCTCGTTGATCGCGCGCGATGCCGCCTGCAGGGCGTGTGTCCTCGGCCCGGCCTCGACCATGCCCGACGAAGCCAAGGCGCTGGCGGTCCTGATCAACGCATTCGGAATGGGGAGCGAAAAGGCCCGCATTCTGCTCAAGGGAATGCATCGGGCGAATACGGTGTGAGGGTGATGGTGCATCGCGCTGCGGGATCGCGAACCCATATCAGCACGCTGACAAGCTTCCGCCACACGCTCGATTGATGCAGAATGGTGTTGGTGTCGGCCAGAGCAAGCGAGATGCAGCGACGTTACATCACCGTGGACGTTTTCACCGACCGCGCCTTTGGCGGCAACCCGCTCGCCGTGGTGCTGGACGCCGGCGGGCTTTCGACCGCGCAGATGCAGGCCATCGCCTCCGAGTTCAATTACGCCGAGACGACCTTCGTGCTGCCGCCGCGCGATCTCGCCCACGATGCGCAGGTTCGCATTTTTACCGTGACCAGCGAAGTTCCGTTCGCCGGCCATCCCAATGTCGGCACCGCCTTCGTGCTGGCGATGCAGGCATCGCGCCTGCCGGCGACCAGCGAAGTTCCGTTCGCCGGCCATCCCAATGTCGGCACCGCCTTCGTGCTGGCGATGCAGGCATCGCGCCTGCCGGCGCGGCTGAAGTTCGAGGAAGGCGCAGGCCTGGTGCCGGTCGAAATCCTCAAGGAAGGCGGCAGGATCGTGGGCGCCGAGCTGACGGCGCCGCACCCCCTGAGCCGAGGGATGCAGGTCGGCGCCGAGCAGGTGGCGGCATGTGGCTCGCTGTCCGCAGCCGATATCAGGACCGACCGCCATCCACCCGTGATCGTATCGGTCGGAATGCCGTTCCTGGTGGCGGAATTGAGCTCGCGCGACGCGCTGCGGCGCGCCAGGCCGGACCCCGGGCCGTTTGCGCGGACGTTACCGTGCGAAGGCGCCTTTGCGATTTATCTCTACACGCGCGATATCCCGCCCGCCGAGAAGCCATGCGATCTGCAGGCGCGGATGTTTTTTCCGGGAACCAGCGGTCTGATCGAAGACCCCGCCACCGGCAGTGCCGCGGTGGCCATTGCCGCGCTGCTCGCCGACCTGTCCGGTGAACGCGACGGCGAATTGAAGCTGCGCATCGGGCAGGGCTTTGATCTCGGGCGGCCAAGCCTGTTGCTGACGCGCGTCCGGAAAGCGAACGGCGTCGTTGCTTCCGCGCATGTCGGCGGCGCGTGCGTGCAGATGATGGAAGGGTCGTTTCGTTTGATCGGGGAGGGATGAAAAGCCTCCGTCATTGCGAGCCAACGGGTCGCGCGAATGCGCGCCCCGTTGGCGAAGCAATCCAGAGTCGCAAAGCAAGAATGGATTGCTTCGTCGCTCACGCTCCTCGCAATGACAACGCTTAAAGCTGCTTGGCGACCAGGTTCTCGATCCTGACGCCGTCGCGCTCCTCGATGATCTCGGCGATCCATTGCCGGTGGCAGTGCGCGTGATCGCGCTCGTAACAGAGGATGCAGACCGGCCCGGATTTCTTGACCAGCGCGGCCAGTTCGTCGAGTTCTTCCCTTGCCTGCGATTTCTTCAGATGCGCGGCATAAATCCGGCGCAGCGTGTCGAACTGGCCGCTGCGCGCGGCTTCGCGGCCTTCTTTCGGCGTGCCGAGCCCGCGCAGATGCAGGTATGAAATGCCGCGCTCATCAAGTCCGGCCGCGAGCTGGTTCTTTGAAAAGCCCGGGCGGCGCGAGGAGGCGATCGCGCGCACGTCGACCAGCAGTTTCACGCCGGCCTGCTCGAGTTCATCGAGCACCGATTTGGCCGGTGTCTGTTCGTAGCCGATGGTGAAAAGATTCTTGGCCCTGGCCATGGGACGCCCCGACTATTTCACGCGTTCGATCAGTTCCATCGCGCCTGCCGGCGCGCGGATCTTGCCCTCGTGAATCACATAGGCGAAGACATCGCGAGGGGCTTTCTTCGCACTTGCCGGATCGACCCGCGACAGGTCGTCGGGCTCGTCGCCGCCGGCCCACTGCTGCAGCCGCTTGGCCCAGGCGTCGAGCGCCTTCGGCGGATAGCAGGTCTTGATCTCGTCATTGCCCTTCTGCAGCCGCGCATAGACAAAATCGGCGGCGACATCGGCGATCGCCGGATAGTGGCCGTGTTCGGCGAACACCACAGGCGTTTCGAATTTCCGCAACAGCGCGATGAAATCGGGCGCGCAAAAGCTGTCATGGCGCACCTCGACCACGTGGCGCAAGCGCCGTCCGTCGAGCGTGCGCGGCAGCAGCTCGAGAAATTTTCCGAAATCGGCTTCGTCGAATTTCTTGGTCGGCGCGAATTGCCACAGCACCGGGCCGAGCCGGTCGCCTAGCTCCAGCACGCCGGAATCATAGAACCGTTTTACCGAATCGCCGGCTTCGGCCAGCACCCGGCGGTTGGTGGCAAAGCGCGGTCCCTTCAGCGAGAACACAAAGCCGTCCGGCACCTCGCTCGCCCATTTGCGAAACGTCTCGGGTTTCTGCGAGCCGTAATAGGTGCCGTTGACCTCGATCGAGGTCAGCTTGGACGCGGCATATTCCAGCTCTTTCGCCTGCGTCAGCTTTTCCGGATAAAACACCCCGCGCCACGGCGCGAAGGTCCAGCCGCCGATGCCGATATAGATATTGCCGGCGTTGGAAAAGGGTTTGGAGGTCGCGGTCTTTGTAGCGCTTTGCGAAGCAGTTTTGGGGGGCTTGCTCACGTGCCGGTCTCGCGCGAAAGAGTGAGGGGTTCTCGTAGCGCGAGCCTAATCAAATCAACCGCGATTGGCCAGTTCGCTCAAGCGGTGCGCCGGCGCAAGCGCCGGCCTCGATCGGGCCGGTCATCGCTTCAGCGCAGGTGCCGATGATGGTGCCGGTGCCGGTGCCGGTGGTGAACCACCGCCGCGTGCCCGTTATACCAGTCGTTCGGGTGCCAGTGGTCCGGCGGGATGCCGTCGGTATAGGGATTGCCCGGCCCCAGGTTCTGGCAATTTGCGTTCGGATAATACTGCGCGCAGAAGCCGGGATCATCGATCACGGCCTGCGCCAGCGCCGGCGTGGCAAAGGCGGCCGCGGCAACAGCGGCGGCGCCGATCAGAGCATATTTCACGGGTCTCTCCTCGGTTGGTTCAAGGAGACATGGGGACGGATGCGGGATTGAGCCAATCAGCGATTGGTGATGCCGCCGTGAGAACTCTGGCGCCAGGCCGGAAAAGAGTTGCGGGAAGCCGACGATCTTGGAAATATCGGGGACGGTCCGGACCCAGCAGTCGGCGCCGGGATCAATTTGTTTTGGGGGATGGCTGGATGGCCTGGCCTATCATTGTCGCCTGGATCCATTACGTCGCAATCATGCTCTTGATCGCCAGCCTGCTCGGCGAGCATCTGTTGTTGAAGCGCGAAATGACCGCGGCCGAAGCCGGAACGGTGCAGCGGCTCGATATCGTCTATGGCGGCTCGGCGGCGCTGGTGCTGATCACCGGCATCATCCGCATGTTCCTGGAAAAGGGCGTGGCCTATTACAATCACCACATCGGGTTTCACATTCTGATCGGAATTTTCGTCCTTGCCGCGTTGCTCTCGATTTATCCCACCGTGATCTTTCTGCGCTGGCGTTCGGATACGCGCGCCGGGCGAGGGCAGCAATTGGCGCAGGATCAATTCGGCAAGCTGCAGATGATTGTCCGGATCGAAATGACGCTGCTGCTGCTGGCGCCGTTTTTCGCGACCTGGATGGCCCACGGCGAATTCTAGCGCGGGTCAAGAGCGGCTAAACCGCGATCGCTATCGGCGGCGTTTCTCCATCGAGCCAATCCTGTTCATCGGCCAGCGAGCGCCAGGCGTCTTCCATCCGCTTGTAGCGCAGATAGGTCGGATGATCCGGCGCCCGCTCCGCCAGCCGCTGGCAATTCTCAGCATTTTCGCGGAAATGATCTGACTGTTTCATGGCGTCCTCCAACCTTCCAGCTAAGCTGTCGCCGGCGTGGAACCAACCATGGAGACCCATGAAATCTTGGTAAGGTCGCGGCGCTCAGGCTGCGGCTGGGGGATGGCTATATTGCCCGCGTCGGCAGGAAGGGCAGCGCATGCTGGATGATCTGGAGGGGATCGTCACAAAGTCCGAACCCGTGCATGATTTCGGCAATCGCAAACCCGACGATCGCCGCCTTGCCGCAGACGATCAGGCAAAATCCGATCGGATTGTCATCGATGGTGCAGGTCCAGCCGCGGCTTGTGGCGGTGCCGGTCATGATGTTTTTTCGGATGCCCCACATCGCCGCCAGGCCCAAAAATCCGAATATGATGGCTTGGAATGTAGGGGACATGTCCCAGGTTCCTGCGATGGTGGGGCAGACCAGAACACCGCCGGGTTAAATTCTGTTGAACGATGGCGTTATGTGTGGCTGAAACCTGACCGGATGCCGGTGTATAGTGGGACGTTCGAGCCGGGATGATAGAAGACCAAAAAGGAGAACGGGATGCGGATGATAATGGCAGCGATTTTGGCAATGACAGCCTCCGCCTCGGTTGCGACGGCCGACGAAATCGATGATGCGCACCGGCAGGCGATATCGAGCCGCGACTCCTACTGGAATTGCCTCGCCCAAGAGTATCCCCTCGGCGGCAACAAGAGCATGTCGGATCAGGATTTCGCACTCCATATCGCCAGCGTGTGCTCCTCCGAGCGGCAGAATTTTCGTGCCTCGCTGGTGGACTTTCTGAGCATGCAATTCCCTGATGTCGATGCGGATGCCCATATGACCACCGCCAACAACGCCATCGCGCTCGCGCAAAAGGACATCGTGACGGCCTTCGTCCGGAAGACGGTGCCGAAGAAGTAGCTATTCCGGCGGCGTCGGATCAGCAGACGGCGAATGTGACCCAAGGGAAGTAATTTTATGGATTCGCAGAAACTGGCGGGCGTGTGTGCGACCATCATCGCCGTGATCGTGCTGGCGGCGGCGTTTTACTTCGTGCCGCCGACCGGCCGCATCGCGCCCAATGCGGTCCCGCCCGCCAAACCGGCCGCGCAGACCGAATTGCCGGCGGTGAGGGGACCGGTGGTGCGTGACGTGCCTAACGGCACGGTGCCTAACGGCACGGTGACCCCGGGTACCGCGCCGGCCGCGCCAGCGGCCAGGGGGCCGGTCGTGCGGGAGGTTCCCCAGTAGGCGCGTGGCTTGGTTGGCCCCCTTGCGGAACAGCCAGATCGTCGCTATTTAGGTTCCAACGGCGACGTCGACGCTTCATAGCTCCGGCGCTGGGACGACCACTGAATGGCTCGGCTGCGCCGGATGTACGCGCGCCTGTTGTTCGTGGTCGTTGGCATTTTTGGGGTCCTTTTGACCCATTTTCTTCCCTCAGCGCCGGTTCTGTCCGCCTTGTTGCGGAACTGCGCCTTGGCATGGCTTGGCGCTGCGGATATACGCTGGCGGCATGAATGAAGCCATCCAACCAGGCCTCGCAAGCCTGCCGCCGGCCGCTGTGGCGCCTCAGCTTTCGGTCATCATTCCCACCTTCAACGAGCGCGACAACGTCACCAAGCTGTTCCGGCGGCTGGAGACCGCACTCGCCGGCCTGGCCTGGGAAGCCGTCTTCGTCGACGACAATTCCCCTGACGGCACCTGGGACGTGGTGCGGGACCTGGCGGCACAGGATAATCGCGTTCGCTGTATCCGGCGGATCGGACGGCGCGGCCTGTCAGGCGCCTGCATCGAGGGTATTCTGGCCTCCAGCGCGCCATGCGCCGCGGTGATCGATGCCGACCTGCAGCACGACGAGACCCAGTTGCCGGCGATGCTGGCGCTGCTGCAGGAGGGTTCTTTCGATCTCGTGGTCGGCAGTCGCTATAT
>Ga0209483_1002577_pt1 | contig 12566 bp, 10 predicted proteins | sample NGEPerA_FD_184508 | JGI IMG/M metagenome (GOLD analysis project Ga0209483, IMG submission 184508) | Arctic peat soil microbial communities from the Barrow Environmental Observatory site, Barrow, Alaska, USA - NGEE PermafrostL2-A... | ecosystem: Environmental > Terrestrial > Soil > Wetlands >... | reverse complement strand
CCGCAAATAAAACCCGAACTGACGTTCCAATCATCCGCCGCCAGTTCGCGAATGTGATCCAGGCGTTCCACGAAGGTTCCAGGCGCTTCCAATTTGTCGTACAGTTCCTCGCTGCCGGTTTCAAATTTAAGGATATAGACGGCCGCGCCCGCCTCGCGCAGTTCGCGGTAGAGATCGCTTTGCAAAGTCCCGAGACAGACGCTGACGCCCAGCGAAGTATGTTTGCGCAAGGCGGCAATCAACGGCAGCGCGACGCGGCGCACCGCCACGGGGTCTTCGCCCGCCTGAAGATTGATGTCCGTCACACTGGCCGGGCGATGATGAATGATCAATTCGGCCAGTTCCTCGAATTGGATGCGGGAGCGCGCCAGGCTTTCATTGTCGCGGCGCATGCCGCAGTAATGGCAGTTTTCGCGGCAAAAATTGGAAATTTCCACCACGGCGCGGACAAAAACCTGGTTGCCGAATTGTTCGCGGGCGGAGAAAGCGGCGCGTTCGTGCAAGCCGTGTTGCACCGTGCCGTTCGTTCTCAGCAGGCTGGCGTCGGGTATTTGCGGCTGTCCCATTGTTTACTAGTAACACAAAACAAGCCGTCAAAGGCAACTGTTTTCCCATTGCTCCCCCGCGCCCGCCTTTTACAATGCGGCATGTTTTGGCCCGGACAATGCGCGGCGGTGATCCCCTGCCGGAATGAAAGCGCCACGCTTTCCTCCGTCCTTCTCGGGCTGCGGCCATGGGTCAATACCATCGTGGTGGTGGACGACGGCTCGACGGATGACACGGCGCTAATGGCGCGAACCGCCGGAGCGATTTGCCTGCGCTTTGAGCGGAATGGCGGCAAGGGGGCGGCCTTGCAGGCAGGATTCCGGGCGGTCCGCGAGCGCGGCTTTCGCCATGTCCTGACTCTGGACGGCGACGGCCAGCATTTACCCTCCGATGTGCCGAAGTTTTTCGCTTGCGCAAAAAGGGGCGCGCACCTGGTCATTGGAAATCGCACGGCGCGGCGCGGTCAGATGCCCTTGGTGCGGCGGGCGGTAAACCGGTTGATGAGCGCTGGTTTGTCACTTTATACCGATTGCGCATTGCCGGATTCACAGTGCGGATTTCGTCTGATTGATTTGTCCTGTTTGCCGGAGCGGGAGTTCAGCACCCGCCATTTCGAGTTTGAATCGGAACTGCTGGTCTTCATGGCGCACCGTGGTTGTCGTATCGAATTTGTCCCGATCCAGACCATTTACGGCGGCGAACGCAGCAAAATCCGTCCTCTGCCCGATACTTGGCGCTGGCTGCGCTGGGCCGCCCACCACGCATGACTCGCACCCTTCTTAAGGCGGCGCGCACCTTGGCGCAAATCATCATTTTTGGGTGCCTGATTGGCTGGGTGCTGAATCATACCGCGCGCCCCGGCTCAACCAAAGCCCCCGCGGGCTTTTGGCTGGGGATGTTGCATGGCGCGATCATGCCCTGCACGGTGCCCAATCTGGTCGCGGGATTTAACATCGATATTTACGCGCCGAATAATACCGGCCTGACCTACAAACTGGGCTACGCCTGCGGAGTCAACGCCTGCGGCTTGGTATTTTTTGGCTTCCTTTTCCTGCAAATCACCCAATGGCGGGAAAAACGCGCTCTCCGGGAAAACCGGAGGCAGAAAACCTCAAATATTGGGGAGGCAAAATCGCTGGATTAGGCTAAGTTATCTTAGAGGAGGTAATTTATGGCTTCGAAAATAATCCAGCGGCGACGCTGCATGGCCCGATCGGTTCGTCCCTTGCCCGTCGCCAAAATCCGTCACCGGAAACGGGTGACGGCGCCGGCCCCAGTCTTGCGGCCCGCGGTGGAAGCCATCGTTCCGCATGTCGAGGAGCGCCCCCGTTACGACTCCAATTCCGCCCTCACATTATATTTGACTGAGATCGGCCAGACGCCATTGGTGTCGATTGAGGACGAAATTGTTTTGGCGGCTAAAATTAAAAAGGGCAACAAAAAGGCGCGCGAACAATTGATCAAAGCGAACTTGCGCCTGGTGGTCAAGATCGCCCGCGACTACGAGTACTATGGCATGCCTTTGCTGGACCTGATCAACGAGGGAAATATAGGTTTGATGAAAGCGGTCGAGCGATTTGACCCAGCCAACGGCGCGAAATTTTCCACCTACGGCTCTTGGTGGATCAAGCAGTCGATCAAGCGGGCGTTGGCCAACCAATCCAAAACGATCCGCCTGCCGGTGCATGTCGTGGACAAAATTGCCCACATCCGCCGCGCCAGCATGAAGCTTCAGGAAATTTTTGGCCGCGAGCCGGACGATGACGAAGTGGCGGCCGAACTCGGCATTTCCGCCAAGCGCGTGCGCCAATACCGAACCGCTGCCGTCGCGCCGATGTCGCTGGACGCCTCCTTGGGCGAGGACGATTCCAACCGCATCTCCGACGTCGTGCAAGACGAACGGGCCGACACGCCTTACCAGCAGTTGGAGGAGAAAACCAATACGAAACTGGTGCGCGACCTCCTGCATAAGCTGGACCCGCGCGAAGCGGCCATCCTCGGCCTGCGTTTTAACCTCAACGGCGAAAACGAGGAAACGCTGGAGGAGATCGGCAAAAAGTTCGGCGTCACCCGCGAGCGCATCCGTCAAATACAAGAAGCCGCGCTGATCAAATTGCGCAAAATGATCGAGAAACTGGAACGGCCATCCCTAAAGAGCCTGTCTGAATAATCAGGAAAATGATTTTGGCGCTGAGATGCGTCATGCCTGTCCGATCGGGCGATGATGAGGGTGCGGCGGCCGTGGGCCACCACGCCAGTGGCGATTCGATCATCAAAACATGTCAGATAGTGTGTGCATCTGAATCCCCTCAATTTGGCGGCTGACGGGGGTTCGGAGATAGATATGTTTGCCGATGCTGGCCCCCTCGGCGTTTGGATATCGCGCACTCTTCACTTCGAGGGATTGCCCCACTTCTTGCAAGGATTTTAGCGTTCCCCACTTGCACTCCCCCATGTCAATCCACCGATCACGACGGATGCCTACCACATCCAACTCGATGTTCTTGTCCCAATAGCGGCCCACATGTTCCCAGATTATTTTGCGTTTGCGGTAATCCTCCATCAGCGACTCCTGGCAGAGCTTCTCAAAGCGCTTGCCGAAATAGGAGTCCAACTGAGGTTGGATGCATTGGGAAAAGACTGTCTGCTCCTGGCCCGGCCGGCAGAGTTGCAGGTTTGGGAAGATAAATCGGAACCAGAAGCAAAGCAGCGGATCAGCAACTTCGTATAAAACTTGTTGAGGGTTGACCTTGCCGGCAACAACGGGATAGGCCTTGGCAATGTAACCGAGCTCCAGCATGGTGTTGAGGTAACCCGCCAGGACCTTGGACTCAATATGGCTTTGCTCGGCCAGCTCTTTTTGGCGCATCCGCTGTTCGGCGAGCCACGTCAATATGGCAAAGTAGCGCGAAGGGTCGCGCAACTCCTCCCGGATGAGGAAATGAGGTTCCAAGGCGAAGAACTTGAGCTCGGAGCAGAACTCTTCAGCAATAGCCTCGTGCAGCGATCGGCCGGGCACAAACCGTTCCAGGTAGGCCGGGACGCCGCCCACAAGGAAGTAAACGCCGGCCCGATCGGTTGCGGAATAGTGAGGAAGCATTAACGCCGCCTCCGGATACGACAGGGGACCCAGTTTAATTTGGTCGCCACGCCGGCCAAAGAGAGGACTTTTTTCCCCAAGGATTTCGCGCTCCATAAAGCCTACATGCGAGCCACAAAGGATGACCATGATGTCCTTACGTTTGGCCCATTCGGTTTCCCAGAGTGCAAGAAGGATGGAAGGCAATTCCGGGGAGGCCTCCGCGGTCCACTGCAGTTCGTCCAGCACAAGGACCAGCTTCCCTTTGTCTTTCCATAGACGGGTGACCGTCTGCAGCGCGCTCTGCCAATCCCGAAAAACGGCGTGCTTGAGCGCCTCATCGGGAAGCCGGAGGCCGGCCGCATCCCTAAAATCCCGGAGTTGCAGTTCGGCCGTGGTGCGCTTCCCCAGGAAATAGATGTTGGGCTTGTCCTTGATGAATTCGTCGATCAAGCGGCTTTTGCCCACCCGGCGGCGGCCGTAAATTGGAATTAGGGCGGAGCGAGCGTCCCGGTAATGCTGCTCCAGAAGCGCAAGTTCAGCCTGGCGGCCAATGAATTTCATGGCCCAAACTTAATGGTCGGTTCTGGAAATGTCAATTCACGAACTGACAGTTCGTGAATTGATACATGAACAAGGGCAGCATCCAGCCCGGCAGGTGGGATGCGCCAAGCGATCCAGTTTGGGGTTGGCGCTCGGGGTGGCGGTGACTCCAGCCAGCACTCCGGAACGGGACAGGGCGCAAACGGTTCCGCGCCAAGTGTTGGGCTGGTTCACTTCGTTGCGCCTTCTGTGGGCGGATGGTGGCGACACCGGCGATGAGTTGACGAATTAAGCCTTCCAGCCTTCGCGCGGTGTAATTTTGAGCCAGCGGTTGAGTTCGGGAAGGTTGGTGACCTTCATCCTTGGGCCATCCCATTCCACCTTTTGCCCTTTGCCCGCGTGTTGGGCGAGATTTCCCAGAAGAACGAACTCGGTCAATTGCGCGCCATATTCAAAAGGAGCGGCCGTTTCCGTCTTGCCCGCGCGGCAGGCGGTGATGAAATCAGTGAAAATATCCTTGGGGCGGGCCAGGATGCGCGGCGGCTGCGGCGTGTCCTTCATTTTTTCCATCGGCAGAATGCGCATGTGCTGGCCGTAAGTGCCGGTATAAATGATGCCTTTGTCTCCGACGTAAAGGGAGCCGCTGTCGCCGGAACTAATATCTTCGTCCGGGTATTGTTTTTCCAACTCCGCGACCAGCGGCGGGAAATTGCGCGCCTCGCCCGTGGCGGCGTGCAGGCTGCCGGTGACTTTGTCGGGCGCGGTGGCGTTGAGGCCCTCATACCAATAAGCCTTGCAGGGCGCCATGCCGGCGCGAGCCGGAATGTCCCAGCGGATCCGACTGCCCAGCGGGTAACGTTCATCGCTCCCGCCACGCACCATTTCTTCCTCCACGCTCTCGGGATGCTCGACTTTTAACGCCCAAAAAACGCCGTCCAAGACATGGCAGCCCATGTTGCCCAGCGAGCCGTTGCCAAAGTCGTACCAGCCGTGCCATTCGTGCGGATGCAGATCGGAGTGGAAATCGCGATAGGGCGCAGGGCCAATCCACGAATCCCAATGCATTCCCGGTGGAACCGGCAACGTGGGCGGACGCGGCCCTTCTCCGCCGTTGGCGCGATTGGTCCAGCTATGCGTTTCGGTGACATTGCCAATCGTGCCCGACCAGATGTATTCGCATAACCGCCGATAGCCGTCCTCGCAATGGCCCTGGTTGCCCATTTGCGTGGCGACTTTGTCAAAATGGTGGGAGGCCTTCCGCAAGGCCCGCGCCTGCGAAATGTCGTGGCAGAGCGGCTTCTCGCAATACACATTGATGCCCCTTTCCATCGCCATCATGGCGACGGTGGAATGGTGATGATTGGGAGTCGTAACAAAAACGGCGTCAATACTTTTTCCCATCTTATCGAACATGACGCGGTAGTCCGTAAAGGCTCGAGTCTTGGAAGTGTCCACGCCTTTTCCTTTCAACCAGCCGGTGGCATGGGCATGCCTCTTCTCATCAGGATCGACAATGGCGGCGAGGTTTTGCTTATGAACGACAATGACCTGCTCCAGATGCGTAGTCCCCCGGCCGCCGCAGCCGACCTGCACGCAGTTGAGAATGTCTGAGGGCGCGCGTGCCCCCCCGATATTCGGAAAAGTCAAAAAAGGAGCTGCCCCGGCGGCGAGGCCGGCGCGTTTGAGGAACGTCCGTCGAGTTAGTTTGGATTGCATAGTTTCAGGATTACTATTGTTTTGACGCGGGGCAAGCGCATTTTGTTCAGCAAGCGCATTTTGGGCGCATTTCACTTTTTTGGATAAGTCCCGTCGGCAAAGTAATGCGTTGGTATTTCGGACTTCTTCGATTGAAGTTGGTCAGAAGTTTGGTCATTGAAATTTGCAACCCGAACGATATTGAGTTTCACGCCTCGGAGATTTTTTCGCGACGCACCGCGCCATGGAATAAAATGACCAAGGCGGAGGCCCAAGGCGTATTAAAAGCTGTTCTCGGAGTGCTGGCATCAAGTTACGATTCGGCTAAAGCTTTTGCGTGTGCGGTTCACAAGCCCTCGTATCCTAATCGGGACCCCATGCAACTCGCATTTGAGGATTTATGCAGCCGTTTTGATCGATATTTATCCAGGTTACACGCATTGGGCGACAGACAGCGTGGAATGATCGTATTGGCTGATGGAATCGCGGCATTCGGGATAAATTTCCTTTATGCGCCGGCCATCCGCTGAATCGCTCCCGATTTCACCTCCCAGCGATGCAAGTCGCGGCCCAGTTCGCGCGGCCAATTTTCTTCGGTGCAAGTCATGAAAACCTGGCTGCGCGAGGCTTGGGCCTGGTTGAGCAAGGGCAAAAATCCCGCTCGCCGGCGGGCATCGAGTTCGCCCATGATGTCGTCGATCAGGAGAATGGGCGGCACGCCATGCACGCCCGCCAAATATTCCGCCTGGGTTATTTTCAGGGCGATGGCGATGGAGCGCTTTTGGCCTTCGCTGGCATATTTGGCGGCCGATTTGCCATCGAGCCGCAAAACTAATTCGTCTCGATGCGGCCCGATGATGGTCGAACGAAATACTTTTTCGCGCGCGCGGTTGCGGGTCAGTTCCAATGCAAAGTCTTCCCGCACCGATGGTTGGTACTCCACGCTCAACTCTTCGGCATCGCGAGCGACGCGGCCATAGGCGGCGCGGGCCAGCGGAAGGATTTGCGGCCACAACTCGTGCCGATATTTCATCAAGGGCCGGCCGGCTTCGATCAATTGATGGGTGAACCCTTCCAGCGCGGTTTCGTCGGGAGCGTGCTGTTTGAGGAGGGCGTTGCGCGAACGCAAGGCGGCCGCGTAGCGTTGCAGCAAGGGCAAATAGACCGGGTGGGTTTGGGCGAGGAGTAAATCCATGAAGCGCCGCCGCAGTCGCGCCGTGCCCTTGATCAATTGCAAATCCTCGGTGCAAAAAACCACCGCCCGCAATGTCCCCAGATAGTCGCCCAACTTGCGCACCGGCTGGCCGTCCAGGCTCAATTTCCTTTCCTCGCCCGACCAATAAATCTTGATCTCATGGCTCTCGCGCGAGACGACGTTCGCGCCGACAAAGCAGCCTTTCTGCCCGTGCCGAATCATTTGCGCGCCGCCCACCCCGCGAAAAGAGCGCAAAGTCGCCAACAGGTAGATGGCTTCGAGGATATTGGTTTTGCCTTGGGCATTGTCTCCCAGCAGCAAATGGAACCTAGGCGGGAAGTCGGCGTCCAGCCGCGCATAATTGCGGAAGTCACGGAGCCTGAGATGAACCAGATGCACCGCGATAGCATTCAGAATTTCGCGGCGGATGCGAGCCGAAAGAAAGGCGGCGCTTTCCGCGCGTTCTACGACAAGCTCTTGATCTTAGTGGTGGGCGGTTTGGACACGAGCAACGCGTTGCGTGAGTTTGGAGAATAGCGAATGACGCGCGCGGGATTGTTGAATTTCATCACGATCAACGCGCCTCTCAGCTTTTGCATGTAGCAAAACGACTCGGCTTGGGCCACACTGCCAAATGCCTTCGCCTGGGCCATATTCTCCGTCCAGTCCCAGCCATCGAAATAACTTTTCCCGGCAGGATCTTGAATCAAAATACGCATAAAATGGCTTTCCAGAGCCATAGTAAGGGTTTCCCTCGCCAAAAAGCAAGAGCGAACTGCGTAAATTTTGCGAAGGAGGAACTTTCGCAATAGCGGTCAAAGAAGGCGCATCCTTTCAGTACGAGTTCTATCGGCCGCTTTCGTGGGATTGCGGGAATTGGGAATTAGAGGTGTTTGGGAGGATACAGTTCGAGGTGTTTCAAAACGAAGGCCTTGATTTCATCAACTGAAAATCGATTCGGTTTGTTTCCTTCATGGGTAACCCAAGGAATTCCCACCGCTTTAGACCCATATCTTTATTCCGCCGACTTGCGGTGTTATTAAAGGAATAAATCGGAAACAGCGCCGTCGCTTGATTTGAGATTCGCGCGTTGACGCCCGCGAGGTTTTGGCTTCCCTCTCTTCCAGCGGCCGTATACACAAGAACGTCGCCTTCAATCCTGTCAGCGTACGGATTCTCGCGGCTGATTTTTGCCGAGGCCGAGGTTGTAAAGATTACAAGCCGCCTAAGACCCCCATGAGGCCCGACTGAAGGCCTAACTGTGCCAGAAGCAGCCGTCCACGAACACCGCGACTTTCTGTTTGCGAAAAACAAAATCCGGTTTCCCAAATATGAGTTGATTGCGTCTCCAACCGATAACGCCATGCAGTTTGAATGCGGATATTAACTTCATCTCCGTATTCTGATTTCCTGATGAGCGGATTCTGGCCATGACCCGGGAACGGGCCGCCTTGGAAAGAACATCAGCCATGCCCTGATTTTATTGCGTTCGTTGGCGATGTCACGGCTCGTTTAATCCCCTAAACATCAGGATTCGTTACAGGTGGGGGGCGATTACCCTCTCAGGCTACTACTCTTCCGGCTCAACACGATCAACGTCTTTGAATTTGTCGAAATCACGGTCAAATGATGCGATGGGGCTGCCCAGTTCGAGCGCGGAGGCCGCGAGATAAGCGTCGGCGAAATGTGCGTTCTGCTCGCAGCAACGTTGCAAGGCATTCGAGATCCTGGCTGCCTCCACGATTTCAATGCCGCGCGATTGCAAAAGGGATAAGAGCTTGGTGGCGACTTCCCTTCGCTCAACGTGGTAAAACGATTCGAGGGTGTAAACTAATTCCGCCACAATTACGGGCAAAACAACGAGAACAATCTTTCCCTGATCGGCTCGTTCCATCAGACGATTGGCCTTGATCGCCATGGCGTGCGGTTGGCCCGTAAAAAATCGGACCAGGACATTCGTATCGATAAGCTGCCGTGGTATCGCCACGATTTATTCCATTCCTTCTTTCGCGGCGTGCCGCCCAACGGATTGCACGACTGCGGCTTGTTCTGCTGCGCGTCCTGGAAATTTTTTGGAAGACTTGAGGCTGCCAAATAACTTCAAAGCGCTTGGCTGAGGGCGAACCACCGCCGTCCCATCGTCGCGCAGAGACCAAGTCAGGCGTTGCCTGGGTTTGACCTTCAAGGCATCGCGAATCTCCTGCGGCACGGTCGTTTGTCCTTTATCGGTCAGTGTCGATATTGCCATTAACCAACCTTACCACAAACCTTCGCATTACCGCAAGAATTTTCATTACCCTACAGACTTTACATACTTCACCCTTGGTTTTCGGTCACGGTGGTTTTAATAACTGCGATGGGTTCTTGAACTTTGCCGCCTTGACTTTAAATTGGGGCCATGGCGCACGCCGATTTTGTTCATCTTCATTTGCACACCGAGTATTCCCTGCTCGATGGCGCGTGCCGCTTGGATCGCTTGATGGAGAAAGCGCACGAGTTGCATTTTTCTTCCCTGGCCATCACCGATCATGGCGTCATGTACGGCGCGATCGATTTTTATAAGGCGGCGCTGGAAAAGGGGATCAAGCCGATTATCGGCTGTGAGGCGTATGTCGCCCCCGGCAGTCGTTTGGAGAAAAAAACAACCTCGGGGGGCAAGGACGTTTATCATCACCTCGGGCTGCTGGTGAAAGACGAAACCGGCTACAAAAACCTGGTCAAGCTGGCGACGGATGCCCAGTTGGAGGGCTATTATTACAAGCCGCGCATGGACAAGGAAATTCTCGCGCGCCACAAGGAAGGCTTGATCGCTCTTTCTGGCTGTCTGGCCAGCGAAATTCCAGAGTTGATCATGAAAGATCAACTCGTCCAGGCGCGCGACGTGATCGACTGGTTTAAACAAACCCTCGGTCCCGAGAATTTCTACCTCGAACTGCAGAACCACGGCATTGCCGAACAGGCGCTGGTCAATCGCCATCTCATTCCATGGGCCAAGGAATTCGGGCTTAAATTGGTGGCGACCAATGACGTTCACTACGTCGAGAAGGCGCACTCGCACGCGCATGATTGCCTCATCTGCATCGGCACCCAGACGCTTTTGAGCGATACGAAACGGATGCGCTACCAGCCGGAGCAATTCTATTTGCGCTCCGCCGAAGAAATGAAGGCGCGCTTCAGCGAAGTTCCCGAAGCGGTGCGCAATACGTTGGAAGTGGCGGAAAAGTGCAACCTGGAAATTCAATTTGACAAGCTGCATTATCCGCTTTTTTACCCGCCCGGCGAGGTGTCGCGCGAGGCCTATTTGCGCCAACTGGTGGCCGAAGGGTTGGAACGCCGATACACCATTCACGCCCGCGCGGAAGCAGAGTCTTTTGCCGTGGACGGCATTGACGATCCGCGAAAACTGCCCAATGCGCCTCAAGACCCCGCCGCACCGGTGGATGCTCCCGCCGGCATTAAAGCGGTCATGGAACGGCTGGAAACCGAGTTGAAGGTCATCGAAAAAACCGGCTTCATCAGTTATTTTTTGATTGTGGGCGATTTTGTCCGCTATGGCCGCAGCAAAGGAGTTTCCTGCGTGGCGCGCGGCTCGGCCGCCGGTTCCATCGTCACCTACCTTTTGGAAATTTCCAACGTCGATCCGATTCGTTACGGCCTGCTCTTCGAGCGATTTCTCAATCCCGAACGCGTCAACCCGCCGGACATCGACATTGATTTCGCCGACGACCGCCGCGCCGACGTCATCGAGTATGTCCGGGAAAAGTACGGGCGCGATTCCGTGGCGCAGATCATCACCTTCGGCACGATGGGCGCAAAATCAGTCGTGCGCGACGTGGGCCGCGTCATGGGTCTGAGCTACGGCGATTGCGACCGGCTGGCCAAAATGATCCCGAACGAATTGAAGATGACGCTGAAAAAAGCGCTCGAACAATCGCCCGAATTTAAACAGGCCTACGAAAACGAAGACGTGACCCACGAATTGGTTGACACCGCCTTGGTCCTGGAAGATTTGACGCGCAACGCTTCCGTCCACGCGGCCGGGGTGGTGATTGGTGATCAGCCGCTGGTCAATTTGCTGCCCCTGAAAAAGGACGAGGACGGCGCCATCGTCACCCAATACGCCATGGGGCCGGTCGGCGAATTGGGTTTGCTCAAAATGGATTTTCTCGGGCTGAAAACACTGACCGTCATTCGCAACACCTGCGAACTGGTCAAGACCGGGCAAGGGATTGAAATTCCAATTGACAACCTCCCGCTGGACGACGCCAAGACTTACGACCTGCTCAACAAAGCCAACACCATCGGCATTTTCCAATTGGAATCCGGCGGGATGCGCGATTTGTGCCGCAAATTTCAAATCAGTTCCATCGAGCACATCACCGCCCTGGTGGCATTGTACCGTCCCGGCCCAATGGACCTGATTCCCGATTTCATCAAGCGCCGTCATGGTGAGGTGAAAATTGAATACGAGCATCCGCTGCTCGAACCGCTGAGCAAGGAAACCTACGGCGTGCTGATCTACCAGGAACAAGTGATGCAGGCCACCCAGGTGCTGGCCGGTTACACGCTGGGCGGCGCGGACTTGCTGCGGCGGGCCATGGGCAAAAAGAAGGTCGAGGAAATGGCCAAGCAGCGGGCCAACTTCGTCAAAGGCTGCGCGTCTGTCAATAATATCCCTGCGCCCAAGGCCAATCAGATTTTCGATTTGCTGGAAAAGTTTGCCGGTTACGGTTTCAACAAATCCCACGCCGCCGCCTATGCCATCGTCGCTTATCAAACCGCCTATCTGAAGGCCAATTACCCCGTCGAATTTCTCAGCGCGCTCATGACCAACGACATGAACGACTTGGCCAAGTTGAGCATTTTGATTGGCGAAGCCCAGGCCTTCGGAATCGAGGTCCTGCCGCCCGACCTCAATGAGAGCGGAGTGTTTTTTACGCCGAGCGGACCGAAGGCTATTCGCTTCGGCCTGGCGGCCATCAAGGGAGTGGGGCAGGGCGTGGTCGAGAGCATCCTGGCCGCGCGGCAGTCCGGCAAGTTTAAGTCGCTGGCCGAATTGTGCGAACGAGTGGATGGTCGCAGCCTGACTCGCAAAGTGCTGGAAGCCTTGATCAAATCCGGCGCATGCGATTGCTTCGGGGAGACGCGCGCCACCGCCTTCGCCAAAAATGTGTTCCTCGTGACCACAGTTCGTGCACACGTGCGTGGCCATGTTCTCGATGATGCCGAGCACCGGCACCTTGACCTTGTCGAACATCTTCAGCGCCTTGCGCGCATCGAGCAGGGCGATGTCCTGCGGCGTGGTCACGATGATCGCGCCGGACACCGGGATCTTCTGGCACAGCGTCAGCTGGATATCGCCGGTGCCCGGCGGCAGATCGATGATCAGGTAATCGAGATCGACCCAGTTGGTGTCGCCGAGCATCTGCTGCAGCGCCTGCGTCGCCATCGGGCCGCGCCAGATCATCGCGGTGTCTTCCTCGATCATCAGGCCGATCGACATCGCCT
>Ga0209483_1002576_pt1 | contig 12568 bp, 10 predicted proteins | sample NGEPerA_FD_184508 | JGI IMG/M metagenome (GOLD analysis project Ga0209483, IMG submission 184508) | Arctic peat soil microbial communities from the Barrow Environmental Observatory site, Barrow, Alaska, USA - NGEE PermafrostL2-A... | ecosystem: Environmental > Terrestrial > Soil > Wetlands >... | reverse complement strand
GCAGCACCGGCATGCCGTAGATCGGCGATTTCGGATCGTCCTCGGCCGCCGGGTTGGTGACGTCGTTGGCGCCGATCACGAAGGCAACGTCGGCCTGGGCGAATTCGGAATTGATGTCCTCGAGTTCGAACACCTCGTCATAGGGCACGTTGGCTTCCGCAAGCAGCACGTTCATGTGGCCCGGCATGCGGCCGGCGACGGGATGAATGGCGTACTTCACCTCGACGCCTTCTTTCTTGAGATTGTCCGCCAGCTCGCGCAGGGCATGCTGCGCCTGTGCCACCGCCATGCCATAGCCGGGCACAATGATGACCTTCTGCGCGTTCTTCATGATGAAGGCTGCATCGTCGGCGGAGCCGAGCTTGACCGGGCGCGCTTCACCCCCGGCACCCGCTCCGGCCGCGGCGGTCTCGCCGCCAAAACCGCCGAGGATGACCGAGATGAAAGATCGGTTCATCGCATGGCACATGATGTAGGACAGGATCGCGCCGGATGATCCGACCAGCGCGCCGGTAATGATCAGCGCGGAATTGCCGAGGGTGAATCCGATACCGGCGGCGGCCCATCCGGAATAGGAGTTCAGCATCGAGATCACGACCGGCATGTCGGCGCCGCCGATCGGGATGATCAGGAGGGCGCCGAGCGACAACGCCAGAAGCGTGATCAGCCAGAAATCGATGGCGCTGCCGAACATCACGAGTCGAACGATGAACACCACCAATGCCACGCCCAGCAAGATGTTGATGATGTGCCGCGCCGGCAGGATGATGGGCGCGCCACTCATCCGTCCCGACAGTTTCAGGAACGCGATCACCGAACCCGTGAAGGTCAGCGCACCGATCGCAACGCCAAGCGACATTTCGACGAGGCTTTGGGGATGGATGTTGCCGGGCGTGCCGATGTCGAAGGCCTCGGGCGCGTAGAACGCGCCGGCCGCGACCAGCACGGCGGCCATGCCGACCAGCGAGTGGAACGCCGCGACGAGTTCCGGCATCGACGTCATCGACACGCGCCGCGCGATCACCGCGCCGATCGAGCCGCCGATGGCGACGCCGAGCACAACCAGCAGCCAGCCGATGCCGTCGGCCGGCGGATGCGAGGCGAGCGTGGTCGCGACCGCGATCGCCATGCCGATCATGCCGAAGAAATTGCCCTGGCGGCTCGATGCGGGGCTCGACAGCCCGCGCAGCGACAGGATGAACAGGACGCCTGCGACGAGATACAGGACCGCGGCGAGATTGGCGTTCATCTGGAGCCCCCTATTGTCTTCGTCACCCCGAGGTGCACGCCGCTCACTTGATCTTCTTCTTGTACATCGCGAGCATGCGCTGGGTAACCAGGAAGCCGCCGAAGATGTTGACGCAGGCAAAGACCAGCGCGACGAAGCCGAAGCCGCGCGCCCAGACGCCACCACTTCCAACCATGGCGACGCCGACCGCGAGCAGCGCGCCGACCACGATCACCGAGGAGATCGCGTTCGTCACCGACATCAGCGGCGTATGCAGCGCAGGGGTCACCGACCACACCACGAAATAGCCGACGAACACCGCGAGCACGAAGATCGACAGCCGGAACACGAAGGGATCGACGGCCTGCGCGATATGATCCATGGCGGCTCTCCTTTAGGTCTTCGGCTGGAAGTTCGGATGAATCACGGCGCCGTCTTTGGTCAGCGCGGTGGCCTTGACCAGTTCGTCGTCCCATTTCACCGCGAGCGCCTTGGTCGATTTGTCGACCAGGGTCTCGATGAAGGAAAACAGGTTGCGCGCATAGAGGCTCGAGGCGGAGGCTGCGACGCGGCCCGCGACGTTGGTGTAGCCGACGATCTTGATGCCGCCGACATCGGCGACTTCGCCGGCTTTGGCGCCCTCGACATTGCCGCCGCGCTCGACCGCGAGATCGACCAGCACCGAACCCGGCTTCATCGATTTGACCATCTCGGCGCTGACGAGTTTTGGCGCCGGCCGGCCCGGAATCAGCGCGGTCGTGATGATGATGTCCTGCTTCTTGATGTGCTCGGCGGTGAGCGCGGCCTGCTTGGCCTGATACTCTTTCGACATTTCCTTGGCATAGCCGCCCGCGGTCTCCGCCTGCTTGAACTCCTCGTCCTCGACCGCGAGGAATTTGGCGCCGAGACTCTCGACCTGTTCCTTTACCGCCGGCCGCACGTCGGTCGCGGTGACGACGGCGCCGAGCCGCCGCGCGGTGGCAATGGCCTGCAGGCCGGCAACGCCGACGCCCATCACGAATACTCTCGCCGCCGGGATCGTACCGGCCGCCGTCATCATCATCGGGAAGGCGCGGTCGAAGGCTTCGGCGGCCTCGATCACCGCGCGGTAACCGGCAAGATTGGCCTGGCTCGACAGCACGTCCATCACCTGGGCGCGGCTGATACGCGGCATCAATTCCATCGCAAACGCCGAGACGCCGGCATCCGCCATCGCCTTCAGCGCGGCGTCGTTGCCATAGGGATCCATGATGGCGATGACCAGCGCACCGCGCTTGTAATTGGCAAGCTCGGACGTTTCCGGCCGCTTCACCTTGATGATGATGTCGGCGTCCTTCAACGCGTCGGCGCTGACGGTAGCGCCCGCGGCGGTGAATTCCGAATCCGGCAGGCCCGACTTGACGCCCGCGCCGGGCTCGACGGCAATATCAACGCCGATCGCCTTGAATTTTTTCACCGTGTCGGGCGAGGCGGCGACCCGCGGCTCGGAGGGATCGATTTCCTTGGCAACGGCAATCTTCATGAGGCCTCCGGCGGGGCGGGGAACTTGCACACGCTGACTAGCGATTCTCCCGCAGAGATCGATACCGGTTTCGCGACCGGAATGCGTGCAGTTTCTTCAAATCGCGCCGCGGCGGTCCGGCGCAATAGCCGGTCAGGTCAGGAAAATCGCCATCATGGCGACGATGAAAATGACGGTGGCGGTGCCGTATTTCACCAGCACGATGAAACCTTCATAGGTTTGCTCATGGGCCGGGTAATCGTTGCCGTCGGCCGTCGTGTAGGCCACCTCGTTATGCTCTGCCATCGTTGTCTCCGGTTAGTGCTGTTGCCGTGGAATTACCGCAATCCCGGCACGAGGGCAACGGCGGCGGCCCTCTTGTGCACCAGCCACCGTTGCAAGCTATTTGGGCACTTGCGACGGCCAATTGTCCCTGATCCAGCGGGTCAAGCCTTCCTCGCTAACCTCGCCGGCCGCGAGAGAGAGGATCATGGCAGCTGCCTCAGCTTCGGGCACAACGAAATCGACACCGTTCACACCGAGGAAGGTGTACAACGCAAGCAGCGACGTGCGCTTGTTCCCGTCGACGAACGGATGATTACGCGCGATGCCAAACGCATACGCGGCGGCCAGTTCAGCCAGTTCCGCCTGCTCGTATGACCAACGGTTTTTCGGTCGGTCGAGCGCGGATTCCAGCATGCCTTCGTCGCGCAGACCGCTCGCACCGCCGTGGATCGTGAGTTGCTCGTCGTGAATCGCAACAACCATCTGACGGGTGAGCCAAAACGGCTCGGTCATTTCGCCAGCTCGGCCAGTGCATTGTGATAGCGCTTCATGCCGCGTCGGGCGACTTCCATCGCCTTCTCAAAATCTGGGTCATGAGGAGTTAGTCGGAATCCGCCATTGGGCGTCAGCGTCGCATAAAGCGTGTCGCCGACGCTGACATGCATGCGTGCCAACATGTCCTTGGACAGAATAATTCCTGACGAATTGCCGATCTTCTTGATCTCGACAGTTCCGATCAGTCGGCCGGCGGTATCGGAGATGATTTTCGGCTGTTCGTTCATGGCTCAAACTCCGTTATACAGAACGTATAACTCAATCTCCGCGCCAGTTCAACAAATGTTTTACGCTTAACCCATCCTTTCCAGTTCGTCGATCATGCCCGCGATGACCGACAGCCCCCCGTCCCAGAACTTGGGATCTCTGGCGTCCAGCCCGAACGGCTTGAGCAGTTTGGAATAATGCCTGGTGCCGCCGGCAGCCAGCATCGCGAGATAACGCTCGGCAAATCCGGTCTGGGCATTCTCGTAGACCGCATAGAGCGAGTTCACGAGGCAGTCGCCGAACGCATAGGCGTAGACGTAAAACGGCGAATGGATGAAATGCGGGATGTACATCCAGAAATTCTCATAGCCCGGGCGGATATCGATTGCCGGGCCGAGGCTCTCGCCTTGCACGGTGAGCCAGATCTCGCCGATGCGCGCGGCGGTGAGTTCGCCGTTCTTGCGTTCGGTATGGATCGCGCGCTCGAAGCTGTAGAATGCGATCTGACGCACCACCGTGTTGATCATGTCCTCGACCTTGCCGGCGAGCAGCGCCTGACGCTGCTTCACGCTCCTGGTCTGCGCCAATAGCCGCTTGAAGGTCAGCATCTCGCCGAACACGCTTGCCGTCTCCGCCAATGTCAGCGGTGTCGGCGCCATCAACGCGCCGTTCTTGGCGGCAAGCACCTGGTGCACCCCGTGACCGAGTTCGTGGGCCAGCGTCATCACGTCGCGCGGCTTGCCCTGGTAATTCATCAGCACGTAAGGGTGCGCCGATGGCGTGGTCGGGTGCGAGAAGGCGCCGGGCGCCTTGCCGGGCCGCACCGGGGCATCGATCCAGCGGTCGGTGAAAAAACGCTCGGCGATGCTCGCCATCTCTGGCGAGAACCCGCGATACGCCGTCAGCACCATGTTGCGCGCATCTAGCCAGCCGATCGTCCCTGTCGCGGCAAACGGCAGCGGCGCGTTGCGGTCCCAATGCGCGAGCTTCTTCTTTTTGAACCAGCCCGCTTTCAAACGATAATAGCGATGCGACAATCTGGGATAGGCCGCGCGCACAGAGCCCACCAGCGCGTCGACCACCTCGCGCTCGACGCGGTTGTTCAGATGCCGTGAATCCGCGACATCGGCAAAACCGCGCCAGCGATCGGAAATGTCCTTGTCCTTGGCGAGCGTGTTGGTGATCAGCGCAAAGCTGCGCTCGTTGGCCTTGAAGGTGTTGGCCAGCGCCTCGGCCGCCGCCTTGCGTTTCTGGCCGTCCCGGCCCTGCAGCAGGCTCAGCGTCGGCTCGATCGCAAGCTCCTTGGCTCCGACTTTGAAGCGCAGGCCGGAGATGGTCTGGTCGAACAGCCGGTTCCAGGCGCTGTAAGCGGTCTGGGATTTTTCATGGAACAATTGCTCGATGCGATCCTCGAGCTGATATGGCTTTTCCTTCCGCAGATCCTCGATCCACGGCCGGTAATGCGCCAGTTCCGGGGTCTGCAGCGCGCGCTCGATCGAGACATCGTCGATGCGGTTGATTTCGAGCGCGAAGAACAACAGGTGCACGGACGCATTGGTCAGCCGCTCCGACACGTCCCCATAGAATTTCGTGATATCGGGATCGAGACTATCGCCGGCATGAACCAGGCCGGCATAGGAACCGAGCCGGCCGGCGAGGTCGTCGATCGCCTCATAACCCCGGACCGCTTCAGCAAGCCATTTGCCGCCGCCCTCCCCTGAGGTCCGTTCCGCAAGCTTGCCCTTGTAGTCGGTCTCAAACGCGACGCATTCGACGTCCATCCTCGCAAGATCGCGGGTCACTTCCGGGGCGTCGATCCCCGAATACAGGTCGGCCAGATTCCATTCCGGCAGTTTGGCCGGCCTCGATTTGGCCGCCGCCGGCTTGCGCCGAGCGGCCGATTTGCGGAGAGCGGATGTGGAGCGAGTGGTCATCGTGTTCGAAACCTGTGTTCAACCGGAGCGGTCAAAAGTGCGAAGCGGGGTCGGAGCGACAAGGTTTAAGAGGGCGTTAATCGGCATCGGCGAAAGTGCCCCGATTCGAGACAGATAGTTGTAGCGCGCGGGGAAAGCCATGGCTGCCAGCATTTTGATTGCCGACGACGATGCGGTGGCGCGCCGCCTGGTCGAAAACATGGTGCAGAAGTGCGGCTATGAAACCATCGTCGTCGATAGCGGGGATGCAGCGATCGCAGCCCTCACCGCGCCCGACGCCGCCGCGATCGACGCCATGGTGCTCGACCTCGTCATGCCCGGCCTCGACGGCATGGGCGTCCTGGCCAAAATCCGCGAGGTCGGCCTCAGCATTCCCGTGATCGTGCAGACCGCCCATGGCGGCATCGACAATGTGGTGTCGGCGATGCGCGCAGGCGCCCAGGATTTCGTCGTCAAGCCGGTCGGCATCGAGCGGCTGCAGGTCAGCCTGCGCAACGCGCTCAACACCAGCGCGTTGAAGGGCGAGTTACAGCGCATCCGCCACAGCCGCGAGGGCCGCCTGACGTTTGCCGACATCATCACCCGCAGCGAAACCATGGCCGGTGTATTGCGCACCGCTCAAAAGGCAGCCGCTTCCACCATCCCGGTGCTGATCGAAGGCGAATCCGGCGTCGGCAAGGAATTGTTCGCCCGCGCCATCCATGGCAGCGGCGAGCGCAAGGCAAAACCGTTCGTCGCCGTCAATTGCGGCGCGATCCCCGACAACCTCGTGGAGTCGATCCTGTTCGGCCACGAGAAGGGCGCCTTCACCGGCGCCACCGAACGCCACATGGGAAAATTCGTCGAAGCCCATGGCGGCACGTTGTTCCTCGATGAAGTCTCCGAATTGCCGCTGGCCGCGCAAGTGAAGCTGTTGCGCGCGCTGCAGGAGGGCGCGGTGGAAGCCGTCGGCGGCCGCAAGCCGGTGAAGGTCGACGTCCGCATCATCTCCGCGACCAACCGCAAGCTGCTCGATCGCGTCAAAGGCGGGCAATTCCGCGAAGACCTGTTCTATCGGCTGCACGTGCTGCCGCTGACGATCCTCCCGTTGCGGATGCGCCGCGAGGACATCCCGCATCTCCTCCGGCATTTCCTGGCGCGGTTCTGCGCCGAGGAAACCCGTGCGATCACCGGCATCAGCGGCGAGGCGATGGCGCAGCTGTCGCGGCTGGAATGGCCCGGCAATATCCGGCAACTCGAGAACGCGGTCTATCGGGCGGTGGTCATGAGCGACCACGACCAGCTTGAACTCGGCGATTTTCCGCAAGCCACAGCGCCGCCTCAGCCTCCGACGGAGGTACATCACCAGGCCGAACCGCTGATCGTGGGTCCCGGACCTCACTCAACCGTGCCCGCGATGGTTTCAGGTAACGAAATACCAATCGCGCCCCTGCCGACTCACGGCATGCTGGCGATGTTGAACAACGCCGGCGAGATGCGACCGCTCGAGGAACTGGAGAGCGAGATCATCCGCTTCGCGATTTCGCATTATCGCGGGCAAATGTCGGAGGTCGCGCGACGATTGAAAATCGGCCGCTCCACGCTCTATCGCAAGCTCGACGAGGCGGCAGACGGTTCCGCCGGCGGCACCGACGAGATGGGTCAGCAAGGATAGAGTGTGGCGTTCCGGTGTCAGGGACCAAAGGCGCGAAAATATCGGCCATCCCGGAGTTCTTGAACCGTTGCTCGCCGGTGACAGACAAAGCCAAAAGCGCGTGGCAAAAGCGCGCAATCCGTTGCAAAGGAAAGTGTTTGAAGTCAGTTTGTCGTGAGTTGCCCCGCGTGCCGCTGGCTGCATGAGGGATGCATGTGTATCGTCTGCGTATGAATCGTTAAGTGCAGGCATACCAACGCGAAAGATTCGAACACATTCGGGCGAGAACCAAACGTTGAGTGCAAACGTTGACTGAATGGCGTTCCAGAACCGACCAGGCCGGCGCTTTTGCCATAGCCGTACCGACGACAAGAGCTGTTCCATGCCGGAGCAGTTTCGCCCAAGGGGTGTGACGATGCGAGACCGTTTGAATAGCCGTGCCGGATTTGACCGCGTGCTGATGGCAGTCGCCGCGACCTTCCTCACGGTGTCCGCAACTTCGGTATTCGCCCAGAACGACCCCGGACGCAAGAACGCCGCCGAGCTTGCAATCGACGCCGCGATCCCGCGCCCGGAACCGGCAAACGTCCCGCCACCCACGGTCAATGACTTCAAGATGGACACGGCAGCGCCCTACACGGCGCAGATCGAGACGCCGAAGAGCACCGATGCGCCCAAGGCTGTGGAGACGACGCCGGATGCCACGCCGTCGAATGTTGTCACGGCTCCTGCCGCCGAACCGGCCAGGCAGGACACGGCGACTACGACGACAGCGGTTCCTGCGCCCGCTGCCGTGACGGCAACGCCGGCGGCGGAACCGGTCAAGGCCGCAAGCAATGCCCCCCCGGCGGACCAGCCTGTCGCTGACAAATTGCACGAGATGCTGGGCGGCAAATCGCTGCGCTATTTCGATCGCAAGGCGGAGCGCACAGCGGTCGAGAAGTTCTACACCGCGCGCGACTATGCGCCGGTCTGGACGCAGGGCGGCACGCTGGACGCGGCCGCCAAGGGCGTGATTGCGCGCCTGAAGGATGCGGCTTCCGACGGCCTCAACGCCTCTGACTATCCGGTGCCGGATTTTGCCGCGGCCACGAGCCCCGACGCGCTTGCGGAAGTCGACCTGAAATTGACCGCCAGCATGCTGGATTATGCGCGCCAGGCGCAGAGCGGCCGCATGCATTGGTCGCAGGTTTCAGGCGACATCCAATATCCGGAACATCCGACCGATCCCAATGAAGTGCTGACCAATGTCACGACTGCCAAGGATGCCTCGGCGGCGCTCGACAGCTACAATCCACCGCAGAAACTCTACAGGGGCCTGAAGGCGAAGCTCGCCGAATTGCGCGGCCAGGGCGATGGCCCGGTGGTCCAGATCGCGGACGGCCAGACGTTGAAATACATCCCGGCGCGCGGCAAGAAACAGCCCGCGGTGGCGATGGAAGACGATCGCGTGCCGCAACTGCGCGCCAAGCTCGGCATCACCGAGAATGCCGACGACACCCATTACGACGCCAAGGTCGCCGAGGTCGTCCGCAAGTTCCAGGAAGGCGCCGACCTCAAAGCCACCGGCATCCTCGACGACAAGATCGTGAAGGCCATCAACAGCCCGAAGCGGGACAAGCAGATCGACACCGTGCTCGTCAACATGGAACGTTGGCGTTGGCTGCCGCGCGACCTCGGCGCGCCGGCGATCGGCGATGCCTATGTCATCCTCAACATCCCGGATTATACGCTCAAGGTGATGCAGCACGGCGCGCAGGTCTGGACCACCAAGGTGGTGACCGGGCAGCCCGGCGTCCACGCCACGCCACTCCTGACCGAGACGATGAAGTTCATCACCGTCAATCCGACCTGGAATGTGCCACCGTCGATCATCTACAACGAATACCTGCCGGCGCTGCAGCAGGACCCAACCGTGCTCACCCGCATGGGGCTGAAGCTCGAACGCGACCGCCAGGGCGGCATTCACATTTCGCAGCCGCCCGGCGAGGCCAACGCGCTGGGCCGCATCCGCTTCAACTTCCCGAACAAGTTCCTGGTCTATCAGCACGACACCCCGAACAAGGAGCTGTTCGCCAAGGAAGATCGCGCGTTCAGCCATGGCTGCATGCGGGTGCAGAATCCGGATCAATACGCCTCCGTGCTGCTTAACATCACCGAGCCGAACGAGCATTACACGCCGGACAAGATCCGAAGCATGTACGGCCATAGCGAGATCGACCTTAAGTTCCCGACCCCGATCCCGGTCAACATCACCTATCAGACCGCGTTCGTTGACGACGGAGGCAAGCTGCAGTTCCGCAGGGACGTCTATGGCCGCGACGCCACGATGCTGGCGCTGCTCAAGAATTCGAAGAGCAAGGATCTGGAAAACATCGTCGCGCATTCGCAGCCAAGCTATTCGCATCCGGTCGGCAACCTGCCGGCGGGCGTGAGCTTCGCCAGCGACAATTCCAGCTACTCCTCCGGACCCTCCTTCTTCGAACGGCTGTTCGGACCGCCGACGCCGCCCGCGCCGGTTCCGGGCCGCCGGCAGCCGCGGGCGCGGCGGGTGATCACCCGCTGATCCCGAGCTTTCCGCCAAGCGGCCGCGACGACGGATATTCGTCGCCGCGCGGTAACGGCCAACACAAGTGTTGATCAGGTCAGATTGGGCTGCGGCGAGAAAAATCGCGGTTTAACCAGTCAGTCGGGCTCGACGATCTGAATTTTCCCAACGATATCAATACTGCCTGACCGCCCTTAGGCGGCTGCATTAATCATTCTCCACCTCGATTTAACCAGCGAGCACTTTTTCGCCACACTCGGCGGCTTAGGTTAAGGCCGACTTGGGGGGTGGGATTTAATTCTCGATTAACCCACCCAGCGTTAAGACTGCGTTTACCCTCTTTCGCCACACGGGGTAGCGAAAGAGTTCCTCGATTGGTCGTCGTCTGGGTGGGCTCATTTGTGCTGACTGGTTTCGCACGCCAATTCAACTCGCTGTCTTTGCCCAAAGCCGGATGTCACCTCGGCCTGACATCCCTATTGCTCCTGTTCGGAGCCGGATCGGTTCATGACGCGACGGCGCTGAACGAAACCCGCACCCTTTCCTTTCACCATACCCATTCCAACGAAGACCTGACGGTCACCTTCAAGCGCGACGGCCGCTACGACGAAGCCGCGCTGAAGGAAATCAACCACTATCTCCGCGACTGGCGCAGCCAGGACCAGACAGTGATGGATCCCCACCTCTTCGACATCCTCTGGGAGGTCTATCGCGACGTCGATGGCAAGAAGCCGATCCAGATCGTTTCCGCCTACCGCTCCCCCGCCACCAACGCCATGCTTCGCCGCCGTTCCTCGGGCGTGGCACGTTTCAGCCAGCACATGCTCGGCCACGCCATGGACTTCTACATCCCGGACGTGCCGCTCGAGCAGATCCGTTTCGCCGGGCTTCGCCTGCAGCGCGGCGGCGTCGGCTTCTATCCGACCTCGGGATCGCCTTTCGTTCATCTCGACACCGGAAGCATCCGCCACTGGCCGCGCATGACGCACGACCAGCTCGTCCGCGTCTTCCCCGACGGCCGCACCGTCCACGTCCCTTCCGACGGCACGCCGCTGAAGGGATATGAACTTGCCCGCGCCGATATCGAAAAGCGCGACAATGGCGATCAGGCGCTGAGCAAAACCAGGCCAAGCCTGTTTGCCGCCTTGTTCAGGAGCAAGTCGAGCGACGACGAGGATGAAGGTTCAACTATAGCGGTCAGCGAGAAGGTTCTCGACGTCGCCGCAAACCCACCTGCCGCCAAATCCGCCGTTCCCGTGCCGCGCGCCAAACCCCCGCTGGCCGCAACCCTGCAATTGGCCTCGGCGGACGCCCAGATTGCCCAGCCCGCCAAGGGCAAGCAGGCCGCGAAGGTCGAAGCCAAGCCGGAGACGGCGGCTGACATCATCAACGCCCGCGGTTTCTGGGGCGACTCCGTGGCGACGCCGACGCAGGCAACTCCGGCGCAGGTCGCGGCCATCAGCGCCCGCCAGGCGTTGGCAGCGGCCGATCCGCAGCCGACGTCGAGCGTATCCACCGCGTCCCAGGCGCTCGCCTACGCAGCGGCCGCTCATTCGCCGGTTGACCGCGCCAATATCGTCTCGGCCAGTGCGCCGATCCCGCGCAGCTTCCGCCCGGCATCGCACGACGTGGCCGCCGCCACCACGATTAACACCGTCGTCGCCAAGGGACCGCAGGGTCCGGGCGGCATGGTCGCGACATCGGCGCGGCTTGCCTCCTCCGGAAGCAACGACATCTGGATGAGGGTCATGATGCTGGCGCCGAGCGCAAGCAGGTCGATGAGCGCCACCGTACTCGGCGACACCGACATGACCCAGATGCGCGTCTATTTCGTCAAGCCGCAGATCGCGATTTCGATGACGTTCTCGGACGATCCGTTAATGGGACTGAGTTGCGACCGCTTCAGCGGATCGACAACCGCGTCGCTTTCGACGCAGTCCTTTGTGCTGCGGACCGCCTCGCTGCGCTGAGCGCGCAAGGCGGGCGCAACTTCGGCAATCGATCTTGCTCACAGGCCTCTTTTGAAGATTGATGGATACGCGGGTCAAGCCCGCGTATGACGCCTTGGCCCGATCGCCCCTCACAACATCCCCAGCGCCTGCATGTAGGTTTCCAGGATGGTTTCCTGCTCGGCACGCTCATTGGCGTCCTGCTTGCGCAGGCGCACGATGGTGCGCAGCGCCGTGACGTCGAAGCCGTTGCCCTTGGCCTCGGCGTAGACGTCGCGGATGTCGTCGGAGATGGTCTTCTTTTCTTCTTCCAGCCGCTCGACGCGCTCGACGATGGCCTTGAGCTGGTCCTTGGCGAATTTCGTCGCCGGCGCTTCCTTGACGGCAGCAGTGGTGGCCATCGGGTACTCCTGAATGAACTGACGGTTGAGGGTGAGAGGAGAAGCGCCGTACGCTTTCCCACGCGCCGCATCCCGAAATGACCCTCAAGAGTGGCGTGCTCTCCGTCAAGGCAACATCGCACTCATCCACAGCGAGCCCACAGAAGAAAGAGCGAAATCAGAACTAGAGCGGGATGGGTCTAATTTGAATCGATTGAGGATTCCCAAATCAGAAGACTTCTGATTCAACATGCCGGCTGGGAAGGAGGCCAGCATGGATGGGACGACCTTATTCGGACGACCTTCGTGAGCGGGTGGTAAGGGCTGTCATTAGGAGCGGCCTGTCGC
>Ga0209483_1002573_pt1 | contig 12574 bp, 11 predicted proteins | sample NGEPerA_FD_184508 | JGI IMG/M metagenome (GOLD analysis project Ga0209483, IMG submission 184508) | Arctic peat soil microbial communities from the Barrow Environmental Observatory site, Barrow, Alaska, USA - NGEE PermafrostL2-A... | ecosystem: Environmental > Terrestrial > Soil > Wetlands >... | reverse complement strand
GCAGTCTTCGCGCCCGTCCCCGACCTCGGCCTCATTCTCGTCGACGAGGAGCACGACGGCAGCTACAAGCAGGAAGAAACCCCGCGCTACCACGCTCGCGACACGGCCGTGATGCGCGCCAAGCTGCTCGGCTGCACCGTCATCCTCGGCTCGGCAACGCCGTCGCTCGAAAGCTGGTCGAATGCCGACCGCGGCCGCTATCAGCGGGTCGAAATGCTCGAGCGCGTCGAATCCCGCCCGCTGCCCATCGTCGAAATGATCGACATGCGCCAGGAGTTCCGCGAGACCGGGCAGGAGCAATTATTCGCGCGCCAACTGATCGAAGAAACACAGGCCACGCTCGACCGCGGCGAGCAGGTCATCATCCTGATCAACCGCCGGGGCTACAGCTTCGTCGTCATGTGCCGCAGTTGCGGCGAAAAGATCCAGTGCGAAAACTGCGCGATTTCGCTGACGTACCACAAGCCCGGCGGCGCGGAAGACCTCACCGGCGAGGCCCGCGTCGGGCAGCGCCTCGAATGCCACTACTGCGGCTTCCGCCGTGGCGTCCCCTCGAAATGTCCGCAATGCCAAAGCGAGCACCTGTACTACATGGGCGCGGGCTCGCAGCAGGGCGAGGAGCGCCTGCAGGAACTCTTTCCCGGCGCGCGCATCGGCCGCATGGACCGCGACATCGTCCGCACCCGCGGCGACATGGAGCGCCTGCTGTCGCGCCTGCACTCGGGCGAGATCAACCTGCTCGTCGGCACGCAGATGATCGCCAAGGGCCACGACATCCACGGCGTCACGCTGGTCGGCGTGGTCGGCGCGGACTTCGCGCTGGGGCTACCGGACTTCCGCGCCGCCGAGCGCGTCTTCCAGCTACTCACACAGGTCAGCGGACGCGCCGGTCGCGGCGAGCTTCCCGGCAGAGTGCTCGTCCAGACGTATCAGCCTGACCACTACGTCAACAAGTTCGCCCAGACGCACGACTACACCGGCTTTGCCGCGAAGGAAATGTACATGCGCCGGGGAATGCGGTATCCGCCGTTCGCGGTGCTCGCGAATGTCATCGTGCAGGGCGAAAAACTGGAAGAAGTCCTCGCCTGGTCAGCCGGGCTGGGCAAGTGGTTCGAGCGAGCGGCGCTGAAGAACGTCCGCGTCCTCGGCCCGGCGGCGGCGCCGATCTCGCGGCTCAAGAGGATTTATCGCTACCATTTCATCCTGAAGGCAGAGCGCCGCGACGCGCTGGGCGCAGCCCTGCGCGCGCTGCTGGCAGCGGCAGAAATGCAGGCGGTTCCGCGCAGGAACCTGGTCGTGGATGTGGACGCCGTCCACCTGATGTAGCTCGTCCCAAAATGGCACCGGAATCCGCGGCGGGCGCGGCGGGCGCGCCCGCCCACGATGGATTGCGGAGCAATAGCTGCTAGGTAAGCAGGTGGAGTTCTTTGCCCGGCTTGAAGCGGACCGCCTTGCCGGGAGCAATGCTTACCTCAGCACCGGTACGCGGGTTGCGGCCTACGCCGGTCTTGCGCGGCTTCACATTGAAGACGCCGAAGCCGCGGAGTTCGATGCGATCGCTTGCGCCGAGCGCGTTCTTCATGGCTTCAAAGATCGCGTCGACAGCCGATTCTGCCTTGATGCGAGGTAGGCCGGTGCGTTCTACTACACGATGGATTAGGTCTTGCTTGATCAATGGGGGTCGCCTTCCTATATTCCGCTGAGCCCGACGAGCCGGCGGTCCGATTTACGCCCGTACCGAGATGGTAGAAAGCGGGCTATGTATTGTCAATGGCACGGTTTGCGATAGGCTGCTGATAAGCACCGAAAAATGTGGCGCCCCTGGCGTTACACAGCCCCAATCAGCGGCACACAGATGAGGAGAAGCATGGCGATCAAAAGCGACAGATGGATTCGGCAGCAAGCGGTGGAAAATAACATGATTGCACCTTTCAGCGAGAAGCAGGTGAAGGATGGCTGCATTTCCTACGGCCTTTCGAGCTATGGGTACGATTTGCGCGTCTCCGACGAGTTCAAAATTTTTACCAACGTCAACAGCGCGATCATCGACCCGAAGGCCTTCGACGAGCGCTCGTTTGTGAGCGTGCAGGCGTCCAGCGTTATCATCCCGCCGAACTCTTTTGCGCTGGCGCGGTCTGTGGAATACTTTAAAATTCCCCGCGACGTGCTCACCATCTGCGTCGGCAAAAGCACCTACGCGCGCTGCGGCATCATCGTCAACGTCACGCCCTTCGAACCCGAATGGGAAGGTTTTGTGACCCTCGAAATTTCCAACACCACTCCGCTGCCAGCACGCATCTACGCCAATGAAGGTTTGTGCCAGATCCTTTTCTTCCAGAGCGACGAAATGTGCGAAGTCAGTTATGCGGACCGCAAGGGAAAATATCAGCACCAGCAGGGCATCGTGCTCCCGAAGCTCTGAGGCGAGGCGGCCATGAACAATCCGCAGCGGGCGAACGTCGGCGTGGTCGCACTCGACCCGTTGCGCCTTGCCGGCCTGCAATCGATCCTCGAGAGTTGCCCCGGAATCGCATCGCGCGCCGTGCGGTTCGAAGAGGCAATCGCGGCGGAAGACCTGGCCATCGTTTTGCTGGACAGCGCCTGCGTCGGCAACCTTCCCGAAGCCCTGATGCGTTTTCGGCGCGAGCGCCAGGCGGCCAGAGTCATCGTGCTTGGAAGCGGCCTGGGTCCCAACCAGGTGCAGGCCGTCATCGCCGCCGGCGCCAAGGGATACCTCTCCAGCGCGGCCGATGAAGACGAAATCCGCAACGCCATGCGCGTCGTGCTCGAAGGCTCGGTGTGGGCGGAGCCTCAGGTGATGGCGCGGTTGATCGAAGCCGGAGGCGTAACATCGCCGCCGGGCGAGGCCACGTTCGCGGACCGCATGACGCACCGCGAGCGTGAGGTCCTGCGCCTGCTGATGGATGGTCAAACCAACCGCCAGATCGCCGACACGCTGGGAATCGAGCCGGTCACCGTCAAGGCGCACCTCGGCCGAATGCTGCGCAAGGCGCGCGTCAAGAACCGCATCGAATTGACCGTCAGGGCAATGGCCGACGCCCCAAACTCCATGGATCCCGCTCATAATAAAGTCGGAACTCCCTTCCGCAATAATAATCGCACAACGACGTAAGTACCCAAAGGTATACATCCTTCCGTACTCTTGTGGGTAACGCCCCGGTAACGGACACTCAAGTCTGTAGCAAATAAAACCTGGGAGAAATGGGGTTGCGACACCTGCCGCGGAAACGTGGCGGATGTTCGCAGCCCCCAATTTTTTGCCGCCGCGCACTATCGCGCATTTCGCTTGCATTTAGCTCAACATGCAACCTACGGGTGAAGCCCTCCATCAGAGGTAAGGGGGCGGCGAACTGCGGCCGAGTTGATTGCAACCTCCGAACCTAAGCTTTGAAAGGCGAACGACGATGAAGATATTTACAGGTGTACTTTGTGCTTTGGCGATATCCGCTACGGTAATTCCGGCTCATGCAGTAGATAAAGCAACGCTCGACGGTCGGCTTGAGGACGCAGCCACTGTCCTGAGCGAAGTGATGGCGACGCCGGACAAGGGAATCCCTCAATCGATCCTGGCAGGTGCTTCCTGCGTGGTGGTGATTCCGCATTACAAGAAAGGCGCCTTCATCATCGGCGCGCAGTACGGCAAGGGTGTCGCGACATGCCGCACGCATAACGGAAAATGGAGCGCGCCGGTGTTCGTTCGCCTCGAAGGCGGCAGCTTCGGCTGGCAGATCGGCGGGCAGTCCACCGACCTCATTCTGGTCGCGATGAACGAGCATGGCCTGCAGCACATGCTGGGCAGCAAGTTCAAGCTGGGTGCCGATGCGGCGGCTTCCGCGGGCCCGGTGGGCCGCAATGCGCAGGCTTCCACAGATGCGTCGATGCATGCGGAGTTCCTCACCTACTCTCGCAGCCGCGGCCTGTTCGCCGGACTCGACCTCGACGGCACAGTGCTTTCGCAGGATGGGGACGACATGCGCGACTTCTACGGGGCCAACATTCCGTACCAAAACGTCCTCAAGGGCGAAGTTCCGACCCCGCAGGATGCTCGTCCGTTTGTGCGTACCGTGGCACGTTATTTTGTATCGTCACGCGCCGCGCAGTAAGGCCTACCCTGTTGAACGGGCCGCCTCCGGGCGGCCCGCTCCCTTTGCAACTCGCAGGTGAAAACTGGCAACTGGCAACTGGCAAACTCGTAGCTGATTCCAAACCCCCTGCCTCCCGGTACACTTGAACCTTGGACCAGTCGCCAAAAGAGGTTCGCAAGCCAAAGGCCGCACGCCGGGAGTCACTGGAGTACGCCGCCGTGCGCTCAATGGTGGCGCTGCTCGGCCTTCTGCCGCGGTCCGCTGCTCGAGGTGTCGGCGCGGGCATCGGCGCAACCGCCTTCCGGTTGCTGTCGCGCCTGCGCAAGACGGGCCTGCGCAATCTCGAACTCGCGTATCCACAGAAGACCCGCGCGGAGCGCCTGAAAATTCTTCGCGACGAATACCGCTCCCTCGGCTGGCAAATGGCGGAGTTCTGCCAAATGTCGAAGTACACACCCGAATCCGCCACAAAATTCATTCGTTACGAAGGCCTGGACAACTACCTCGCAGCCCGCGCCAGGGGTAACGGCGTCCTCGTTGTCACCGGCCACCTCGGCGCGTGGGAGCTTTCGAGCTTCTACCACTCGCTGATGGGCTACCCCATGTCGCTCGTCATCCGCCGCCTCGACAACCCCCGCGTCGATGCGCTGGTCAACACCATCCGCACCCGCCACGGCAACCGCGTCATCCACAAGGACGACTTCGCGCGCGGCCTCATCACCGCCATGCACGCCGGCGAGACAGTCGGCATCTTGATGGACACCAACATGACGCCGCCGCAGGGCGTCTTCGTCCCCTTCTTCGGCATCGAAGCCTGCACCGCTTCCGGCCTGGCGCGCGTCGCCCTGCGCTCCGGCGCGGCGGTGCTGCCGGGTTTTCTGTTGTGGGAAGAATCGGAGCAGAAGTACGTCCTGCATTTCGGCGAAGAGCTCGAACTGATCCGCACCGGCAACGCGGCCGACGACATCGTCGCCAACACGGCCTTGTTTACAGCGGCCATCGAGTCGACCATTCGACGTTATCCCGGCCAGTGGCTGTGGCTGCACCGCCGCTGGAAGACCCGCCCCGAAGGTGAAGGTAAGCTCTACACATGACCACAGCAGAGATCGCCGAACTCGTCGCCGCCCAACCCGGCCCCCACGCTGAACGCGACATTCAGCGCGTCTCTGCCTTCGCCCGCGCCACCGAGAACACCCTCGTCTTCGCTCAGGACGCCGTAGCCGTCACCACCGCGCTCGCATCGGCCGCCGGTCTCGTCCTCGCCCCACTCGCCACGCCCAGCGACAATTCCCGCATCCTCCGCGTCCGCAATCCAAAGTACGCCTTCGCCCTCTGCGCCCGCGCACTCGCACGGCAACCGGACGGCCCGCTCATCCACCCATCCGCTGTCATAGACCCCACGGCCACCATCGGCGCAGGGACCCGCATCGGCCCGGGCGCAGTCGTCGAGGCCGGTGCTGTGATCGGAGCAGACTGCATCATCGGCAGCCGCGTCACCCTCTGCGCTGGCGCGCAACTCGGCGACCGCGTCATCGTGCAGTCCGGCGCGGTCATCGGCTCAACCGGCTTCGGCTACGTCCGCAACCCCGAAACCGGCGAGCACATCCTCTTCCCCCAGCAAGGCGCCTGCATCATCGAGGACGACGTAGAGATCGGCGCCAACACCACCATCGACCGCGGCGCTCTCGGCGAAACCCGCATCGGTCGCGGCACAAAAATCGACAACCAGGTCCACATCGCCCACAACTGCGTCATCGGCAAGAACGTCATCATCGCCGCACAGGTCGGCATCTCCGGCTCGTGCGTGATCGAGGACGGCGCAGTGATCGCCGGCCAGGTCGGCCTCGGCGACCACGTCACCATCGGGAAGGGCGTGATCCTCGGCGGCTCGGCGGGCGTCTTCCCGCACAAGCACGTCGAAGGCCCCGGCCAAATGTTCATGGGCATCCCGGCCGAGCCGCTGAAGCACTATCTGAAAACCATCGCCAAAGTCCGCCGCCTAAAGTAATGCGTGGCGAAACTTGGCGTTAAACTTCGCGAACTTTGCGTCAAAGCTTTTGCCCTTCGGAGCGCCCCATGCCCATCGTCGTCGTAGGCGGACACACCCGCAACATCGGCAAGACGAGCGTCGTCGCCGGCCTGATCGCCGCCCTGCCCGACCGCCGTTGGACGGCGATCAAGATCACGCAGTTCGGCCACAACGTCTGTTCCGCCAACGGCGAGCCCTGCGACTGCGAAACCGCCGACCACACCATCGCCATCAGCGAAGAGCGCAGCCGCACCAGCGGCACCGACACCGCCCGCTACCTCGCCGCAGGTGCCTCGCACTCCTTCTGGGTCCGCACCCGTCAAGGCCAGCTCGCCGAAGCCATGCCCCGCCTCCGCACTCTCATCGCCGACGCCGAAAACGTCATCGTCGAATCCAACAGCATCCTCCGCTTCCTGCGCCCGGACATTTTCATCAGCGTCCTCGACCCCTCGGTCGCCGATTTCAAGCCGTCCGCGCTCCGCTACCTCGACCGCGCCGACGCCGTCGTCATGCCCGCAGACACCAACGGAACCGCATGGGTAGGTGTCGCCCCAAGCCTCATCGCCCACGCACAAAAATTCACCATGACACCAGAGAATTTTTGCAGCACAGACCTATCCGCGTTCGTCGCCAACTGCCTCCGCGAAATCGAAGCCACGTCTCAACTCGCGACTCGAAACTCGTAACTCGCAACTGAAAAATAACCCCCGACGACGACCCTAAACGGCAGCCAACTCCTCAACCTGCGTCTTCCCCGCGAGCCGCATCACCAACCGCTCCAGCACCAGCCGCTTATCCGGAGGGCTTGACCGCAGCTCCACATCCGCCTTCGCGATTAGCCGCAGCCCGCGCGTCAGTTCGCCGCGGTCGCGATACCGCCGCGCCTGCGCGATCAGCGCATCCGCCGCGAACGGCGCGACACGGAACCCGGGCCATAAAACCTGCCACATCGCGCGCTGGTCCTTCACCTGCTTCTCATTCAACACCAGCATCTGGCGAAAGGTTTTCGCGAGCATAAAAATATGCCCAATCGCCGCTTCGTCCCCACCCTCGGAAGCATTGAGCAGGCCATGCAACAGCGCCAACGCTCGCGGCGCGTCTTTGAGGCTAATGGCATCGGTGAGTTCATATAGACTCCGCTGCTTCGCCGCCGACACCATCGTCTCCACGTCGACCACCTCCACCCGCGCCGCCCCCTGCGCGCTCGCATACAGCAGCAGCTTTTCCAGCTCGCTCTTGATGGTCAGCATGTCTGCGCCCAGCGCATCGACAAGCTCCCGCGCCGCGTCGTCGGTAAACGGAGTGCCGCCACGCAGCGCCTCGGCGAGCACCCACTCCACCGCATCATCTTCCGCCACATGCTGCAACTCGACAACGCCGCAGACATCACCCAGCGTCTCGCGGATCCGCTCGGCGCGCTCCTTGTCCTGCATGTCCATCCGCCGCACATCGCTCGGCAGTGAAACATGGTCGGCCACAAAAACTACCAGCGCCTGCGGGTTCGGCCGCCGAAAGTAATCGTCGATCGCGGCAAACTCATCCTTCTTCTGCCCGCGCCCATACAGCGTTTTCACGTTGCGTAGGAACAAAACCTGGAACGGCGCCATCAGCGACGGCGTCTGCGCAAGGTCCAGCGCCTCGAAAATCGACGTGTCGCCGAGATCGATATCGTGCAGACAAAAATCCCGGCAGTCGCTCGGCAGCAACGCCTCCAGCACGCCGCGTCGGCACATCTCGAACAGGAAAGCCTCATCGCCCAGCAGCACATACCCCGCCCGCCGCGACTCGCCCTTCACCTCGGCAAGAAAGCGCTCGACCGCCGCGAAACTCCGCAAAGTTTTTGCCATCAAAAAGACTCCAGCATGTCGCTCACCACGGCCTGCGCAAAGTCGCGCGACATACGCCGCACCGCCGCTCCATCTTCCTGGATGAACCCGCTCAAATCCTGCGTCGACTGATACTGCTCGCGCCAAGCGAACGCATCGTTGCGGTATAGCACCTTGCCATCATGCGCCGTCAACACTACCTGCGCCGTCACGGTCACGAGATAGCTCGAGGTCTGCCCGCTCGACGGATCGTACGTCAGCGGCGCAATCGTCTGGCTCACAATCGTGCCGCGCAGAATCGCATCCGCATCGGCGCCGGCGGACGTGCCATCGCCACTCGCCGTCAGCACGCGATACTTCGTGCGGGTGTTCAACTCGCGCACCACCGCCTCGGTAAAAACCGTCTCCGTGCGATACGCCTGCACCTTCGATTGAAAGATCGGCACGGCCAGCGTCCGCACGTTCGCGGGCACATGCGTCGCCGCGCCGACCGCGTGATATCCGCAGCCACCAAGCAACAGCATCGGCAGCAACGCGAGTGCGCCGAGCTTCCTCACTGCTTCTCCTCTGCGTGCGGCGTGGCGGGCGCAGGAGTTTCAGAGATCGCGACATAATACAAATCTCTCGCCACCTTGAAATCCGCCTGCTTCCCGCTCCACGGCATCGTCTTCCAGTCCGCTGTTACGGGCGCAATCAGCGTCCAGTGCAGTGGATCGCCCACCTTGATCGGCATCGCAAAGCCAACCTCCGCCGCCTTCCAACGATATGCCACCGTACCCGCGTCGAACTTCAACTCCAGCACAGGCAGGTCCGCGTGACGCAGATACTCATTGAAGAACGGCGTCAGGTTCATCCCCGTCCGCACATTCCACCACGCGACAACATCTTCCGTCATAATCTGCTGATACTTGAAGTGCTGAAAGAAATCATGAATGTCGGCGAACCATTTCTTATCGTCGTCGATCACGCTGCGCAGTGTATTCAACATCAGCGCGCCTTTGAAGTACATGTCCTGCGGCGGCTCCGCATTCGTTCCACGCTCCGGGATAATCGGCCGCTGGTTCTTCGCATGTTTCGCCAGCCCAGTGCCGTACAGAAGCGAGTCCGCACGTCCCCAGCGATACTCCACATACAGCATCTCCAGATACGTCGTCCACCCCTCGTGTATCCACATGTCGGAGCGATCGGCGGCCGTGATCGCATTGCCGAACCACTCGTGCCCGCTCTCGTGAATGATGATGAAATCGAACCACAGCGAAATCCCCACGCCCGTCCAATCGCGGTGCAGATAGCCATTGTCGAACTTGTTGCCATAGGCCACCGCGCTCTGGTGCTCCATGCCCGCATACGGCACTTCGATCAGCTTGTAGCCATCCTTGTCGAACGGATACTCGCCGAAATAATGCTCATACGCATCGAGCATCCCCGGCACCTGCTGAAACTGCTTCTTCGCTTTATCGAGGTCCTCCGGCAGCGCGTAATAATCCAGCGTGGTCTTTCCGTGCCTGCCTGAAAAATGTTGGTAGTCGCCAATATTCAATGCCACATCGTAGTTGTTGATGCCGTAATGCACGCGCCAGTCCCAGCGCGTGTATCCATCGCCGAGATTGTGCTTGCCCTCGAACCTGCCGTTCGAAACATCCATCAAACCGTTGGGCACGGCGACGGAAATCTCCATCCCTCCCTGCGGCTCATCGCGCCACTGGTCTTTATTCGGCCACCAGACGCTCGCTCCCTCTTCCTCGCACGCGGTCGTAATCCACGGCTTGCCCTCCGCATCTTTGTTGAAGGTGAAGCAGCCAAACCGGCCCTGCTCGACGGGCTTGCCCGAGTAGGCAAACACCACCTCGTACACATGCCCTTGGCGCAGCGTGCGCGGAAAATCCACCCACACCGTGCGCTCTTCGCGGGTGTATTGCAGCGTCTGGCCGTTCAGCTTGATGCTGTCGACCGCAAGCTGCGGCGTCAGGTCCAACTGAATGCGCTTGCCGTCCTGCAACATGCGAAAGCGGACCAGGTTCGTCCCTCCGATCGACTTCGCCTCGGGGTCGACGCGAATGTTCAGGTGGTAGAACAGCAAATCGTTGTTGGCGCGAAACGGCCCATACGCGCCGCGCAGCAGATCGTCCTTGGTCGGCTCCGCATGAAGCGGAACGGTCTTGCCCGATCCCGGTGTGTCCGCCACCGGCGCCTTTTTCGTTGCACTCTGCGCCGAGGCCGCAACGCCCAACGCCAACCCCAGACAAACCGCGCTTACCATCGAACGCTTCAACATGCATTTAGCCTACCTGACGGCCAACAAAAAGGCAGCCACAGGGGCTGCCTTTTTCACTACACTCTATTCTCTACACTCTACCCACTGCTTTTACGCCTGTGCAGCGTGGCCTTCGTTGAAGCCGGCCTTGCGGCCCGTGTCCGGCTTCAGCACCTTCTGCGTATCGTCAGGGCCTGAATCCGCGGCCGCCAGCGCCGACTTCAGCGGCGGCAGCTCCTTGTTCTCGATGATCATCTTGATCTCCGCGGCATCCAGCGTCTCGCGCTCCAACAGCGCCGCCGACATACGATGCATGATGTCGTGGTTGCTGTCCAGAATCGAGTACGCCGACTTGTAACCCGCGTCGACGAAGATGCGGACCTCTTCGTCGATCTGCTTGGCGGTGTCGTCGGAGAAGTCGCGCGCCTGGCCGATTTCGCGGCCCAGAAACACTTCCTGCTCCTTCTTGCCAAACGTCATCGGCCCAAGGTTCGACATGCCATACTCGCACACCATCGCCCGGGCCAGCGCCGTGGAGCGCTGAATATCGTTGCCCGCGCCGGTCGTCATCTGCTTCAGGAAAATCTCTTCCGCGCAGCGCCCGCCCATGAAAACGGCAAGCTGCGTTTCGAGATAGTCCCGCGTAACGGTGTGCTTGTCTTCGGTCGGGAGATGCATCGTCACGCCCAGCGCCATGCCGCGCGGAATGATGGTCACCTTGTGCAGAGGATCGGAATGCTCGCGCATCGCGGCAACCAGCACATGGCCGGCCTCGTGATACGCGGTGACCCGCTTTTCTTCGTCGGACAGGAGCATCGACTTCCGCTCCGCGCCCATCAGCACCTTGTCCTTGGCGGTCTCGAAGTCGAACATGTGGACGGCCTTGCGATTGAACCGCGCCGCTGTCAAAGCCGCTTCATTCACCATGTTCGCAAGATCGGCGCCCGAGAAGCCCGGTGTCCCACGAGCCAGAACGTTCAAGTTCACGTCGTCGGACATGGGGACCTTCTTCGAGTGGACCCGAAGCACTTCCTCGCGCCCGCGAATGTCGGGACGGTCCACAATCACGCGGCGATCGAAACGGCCGGGACGCAGCAGCGCCGGATCAAGCACGTCGGGACGGTTGGTCGCAGCGATCAGGATCACGCCGTCATTGGCTTCAAACCCATCCATCTCGACCAGCAACTGGTTCAGCGTCTGCTCGCGTTCGTCGTGTCCGCCGCCGAGGCCCGCACCGCGGTGCCGTCCCACAGCGTCGATTTCGTCGATGAAGATGATGCAAGGCGCATTCTTCTTGCCCTGCTCAAACAAATCGCGAACGCGCGAAGCGCCGACGCCGACAAACATCTCCACAAAGTCCGAACCGGAGATCGAAAAGAACGGAACATTTGCCTCACCCGCAACCGCGCGTGCCAGCAAAGTCTTGCCCGTTCCCGGAGGTCCGACCATCAGCACGCCCTTGGGAATGCGTCCGCCCAGCCGTTGAAACTTCTGCGCCTCGCGCAAAAATTCGATGATCTCCTTCAACTCTTCTTTCGCCTCATCCACACCGGCGACGTCTTTGAAGGTAATTTTCTTCTGCTGCATGCTCAGCAGGCGCGCGCGGTTTTTGCCAAAGCTCATCGCCTTGTTTCCGCCACTCTGCATCTGCCGCATCATGAACATAAACAGCCCCACGATCAGCAGGATCGGCAGGAACTGCAACAGCGCGCTCATCCACAAGCCGTTCTGCGTGTCCTTGATGGTCACGTTGACGCCGTGCGAGTTCATCGCATTGTAGAAGTCCGGATAATTCGCCGGAATCGTCGTGTGGAACTTGTCCTTGCCGTCCTTGGATTCACCCGTAACATCAGTCCCGTTGATCGTGACCTTGCCGACCTTGCCTTGCGCGGCATCGTTCATGACTTCCGTCATGGTCTGGGGCTTGTCGTTGCTGGGCTCGAAGTTCTTGGAGAAGTATCTCCACGCCATGATCATGCAGCCGACCATGAGAACCCAAATCAAAACCTGTTTAACTGTCGAATTCAATCCGCTTCCTCGTTTCCCCAAACCCAGGACGCCAATAGCGCGTGGCCCCTTACTCGCGTCCCACAAAAAACATCTCGCTCATCCATTAGACGCCGCAGCACCCCCCTTTGGGTGCAATTTCGCGGACGTCAAAACGACGCGATCGAGAAAGTATCTCAAAGTTTATTCTACTCTCGCGTCCACAATTTTCGACACAAGTTCGTACCATCTACTAGTACGTTCAACCCGTTACCGAAGTTCAGACAGCCCTCCAGAATCTCAACTCCCTCGCTGACCGCTCCGCCCGCAGCCCTCCGCGCAGCTCCAGCCGGCTTCCCACCCTGCCCGTCAC
>Ga0209483_1002571_pt1 | contig 12580 bp, 13 predicted proteins | sample NGEPerA_FD_184508 | JGI IMG/M metagenome (GOLD analysis project Ga0209483, IMG submission 184508) | Arctic peat soil microbial communities from the Barrow Environmental Observatory site, Barrow, Alaska, USA - NGEE PermafrostL2-A... | ecosystem: Environmental > Terrestrial > Soil > Wetlands >... | reverse complement strand
TTCCCATCCCGAACACGGCAGTTAAGCCTCGTTGGGCCGATGGTACTGCACGCGTAAGTGTGTGGGAGATTAGGTGATCGCCGGCATAATTTATGAAAAGCCCACTCTTTGGAGTGGGCTTTTCTGTTTGGGGCTCACCCAATTGTTATGGTGCAGTGTGTGCGTGGATGATTCGGCCAGTGCAACTCCCAAGTTGAAGTGGCTGGCTGCCCTCGCGTTCGCAGAATGCCGTGAGGGTGACCTGATCGCCGTCCTCAAGCCAGGATCGGTGTTCACCATTCGGGAGTTGCAGCGGTTCGGCGCCGTTGCGCGTGAGTTCGAGCAGGCAGCCGGCGGAGTCGCGCTCCGGGCCTGAGATTGTGCCGGAGGCGAGTACGTCGCCGGGCTGCAGATTGCAGCCGTTGCTGGTGTGGTGTGCGACTAGCTGCGCAGGCGTCCAGTAGAGGTAGCGGGAGTTTGCGGTGCTGAGCGTCATCGGCGCAGTGCCGGCTGCGCGGCTGGCTTCGGTGGTGAGGCTGGCGGTGATGCGGATGTCGAACGCTCCACTTTGTCGATCTGCATCGTTGTGCAGGTAGCGGAGCGGGCTCGGATCGCCGGCGGGGCGAGCGAGGGCGGGGACGCGGAAGGGTGCGAGTGCTGCGAGTGGGGTGATCCACGGTGAGATGCTGGTTGCAAAGCTCTTGCCGAGGAATGGGCCGAGCGGCTGGTACTCCCATGACTGGACGTCGCGAGCGGACCAGTCGTTGAGGAGCGCGACGCCGAAGAGGTGCCCGCCGACTTCGGTGATCGGGATTGGCTCGCCGAGCGCGTTGCCCTGGCCGACGATGAGGGCGAGCTCGACTTCGTAATCGAGTGCGGCGGAGGGAGCGAAGTTTGGGGCCGCGGATTCCTTGGGCGGGCGCGATTGTCCCCATGGCCTGCGGATTTCGGTGCCGCTGATGACGATCGAGGAGGCGCGGCCGTGGTAGCCGATGGGGATGTGTTTGTAGTTGGGAAGCAGTGGATTGCCGGGGCGGAAGATTTCGCCGACGCGGCGAGCGTGATCGACGCTGGCGTAGAAGTCGGTGTAGTTGCCGATGGCGATGGGCAGGGCTAACTCTACTTCGCCTACCGGGTGCAGGAAACGATCGATGCTGCCCTTTGTACTGCTTGACGCATCCTCTCCGAGAACGGATGTAAGCCATCGGCGGATGGCCTGCCAGGTTTGCGGGCCGAGAGCAAGCAGCGAATTCAACGTTGGCTGCGTTAGCGACTTCCGGACTTCGGATGGCAGGGAGTCGCACAAGCCGTCGGCCGCACAGGCTGCGAGATCCAGGATGAAATCGCCGATGCGGACACAGAGGTGAGTGGAACCGCTTGCGCGGAATGCACCGTAGGGCAGGTGATTCAGGCCGAAGCCGTTCGCGCTTTCGATCCAGCTTTTTTTGCCGATGCTCACGAGTCTATTGTCTGCCTGCGATGGGCCGATTGCGGGTGGGCAGGAAAACTTTAACGCAAAGGGCGCGAAGGGAGCCAAGTTTCGCCACGGCGGTTGTGGCGACGCCGAAGGTATGTGAGCTAGTGGGCCGTGAAGATGAAGTCTGTTGTGCTGCGGTAGGTGTCGCCCGGTTGTAGTGCCGTGCTGGGGAAGTTCGGATGGTTGGGTGAGTCGGGGAAGTGCTGCGTTTCGAGGCAGAAGCCGCTGCGCTTCACATAGTTAGCGCCGGACTTTCCTGTTCGTGCGCCGTCGAGAAAATTGCCACTGTAAAACTGGATTCCGGGCTCGGTGGTGAGGACGTTGAGGACGCGGCCGCTGGCGGGGTCGAAGATTTCGGCGGCGGCGCGAAGCGTGCTGGCGTTGCCGCGGACAACCCAGTTGTGGTCGTAGCCTGTGGCGCGGTGGAGCTGCTCGTTATCTTCGCCGATGCGCTCGCCGATGCGCGTGGGCTGGGTGAAATCGAAGGGCGTTGCGGTAATGGCGGCGATTTCTCCGGTGGGAATGAGCGTGGCGTCAATGGGTGTGTATCGATCCGCCTCAAGTGTGAGTACGTGATCTAAGATGCTGGGATTGCCTTCGCCGGAGAGGTTGAAGTAGGCGTGGTTGGTGAGGCTAACGACGGTGAGTTTGTCGGTCGTCGCGGTGTACTCGATGCGCAGACGATTGCCGCTGAGCGTGTAGCGGACATGTGCGGTGAGTGTGCCGGGAAAGCCCTGATCGCCGTCGGGACTGACCAGCGCGAGCTCGACTCCGTTGGGCACTTGGTGCGCTTGCCAGTTGCGGCTGCTGAAGCCGTCCGTGCCGCCGTGCAGCATGTTGGGGCCGTTGTTGAGGGTGGTCTGATAGAGCTTGCCGTCGAGCGTGAACTGGCCCTTGCCGATGCGGTTCGCGAACCTTCCGGCGATGACGCCGAGGTAAGGATCTTTGCCCTGCAGATACTCCTCCGTGGAGTTGTGGCCGAGGACGATGTCGGAGATGTTGCCGTCGCGGTCGCCGGTTTCAATGGCAACGATGCGCGCTCCGTAGGTTGCGATGCGGGCTTCTACTTCGGCGGACTTGAGGGTGTAAAGGTCGACGTTTGCGCCGTTAGTAAGAGTTCCGAACGATGTGCGTGTGACGATTGTGGTCGGGGAGGAAGCAGCAGTCATAACAAACAGGATAACGCGGAGCAGCGTCATTGCCACTGTGCGCGAGCGGCGGTAGACGTAGAATGTTCAGCGTAGGCCCACATCTATCGAGGAGTGTTTCATGTCGCGTTTCGCCAAGTTTGTTTGCGCCAGTGTGATGATGTTCGTTGCTGCGATTCCCGCGGCAAGCTTTGCGGCAACTCCCGATCATTGGGTGGGAACGTGGGCGACTTCGCCGATGGGAGCATCGAACGAGAAAGGCGTTGTTGGCACGACCGATGCGACGTTGCGCGAGATCGTGCATGTGTCGCTGGGCGGATCGACAGTGCGCGTGGTGTTCACCAACGAGTTCGGCACCGACCCACTGACGATCGGGGCGGCAAGTATAGCGCTGGCGCCGAAGGGAAGCGACGTGCAGTCTACGACCGCGCTTGCGTTCCATGGAGCGGCAAGCGTGACGATTCCTCCGGGAGCGCTGGTGTTGAGCGATCCGATTGCACTGAACCTGCCGGCGTTGAGCGATCTTGCGATCAGCCTGTTTCTTCCGGCGCAGGCGATTACGTCGATTACGCAGCATGGTGCGGCGTATCAGACGAACTGGATGGTCGAGGGCAATCACGTTGCCGACAAGTCGCTCGACGGCGCGAGCAAGTTCGGATCGTGGCGCTTTGTCAAGGGTGTCGAAGTGCTGGCGAGCGCGAACGGCGGCGCGATCGTGGCGTTCGGCGACAGCATTACCGATGGAGCGCACTCGACGCTCGACACCAACTCGCGCTGGCCCGATGTGCTGGCTGCGAGACTGCACGCGGACAAGAAGACTGCGGGACTTGCGGTGCTGAACGAGGGCATCGGCGGCAATCGCCTGCTGCACGACATCGCAGGGCCGAGCGCGCTGGCGCGGTTCGACCGCGATGTGCTGGGACAGAGCGGTGTGCGTTACCTGATCGTGCTCGAAGGCATCAACGATATCGGACGAACGGCGCAACCGCTGCGTCCGGGCGATCCGGTCACGACGCCGCAGATATTGATGGCTCTACAGCAGATCATCGACCGCGCTCATGCGCATGGCATCAAGGTGTATGGTGCGACGCTGACGCCTTATCATAGCGCCAAGTATGCATCGGCCGATGGCGAGACGATGCGCGCGGCGGAGAATTCGTTTATCCGCAGCGGCAAGTTCGATGGCGTCATCGACTTCGATAAGGCGACGCAGGACCCTGCGAATCCGCTGGAGTTTTTGCCCGCCGATGACAGCGGCGATCATCTGCATCCGAACGATGCAGGCTATAAAGTGATGGGCGACAGCATCGACCTAAAGCTGTTTGAGAAGTAGCCGATAAGGTGGGTGGGCCCCAGGTATTTTGAAAAAAGCGGCTGAAGGGCACTCCCTTCAGCCGCCTCTTTGTTTGTGCGAGTGTTATTTGAGTTCGTAGTCGGCGAAGAAGTAGCCGATCTCGAAGGCGGCCGTGTCCTCGGCATCGGAGCCGTGGATGGCGTTCTCGCCGATGGAGTTGGCGAACTGCTTGCGGATGGTGCCTTCTTCCGCTTGCGCGGGGTTGGTCGCGCCCATGAGCTTGCGGAGGTCGGCGATGGCGTTGTCCTTTTCGAGCACCATCGGGTAGATGACGCCGGAGCTCATGAAGTCGGTGAGTTCGCCGAAAAAGCCGCGCTCGGCGTGGACGTAGTAGAAGCCTTCGGCCTGCTGCTTGGTGAGGACGATTTTCTTGATGGCGAGAAGCTTGAAGCCGGCGTCGCTGATCTTGGCGAGGATGGCGGCGGTGTCGCCCTTGCGGACGGCGTCGGGCTTGATGATGCTGAACGTGCGCTGTGACAACGGAATCTCCTTACGTTGACTGCTTTTACCAGTCTAAATGGTGGTGTCCTCGGGGTTTCCGTTAATGGACGCCATGTCCACCGGGGCACCCCCCTCCCCCTCCCCCTTTAGGGTACCTTGGACGGAAGTGCTTTAGAATGCTGGGCTCCAGGGCAGGTAATAACTTACTTGACAAATCAATGTCTGATAATGATACTGTAGTGGACAGGGCGACGCACTAGAGTGATACGATGATTTCCCATGATTCGGCATGAATTTGAAGATTTCTGGCGAGAGCCAAACAAGTGCGTTACCGACGACATAATCTTTCGTCTGTCAGTGGGGTATGGTGCTGTGTACTCTTTCGACGACATTCCGGTCATTTGTCAGTCGGACATGGAACTGGCGGTTCACGGAAGCTATAGTTGTTTGACGCGGGCAATGTCCTACAACTTCACCATTAAGGGGGTGGGGCCGATCACGAGATATTGCGCAGGAGGTCCTGAGCACCATGATTCTGGTCGATACCATCACCACCTTCTCAGGCACGAATCTGATCCTCGGCAAAATCTTCCTTATGCCGAGGCGCGTCCAACACTTGAGGGCATGTCAGCTCTAGAGATTTGGAAACTGATCTGCATAGAGGGAAATATCTCTCATACAGGAACTTTTTATGAACCCGAAGTGATGTGCCAATGAACATCGATTGCTCAAATATCGCCACTATGTGGCACGCGCTTCCTCTCGTCAGGTCTTGCGACACCGTGCGCTCTGGTGCGCTACGTATGTCAACTCCGTTCATGTACCCAAATGGAGAATATGTTGATCTCTTTCTAGATTCGCAGCACCCTCTGCTAAATACCTACAAACTTTCGGACTATGGACAGACCTCCCAATACCTTAGAAGTTCTCTAGTGTTGGCGAGTAGCACGGCAAGAAAGAGAGAGATAATTCGTGACATCACTTCTCAGCTAAATGTTAGCTTTTCCGGCGATCTATACATAAACCTGGCGCAAGAGGAGATAGGTGATATTTCGGATGCAATTAGAAGGCTTTCTCAAGCCTGTGTCCGTATTTCAGATTTGGCCACGCATCAGCGCCTACGGTCGGCGAACCCTTTTAGAGATGATGTCGAGGATTTCTTTGAAGCAAGCCACCTCGCCTATACCCCAGATGTGAGAATTGTTGGTCAGTTTGGCAAAGATGTGCGGATAGATTTCGAGGTTAAGAATGGAAATCGTCAGTCGTATGTGAACGTTCTTGCTGCTTTGAACGAGTCGGCCGCTCATGCATCCGCAAATGAGATTTTTATAAAATGGCATGACCTTCTCCCAACGGGGAAGCTTTCAAATCACAAGCTTGTCACTGTCTATAACTCCCTATCAACAGCGATACGTGAAGTTGATCTGGCGAGGTTAAAAGAGACATCCAATGTCGTCTCATATCCTGACGAGCAAGATTATCTCGCCAGTCTTCTCTCGGGCGACGAAAGTTCTTCGGTTCCTCAAGAGGTGCTTGCATGACAGAAAAAGAGACGCTTGATGCCGCAATGAAGAAAATTCTTAGTGTTTCCAAGATGGAATTGCAGCGCAGGATGGAGGCGGAGAAGCGATCTAAAACTTTCGCTTCCCGCGTCCCTGCCTCTTCTTAGAAGGCTGTTTCTCCCACCTTGCCAGTGACCTCGGCATAGGTCAGCCGCTTCCCCGCGACCTGCGATAAAACTTTGGCAAAACGAGCCTCGTCAGTCTTGCCGAGGCGATTGTTGAAGCGAAATACCTGCTCGTCCAGATAGCGGTCTAGGTGGAATGGTTCGACCGCAACGTAGGTGCCGGACAGGTTCCGCTTAAACAAGCTCCAGAAGTTCTCTAGCGAGTTGGTGTGAACTTGACCGTTCACATAGGTCTCGGAATGGTTCACGGTTTCGTGTACGAACTTCTGACGCAGGGTGTCATGCACGACCGCTTCATCGGTGTAGACGGCAGAGCCATACTTTATATTCTTCAGAATCTCAACCTGTAGGGTCTCGCGCTTGACGTTCTTTACGACCTTGGCCCGTACCTGCCTGGTGTTGCGGTCAATCATCCCGATCACTGGGGTCTTGTTGTCTTTCCGAACCTCGTATCCGTCTGCCATGCTCTCGGGGAACTCTTCGCGAATCTTCTGGACGCGCCACTTGTGCATATTCTCCAGTTTGCCGCCAACAAAGGACTCGTCAACCTCGACAGCCTTATCGCCATGCTCCCACTCATCCTTTGCGGCGTGAGCAACACCGGCAGGGGCATTACCAAGCGGGCCGGGCGTGCCGAGCTTTGAGCCGTAGTTGGTATCCTTCATGGCGAGCCGAATGCGGTGCAGCATGAACCACGCTGATTTTTGGGTGATGCCGATAGACCGGGCAATCTCATAGCTGCTCACGCCGTTCCTGCAATTGGTAATCATCCAAGTGGCGAGAATCCATTTGTCCAGACCGAGCGGTGAATCCTCGAAAATGGTTCCCACCTTGGCGGAGAACTGACGCTTTGCGTGCTTGGACTTGCACTGCCATTTGCGCTGATTCGCCAGCCACGAGACATCGTTCCGCCCGCAAGTGGGGCAGATGACCACGCCGTCCGGCCAACGCTGCTCTACCATGTAGGCAATGCAGTTGTCAGGGTCGCTAAAGTGAACAATCGCTTGCTGTAAGGTCATACCTTTGATGTCCATGACCCTACTCTAACTAATTAGAGTTGATTTGTCAAGTAAGTTATTACCCCAGGGCAGGAGGTCGTCGCAAGTGGTTCAATCGAAACGACTTCAGTGCAAAGTATACCGAGACAAGGAGTTATGTGCTACTTTCTGGCTGTCCGGCCGGTTCGGGTTGCGGTTGAGCTTCGAGCGACGAGGTGTTGAGTGTCGAGGACGAGCGGGTTCTGTTCAGGTGCGAGGGTTGAGGGTTCGAGGAGCGAGGGTCTTGGAGAGCTCAGAGCGTAGAGCTATTCAGCGTAGAGGTGCAAGGCGCGTTGGCGTCTGAAGGTATCCTGTTCAGTATTGAGTTGTGAGTTTTGAGTGCTGATTTAATTGTAGCGGGTTGAGAGAATAAACACGCCAACTATTAAAAATTGACTTCGCCTGTATTGACGGGCGTTTGGTAGATTATGCACAGGCTGGGGGGCTTGACACCATTTGGCGACGGAGGACGTTATGGCGGAGAAGATAAGCCGGATTGCGCAGGCTACACCGATTTTGAGGGTGAAGGACCTTGAGGCTAGCCTGGGGTACTACACGGAGAAGCTGGGGTTCAAGGTGGATTGGACGACGGGGAACTTTGCGTCGGTGACGCGGGACCGCTGCTCGCTGATGCTGACCGAGGACGCGCAGGGCCATGCGGGGACGTGGCTGTGGATCGCGGCGGAGGACACGGAGTTGCTGTTTGCCGAGTGGAGCCAGAGCGGGGCGATGATTCGGCAGGGGCCGACGAACTTTCCGTGGGGGTCGCTGGAGATTCAGGTGACTGACCCGGATGGGCATGTGCTGCGGTTTGGGTCGGATGGGAAAGAGGGGATGGCCATGGGGCCGTGGATGGATGCGGAGGGGAAGTTGTGGCCGATGGGTGCGAGTTAGGTGGGAAAGGGGCGGTGAACACAAGCGCGTTTCCCAGGATTGACCGGGCGCATGATCAGAATGTGTTTTAACTTGCGCCCAATATGATTGGGGGTTAGGCTGTCGAGTAGACAAAAAATTGCAGTGAAGTACCACTTCGGTAAAAGAACCGTGCTGCGGGCCTCGCACAATCCTCGAATAAGTAAGAGGGGTGGTTCATGGTTGTTTATGGTCGCTTGGTATTCCGGGCAGCATCTCTGGCGATAGCCATTGCGGTCGCCACGCCCATATTCAAAGCGCAAGGTACTTCAGCGGCGGCCCTGCCCCCGCCCGAAAGCCCGCAACCCTTACAGATATGGGATACAAGTAAGGTGCCTCCCGACCTTATAAAATCCTGCGACGCACCTGCTTTTCGTCCTCCCAAGCAGCCACCGGACGTGGTATTTGAATCCCTGCTTGCACACAAACGATACCGCCTGGTAATAGGTCCCGGGTTTTTTGGCGTCAATTCACCCGATAACAGGGATTTTATAGAACCGACGGCGGCTATGGTGGACGCCGCCTTGGATGCGCGAGGATTCCAGCCTTTGCCGGACCCTGAAATGTCTTCGCTCACGGGTGACACAAAAAAACACTATCTCTCGGGCAAAACCGCGACAGAGGAAAATATACGTAGCGCTCTTATTTTGCTTTCGACACTAATGAATTCGGACCCTAATAACCACGCCATTATTTATTTTGTCGGGCATGGAGCCATTTCGCCAAGCCATCTGGATGTAACACTTTCCGTAGCGGACCAGCCCGTCAACGATCATGACGGCCTCCGGTTTTCCGATTTAGTCGGGCTCTTGACGATCAGGACGTATCAGACCACCAGCGCTCTCTCCATTCCCAATTACATCGTCGTACTGGATACATGCTTTTCCGGCAATGCAGCTCTAGGGGCCTCCGCTCAGGTCGTTGAACAATATGGCGTTCAGTCAATACAAGAAGTGGAACATATTCCCCACCCGGAACAAATTGCCATTCTCTCTTCCACCCAAGCAGGAAGCAACAGTGAAGCATTCGGTTTGAAAGATACCAACGTTTCCGCATTTGGTTACTTCTTCGCGCGGTCCATACAGGAGGATTGGAACTGCACCGACAGTGAGACGCGTGACGGAATCATCACCCTTACGGAAATCAAGGATTACGTTTCACCGAAGCTGCAAGAGGCAAAAGGCATGGGTTATCTCGCCGCCGATATGAAACCCTATCTCCCTCGGGCCGACGATCTTAAGTTTATGGATTACGATCCGAACAGAACGACCGAAGACGGATTCGCTCGGCATATCATGGCCGTCAATTTCGCTCCTCGAAAGAGCGGAGATCTTGCGACGGTTCAAGTGGCGAATGGAATGATTTTTACGTGCGCTACGATAAACGGCTGCACTCTGCCAATCGCCTCAGATCCGGGCCAGACCTTTAAAGTTTCGGCCACGGCGCTGACAAGCGGTCAGCTTATAAAGCTAAATTCACTCACCGGCGGACAAGCTGGATCATTTACTGCTGCGGCTACTCTGATTGAAGGCCTTGATCTTACTTTAGGCGAAACGGGCCTGACTCCTGCGCTTGGCCGCGAGGTTTCCCTAAAGAATGTATCGGCGGGGAAAACGAAGACCTCGTCGGGTGTGGTTCTTTCAGTCAATAAATAGGAGCAATCAATGAATCTGCGCAGAGTTTGTCCAGTCGTCGGCTTGTTTTTTCTGGCGGTCATTCCTACCGGTTGCGATCCAACCACCGCAATTTACAAAATTTTCTCCGATCAGGGTCTCACTCTGGTTAAGCCCGCCCGGTCCTATATACAGATTGGAGGGCTGGTCATCCTTCCGAAGGGAACGAACCAACTGCTCTATCAGGATCCCTGGGACGTTATCGATCAGGCGGCTGGGCAAAATGCGACGCCTCCTAGCACTGACTTTTCCGCGGTCATTATGAGCCAGTCAGATAAGAGCGCGAGCGGCGTCGACTTCAAAGCTGTTCTTGCCCAGTTAGTGTCCTTACCGCTGGGCTTTGATCTTAGCCACAATAGGAGCCTTACACTCGGCCAGATCCAGGCGAATGGAACACGCTATACCACTCCCATGATGGCTGCGTTAGTCGCGAAACCCAACACTGCCACGGCGCTCCGTGATCGCCTTAATGAAGGCAGCCGTGTCTTTGTCATTCAGGAGGTCTACACCGGTACAAGCCTGTCCGTGACATCGGGAAGCGGCACAAATATCAGCGCGTCGCTCGGCAGCGGCGGCCCGGTTCCTAGTTGTATTCTCCCGGATTCGGGATCTGGGACTGGCGGAGCAGCGGGGAAGAGCGGAGCTACAGGAACGACGGGCACGACCGGAGCGAGCGGGGCCAAAGGTGCAACAGGCGCCACAGGAGCCCCGGGGATCACGGTGGCGGCAGGCTCTACTGGAGCCACGATAGCGATAGCGACTGGGGCCACCGGAGCGACAGGAACTAGCGGAGCTACGGGAGCCAGCGGAGCAACGGGAAAGACCGGAGCCACAGCTGCGACGATAGCTGGAATAGGGGGTATGAGTGCGGGAGTTTGCTTTGCTAACGCGGCTACACTCTCTTTTACCTCGACCACTCCAGTACCCTTTGCGGTCCGTTTGAATGAGGTCACGCTTGTAGGCGGTACGACGCCAGCCATCAAATATACGGGATACAAGTTGCCAAACGGTGCGCTGCCGGCCAGCGATCCAGAGGTGGAGAACTCCATTGCGATCAATTCCCTAGCAGACTCATCAAGCTTGACCCCGATACCGCACTGAAAACGCTTGAGTGCGATACGGGCCTAGAGGTCGCCTGATTATTATGCGAATCAGCGATCATAAATCGCTTATCGGACCCGCAAACATTGGTTTAGTAGCGCCAGCTGGTGAGGTCGGCGTTGGGTGGGGCGGTTTTGGCGATGCGGTCCATGATTTGGGGAAGGTACATTTGGTTGTAGTGGAGGCGGGAGTAGGCGTTGGGTTTGGTGGGGTCGCCGTTCCAGCAGTGCTCGGCGCGGGGGCCGTATTTGACTTCGCCGTCGTAGGGGACGCCGTGGCCGGGGGCGCCGGTGGTCTTGAGGAAGTCCTCCATGAGGTAGACGGCGTCGTTGAGGAAGCAGGTGTCGTCGGAGCCGGCGTAGAGGTGGAGCTTGCCCCTGGGCGATAGTCGCCGACAACCAACGCCCGCCGCAAGCAGAAGCGCGCTACCCTTCGCGGGTGGCGCGCTATGTCCTGGTGTGAAGTTTGAAAGCGGTTACGTCCGCGCACTCCGCGCCAGTAGCCGCCGGCCGAAACCCGCCAGCACGATCAGTCCCGACCCGTCCAGCACCAGGCCCGAGGGCTCCGGTACGGCCGAGTTCGAAAGCGTGAATGCCAGGTCCTGGCCGATCGACGTCACGGCGTTGCCATCGAAGCTGTTGAACGTCCCATCACCCTCGTCCGAGACGGCCCAGCGGACATTGCCGCTGTTCACGAACGGGTCGGCAACGATGGATATCCAATAGGTCGTACCTTCGGTCGCCACAAACGGATCGATCGCGGTGCTGAAGTTGAACACCCCAAACCCATGCGCATCCGGCGTCGAATTGGCAGTCTGTCCGGCGTCTCCCGCAATCACCGTGGACGCCAGCAGCGTTCCAACGGCCCCGGGAAAATCGACGTTATCGAAGTTGTCCTGGTAGAAGCTGATCGTGAAACCATTGATGGCCGTGGAGCTCGGGCTCAGGAAGCCGGTCCAGGAAACGTTGTTGATGGTCCCCGTCGTCGACAGCGAGAAATCGTCGAACTTCTGGTCGAAACCATTGGTGCCATTCGCCGTCTGCGATTGCCACGAGCCGCTCAGGGCGGGGTCCGTGCGCTGGCTATACAGAACGTCCGCGGAAGCGGGTAGCGCGGCTGCGGTAAGCAGCGTAAGGGCAGCAAGCGAAACAAGTATGTGCTTCATATATCTCCTTCGGAATGCAAGACTGGGCCTGCACCGAGGATGTGCGGCTGTCCCATCTTTGTACATAACACGAATGGGCCAGCCGAAAGGAAACGAAGCGCCTCAACTCAGCGGCTCGGCCTTCTTTTCCTCGTCCATCGCCAGCGGCTGCCACAGCTCCAACCGATTGCCGTCGCAATCCTCGATCCACGCAAAACGCCCGTAAACATGGTCCTCACGGTGCGGATCGACCCAGACGCCCTTGGCCTGGAGCGACGTCAGCAACTCGTCCAGATCGTCGACGCGGTAGTTGATCATCACCGCCTGCTGCCCATGACCAAAGTACCCCGTGTCCTGCGGAAAGGCCGACCACGCGGTCATCCCGGTTCCCGCCGGCACTTCGTCGCTCCACTGAAAACTCGAGCCGTTGAAGTCGCTGAGCTTGATGCCCAGATGCTCGGCGTACCACCGCGCCAGGGCAGTCGCATCCTTCGACCGCAGAAACACACCGCCAACACCCGTCACTCGCGCCATCGCTCACCTCATCACTCAAAACTGAACCGGACCTGTCTTTTCTGTACGCTCAATAGCTCATCGCTCTAAGCTCATCAAAACCATGCCCACCCC
>Ga0209483_1002570_pt1 | contig 12582 bp, 9 predicted proteins | sample NGEPerA_FD_184508 | JGI IMG/M metagenome (GOLD analysis project Ga0209483, IMG submission 184508) | Arctic peat soil microbial communities from the Barrow Environmental Observatory site, Barrow, Alaska, USA - NGEE PermafrostL2-A... | ecosystem: Environmental > Terrestrial > Soil > Wetlands > Peat... | reverse complement strand
CTCCGAGGCGATGCTCGAGATCTGGCCGATGGTGCCGCCGATCTCCTTGATCGCCGCGACCGATTCGGCGGTGGCGCCCTGCATGCCGGCTATGTGCGACGATATCTCGTCGGTCGCCTTCGCGGTCTGGCTGGCGAGCGACTTGACCTCGGCGGCAACCACCGCGAAGCCGCGGCCGGCATCGCCGGCGCGGGCGGCCTCGATAGTCGCATTCAGCGCCAGAAGATTGGTCTGCTCGGCAATCGCGGTGATCAGCTTGACCACATCGCCGATCTGCTGCGCCGCGCGCGACAATTTCCCGATCCGCCCGTCGGTCTCCTGCGCCTGCAGTACGGCTGCTTCCGCGATCTTGTTGGATGCGCGCACCCGGCGGCCGATCTCGTCCACCGAGGTGGAAAGCTCCTCGGTTGCGATCGCGACCGATTGCATATTGCCCGAGGCCTGTTCCGATACGCCGGCGACGTGGCTGGACAGGTTCTGCGTGGTCTCCGCGGTCCGCGTCAGCGTTCCCGCCGCCTGTTCGAGCTGGACCGCCGAGGCCGACACCTTCGACACAATGGCGCCCACCGCGGTCTCGAAATCATCGGCGAAGTGGATCAATTCGGACCGCCGCGCCGCGCTTGCCGCCCTGTTCTGGGCATCCAGCGCCGCCGCATCGCGTTCGGCCTTGGCGACCGCCTGCAACTTGAACTCCTCTACCGCCGCAGCCATGTCGCCGAGTTCATCCTTGCGGCCGAGGCCCGGCAGCACGACGTCGAAATGGCCGCCCGCGAGTTCGCGCATCGCCTTGCACATCGCGATCATCGGGCCGGAAATGCCCCTGCCCAACAGTAGCGCCAGTGCGGCGCCAAGCAGGAAGCCGCCGGCCGCAAGCATCACGATCAGGTGCTCGGTCTCGCCAATGGCGGCATCCGACTCCCGTTCCAGCCTCTGCTGATCCTCCAGCAGAGCCGCCTTCATCGCGCTCGCGCCCTTCACGATCGCTTCCGCCGAATCGGCCATCTGGGCCACCAGTCCGTCGACTTCCTTCGAATTCGCGATCAGCTTGGCCAGTGTCTGCTCATATTCGTCGAGCAGGCCGGCGGCCTCCTTCAGCCCTTGCACGATCTTTGCGTCCTTCGACGAGACCGCGTTCATCGAGTTCTCGACGAATTTGAGGCGCGCCATCGCGCCGGTCGCAATCGCCTGATCGGAATTGATGACGAAGGTATTGGCGAGCGCGGTCGCCGCCTGGAATTGTTCGTTCACTTTCTTGGTCCCGAACTGGATCGCCTGCAGTTCGGAATCGTCGGCATTGCTCGGAAGGTCGTCGAGCTTGTAGCGCAGTGTATTGGCATCGCGGGTCAGCTTGTTCTGCACCAGCAGCGCGCTGTCGCTCTTGAACCTGACGATGTCGGCAAAGATCTTGCTGAAGCTCTGGAATTCGCGGGCGAGCCGCGTGATCTGATCAAGGCGGGCCGGATTGACGGTGCCCCGCATCGACCGGTCGATGGCCTCCTTGAGGCGAGCCTCGGCGGCCAGCGCCGCCTTGGCGTCGTCGTCCTTGGCGGTAACGACGTAATAGCGCGCCAGGCCCCGGTAGGAAATCAACTCGCGGTCGATGTTGCGCGCGAGATCGGCCTCCGCGACGCTGTTGCGGTAGCTTGCCACGCCGGTGGAAACCCGCTCGAAGCCGAGATAGGCGATGCCCATGCTGATCGCGGTGATTGCAAGCACCGTGGAGAAACCGAGCATGACCTTGCCGCGGAAGCGGAGGGCTGGAAGCTTCGACGAACCCGATCGAGAACCCACCTCAGACCTCCGGCATTTCCAGGACACGGCGAAGCCGGAAGCGTTCGGCTTCCGGGCCGCTGCCGAAGGCTAGAGCAGAATGGATAAGACCGCGTAAATATGCCGAGAGTTCCACGTCCCGCCGTCATGGCCGGGCCAGACGATTCCTGACTTCAGGCAGACCCCTCATGGGGCAGCATTATCGTGTGATCCCCGTGGCTTATCGCGCCTGCCAAGGACCCCGGAATGGACCATCCGGCGAGGGGTTAAGAAGGATATCGGACGGCATGGGACGATGTGCGTCGCCGGTGCACACAGGCCGGCGCGCGGCGATAGATATAAAGTCGGGATCACAATGACTCACGCGACCAAATTCCCAGTTGCAAAGTCGCGTCCCCATGCTTCTAATTGAAACAATTAAAATCACCGGGAGGTATCAGGCGTGTCGACCATCAAAATGACGGTGAACGGCAAGGCGGTCTCCGTCGAGGCCGAAGACCGTACCCTTCTCGTCCAACTCCTGCGCGAAAATCTGAACCTCACCGGCACCCATGTCGGCTGCGACACCAGCCAATGCGGCGCCTGCGTCGTGCACATGGACGGCCGGGCCGTCAAATCCTGCACCGTGCTGGCCGGACAGGCCAATGGCAGCAAGGTCACCACCATCGAGGGCATTTCGAAAGGCGACGAATTGCACCCGATGCAATCGGCGTTCCGCGACAATCACGGACTGCAATGCGGCTACTGCACACCGGGCATGATCATGTCGGCAATCGACATCGTGCACCGCTATGGCGGCAAGCTCGATGAAGAGACCGTCCGCCATGAGCTGGAAGGCAATATCTGCCGCTGCACCGGCTACCACAACATCGTCAAATCGGTGCTGGATGCGGCCGGCCGCATGAAGGTTTCGCAAGCCGCGGAATAGCGGCGGCGAGCGCATCGATCAAAGACCGCCGAATTTCGATGGAAATCGCGGAAATCAAAACTCCGGCAGGGAGAACGGACCATGGGCGTTGAAGGTATTGGCGCAAGCGTCGTGCGCAAGGAAGACCGGCGTTTCATCACCGGTAAAGGCCGCTACGTCGACGACATCAAATTGCAGGGCATGACCTATGCCCATTTCGTCCGCAGCCCGCACGCGCATGCCAAGGTCAAGAGCATCGATTCATCGGCGGCGATGAAAATGCCGGGCGTGGTCGGCGTCCTGACCGGCCAGCAGATCGTCGACGACAAGGTCGGCAATTTGATCTGCGGCTGGGCCATCACTTCCAAGGACGGTAGTCCGATGAAGATGGGCGCATGGCCGGCGATGGCGCCGGAAACCGTGCGCTTCGTCGGCCAGGCCGTCGCGGTGGTGATTGCCGAGACCAAGAACCAGGCCAAGGACGCCGCCGAAGCGGTGGTGGTCAACTACGAAGAGCTTCCGGCGGTGCCGGACATTCGCGCCGCGATCAAACAGGGCGCGCCGCAGCTGCATCCTGAAGCGGCGGGCAACGTGATCTACGACTGGACCATCGGCGACGAAGGCGCGACCGACGCGGCCTTCAAATCAGCCGCCAATGTGGTCTCGCTCGACATCACCAACAACCGGCTGGTGCCGAACGCGATGGAGCCGCGCGCCGCCATTGCCGAATATAACGAGGCGGAAGAGCATTTCACCCTCTACACGACCTCGCAGAATCCTCATGTCGCGCGCCTCGTGCTGTCGGCGTTCTACAACATCGCGCCGGAGCACAAGCTGCGGGTGGTGGCGCCCGATGTCGGCGGCGGCTTCGGATCCAAGATCTTCATCTATCCCGAGGAAATGGTGGCGTTGTGGGCCTCGAAGAAGGTGCGGCGCCCGGTGAAGTGGACCGGCGACCGCACGGAAGCCTTCCTGACCGACGCCCATGGCCGCGACCACGTCACCAAGGCCGAAATGGCTTTTGACAAGAACAACAAGGTCACCGGGCTGCGCGTCAAGACCTACGCCAATCTCGGCGCCTACATGTCGCTGTTTTCCTCCTCGGTGCCGACCTATCTCTACGCGACATTGCTGTCGGGCCAATACAACATCCCCAACATCTTCGCCGAGGTGATCAGCGTCTATACCAACACCGTCCCGGTCGACGCCTATCGCGGCGCAGGCCGGCCCGAAGCAAGCTTCGTGGTGGAACGGCTGATGGAAACGGCGGCGCGGCAGTTGAAGGTCGACCCGGCCGAACTGCGCCGCAAGAACTTCATCACCAGCTTCCCGCATCAGACGCCGGTCATCATGGCCTACGACGTCGGCGATTTCGGCGCTTCGCTGGATGCCGCGATGAAGGCGATCGACTATGCCGGCTTTGCCGGGCGCAAGGAGAAGGCGAAGAAGGAAGGCAAACTGCGCGGCATCGGTGTCTCCTGCTACATCGAGGCCTGCGGCATCGCACCCTCGAAAGCCGTCGGCAGCCTGGGGGCCGGCGTCGGCCTGTGGGAATCCGCCGAAATCCGCGTCAATCCGGTCGGCACCATCGAGGTTCTGACCGGATCGCACAGCCACGGCCAGGGCCACGAAACCACCTTCTGCCAGCTGATCGCCGAGCGTCTCGGGGTTCCGATCAGCCAGGTACAGATCGTCCACGGCGACACCGACAAGGTGCAGTTCGGCATGGGCACCTACGGCTCGCGCTCGATCGCGGTCGGCGGCACCGCCATCGTCAAGGCGATGGAGAAGGTCGAGGCCAAGGCCAAGAAGATCGCCGCCCATGCGCTGGAGGCGTCCGAGGGCGACATCGTCATCGAGAACGGCGAGTTCAAGGTCACCGGCACCGACAAGTCGATCGCGCTGCCGATGGTCGCGCTCGCCGCCTACACCGCGCACAATCTGCCCGACGGCATGGAGCCCGGCCTGAAGGAGACGGCGTTCTACGATCCGACCAACTTCACCTTCCCGGCCGGCGCCTATATCTGCGAGATCGAGGTCGATTCCGGTACCGGCAAGACCTCGTTCGTCAATTTTGTCGCAGCCGACGATTTCGGCCGGCTGATCAACCCGATGATCGTCGAAGGCCAGGTCCATGGCGGCCTCGCCCAGGGCATCGGCCAGGCGCTATTGGAAGGCGCGGTCTATGATTCAAGCGGCCAGCTCGTGACCGCGTCGTTCATGGACTACACCATGCCGCGCGCCGACGATCTGCCGTCCTTCAAGCTGAACCACACCACAACCTTGTGTCCGGGCAATCCGCTCGGCGTCAAGGGTTGCGGCGAGGCCGGCGCGATCGGCGCTTCCGCTGCCGTGATCAACGCCATCACGGACGCGATCGGCAACAACAAGCTCGAAATGCCGGCAACGCCCGCCCGCGTCTGGCACGCGATTCACGGCTGACCACTCGTCATTCCGGGGCGACGCGAAGCGTCGAACCCGGAATCCTGAACACGGTTTGAACCTCGAGATTCCGGGTCTGCGCGAAGAGCGCGCATCCCGGAATGATGGGAAAAGAAGCAGGGAGCACATCATGTACGAGACCACCTACCATCGCCCCTCCTCGGTCGACGAAGCAGCCGCACTCTTTGCCAAGGGCGCGGAGGCCAAATACCTCGCCGGCGGCCACACCCTGATCCCGGTGATGAAGCAGCGGCTGGCGTCGCCATCCGACGTGATCGACCTCGGCAAGATCAAGGATCTGGTCGGGATCGAGGTGTCGGGCGACACGCTGACCATCAAGGCCGCGACCACCTATTTCGACATCCTGCAAAGCGCGGATGCGAAAAAAGCGATTCCGGCGATCGTGCATCTGACTTCGGTGCTCGGCGATCCCGCCGTGCGCTATCGCGGCACCATCGGCGGCTCGATCGCCAACAACGATCCGGCCGCGGATTATCCGGCGGCCGTGCTGGCGCTCGGCGCCACCGTGAAGACCAACAAGCGCTCGATTGCGGCGGATGATTTCTTCAAGGGCCTGTTCTCGACCGCGCTCGCCGACGGCGAGATCATCACCGCAGTGTCGTTTCCGATTCCGGCCAAGGCGGGATATTCCAAGATGCGCCACCCGGCCTCGCGCTTTGCGCTGACCGGCGTGTTCGTGGTCAAGACCAAATCGGGCGATGTTCGAGTGGCGGCCACCGGCGCCTCGCAGAACGGCGTGATGCGGGTGCCGGCAATCGAGGCCGCGCTGAAGGCCAACTGGTCGGCGAGCGCGCTCGACAGTGTGAAGATCTCCGCCGACGGGTTGCTGACGGACATCCACGGCTCGTCGTCCTACCGCGCCAATCTGATCAAGGTAATGGCGCAGCGCGCGGTGGCGGACGCCGGATAATCGCAGCCCCCACAAACTGGTCCGAACAAGCGGCGCGCCAGTGGGCGCGCCGCTTTGCTTTTGGACAGATCGACAGCAAAAAGCCGCTTGCCACGTCAGGCGGAAGGCGGGAGACTTTAGCTAATCAGCTAATTAAGAGCCCTCGGGAGCGTCCATGAAATTCGGCATTTTCTACGAGCACCAGTTGCCGCGGCCGTGGAACGAGGGCGACGAACACAGGCTGTTCCAGGAGGCGCTCGACCAGGTCGAACTCGCCGACCGGCTCGGCATCGACTACGCCTGGGAAGTCGAGCACCATTTCCTCGAGGAATATTCGCACTCGTCCGCGCCCGAGATTTTCCTCGCCGCCTGCTCGCAGCGCACCAGGAAAATCCGCCTCGGCCACGGCATCTGCCTGATGCCGCCGAAATACAATCACCCCGCCCGCGTCGCCGAGCGCATCGCAACGCTCGACCTCGTCTCCAATGGCCGCGTCGAATTCGGCACCGGCGAGAGCGCCTCCTTGATGGAGCTCGGCGGCTTCAATGTCGGCTTCGATGCGGTCGAGAAGCGGCGGATGTGGAAGGAGGGCGTCGAGCAGTGCACCGACATGATGGTGATGAACCCCTATCCCGGCTTCAAGGGCGAGTTCTTCGAAATGCCCTGCCGGAACGTGGTGCCAAAGCCGCTGCAGAAGCCGCATCCGCCGCTGTGGGTCGCCTGCTCCAACCGCGAGACCATCAAGATGGCGGCGCGTTGCGGCATCGGCGCCTTGACCTTCGCCTTCGTCGATCCGCGCGAGGCGCGGCAATGGGTCGATGACTATTACCGCATCTTCAAGGAGGAATGCGTGCCGATCGGCCATGCCGTCAATCCCAATGTCGCGATGGTGACCGGCTTCTCCGTGCACCCCGACGAGATGGAAGCGCGGCGCCGCGGCGAGGACGGCCTGCGCTTCTTCCGCTATGGCTTGGCGCATCATTACATCTTCGGCGAACACAAGCCCGGCCGCACCGACATATGGACCAACTTCGAAAAGGCCCGCCATGCGCTGCCGCCGGCCGGCGCCGATCACGGCATCGGCACGCCGGACCAGTTGCGCAAGCATCTGCGACACTTCGAGCAAAGCGGCGTCGACCAGACCGTGTTCATCCAGCAGGGCGGCCGCAACAGGCACGAGCACATCTGCGAGGCGCTGCAACTGTTCGCCGCCGATGTGATGCCCGAATTTCGCGCGCGCGAAATCGAGCGCGAACAGGAGAAGCAGAAAGAGCTTGCGCCCGACATCGAAAAAGCCATGGCGCGCAAGCAAGCGACAAAGCCGATGCGCGACGAGGAGATCCCGGTCTATATCGCGCTCGGCCGCAAAGTCGCGGAGGAAGGCACCGGCACCGAACGCCAGAAGCAGAACGCCAAACTGTGGGCGGACGCCGCCAAGGTGACGCTCGGCGATCCCGCGCGCCACGGCGGCAAGACGTCCGCGACCTCCTGAGTATTCCCGTCATCAAGGAAATAATAACGTGCTCGACAAACCAGCCCCGCAATCCTCCACCCGCACCTCCGGCCCGCTGGCCGGTTTTCGCATCGTCGAATTCGCCGGCATCGGCCCCGGCCCGTTCGCCTGCATGATGCTGGCGGACATGGGCGCGGAAGTGGTGACGCTCGACCGCCTCGGCGCGAAGAAAAACATGAAATCGGTGGCCGGACGCGGCCGCAAGGTGGTCGAGCTCGACCTCAAGGACAAGGCCGCCATCGCGCAGGTGCTCGACCTGCTTGCCGGCGCCGACGCGCTGGTCGAAGGCTTTCGGCCCGGCGTGATGGAGCGGCTCGGGCTCGGGCCGGATGCGGTGCTGGCTAAGAACCCGCGGCTCGTCTATGGCCGCATGACCGGCTGGGGCCAGGAAGGCCCGCTGGCGCAAGCCGCCGGCCATGACATCAACTACATCTCGGTGACGGGTGCACTGGCCGCGATCGGCACCAAAGAGAAGCCGGTGCCGCCACTCAATCTCGTGGGTGATTTCGGCGGCGGAGCGCTTTATCTCGTGGTCGGCGTACTCGCCGCACTGCTGGAAGCGAAAAAATCCGGCAAGGGGCAGGTGGTGGATGCCGCGATGTGCGACGGCGCGGCGTCGCTGATGTCGATGTTCTTCGACATGACGGCGATGGGCCGCTGGGCCGAGGGGCGCGAACAGAATTTTCTCGACGGCGGCGCGCATTTCTACGGCGTCTATGAATGTTCGTGCGGCCATTTCGTCTCGATCGGCTCGATCGAGCCGCAGTTCTACGCGCTGCTGCGGCAGCACGCCGGGCTGACGGATGCCGACTTCGACGCCCAGATGGACCGCAAGGCGTGGCCAGCATTGAAGCAAAAGCTGACCGACATCTTCAAGAGCAGGACGCGGGAAGAGTGGTGCAAGATCATGGAAGGCACCGACATCTGCTTCGCCCCGATCCTGACCATGGCGGAAGCGCCAAAGCATCCGCACATGGCGGCGCGCAAGATTTTCGTCGAGCGCCATGGCGTGACGCAGCCGGCGCCGGCGCCGCGCTTCTCCCGCACGCCATCGGCGATCAGGGAGCCTGAAAAGGCCGATATCGCGAGTCTGGCGAGCGAGTGGAGGAGCGGAAACTAACTCGTCGTCCCGACTCAAGGCCGGGACGACAAGTTTATGCCGCATCCACCACCTTCAATACGCCGCGCCTGATCTGGTCTTCCTCGATCGATTCGAACAGCGCCTTGAAATTGCCTTCGCCAAAGCCGTCGTCACCCTTGCGCTGGATGAATTCGAAGAAGATCGGGCCGATGGCGTTGGCGGAAAATATCTGCAACAGCACCTTGGTGTGGCCGCCATCGACCACGCCCTCGCCGTCGATCAGGATGCCGTCTCGCTTCAGCCGCGTGGTGTCCTCGCCATGCTCCGGCAGCCGCGTATCGATCTTCTCGAAATAGGTCTCGGGCGGCGACGGCATGAACGGCAGGCCGGCCTCGCGCAGGCGCTCGACGGTGCGGTAGATGTCCTTCGCGCCGCAGGCGATGTGCTGGATGCCTTCGCCGCGATAGGTGTTGAGATATTCCTCGATCTGGCCGCTCTCGCCGGCATCCTCGTTGATCGGGATCCGGAGCTTGCCGTCCGGGCTGGTCAGCGCGCGCGAAAACAGACCGGAGGCGCGGCCCTCGATGTCGAAGAAACGGATCTGGCGGAAATTGAACAGTCTTTCGTAAAAGCCGGTCCAGACATCCATGCGGCCGCGATGGACGTTGTGGGTGAGGTGATCGAGGTAATAGAGGCCTGCCCCCTCGGGGCACGGATTTTTCGCAGCCAGCCATTCAAATTCGGCGTCATAGGCCGAGCCCTTGGCGCCGTAGCGGTCGACGAAATACAACAGGCTGCCGCCGATGCCCTTGATCGCGGGGACATCGAGCGTCTTCTGTGCCGATGGAATGTCGGCAGGCTCCGCGCCGAGCTTAAGCGCGCGGTCATAGGCCGCTTTGGCATCGACCACCCGAAATGCCATCGATGGCGCGCAGGGCCCGTGGGCGGCGACGAAGGCAAAACCGTGGGTGCCGGGTTGCTCGTTGACGAGATAATTGATGTCGCCCTGGCGATAGACCGTGATCTTCTTCGTGCGGTGGCGCGCGATCGGGGCGTAGCCCATCAGCTTGAAGAGCGTATGCAGTTCTTCGGGTCGCGGGTGGGCATATTCGACGAACTCGAAACCGTCAGTGCCCATCGGATTGTCGGCGCTGACGGTGGCGGCCGGCGCGTCGTGCGGGAACGGACCCATGGCTGATCTCCTCGATTCCAAGGCTTGCATATTCGGTCATTGGTGACGCAATGTGCATGCAAACAAGATGTATTTCCGTTATGATATGCAAGGTTTGTGCACCAAATAGGCATTCCGCGCATGATCTCGGTAGATAGCTTCGATCTCAAAATCCTCGGCGCGCTGCAGGACGACGGCCGGCTGACCAACCAGCAACTGGCCGATCTCGTCGGTCTTTCGGCTTCGCAATGCTCGCGGCGGCGGATGCGGCTCGAGGAAGAAAAGGTGATATCCGGCTATCACGCCGACCTCGACGGCGAAGCGCTCGGTTTTGAGCTGATCGCCTTCATCCACATCACGCTCGCGACCCATTCGCCCGACAACGCCAAGAAATTTCGCGCGCTCGTCACCCGCGTCGACGCGATCCAGGAGGCCTATTCGCTGACCGGCGATGCCGATTATCTCTTGAAGGCCGTGCTGCGCGACCTCAAGAGCCTGTCCGACATCGTCAACAACGTGCTGATGCCGCACCAGAGCGTGGCGCATGTGCGCTCCTCGATCGTGCTGGACCGGCTGAAGGAGAGCATGAAGCTGCCGCTGAAGGAGTTGCGGGACTAATCACCTCTCCCGCTTGCCGGAGAGGTCGAAATTCGCGAGAGCGAATTTCGGGTGAGGGCACTCTCCACGCGCCGTGCCCGTTGAGAGAGCCCCTCACCCCAACCCTCTCCCCGTAAAGAACGGCTATTCGATTCACACTTCTAAAAAATCGACTCAAAATCAATCACTTAGATGACCCTCGATGTTGAAAATGCTGGGCGCGGCGGGCAACCGTAACGTTGAAAAGATTCGCATTTTCCAGCGCGCTGAACGGCGCGCTTTGAGATGTGTGAATGCGATAGGTAAAGAACGGGGAGAGGGAGACCTGGCTTAAATCGAGGGAGATTCGCCTTTCGTATCCACCGCCCGATTTGCCATTATTCCGACTGATCCAACATCGCGAGACCATCATGGCACTGCAGCTTCGCCCCAACTGCGAATATTGTGACAAGGACCTGCCACCGAATGCGACGGAGGCGCGCATCTGCTCTTACGAGTGCACGTTCTGCGCGGATTGCGTCGAGAGCAAACTGCACAATGCCTGCCCGAACTGCGGCGGTGGCTTTGCGCCGCGGCCGATACGGCCAAGCAAAGAATGGCGGCCGGGCTTGTCGGCCGGCAAGCAGCAGCCGTCGGACAAGCGGGTGCATCTCAAATTTGGCCATGACGACGTCGCCGCGCATTCGGCGCGGATCAGGGACATTACGCCGGAGGAGCGGTGAGACGAACAAACGGTGGCGCCCGCTACCGTCATTGCGAGCGAAGCGAAGCAATCCATCTCTCAGCCGTCACTAAACTCAGATGGATTGCTTCGTCGCAAGTGCTCCTCGCAATGACGAGAGGAATTTATCCCGCCGGCACGATCGTGCCCTCAACCTCGCCGAACCCGACGCGGTAGCCGTCGCCCTGGCACCAGCCGCGCATGACGAGCGAATCGCCGTCTTCCAGGAACGTCCGTTTGGCGCCGCTGCCGAGTTCTATCGGCTCGCTGCCGTTCCAGGAAATTTCCAGCAGGCTGCCGCGCTGATGCTTTTCCGGGCCGGAGATGGTGCCGCTGCCCAGGAGATCGCCGACATTCATGGCGCAGCCGCTGGATGCGTGGTGCACCAACTGCTGCACGCTCGACCAGTACATGTATCTGAAATTGGTGCGGCAGATGCGCAAGCCGTCGTTCATCGGCCCGGCGCGCAAGGCGACATCGAGTTCGAGATCGTAATTGTTCGGCTGCGTTTGCTTGAGGTAAGGCAGCGGCGCCGGATCCTGCGCAGGGCCCGCGAGCCGGAACGGCTCCAGCGCCTCGCGGGTGACCACCCACGGGCTGATCGAAGTCGCGAACGCCTTGGCCTGGAACGGCCCGAGCGGCACGTATTCCCACTGCTGTATGTCGCGCGCGCTCCAGTCGTTCAGCAGCACGAAGCCGAAGATCATCGCTTCCGCCTGCGCCTCGGTCAGCATCTCGCCCATCGCCGAGGGCTGTCCGACCACGACGCCCATTTCCAGTTCGAAATCGAGCCGCTTGCAGGGGCCGAACGAGGGCACATCCGCCGCCGCCGGCTTCAATTGCCCGCGCGGCCGCCTCACCTTCGTACCCGACACCACGACCGTGGAGGCGCGGCCGTTATAGCCGATCGGCATGTGCAGCCAGTTCGGTTGCAAGGCGTTGTCCTTGCCGCGAAACATGACGCCGACATTGGTGGCGTGCTCTCTCGACGAATAGAAATCGGTGTAACCGGCGACCTCGATCGGCATGTGCAGCGTCACCTGCGCCATTGGCACCAGCGCGCGCTCGCGAAGCTCCGGATTGTCGCGCAGTTCGGGGTGGTCATGCCGCAGCAATTCAGAGATCCGCGCCCGCGTCGCCGACCAGACCTTCGGCCCCAGCGCCATGAAGGGATTGAGCTTCGGGCCTGAGAATACACCGTCGCGCACCGGCAGCCGGCAATCCTGCTCGAGTTCCCAGAGATCGAGCACGTAGTCGCCGATCGCAACGCCGACGCGTGGCGCGAGGCCGTCCTTTGCCGAGAACACACCGTAGGGGAGATTCTGGATCGGGAAGTCGGAAGTGGGGGAGACATCGATGAAGGAGCGGAGGCTGAGGTCGTTGGGATGGGGCATGGTTTTCTCGATGTACAATGGAGCGTTGCGACGACTGCAGTTTCTTCACCCTCCCCTGGAGGGGGAGGGTGAAGAA
>Ga0209483_1002569_pt1 | contig 12582 bp, 6 predicted proteins | sample NGEPerA_FD_184508 | JGI IMG/M metagenome (GOLD analysis project Ga0209483, IMG submission 184508) | Arctic peat soil microbial communities from the Barrow Environmental Observatory site, Barrow, Alaska, USA - NGEE PermafrostL2-A... | ecosystem: Environmental > Terrestrial > Soil > Wetlands > Peat... | reverse complement strand
ACTTCAACCGGGGCAGTGTCTTCTCGCTTCAGGGTTATATCTCGGGAAAACCAAGCATTGTGTTTCCAAACGGCCCTCAAGGCCAGTACTACTATGGAGATCCCGGGGTTACCAAGTCCTTTACAAGCGATCACTGGTTGAACCTGTCTCCCCGTTTGGGATTTGTCTTCGATCCGCGCGGTGATGGAAAAACAACCATTCGTGTTGGCGGCGGGATGCTGTTCGACTCGCTGGGCACGTTTCTCACTTACCGCGTTACCGGTCAGAACGCTCCCTGGGGAGTGACGGTGACCGAATCCAGCGGCCCCTATCAATTCAATAACCCATGGGGCAACGTTCCGGGAGGCAATCCCTTCCCGCTGCCGCTCTTCCCTCCGTCGAACTACGTCTTCCCGCAGAACTCGACCGACACCTTCCTTGCACCCAAAGCTCTGCCACCCATGCTTGAGACCTGGAACCTCGGCATACAGCACCAGTTCGCTCAGAACTGGATTGCGACAATCACCTATCTTGGCAATGAGACATCTCATCTGATGGTGGGCAACGAAATCAACCCGGCGGTCTATATTCCCGGAACGTGGACGGGCCCCGGAACTTGCGGCGCACTCACGGTCGCGCCTGGAGCGAACGGAACCGCGTGTTCCGGCACGGGCAACACGCAGGCGCGCCGGTTCCTCAGCCTGATCAACCCGGCGCAGGGCAAGTACTACTCTGCCACTGACTTCGGCTTCAATGGCATCAGTGCGAACTACGAGGGCGTGCTCGCTTCCATCGAACACCGCTTTGCAGATAACTACACCATCCTGGCCAACTACACGTACTCGCATTGCCTCGGCGTAGTCCCGGTCACTTCGCTGGGCGGGCCCACCATCGAGAATCCCGCCAACCCCAAGGCGGACTATGGACCCTGCACCTACGATGTCCCAAACCTGTTTAACGCCAGCGTTGTGTACGTCAGTCATCTGAATTCGGGAAACCACCTGCTGTCTTATCTCGCAAGCGACTGGCAAATCGCACCTCTGATGCGTTTTGAAACTGGATTCCCCATCAACCCGGTTGACGGCACTGACCGCTCCCTGACCGGCGTAGGGTTTGACCGGCCCAACGTTGTTCCTGGCGTGCCACTCTACATTCAAAGCGGCCACACACAGAAAAAATATCAGTGGGTGAACCCAGCTGCGTTTGCGGTGAATGCGTTGGGAACCTACGGAAATGCGCGCCATTACATGCTGCGAACACCTAGCTATTTCGACGTGGACAGCGCGCTCAGCCGCAAATTCAAAGTGACCGAACGCTTTGATATTGAGGCGCGCGTTGAGGCCTTCAATCTGATCAACCATCCCAACTTCGGCGGTCCGACGCCTTCGACCGGGGCCTCGCTCGTGCCAAATGTCTCAAACCCGACGTCGACTTCATTTGGCCAGATCACGAACGCCGGCGATCAACGCATCATGCAGGGAGCTTTGAAGTTTACCTTCTAAGCTTCAATAGATCCTCTAACTCAAAATCGGGCGTGCAGGTTTACCTCACGCCCGATTGCATCATTTGGCAAGATTCTTCCTACAAGCAGAGCATCGAAGGCCGTGCAGCTGGTCCGCCGACATCGAAAGCCTACTTACGACTTCAGCCAATCGTAGACAAAAAAAGAGGCGTAGATGGCGGCCAAATCCAATTCAGAAATTAAGCGCAGAGAGTTCCTAAAGCTCGCGGGTGCAGCAACCGCCGCGAGCTTTACTCCTTTTGCCTCGGCCGAAGCCACGGGCCGTGTCTCAGTCATCGTCGATGCGGGTGACTCCACTGCTTCCAGTGGTCCGGTCAAGCGCGCCGCTGAGAGGCTCCAAAGCGCTCTTGCGGCAAAGAGCGTGAAATGTGAAATCGTGCAGGACGCCGCCCATGCGCGCGACTCTGCACTCTGCGTCGCCGTCGCCCCCACTGCCTCAATTCTGGCCAAGGGATTTGCAGCGTCAGCTCCTCAGACCGCCGCTGAGAGCATTCGCCTTGCCCCAGGCCGCGTTGGCGACTCCCCGGCAATCCTCGTCTCCGGGATCGATCAGCTCGGTTACATCTACGGGTTGCTCGAGCTCGCAGAGCGTGCGCAATTCAACGCCGACCCAATGACTGCTCTTCACCTCTCTAAAGTCATCGAAGAAAAGCCCGCCAATGAAGTGCGCTGCGTAAGCCGCTACTTCTGCAGCGAAGTCGAAGACAAGCCCTGGTACTACGACAAATCCTTCTGGCCCGCTTATCTCGATACCCTGGTGGCCAGCCGCTTCAACCGCTTTAACTATTCTGTCGGACTATCCTACAACGGCACGCGCAACATTACCGGCGACTACTTCCACTTCCCTTACCCTTACCTCTTTGACGTTCCCGGCTACGAAGGTGTGCGTGTTGTGCAACTCGCTCAGCCCGATGGCCCACTGCTTCCCAATCCAATTCCATTGACCAGGCAGGAGCAAGACCAAAACTTCGAAATGCTGAAGTTCATTGCGGCCGAGACCGGCAAGCGCGGGCTGCATTTCCAACTCGGCATCTGGACGCACGCCTACGTGTGGCAGAACAGCCCCAACGCCAATCACCGCGTCGAGGGCATAAATCCCGAGATGCACGCCACCTATTGCCGCGACGGCCTGGCAACGATTCTCAAGGAGTGCCCCGAAATCCAGGGACTCACCATGCGCGTGCACGGCGAGAGCGGCATTCCAGAAGGCAGCTATCCGTTCTGGTCGAAGCTGTTCGAGGCCATCTCCGGTTGCGGCCGCTCCGTTGAAATCGACATGCACGCCAAAGGCGTCACGCCGGAGATGATCGACATTGCCGCCGCCACCGGCATGCCCGTCAAGCTCGGTGCCAAGTACGCGGCCGAACATGCGAGCCTCGGTTACAACCAGGCCGATATCCGCGCGCTCGAGATTCCCGATCCCAAACGCGTTGTGTCGAAGGACATGGCCGTCAGTGCCGGCACCCGCCTGTTCACCCGCTACGGCTATGGCGACTTCTATCAGGATGGCGCAAAGTACAAGATCCTCTATCGCCTGTGGCCCGGCACGCAACGGCACTTGCTCTCTGCCGATCCAGAGATGGCCGCAGCCTACGGCCGCACTTCGAGTTTTTGCGGAGCCGCGGGCCTCGACATCTGCGAACCGCTCTCCTTTAAGGGCCGTATGGGCTCCGGCCTTGCAGGTGGGCGCTGCGCCTATGCCGACGAGTCCCTCACGCCCAAAGCCGACTGGCAGAAATTCGAATTATTCTATCGCGTATGGGGCCGCAAACTCTACGATCCCGAAGCCAGCCCGGAATGCTGGCGCCGCTACTTGAAGAGCGAGTTCGGTGCGGCGGCAGCCGAATCCGTTGAAACCGCCGTCGCCAACGCCAGCCGCGTCAATCCACTCATAACTTCGGCCCATTTGACCTCGGCCTCGAACAATGTCTACTGGCCCGAGATGTATACTAACCAGCCGATCGTGCTCACGGACGCACCATCGCCCTACTGGGACACTCCCAATCCCAAGGTCTTCGGCACCGTCAGCCCGCTCGATCCGCAAATCTTCGCAACCATCGTCGAATGCGCGCAGAACTTGCTCGCGGGCCAGCCAAGTGCAAAATACTCGCCTATCGAAGTTGCGCAGTGGCTCGAAGAATACACCACCACTTCCACGCACGCCCTCGCTGACGCCCACGCCAAAGCCAGATCGACCACAACGCCCGAATTCCGCCGCATGGAAGAGGACGTCATGATTCAGAACGCGCTCGGCGTTTTCTTCGCCGCCAAGCTGCGCGCCGGCGTTCTGTACGAGATCTTTCAGCAAAGCGGCAATGCCGACGCCGGCCAGCAGGCACTTGTGCAATACAAGAAGGCGCGCGACGCCTGGGCTGCAATGGCCCTGCGCGCCAAGCGCGTCTACCGCAACGACATCACCTATGGCCACACGCCGCTCCTTCGTGGCCATTGGACCGACCGCCTGTCAGCCATCGACAGTGACCTTGCAGCAATGAGCCAGAAGCTCGCCACACCGTCCGCAGCAAACACCAACGCAGAAGCCTCTTCGTCCGCCATTCAAGCCGCCATGGGCAAGCCGAGCCGCCCGTCCGACACCTGCAAGCACACTCCGGCTGAAAGCTTTCGTCCTGGTCAGCCCCTTAATCTCGCTATTGAGATTCCCCCCGCTGCAACAAACAGCGCACCTGTAATCCCGCGCCTTTTCTATCGCCATGTGAACCAGGCCGAGCGCTGGGTCTCCGTTGAAATGCAGAACGAGGGCACCCGATATATCGCCGTCATTCCCGCCGACTACACCCGGTCTGTCTACCCGCTTGAGTATTACTTCGAGTTCTTGCGCGGGCGCGAGACAGCATGGATGCACCCGGCTTTCAATGCAACACTTTCCAATCAGCCTTACTACGCAATCTCCAGGCGGAGCGCGTAGACTCGGCGCCGCCGCTTGATCTATAACTGCAATTCAACAAATTCTGAGGGATAAATGACTATGAATTCGGATTCACTTTCTACCCTGCGGCGCCGCGATTTCCTTAAACTGGCCGGCGCAACCACAATCCTTGGATTTTCTCATTCAGCTCTCGCCGCTGCCGGTGGACGAGTGTCCATCCTCGTCGACGGCAGCAATCCCATTGCGTCGAGCGCGCCCGTGAAACGAGCCGCAGAGCAGTTGAGCAAGGCGCTCGCCGCCAAGGGCATCAATTGCAGCATGGCGCAATCCGTCGATGACGCAAAGAGCTCCACTTCGTGCGTCATTGTGGCTGCTTCCGGATCCGACATGGCAAAGGACTTTCCGCATGCGAAAGCTGGCATGGAGGCTGAAAGCACTCGCCTTGCTCCGGGCCACCTTGAAGGTACGCCTGCTATCCTCGTCTCGGGCGTCGACCCACGAGGCTATATCTACGGATTGCTCGAGTTGGCAGAGCGTGCGCAGTTTGGCGCCGATCCCAAAGCTGCCTTGCATTTGGCCGAGGCGATCGAAGAGTCGCCCGCGAATCAAATCCGCTGCATCAGCCGTTACTTCTGCAGTGAGTTGGAAGATAAGTCCTGGTATTACGACAAGGCTTTCTGGGGAGACTATCTCGACACGCTCGTCGCAAGCCGATTCAATCGTTTCACAATGGCGTACGGCCTTGAATACGATTTTCCCAGGGGAGTTACAGATGACTATCTCCACCTTCCCTATCCCTATCTCTTCGATGTCCCCGGTTATGAGGGCGTCCACGTCCTTCAGCTGACTGCCCCCGATGGAACTGTCCTTCCCTCTCCCGTCAAACTCAGCCAGGAAGAGAAAGCAAAGAACTGGGAGACGTTGCGCTTCATAGCCGCTGAGACGGGCGCGCGTGGCCTTCATTTCCAATTGGGCATCTGGACCCACGCCTACAAGTGGACTGACAGTCCCCACGCTTATCACAGCATCGAGGGCCTAACGCCGGAGACGCACGCCGCTTACTGCCGCGATGCCTTGGCAATCATTCTTAAGGAGTGTCCGGAGATCAAGGGTCTCACCATGCGCGTGCACGGTGAGAGCGGAATCCCCGAAGGAAGCTATCCCTTCTGGAAAACCTTGTTTGAAGCCATCGCGAACTGCGGCCGCAAGGTCGAAATCGATATGCACGCCAAGGGAGTCAATCAGACCATGATCGACATAGCCGTGGCTACAGGCATGCCAGTCAAGTTAGGCGCCAAGTATTCCGCAGAGCACCAGAGCCTCGGCTATAACCAGACAGACATCCGTGCTCTTGAAATTCCAAATCCGAATCATCACGAGTCGGCCTTGTTTGCCGTGAGCGGCGGTGCGCGCCTCTTCACCCGATACGGATACGGCGACTTCTTTCAGGAAGGGAGCAAAGCGCAGATTGTCTATCGCTTGTGGCCCGGTACGCAGCGGCACTTGCTCTCTGCCGATCCTGAGATGGCCGCCGCCTACTCACGCACATCGCACTTCTGCGGAGCAGCCGGTATCGATCTGATGGAGCCGTTGACCTTCAAAGGGCGCGAAGGTTCCGGTTCGACGGGTGGCCGCTGCGGCTATGCGGATGAATCTTTGAATCCCAATACCGATTGGAAGAAGTTTGAACACTACTATCGTGTCTGGGGCCGCTGCCTCTACAACCCAAATGCCGATCCGGAATCCTGGCGTCGTTACCTTAGGAGCTTGTATGGGCCCGGAGCAAGCCCGGTGGAAAGTGCTCTAGCCAACGCCAGCCGTGTCCTTCCGCTGGTCACCTCTGCGCATCTCTGCTCAGCCTCCAACCACGCTTTCTGGCCTGAACTCAACACCTGCATGCCCATGGTCCAGGGCAGCGAACGGTCACCCTATGGCGATACGCCCGATCCAAAAGTCTTTGGTACCGTCAGCCCGCTAGACCCGCAAATATTCTCAACGGTCGTCGAGTATGCCAAGGGCCTGCTTGCCGGGCAGCCAAATGCCAAGTACTCCCCCATCGAAGTGGCACAATGGCTTGAAGATTTCACCGCTACGTCCGGCCAGGCCCTTGCAGACGCGCGCATCAAAGCAACCAAGCGCACCTCGCCCGAGTTCCGTCGCGCAGAGGAGGATATTCTCATCCAGAATGGTCTGGGCAAGTACTTCGCGGCCAAATTGCGAAGTGCTGTGTTGTATGAAATCTACCGGCAGACAGGCAGTCCGGAGGCCGGCAAACTTGCGCTCACCGAATACCAAAAAGCCCGTCAGGCATGGGCAACCATGGCAGAGCGAGCAGGTAAAGTCTATCGTTCCGATCTTGGATACGGAGACGTACCCATGCGCCGCGGCCACTGGATTGATCGGCTTCCCGCTATCGACACGGACATCGCGGCGCTCCAGGCAGCTTTGCAATCTCCGCCCGTCTCGTCGGGATCGGCCGAGAGCACGGCTCACGCCATTGCCGCCGCTACTGCCAAACCCAATCGTCCTTCCACTCACTGCCAGCACACGGCCCCGTCAAGCTTCCACCCCGGAGCGCCACTTAAGCTCTCCGTGGCTGTTCCCGCCGGGGCCAAGGATGCTCCCTCTTCCGCCCTCCTCTGCTACCGCCACGTCAATCAGGCAGAGCGCTGGTTGTCAGCCGAGATGCAAGGTGACCATGGCAGCTATAGTGCAGCCATTCCCGCAGGGTACACAGACTCCGCCTATCCACTGCAGTATTACTTTGAACTCCGCGGCGGAACCGGCTCAGCATGGTTCCATCCAGCGTTCAATGCCACCCTCTCAAACCAACCGTATTTCGCGGTGTCAAAGAGAAGCACTTAAGCTGCCGGCATCCCTCGAGAAACTCATCCCCAGACTCCCGAGTTTAGGCCCGAGTAAGTCCGGGGATGGGCGCACCCAAAACCATCCCTACAGATAAAGTTTCTTGCCCCTTAAGTAAGTGAAATGACTTCGTAGTCCACCACTGACGGCACCTCAAACGTGACTGTTCCCTCTGATTGCCTGAAAGGCAGATCGCGCAGAGCCCTCAGTGCGCGCACAGATCCGATTCTGTGCCCCGCTGGCACCTCGAATCGCCCCCGCAACGGTGCTGTCGAATAGGACTGAGTTATAAACGGCCGCATCATCTGGGGATTAGTGTAGTTAAGAATGTGCAGCGAAAAGCCCGGCTCGGTTTCCCACGCAAACAATTCCAGTACGCCGCTCCCCTCCACCGTTGCCGGCGTCGGTTGCCCATTCAAAAGCCACTGCACAGAATTGATCAGCAACCGGCTAAAGTCCGGATGGCCTGAGCGCAAGAACGTGCGGTCAACGTCGCCTGGAAAATACGCGATGCGGGAAGAGCCCTGCTGGCGAAACATTGCAGCGGGCTCGTCGGTGCGCCGAATGCGGGGATAGACCATCTCCGGAGGAAACGCAGGGTACGATGGCACAACACTAAGATGAAGATCCCCGGTACTAATCCTGCTGACCGGCAATCGAAACTCCGGGCCAGGAAGAATTGTCGTACCCTTGAACCCTTCGAGCACGGCGTGGCCCTGATCCATCCGCATGTAGCTGTTCCCATATGGCCCGATAACATCCCCTGCCACGCTGACTCCGAAGATATCTCTTAGTCCAAAGTCATCTCTCGGCTCGCCCCATTCGTTGTATCTTGAGGTTTCAAACGTAGCCAGCACAGAGCCACCTGATGCTACATATTCACGGATAGCTTCACATTCACTGTCGCGCAGATAAGCTGCATTCGGAATCAGAAGCGCACGATACGGCCTCAACGTAGCGGCGCTGAGATTTTTCTGGTGAACAAAATCGAAAAGAAAGCGCCCTTCCAAGAGTGCGGCGTACAACCCCTCCAGATAGTCGGTGGAATCGATGACCTGACCATTCAGCCTGCGGTCCCGTGTTCCGTTTGAGCCGTAGAATGCGATTGTGCTTTGCGGATAGAGTACGGCAATGTTTGCAATCGAGCTGCGATTGCGGAAATGGTCCTGGTTCGTAGCCAGCCAGTCGAAAAACGACCGGCCAGTCTCCTTCCAGCGCGTATCCTCCGGCTGCCCACCCAGCCAGTGGTAACTGGGTGCCATACCGCTCGCGGCAGCCTGCGCCATCCAGAGCGTCGCTTCCTCTTTTGTCTTGCTCGTATGCCGCCAGCCGGGGAGCCCACTGGCATAAGAGCCAACTGAATTGGTTACATTGTGGCCGTTCGCTACCGACCGCGCCACGCGCCCCTGCTGCGCGCACATCCATATTGGCGTGTCACCCGATCGGCCCTGGTTATCGGCATAGAACCATGCCGCGACATCACCAAGCCGCTTCACGTCCTTCACCGTTTTGACGCCGCTCAGATTGCCCGCATATACCGAGTCAGGAGACTTTTCCTTGGCGATCCCATCCCAAAGCTTCCATACGTGGGTCACGCGGTCCATATAGACCTCGTAGTACTTGCGGTAAATCGCGCTGCGAACATCCGTCGCCTCCGGCGGTGTCCCTCCGGTCTGTTCCTTGTAGATTTTCTGGCAATTCGCGCAATGGCAGACTTCAAGTGCCTCCGTGCCCGGCCATCCATTTGTATAAAAGCCCTCGGGTGCGTAGAACTGATTCAACTCCCGATAAATAGCCGGCATCTGCTCCGTAAAGTATGTGCTGAATAGGCAAGTCTTATAAAGCCACGGGCATTCCGCATGACGCCTCGGCGATCCATCCGCGTTCAATTCAAACCACTCCGGATGAGCATTGAATGCTTCTTCATAGGAATAATTGCAATCCATCCGGGCAACAATCCGTATATTTCGCTTTCGCGCGGCAGTCACTGTTTCTCCAAACAAGTCTCTTGATCCCAAAAACTCGCTGCGATGATGAAATGGAACCTCTGTCGGATAAAACGCCATGATGCCGCCGCCATTGGGCATCAGGGTCTCCACCTTCAGCGACGCAAAATAGTCCGTCCAGGCCTCCACATCCATGGTCAGTGGATCCTGTTCGTTGAAATTCAGATGCCCGCATCGAAGCAGGGAGGAATACCAAGGTTTCCCCAGACTGTGCTCTTGGGCCCCGAGCCCTCCCGCAGACGCAACAACAGACGAGGCCGCTGCGGCTGTAATGAAATCGCGCCTGTTAATGAATACCACCTTGCCGGCTCCTTCTTTTGCTCGTGTCTGGATTTATAGTGTTGGCGATCTCGCAGACGAGCGAACAGGACGAATAGTACTTATTTGGTCAGACCATCGTCAAGTATTGAATTACTCGTACCAAAGGGCATATTGCATATATGTCTAGTTAAGGCCAGCCTGGCATTCCAAGTGTTCCACCATGCCTAATCGAGTAATGCGGGACGCCGGTTCACGACACGATTGTGCCGCGCGTCTGCCAATAACTCGCCTAGTTGCCCCACATCGGCGACAATGACTTCCGGCTTTTCACACAGCTCGGCAGCCTGTGCCGCAGTAGTCTCCCCCGTAAGAACCAAAGCCGCAGGAATACCCGCTTCCCGAGCCATTTTCATGTCCGTATAAATACGGTCCCCCACCATGATCAGCTCGTCCGATGCCAGATGGAGACGATCGCGCAGCTCTAGCAGAATTGAAGGACTCGGCTTCCCGAAGACGATGGGTTGGCGACCCGTAGCCGCCGTGAGGCATGCGCAGAGAGATCCGCAGTCCACAAGAACAGTAGGCTCATCCGTAGGACAAACCAAGTCAGGATGTGTAGCCAGAAATGGTAGTCCACTGCTTATCCAGTAAGCCGCACGACAAAGTCGTTCATAAGTCACGGTCGTATCGAAGCCCACTACCACAACTTCCGGCGCATCCCAGCTCACTACAAATCCCGCTTCAACAAACTCCTGCACTAGCGAAGGAGTTCCGAGGAGAGCAAGCGCCTTTGCGTGCGGCAGGCAGTTGCGCAGGTATTTGATCGTCGACTCGGCTGGCGTGTAAATCTCGAATTCGCGCGCCTCAATCCCCAACCCTCTCAGCTTCTTTACGTAATCAGCCTTGCTGCGGGAAGTATTGTTGGTGAGAAACGTGTATCCAATTCCCATACTGCGCAATCCCTCCAGAAACGGCACAGTCTGCACGAAGAGGCGTGCACCGCTATAAAGCGTACCATCCATGTCGAGAACCACATGACGTACCCGATTGAAATCAATCACGCCAAGTCCTCACCATCAGCCGGCCACGGGCCTTGCTGACCAAAAATGTTATCGAGCGCCGAGTCGAATATACCTAGACGCTGCATGACATCGAGCACGGTGAAGCGACGCCGCATATAGCAGCACTGCTGGTAACTCAGCCGCAGGCGCGCTGGCGAAATACCTATCTGCATAGGTTCGAACGGACACCCCGCGCGACGCAGCATGTCCCGCAGTTCACCGAATGGGATCAGCTGCCCGATGAGTTTCGATCGCACTTCCGTCCAGTTTTCTTTAAGCCGCGTCAACTGCATGCGAAGGGCATCTCCCGAGACGTATTTAGCGCGAGTTTCCTCAATCCCCCTTGCCTCCAACGCCGCAGCGCCAAACAGCTTGTGTATTCTCTGCTCCAGTTCATTCATCGAGGGCCAGTTGCGGACTGCGGCTTCAATATCAAAGCTGTGCAGATCCCTCTTCAACAGGTCTTCATGAAGCGCCAGCGAAGCCAGGACGCCGATCGCCACCTTGAAGCCATGCGAAGGAGTCTTGCCATCGAATGTGTGGTGTTGCATGTCCCAGAGATGGCTGAACTGATGTTCGGCGCCCGATGCGGGCCTGCTGTTGAGGCATGATTGCATCGCAAATCCGCTCATCACCAGTCCGTGAACCAGGTGTTTGAGAGCCGTCGGATCACTCGCGGCAATCGCATCCGGTGAGCCAATCCATGAGCGAAGAAGCCCCTGCACCGTCTCCCAGACGGGCGGGTTAATCGCCTCAACTCCGGCAGCATCCGCCAGAATCCAGTCCGCGCCGGCCACAACCTTGGCCATCAGGTCTCCATATCCCCACGCGTTCATCTCCCTTGGAGCCAGTGCAATCACATCAAGATCCGCCAATACCGCCAGGGGTCCGGGACATTCAATCGTGTCCTTGGATCCCGCAACGGTAATAGATGCACCGAATGCCGAGTACCCGTCCATAGAGGCGGCCGTCCCAACCACCATGTACTGACGGCTCGTTTGATACGCTGCCAACTTTGTAAGATCGTTAACCGTTCCCGATCCGACCGCAACTGGAATAGCGTCATGTTCGCGAAGCGCAGCCACAAGCTCCTGGACACACTCAGTGTTTGCGTAAATATGAGGGCCAAAAATAAACGGCTTCCGCAGCGCTCGATTTTCCCGCGCAAAACTAGCTTCAACAGCGCGACCCGCAGCCTCATACGTATTTCCGTCCCCAACAATCACAGCTTCCCGAGAGCCAAACAGAGTCGAGAATACGCCCGCTGTCCGATGACGAATCCCCGCCTCTACCGCAAAGTAACGGGTATCTCGCGCCGCCTTCAATGCCCGCTCGATAAGTTCCTGTTCCTTATCCTCTGTGATCTTGCTCATTTATTCATAACTCCGAAGCACTATCATCTTGTCTTGTTTCCGACCTTCCATTCTAACTCGCCCTCTTATGCGCACGGCGAGTAGGTTTCTAATATGGCATTCTTCAATCGCACTTCCAGACCCTCGCGACTTGACTCATGTACTAGCGCGTCCCTATGCTGGTTTGTCCAATCACTTCATAGCCAACGCTGCATCTCTATTCGGATGGACGCGTCAGATTGCTCCGCCAGAGTAGATATTCAGTAAGGAAGATCTCCAAGATGCCTGGCACATCCTTAAGTTCGTCGCCACCAACAGCCGTCATTCTTCTCTCATCGCAGTTTTGAAGGAGTAACCATGGTCGTGCCTCACAGTTATGTTGTTGCCTTGTTGATGACCATCCTGACAATGACTTGCTGGGGCTCCTGGGCGAACGTCGTTAAGCTCGTCAAGGACTGGCGCTTCGAGCTTCTCTATTACGACTACTCACTCGCCATCCTTCTCACCTCAATCGTCGCAGGACTCACGCTGGGATCAATGGGATCGTACGGGCGCCCCTTCCTCGATGACCTGGCGAACGCTAGCGCACAAAATATCGCATTTGGTTTTCTCGGCGGGGTCGTCTATTGCATTTCGAATATCCTCGTAG
>Ga0209483_1002568_pt1 | contig 12582 bp, 12 predicted proteins | sample NGEPerA_FD_184508 | JGI IMG/M metagenome (GOLD analysis project Ga0209483, IMG submission 184508) | Arctic peat soil microbial communities from the Barrow Environmental Observatory site, Barrow, Alaska, USA - NGEE PermafrostL2-A... | ecosystem: Environmental > Terrestrial > Soil > Wetlands >... | reverse complement strand
TTTGACCTCGAACTGACGAGTATGCACGCGGGTGATCGTACCGCTGACGCGCCCCGCCTCGGAATTCCAGCTCACGCGATCATGGATCTTGAAGCTTTTCGTCACGATTGTTCGATCCGATGCCGCCGAAAAACTGCAAAGCAGCCAGTTCTCGTACTCGATATTTGAGCGCCATGCGCAATCCAACCGCTGCGCGCCCTATCGGTTCCTCGAAATCGCCGCATTTTGCCGACAACTCGCGCTTTTGATTTTGGAATCGCGCGCTTAGAGTCCGCGCCGATGCCGCGTCGCTGCGGCTTCGCCCGTTGGAGCGATGACACGAACACTTTTTTGACCATAGGCCACTCGACCAGGACGATCGCCGAATTTGTAGATCTCCTGCGGGAGTCCGGCGTCGACCTCGTTATCGACGTAAGGTCGATACCGCGGTCGCGCACCAACCCGCAATTTAATCAGGAAACGCTCCCCGGAACGCTTGAGCCATGGCAGATCGGCTATGAGCATATCGCCGAGCTCGGCGGCTTGCGGGGAAGGTCGCGCGGCGCTGAGCCTTCGCCCAATGCCTTTTGGCGAGTGCGCAGCTTTCGGAATTACGCAGACTACGCCCTCACAGCCCCCTTCGCTGCCGGGCTGGCCCGGCTCCGGGAACGAGGCAGTCAGCAACGATGTGTGATCATGTGCGCTGAAGCGGTTTGGTGGCGCTGCCACCGCCGGATCATTGCCGACTACCTTCTGGCCGCAAGGGAGCAAGTGAAGCACATTCTCGGGAAATCGCATGTCGATGTGGCGAGCCTGACACCCGGCGCCGTCGTTCGCGACGATGGGACGGTGGTCTATCCCGCCGAGGGCCCGCAGTCAGGATAGTGTGATGACCGTTGCCTTTCATCACGCTCAGATCGCTCGCTCCGAATGCGTGCTGCTCAGCCGCCAAGGGCGATGCGCACGATCGCGATGATTCCAACCACGGCGAGGCCATAGCAGCAAAGCCGCACTGCGATCACCGCAACAAACTTGACGCCGGAGTGAACGTAATCCTCAATCACCACTTGCAGACCAAGTGCCGAATGATGAAACAGCGCGATCAGCAGCAGGATCATGCAGCTCGTTGCAAGCGGCGTCCTGATCCAGGCGATGAAAACCGCGTAATCGCTGCCGGCATGAGCGATGATCGAGGCGGCGAACCACAAGCACAAAGGTACAAGCGCAACCGCCGTTAGGCGTTCCGCCCACCAGTGCTGGACGCCGCTTTTAGCCGCGCCAAGCCCAAGGGCGCGAGCCAGCGGCGACCGGAAGGATTCGCGGGTCATGGGTGCCACCCCGCGACAAACAGGCTGATCGTCCATGCCGCTGCCGAAAGTACGATGCTCGCCGCCACGACGGTCCATCCCGAAATGTAGATCGACCGAAGTTCGAAGCCGTGGACGGTGTCCCAGACGAGATGACGGATGCCACCGCACAAATGCAAGAAGAAGGCAAAGGTGCAGCCGAACAGCGCGAACTGGCCGGCCCAGGATTCGATGACGTCTTGAACGACACGATAGGTCTGGGGGCCGGCAGCGGCCGCGCTCAGCCAGACCACCAGGCCCACGGCACCGAGGCTCAGAATTAGGCCGGTGACGCGGTTGGCGATCGACAAGACCGACGTGAGCTGCGGCCGATAGATCTGGATATTGGGCGAAAGCGGGCGGGGCCGCGTTGGCGTCGAATTGCCATCTGTGGTCCCGTTGTTGATCATTTCTCGCGCTCGACGATCGCCTTCTTGATCTCGGCGATGGCCTTGCCAGGATTCAATCCTTTGGGGCAGGTCCGGGTACAATTAAGAATGGTATGGCACCGATAAAGCCGGAACGGGTCTTCGAGCGCGTCGAGCCGTTCTCCCTTCGCCTCGTCGCGGCTGTCCGTCAGCCAGCGCCATGCCTGCAGAAGTACCGCAGGTCCCAGGAAGCGATTGCCATTCCACCAGTGGCTCGGGCATCCAGAGGTGCAGCAGAAGCAGAGGATGCACTCGTAGTAACCGTCGAGTTGGCTGCGTTCCTCCGGGGATTGCAGCCGTTCCTTCTCGGGCTCCGGCGTCTTGGAATAAAGCCAAGGCTCGATCGCTGCATACTGTGCGAAGACGTGCGTCAGGTCGGGAACAAGGTCCTTGATGATCCGCATGTTGGCGAGCGGATAGATTGTTGCGTTCGTTCCCAGGTCGGAGATGAACCGCGTGCACGCCAGCCAGTTGGTGCCATCCATGTTCATGGCGCAGGAACCGCAGACACCCTCCCGGCACGAGCGGCGGAAGGTCAACGTCGAATCCACTTTGTTCTTGATCCAGAACAATGCATCGAGAACCATCGGTCCGCAGTCGTCGACGTCAACATGAAACTTGTCGAGACGGGGATTGCCGCCGGAGTCGGGATCGTAGCGATAGATCTCGAACGCCTTTACCCGCTTCGCGTCGGCGGGTGCCGGCCATGTGCGCCCCCTCTCGATCCGCGATTCCGGCGTGACCTTGAAGTTTCGCGGAATGGGAAACCGCTTGAGCCAGGAGAGGCGAGATACTTGATCAGAGGACTCGATGATCATTGCTTATCTCTTCGCCTTTCGCACGATTGGGCTGCTCGAGCCTGATGCATCAAGTGAAGGCGAATCGCAGATTTTCCTACAGCGGCTGGAGCAAATATCTCAACATCGATAGAGCCGAGCCAAATACACGATCCAATAAACGACTGCGACATCCGTTAGGTTCCATCCCTGGGTGGCCCCAGTGGCGACACTTGCAGTTCAAGGAACAAAGCCCGTTCACGGATCTGCCGCGGAAAAGCGGCCCCGAACAGTGCGTGATCTTGGTTTTGGCCGTACCCGCAGTTCTCTACAACACCCGACCGCAACGGCTACGCGCGCCATGCGGCCGAGGAGGCTTCCCGAGCGGTGTGAATGTCACCCTGATGCGCCCCGTTTTTCCCGACGGATCGAATTGTTGACGTTGATCCCAGACCAAAATGTGCCGAACGGGATCCCGTCGTGGTCGGAATTTCGGGAGACTACATTTATTGTATAGGTATTTCAATTAGATACGTGTTCGTATCTTTGCCGGGAACGGAGCGCCAGATTTTTAAGACGTTGGTTCGATGCCGTGTTTTACGGTCCATCTTGAGCCAGACCCTATAAAAATAAGGGTTCCCTGGGTAGCAATCAAAAGCCGAACCGGTGTCCTACCCAGTCAAACACGGAATCGAACTGACGTTGGTTCGATTCCCGTTTTCAATTCACACTCTCCAGTTGCGGCCTTGCATGGAGTGTGATCCTCGCGCTCGCTAGGCACGCGAAGACTTGGGTACTGACCCTTTCCATCCCCCCGTGGTCCCTTCACGATTTGTGCAGTGGTCACTTTTGGATTGTGACGCAGATCACTTCGCCCATGAACGGGCACCGAACGGCTTTTCATGTCGCCGCGTCTACCGGGCATGAGGGGATGGTCCCCTCCTACCAAGCAGGAGAGAGACATGAACAACGAATTGACTTTTGGTGAACTCGACACCGTGAGCGGCGGCCTGAAACAATCGACCAAAGACGGGGTCACCACCACGACATTCGAAATCTTCGGCATAACTTTCGGAATTTCCACCGGGAACGGCATCACCTGCACCGGCTCGAGCTCCTCGCCCAGCACCTGCACCTACGATCCCAAACCAGCGTAAGCCTGCGTAATCTGCAAAGAGGCCGCCTCAGTTTGGCGGCCTCTTTCATCGGATCGTCGGGATCAGCTTGGCCATCTTTCGGAAGTTTTGGGCGATGGCTACGAGGATGAACTGGTCACGCGCACCGTTTAGGCCTCGTCAACGCAGGCGATCGAGCGCGGCGAACAGGCCCAGACGTTTCCCGCGCGAGGCCAGCCGGCCTCCTGAAATGCCACGCGCCTGCACGCGACATCCGTCAGTGACGCGCGCAACCTGGCAGAAACGCGCTAGATCAACACCAACAACGTTTCTTCATGTTCAAGAATCAATGGAAGACCCGTCTTTGATTCAATTTCCCTTGCCTTCCGACAGATCTCGGCGACGTCAAAGCCTTGCTTGTTTCCAACGTCGACCAGTTCAGCCTTACTATGACAAACGGAGTTCGCCACGCCGAGAAACGCCAGTCCACTGACAAGTCCGGTGTCCCCGTCGCAAAGTTGAAGTATGATTATTTATTTACGATCCCGGATCGTCGGCGCGGGACCTCTGCGACCATCGAGGGTGCGCGTGTCACCAGACCAGTGCAATAAAGCTCGCGTTGCTCAAGCGGCTTGGCCTTTTTCGGGCTACCCGCCTGAAGGATTGAATACTGACATTAACATTACTTTGAGCCGATAAATTTATCGATCACCTGCGCAAGCCTGATCGTCAAGAACTCGCTATTTCAGATCGGCATACGGATCATAGTTATTGGCCGGGTACCAGCTTCCGCCGAACAGCGAGGCTTGCCTTCCAACTGAACAACGTTGCACATGATCATCGTCGATGAATGTGTGCTTGCTGCCCGGCGTTCCCCAATCGCCACCCCATATCATCGCGTGATGTCTTGCCAGATCGCCAAGCATCGAGAAATCGCCTTTCCACGATGGTTGTCCACCGACGTCCTTCACGAGATCGCAAGCAAGCCCGTAGTGATGAACGCCGACTTGCTTCAGCTTTGTCGCTCGCTGAGCAAAAAGCGCCAGCTGCCGCTTCTCGCTTCTGTAAGTCTCGAATACCATAAGCTTCAAGCCGTTCGCCGCCGCATCTGCAATGATCGCAGCCACCAGACTGCGGGTTTTCGGCTCCAGCAGTGCAGTATCGTCGATCCTCTTGGTGCTGTTAAATCGGGAATCCTTCTGGATCGTATCCGTATAAAAATTTCCCATGGCTGTCGCTCCCCTGAAACACCACCGGAATTTAATCATCTGCCGACGTGCATGGCAACATCGATTAACCTTTAGATTGCAGCCGACGGCGTCGACGGGACGATTGCGCAGGTGGAGGCTGCTCCAGTTCTCCTTCGCTCAATCGTGAAGCAATCCGTGCAATGTTCGGATGTCTGACGCCGCCAGCAGGCGTCGACCGTGAAGTTTGAAGGGTGCTCTGGAAGCGCCAGCAATGGAGGCGACCTTCGGGGCGGCAATTGGAGAAAACCCCTATAACAGCCGATTTCCACCAGCAGCTCTAACCCTCCCCGATCACGCCACCCCGCCGAGATAAAGCCGCTTGACGATGTCGTTGCCTCTCAACTCGTCGACCGAGCTCGCCGCGACCACGATCTCGCCGTGGACGATGATGTAGCCGCGATCGGCGATGCGGATCGCCTGGTTGAAGTTCTGCTCCGCCATCAGTACCGTCAGGCCGACGCGCTTGTTGAGCTCACCGATTTTGGTGATGGTCTGCGAGACCAGCAGCGGCGACAGGCCGACCGACGGCTCGTCGATCAGGAGCAGCCGCGGCGAAGACATCAGCGCGCGCGCCAGCGCCAGCATCTGCTGCTGGCCGCCCGACATGGTGCCGGCGAGCTGGTGTTGCCGCTCCTTCAGCGCCGGAAATGTTTCGAAGGCGAGCGCGAGGTTGCGATCGATGTCGCGGCGGGCGGCCTTGCGGAAGGCGCCGAGCATCAGGTTTTCCAGCACGGTCAGCCTGGAAAACAGCCGCCGTCCCTCCGGCACCAGGGCCACGCCGAGATCGACGATGGCCTCGGCCGGCAGTTTCGCAAGATCGTGGGTCTTGCCGTCGATGGTCAGCGACAGGCTGCCGCGTTGCGGACGGACCAGGCCCGCGACGCATTTCATCAGCGTGCTCTTGCCGTTGCCGTTGGTGCCGAGCAGCGCAACGGTCTCGCCGGCCTCGACATGGAGCGAGACGCCGCGCAGCGCCTTGACCGCGCCATAGCCGGCATCGACCTCGTTGACGGCAAGGCTAAGTGCCAAGATAAGCCTCCTGCACCCGCCGGTTGGCCATCACCTCGTCCGGCGCGCCGATCGCAATGATCTTGCCGGCATCGAGGCACATCACGCGCTGCGAAAAGCGCATCACCGCCTGCATGATGTGCTCGATCATGATGATGGTGATGTCTTGCGCGGCGAGCGCCAGCAGCAGATCGAGCACCTCGTCGACTTCGGACGTGGAAAGGCCGGCCATCGCCTCGTCGGAAATCAGGAGCTTCGGATGCGTCGCCATCGCGCGCGCAAGCTCCATCTTGCGGAGCTCCACCTGGCTCAGTCTGGTCGTCGATATGTCGGCCTTGGAAGCAAGGCCGGTCCGCGTCAGCACCGACATCACGGTGTCGCGCCGCTGCGCCTCGGGGACGAAGCTGCCGGCCACGGTCGCGAAATCCAGCGCCACCATCAGGTTCTCGGCGACCGTCATGCTCCTGAAGGGACGGGGGATCTGGAAGCTGCGCGCGATGCCCCGGCGCGTGCGAACATGCGGCGGCAACCGCGTGACGTCCTCGCCGCCGAAGGTCACGGTGCCGGCGTCGACGCGGAACGCGCCGGAGATGCAGTTGATCAGCGTGGTCTTGCCGGAGCCGTTCGGACCGATCAGGCCGAGGCGCTCGCCGGGATGGATATCGACGCTGACATTGTCGAGCGCCACGAAGCCGCCGAAGCGTTTGGTCAGCGCCTCGATCTTCAGCAGGGGCTGGGTGGTTTCGCCGGCGGAAGTCATGCTTCGCCTCCGGCTCGACGGCGTGTGACGATCCTGCGGACGAGGCCGAGGATTCCTTCGGGCGCCGCGACCACGAACAGCACCAGCATCACGCCCAGCACCAGCACGTTCACCTCCGACGAGATGGTGACCGCGAGAAGTTGCTGCGTTACCCCCAGCACAATGGCGCCGATCACCGGACCGATCCAGTGCGCGGTGCCGCCGATCAGCGCCATGGCGAGCACGGTGACGGAATAATTGAGATTGAAGGCGGAGGAGGGATCCGCATATTGCAGGTACATGGCGCCGGGGGCACCCGCCGCGCACATCAGCGCGCCCGAAATGACGCAGGCCAGAAGCTTCAGCCGCAAAGTCGGCACGCCGGTGCATTCGGCGGCAAGTTCGTCGTCCTTGAGCGCCTGCAGGCCGCGGCCGATCCATGAGCGCTGGATGTAGCGGGCGGTGGCGATCGCCAGCACCACCAGCATCGCCTGAACGAAGAACAGCATTTGCAGATAGCTGTGGAACATTTCCAGCGCGGGCGGCCGTTGCAACTGGATGCCGGCCGCGCCGCCGACATATCGCCAGTTCGTCACCGAGGTCTCGATCACGATCGACAGTGCGATCGTGGCGATCGAGAAGAAGATGCCCTGCATGCGCAAGGTCAACAGGCCGACCGCCAGACCCAGTAGCGCGCCGACGGCCGCGGCGGTTACGATCTGCACGGCCAGCGAGGCGCCGAACGCCTTGGTGAGAAATACAGCGGTGTAGATGCCGACGCCGAAAAAGGCGTTGGTGCCGAAATTCACGTAGCCGGCATAGCCACCGAGGATACTCCATGCCACCGCGAGCACGATGAACTGCAGGATCACATAGCCGGCGAAGAACGGATATTCGTTGCCGACGACCTTCGTCATCAGGAAGACGGCAACGAGGAACAACGCCATCGCGCCCCAGAACGCAACGCTGTTACGTTTCATGATCGCCTGCCGAGCAGGCCTTGCGGCCGGATGGCGAGCACCGCCAGCAGCATCGCAAACGAAATCGCCGGCGCCCAGGAGGCGCCGATCGTGCTCAGCACGATCGATTCGACGACGCCGAGGATGATCGCGGCGATCAGCGTGCCGGTGATGCTGCCGAGCCCCCCCATCACCACGACGCAGAAGGTCCGGCCGATATAGGCGCGATCGAGCGTCGGCTCGACCGGGGCCACGATAATGAGCAGCGCGCCCGCGACCCCGAGCACCGCGGTCGCAATACCGAAGGCCCATTGCTTGATCCTGACCGGATTGGCGCCCATCAGCCGCAGCGCCTCCTGGTCCTGCGCGACCGCGCGGATCGCGCGTCCCATGAAGGTGCGCGACAGGTACAGCGACAGCAGGATGGTCAGTCCCGAAGCCACCGCGAAGGCGACAATCAGCCGGATCGGGATTCGCATGTCGCCGAGCCGCCAGGCCTTGCCGATATAGGACGCGCTGACCGAGCGCTGGTCGACGCCGAATTGCAGGATGATCAGCACCTCGATGATGAAGGCGATGCCGAACAAAAACGCGATGCCGCGCACGCCGGCATCGCTGCCGCGCCGCTCGAATGTCTCGTAATAGACGCGATAGGCGAACAGCCCGAGCACGAACAGCAGCGGCGTGATCATCAGCCCCGCCAGCAGGGGGTCGATGTCATAGCTGTCGTTGAGGAAGAACACGCCATAGGACGCGAGAACGAGGAACGCCGGATGGGCGACGTGGGGAACGTCGAGCAGCCCGAACGCGACCGACAGGCCGAGGCTGACGGCCGCATAGAAACAGCCGAGCAACACACCGGTCACCACCGCATTGAGCAGCAGATCCATTGAAAACACTTAAGGTCCCCCTTGACCCCTTTTCAGGCCGCCGCTTCCCCGATCAGTACGTGCAAGTTCAGTCGATTCAGGGACCGGGGCGCATGTGCCCCCGATCCCCTCAGCCGGAGCCGTGTCCAGCGCAAAGCCGGATCTACTTCCGCGCCGTCTCGAACGGGCTGATCAGATCGCCCGATTTGAGTTTTGCGGGGGACAGGATCACCTGCTTGCCCGACTTGCGGAATTGCTCGACGTTCTTGTCCACGACACCGCGGAACTGCGCCATCAGCGTGCCGGTCTGCTTCCACTCGCCGTCATCGGCAAAGGACATCGGGCCGACGATGGTCTTGACCTCGTTGGCATGGAGATATTTGGCAATGCCCTTCTGGTCGAGCGACTTGGTGGCGTTGACGGCTGCCTCGACGAGTTGGCCGGAAGCGTAGCCGTACGGCGCGAGATAGTAGCCGAGCGGATCGACCTTGGCTGCGATCGCCTGCTTGGTGTATTTGTCGAAGAACTCCTTGGTGCCGTCGAAATACATGCTCTGTTCCGGCAGCCATGTGTTGTAGTTGACGACGCCGTTGAGCAGCGAGCCCATGTTCTCCATGACGGCTGCAAATTGCAGACCGACCATGCCGCCGCCGAAAATCTTGACGCTGTCGGCGACCCCGATCTCGTTCACGGCGCGCAGAATTCCGGCCGAATCCGGCGGATAGGACGCGACATAGACGATGTCGGGCTTCGCTCCGTTCATCGCACGGATGATGCCGGAGAATTCCACCGTGTTCGGCGGATAGGACTGGTCGAAGACAATCGACAGGTTTCGTTTCTTGGCGACGTCGCGTGCGGTCAGGGCCAGGTTCTGGGCGAATTCCTGGTCCGCCGAGAGCATGGCCATGCTCTTGCCGCCGGCCTTCTGGGCCAAATCGAGGAACGCTGACGCCCAGCTGTCGGCCGGTCCCCACGGCGCATTGTTGAACCACATGTCGTGGTGAACCTTGCTGTTCACCTGGAACGAGAAATTCCCGATCAGCAACAGGCCGCGCTGCTTGACCAGCGGCATGATCGGCGCGGTCGGCACCGTCCCGTAGGGGGCGAACAGCAGATCGACCTTGTCGACATCCAGCAGCTTCGAATAGATCGCCGGCGTCTCGGAGGCGCTCGACTTGTCGTCATAGACCACAAGCTCGACCTTGCGGCCGAGCAAGCCGCCTCTGGCGTTGATATCGTCACGCCAGATCTCGATACCGAGCAGCGAAGCCTTGCCACCGCCCGCGAGGCCGCCGGTTTGCGGCATGGACATGCCGATTTTGATCGGCGGCTGGTCGGCGAGTGCAACTGAAGTCCGCCCAAGTACGGCGGCGGCGATCGTTCCGCCGAGAAACGTCCTGCGTTCCATTGATCCTCCCAAATGTTCCGTTTTCATTGATTGTCCGCAGTCGGGTGGTTTTACCCGATTGGTGCGGAAAGGATAGCGTCGCTCCGGAGCCGGTCTCCTTCTCCGGCCCCGAATTCCTTGCCGCGCTCGAGCGAAAGTTAGGACCAAAAACGGCCCGGCGACAATAGGACTCTCGGGCGATGCCGGGCGCGACCGGACTGCCGGTTCATCGTGGCGGCGTGCCCGGCGGATAGCTGCCCAAAGCCCCCGCAATATCCATCGCCACTCGCCACGCAAACACCATGGCCGGACCGATCATGGTCCCCGGCCCGGGATAGGTCCCCCGAAAGATCGAGGCGGCGTCGTTGCCGGCGGCATAGAGGCCCGGAATCGGCTGTCCCTCGGATGTCAGCACGCGGCCGTTGATGTCGGTGCGCAATCCGGCGCTGCTCGCAAGGTCGGAGGGCCAGACGGCGACCGCGAAATACGGCCCCGGACCGATCCTGCGCATGCACGGGTTCGGCTTGTTGAGCGGGTCGCCGTTGAAGCGGTTGAGTTCGCTTGTTCCCCGGCCAAAATCCGCATCGATGCCGGTCTCGGCAAATCGATTGTGCCGGTCGATCGTCTCGGCAAGCGCGCCGCCGTCGACGCCGATCTCTTTCGCCAGTTGCTGAGGCGTGTCGCCGGCGAAGAGATAACCGGCCCGAAGGTACTTCTTGAGGTCGCGCGTTCCCGGATGAATCAGGCCAAGACCGTAATCGCGGATGAAACTGCGATCGCAGATCAGGAATGACGGGATGCTCGGGACCGATCGATGCGACCGAAGCATACCCTCGACGAAGTCATGATACGAATCCGCCTCATTGACGAAACGGCGGCCCTCGCCGTTGACGGCGATGATGCCCGGCTTGGCGCGATCGAGCATGATGTGAGGAAAGACCGAGAGGTGACCGTCAGGCTGCTGCATGACCGAACTCGGCATCCACAGCGCGGGGCTGCGGATTTCCTGCTCGATCTGTCCTGCCGCGCGTTCTCCGGCAAGCAGGCCATCGCCGGTATTGCTTTCGGGAGCCAGCGAATAGCGCTGCGTCCCGTGCGGGAAAAGCCGGTCGCGCAGTTCGCGGCTCCAGCCGATTCCGCCTGTGGCCAAGACGACACCCTTCCTGGCCTGGATCGCGACCTTGCCGTCAGCCGTCTCAAAAACTGCGCCGACGATCTTCCCCTCGCTCTCGATCAGCTCGCTCAACCGGCTCCGGTAGCGAATCTCGACGGCGTGCTGGTTCAGGCTATGAAGAAGCCGCGCAACCAGCGCGTTTCCCATGATGAGGCGTGTTCCGCGCCGGTGACCGATCCGGTCCCGCGCCTGCCTTGCCGCCAGCCGCGCGGCAGTTGCAAAATTCTGCGGCGAAGCGAACGGATGCAGCAGGGAAGGAATGTCGTTCTTGCCGACCATCATGCCGCCGAGAACCATGAATTCCCGGCGGGGCGGCCGCAGGCGTGCAAAATCTTCACCCAGCTTCCGTCCATCGAACGGCACCGCGCCGAGCGCCCTGCCGCCGAGCGCGGCACCCGGCTTCGCGCCATAATCGGGATGAACCGGCGGCGCAGTGAACGCCACGCTGCTTCGTTCCGCGAGATAATCGAGAACGGTCGGGCCGGTGGCAAGATAAGTCTCCAACCGCTCGTCAGGGATCTCGTCGCCCAGTATCGCGGTGAGATAGATTCTGGCTGCCTCGATCGTATCGGGTACGCCGGCCGCGCTGCTTTGCCGGCTCCCCGGGATCCAGACCGTTCCCGCCGAGGTCGCGGTCGTTCCGCCGACCATGTCCGACTTTTCGCAGAGGACGGTCTTCAGCCCCTCGATCGCGCCCACCAGCGCCGCCGTCATGCCGGCGGCACCGGCGCCGGCCACCAGAAGATCGGTCTCGAAATCCCACCGGCGGTTGTCCGATTGCAGCGGCATCATCGTATCAATGTCCTCAACCCGCGCGAAGCGTGCTTTGCAGACGGCAGATCATTTCGAGTGACGGCTGGCCCGCGCGCCATCTCGACGGATCGAACACTGGATCGTCGATAAATCAACTGATATTTTGATTTCACGATCGATCGTGCAAGACGCGGCATCTTCATCGCCGTTGGCGTAGGTCACGCCTGGCGTCAATTGTCCGGGCAGGAGAGGTGAAATGTGGAACGCCGGTTACGGCTTCATGGCGATCTGGAGCGACGTGGCGCCGGACGATTCTGATTTCTACCATCGCTGGCTGCTCGGGGAGCATTTCCCGGAGCGCGTCGGCGTTCCCGGCTTCATTGCGGCCCGTGTCTTCAGGCGACAGGCGGGGTCGGATTTCCAGTTCTTCATTCTCTATGAGACGGAATCGCCGGAAGTGCTGGCGAGCCCGGCCTATGTCGCGAGACTGAACAGCCCGACGCCGATGACGCAATCGGCGATGCCGAAGCTGAAGAATTTTGTCCGCGGCGCCGGCCGTGTGGTTCGATCAAATGGTGTTTGCGGCGGCGGCGCGGCAAAGGCGCTGCGGTTTGAACAACCACACCCCTTGCTCGGCGATCCCAGGACCCGGAACGCCCTGTTGGAGAAAATCAGCGAGATGGATCGCGTGCTCGCGGTGCGGCTGTTCGAAGTGGACACGGCGGCCACGACGATTCAAACCGAAGAAAAGAAGATGAGAACCAGCAAGGAGGAGATTTATAGCCAGTTGCTATTGATC
>Ga0209483_1002566_pt1 | contig 12584 bp, 9 predicted proteins | sample NGEPerA_FD_184508 | JGI IMG/M metagenome (GOLD analysis project Ga0209483, IMG submission 184508) | Arctic peat soil microbial communities from the Barrow Environmental Observatory site, Barrow, Alaska, USA - NGEE PermafrostL2-A... | ecosystem: Environmental > Terrestrial > Soil > Wetlands > Peat... | reverse complement strand
TTGATTGGGTTGCTTGAAAGGTTATGTGCTCGAAGAAGTGCAACCTTATAAGCGAACCTTTGGCCCCATTTCGTAACCTTTTAAGCGAACGTTTAGCGCTTACGGCGCACCACTTAAGCGAACGTTGCAGCTCATAATAAACAACTTAAGCCGGCCAATCCTGAAAACACATTTTTTCGGGTACCCCAGCCCCCCAAAGTCGAGCGCTGAGGCACGAGCTTCATCCCGCGACTCACATCATCTTGTCGTCTACGCTGGCCAGATTAGTGTCTGCTGCAGCGCGGCTCCACCCGATCCGCAGATCCTTCACGGTATGCAGGGAGAAGGCTCCATCCGCGCCACGCGGCGCAGTGACAGCGAAGAAGTCAGCACGCTCGACTCCACTCAGATAGAACGCCGGCCTTACATCAGGCGTAGTGTTCGCAATCTCCACGTGACTCATCTCCACGTTCTTCATGTGTCGCATGAAGAAGCCGGACGAGGGCGTGATGCCGAAACGGCCCGGCTCGGGATAGTTGTCTTCCTGCTCAGTGGGCCGTGCCTTGGCATCTTCAGTGGTGCCGCCACCTTCGGTTTCGATGTAGATGTTAGAGAGCTTGACGTCTTCGATCGAGTAGCCTGGAATGCCCGTGAGGATGGAGCCTGCTTGCTTTGGCGCGTTGAAGCATGTCAGGTTGCTGATCATGATCCGCTTCATTGTCCCAACCTTGCTGGTCTCCTTGGGCCCGCGCAACCGCGATCCCAGGCGCATGAAGATGGGCCCCGAATATAGATCGCGCATGGTGGAGTTGGTGATGGTGATGTCTTCAAGCAGGGCACCATCGACTGACTCCAGCGCGTACCCCTGGCAGCCTTCAAAGATGCAATTGGAGATGGTGATGTTAATGAACCCGCCATTGGATTCTGTGCCGCACTTGATGCGCCCATTGTGGGCCAACCGCACATCGGGCGCAAACTTCTTGAACGTGCCGTCGAGCACTGAACCCAATTCGTAGTAGCCGCTCACCCAGCAGCTATCGATGGTGAGATTGCGCGTGGGACGCGCGTAGCCGAGGGCATAGCTTGACTTGGGACAGATGCCGTCGTCCCAGGGCGAGTTCACGGTGCAGTTGGAGACGCGAACGTTTTGGCAGCAGTCGATATCGATTCCATCGCGGTCAGTATCGATCTTCAGATTGTCGATCGTAAGGTTGTCGACCCCGGTGAGGAGCAGTGCAAAGTGGCCGCCCTTGAGCATCGAAAAATCGCGGAAGGTGACGTTGCGGCAGTTCTTGAGCGCAATGGCCTTATTACCCACACCGGCCTGCTCGGCGACGTAGATGGGGTAGTTGCCGCGGGCGGCGCGGCCGGCACCAAAGCTGAGGCCTTTGCCGTAGATGAGTCCCGTGCCGGTGATGCTGAGGTCGTGTAAGTTCTCTCCCCACAGCAGCGAATTATGCCAGTGATTATGGCCGTAATCCTGATATGCGTCCCATTCTGTCTTCGGCTCCGCAGCATCGTAGACACCGCCGTTGTAGCCGGTTGTCTGGCCCGAAAGCGGAGACTCGGCAGCAACAATTGCGCTGCCTTCCTCGAGATGCAGGCGCACATGGCTTTTGAGATGAATTGAGAAGCAGAGATACATTCCCGGTGGGAAAAGGACCACACCGCCGCCCGCCGCCTCTGCCGCTTCGATAGCGTGATTGACAGCGTTCGTATCGAGAGTCTTACCGTCTCCCGTCGCCCCAAAATTACGAACATCAAAGATGCCGAATGATGACGCAGCAGCCTTTTCTTTCGCGGCCGCAAGAGAAACGGCAGGGATAGCGGCTGCCGCGATGCCAAGGCTTCCCGTGCGCAAGAAGTCGCGGCGAAACGAACTGAAGTTATTCATGGAAAAATCCTCCTGGAACGGAATCGAAATTGTAACGGGCGGTTTTAAAGAGCAGGCCCTAAGGTCCGAAATCCCGGTGTTATTTCAGCCACGTGTGTCGCAGCTAAAAGCCGCGGCCTTTTAAAATGCAGGTCAATCGAGGTGAAAGACCTCTTCGAGCGGGATCATATTATCATCCGCGGCGCCGGCGCTGAGCGACTCGAATAAAGGCGCCATCTCGGCCTGCCAGCGTGCATTGGCGGGGTGGTCTTTCATGGCAGCGGTGCACTTCTCAAAGTCGTCTGCTTCCAGATAGCCGACCAGCAGACCGTCGGGCGTGAGGAATAAGGAGTAATTGCGCCAACCGGTTTCCCGCAGAGCATCGAGCATCTCAGGCCATACCTGGGCATGGCGTACTTTGTATTCCGGTATTTTTTCTGCGCGGACCTTCAGAAGAAAACAAACTCGCATCTCATCCTTTTCAAATTTGAAACATTTTCAAACAATTTGCGCAGTAATCCTAGCATCTCGCCTTGGCTGAGGACAAAGATGCTGCCTCATCGCGGCACCAGCGAAGTGAAGGGAGCCACGTAGGCCATCAGGTACACAACAACTCCTACCAGACAGGCGAGCGAAAGGCTGTGCAGAAAGACAAATCGCAGGATGGTTCCCTCCTGACCGTAGGTCTGTGTGGCGGTACTGGCTACGACGATGCTGGGTGCAGCGATCATCTTGCCCATCACGCCACCGCCGGAGTTTGCAGAAGCCATCAGCGCAGGGGAAACGCCGATTTGTTGCGCAGTCATCTTTTGCAGACTGCCGAACAGTACATTTGCCGACGTGTCTGAACCGGTACTTGCTGTACCAAGCCAACCGATGAGTGTGCCAAAGAAGGGATACAGTGCGCCTGTGCGAGCAAACGCTAAACCGAGCGTTGCATCCAGTCCGCAGTAGCGCGTGATGAAGCCAATCGCCATCATGGCGGCGATGGTTACCACTGTAAATCGAATGTTGAAGACCGTCTTGAGGAACTCGGTAGCCAGGGATTTGGGGCCGAGGCCCATCAGGAGGCCGGCCAATAAAGCCGCAGCCAGAATACCTGTGCCTGTGGCTGCCAGCCAGTTCAGGTTGAAAATTGCAGCCTCTGCCGTGGGCTTTGCTACCACCGGCGGGACACGCTGCACTATGTTGTGCAGACCTGCCACGGAAATCTTGACGGTCGTTGCGCCGTCAACCCACTGCGAGAACTTCGGAATTCCCCACGCGAATACCACGAGGCTCAAAATCAGCCATGGAAGCCAGGCCTTGAATGTCATTCCGGCGCTGTGATCAAAACGCTGCCGCGCTTGCCCGGTAATGTCCTCTCCTAATGCGTTGAGCACCCGTTTCGGCTTCCAGAAGTGGAGAAACCCGATCAGCACCACGATTGTCGACGTCGAAGCCACGATGGCGACGAGCCAGGGCCCGTTATAAGTGGCCATCAGGTACTGGGTGAGTGAGAAGGTTCCGCCAGCGACAAGTATGGCGGGCCAAATTTCGATCATTGCGCGGAATCCCACGTAGGCCCAGATCAGCCAGAAGGGCACCAGGAGGCAGAAGGGAACCAGGATGATCGCGGTTATTTTGGTCAGTACCAGGAGGTCGATCCCGGTGACGGCGTGCAGCGCAAGGGTGGGAATTCCCAGCGCTCCGAATGCCACGGGAGCGGTATTAGCGAGGAGGGAAAGACCGGCAGCCTGTATAGGGCGGAAGCCGAGACTGATGAGAATTGCTCCGCAGACGGCCACGGGCGTGCCGAAGCCCGCGGCACCCTCAAAGAATGCGCCCAGGGCAAAAGCGATCAACAGCAGTTGAAGACGACTATCGTCGGTGATGTTGGTCAGGCTTTGCTGCAATGCTACGAATCTCCCAGTCTTCACGGTGAGTTGATAGAGAAAGATCACCGGCAGGATAATCCAGCAAATAGGAAAGACCCCGTAGCCGGCACCGTAGGCGGCCGAGGTGAGAGCCAGGCGGATGGGCATATGAAAGACTGCCACAGCAACCAGTATCGCCGTGAGCAGACCAGCAACAGCCGCCACGTGGGCTTTGAGGCGCAGGACAGCCATCGCACCCAACAGCACGATGATGGGAAGAGCCGCGAACATGGTGGAAAACCACCAGCGGCCCATCGGGTCGTATCCCTGGGACCATAAACCAGTAGCCGGATTGGTTTTGAAAAGGTAGATTGCGGCAGCGACGACCAGGATCAGAGCGGCGATAAAGGCGAAGGAAGTGGCCGGGCCGGACTTGGCGGCCGGTGCGGGCGCAGAGGGGCTGGTTGATGAACTATTCGGTGCCATTAATCCTCACAGGGGTATGCTTCGTAGTCTCTCCGAAACTGGCATCGGCTGGACGACGACTTGAATGTCGCATCCAGTTTACATAGGGAGGGGAAGGTTCGAATCCTGGCAAGGAAATTGGGCAGAATTCTGATCTTTGATGCGGGCATTCTGGAGGTGGCGAGAGGTGCGCCCATTGAATGCGGAGCGAAGTTCCGAGGCAGCAAAAGGAGGGTTCGAGTGAGAGGCCAATGTGATAGCCTTCATTGGCGGGACTCGTGAATGATAAAGCTGACAAATGTAACCAAGAGCTACGGGACTGATAGAGCTGTCCTGGCCTTGAAGAACATCAATCTGCAGATCGGACCCGCTGAGCGAGTAGCCGTGATGGGGCCGTCGGGATCAGGAAAATCTACACTCCTGAACCTGGTTTGCGGGCTGGACGAGCCCTCGTCGGGTTCGGTGAAAGTTGAAGGAGTGGAGCTCTCCGGGCTTACCGACGACGCGCGCACCCGGCTTCGGCGCGAAAAGATAGGCATGATCTTTCAAACGTTCAATCTTCTGACGACTTTGACAGCACTGGAAAATGTGGCATTGCCTTTGCGCCTGCAGGGTCTGTCGAAGAAGGAGGCGGAGGGCCGCGCGGCATCGATGCTGGGCCATGTAGGCCTCACAGACAGGATTGTTCACAGGCCCGATGAACTCTCCGGCGGGGAACGTCAGCGAGTGGCAATTGCGCGGGCGCTCATCTTTCGACCGCCGTTGCTGCTGGGAGATGAACCGACAGGCAACCTTGACTCCACTACAGGCGAAGAAATTCTTCGCCTGCTCGACAAACTTCAAGAGGAGTACCAGAGCACCCTCCTGATGGTGACTCATAACGCCCAGGCGGCGAGCTACTGCAATCGAATCGTTACTTTGCACGACGGTCAGATCGTAGAGGATTCGCCAACCCCTTGCAGAATAGTTAGAGTTCAGGGATGATTTCCGCGCTCTGGCAAGTGGCCTCGCGGCAATGGGGCACCCATCGTCTTCGAGTCGCGATGACGACTCTGGGAATCGCTCTCGGCGTTGGGGTGTTTTTTGCGATACGGACTGCGAACTCGGCGCTCCTCGAATCGCTCACTCTTACCGTTGAGCATCTGGCCGGCAAATCAACTCTCGAAGTGACTGCCGGCGAGACCGGATTCCCTGAAGAAACCCTCGACACGGTTCGGGCAACACCTGGAGTGCAACTTGCCGAGCCAGTGATTGAGGTCATCGTGCATACGGCTTTCCAGGATGAAGGCAACCTGATGATCCTGGGCGTGGATACGACTGGCGATCAGCAATTGCGCCAATATGAATTCGACCGCTCGCAAACACAGATCGCGGATCCGCTTACATATCTTGCCCAGCCGAATTCAATTCTGCTGTCGCGGGCTTTTGCCGAGCGCCACGGACTGCAGATTGGCAGTCGCTTTCCTATCTTTACAGCTCACGGGAAGATGGATTTTGTCGTTGAGGGGATCTTCAAGCCTACCGGCGTTGGAGAGGTATTCGGCGGGAATATTGCCGTGATGGATATTTACTCCGCCCAGGTTGTCTTCGATCGCGGACATAATTTCGATCGCATCGATCTGATAAACTCGCCGGCCGTTTCGGTGGGCGAACTTCAAGGGCGGCTGCACGCGAAGTTGCCGGCTGGCATTGAAGTGATGCGTCCTGAAATGAAGGGACAAGCGCTTGAAAACGCCGTGACTGCCATGCGGCTGGGAATGCTGATCACCAGTTTCATCGCGCTGCTAGTAGGCGTTTATATCATCTTCAACTCATTCACGATTGCGGTGAATCAGCGTTGGAAGGAGATTGGGATCTTGCGCGCTGTGGGGGTGGAGCGCCGGAACATCAATGCCATGTTCCTGGGTGAAGCTCTATTCATGGGCGTGGTCGGCTCCATCGTTGGGATTGTCGCAGGATTTTATATAGCTATTCTGGCGAACAGAGTCATGGGTTCCATTGCAGCTTCGGTTTACGGCATTGTTTCAACAGAGGTGGCGCCGAGACTGCATCCTGACCTGGTTCTGACTTCGTTTGGCCTTGGCGTCGCGGCTTCAATCGCCGGCGCATGGATGCCAGCCAGGGCTGCATCCTATCTTAATCCGATCCTTGCGCTGCATAACATCGAGTCGCGCCAACAAGAGTCGGCGCTGGGGCGGGGGCGGACGATATTGGGTGCCGCGATCCTGTTGACCAGCATGCTGCTGATTCAGTTCTCGCCATCCAGAGTGGGGACGGTCGCTCAGTTGTCCTATGCTGCTTTAATCCTTCTGGGACTCACAATCCTGTTGCCGATGCTGGTGCATTGGGCTGCACGCGTAATTCGTCCTGCAATGGATAGGCTCGGCGGCTCTGAAGGCGCGCTGGCGGTGGACGCAATGATCCAATCGCCGCGTCGCAGCGCAGCTACGGTTGGAGCTCTGATGGTCGGCCTGATGTTTGTGTACTCGACCGCTGCTTACATTCAAAGCTATAAGCACATGATCGCGCGCTGGACCAACCAGATGCTTAGCTCCGATCTGATGGTGGCAACATCCACGTTGTTGCGGTCCACCTCTTATCATTTCAGCGAGGACCTGGGGAAGCGCATTTCCGCGCTGCCGGAAGTTGAGCATGTCGAGAATGTTCGCTTCACAATTATTCCTTATAACGGCGACACAGCCGCTGTGAGCGCATCTGATATGGGGTTCTTCTTTTCCCGCCCGTCCAATTCTGTTCTCGGTGGCAACCAAAGAACCATGAAAGAACTGATGCCGCGAGGCCAGGGCGTATTGGTCTCAAAGAACTTCGCGGCGCGCTGGAAACTCAAAGTTGGTGACCGGATACAGATGGATTCTCCAACGGGGCGGCTCGATTTGCCTGTTCTGGGCATGTTGGAAGACTACAGATCAGACAAAGGGACGATCTTCATGGATCGGGCGGTCTACAAGCGTTATTGGAAAGACGACGCTGTGGATTTCTTGAACGTCTCATTGAAGCCGGGGCAGAGCGCAACTGCAGTCAAGAAAGAGATTGAGCAGCTTACGGCCGGTTCCGAACACGCGCTGGTTTACACCAATGTTGAATTCAGAGAATGGATTGGAACCCTGGTGGATAAGTTTTTCCTGTTGAACTACATGCAGCTTGTAGTTGCAGTGCTGGTTGCGGTGGTGGGGATCGCGAATACTCTGATAATCTCCGTCGCTGAGCGGCGCCGCGAATTCGGAATTATCCGGTCCATTGGCGGATATCGGGGCCAGATTCGAAAGATGGTGTTACTGGAGGCGTTTTCCATTTCGGTTGTGGGCGTAATTGTTGGTGCGGTTGCGGCTTTGTTTAACATACAATTCCTATCGCGAACGGTGTCCACGGTTCTGGCTGGCTATGACGTACCATTTTACTTTCCGTGGCTCCTGATTCTAGAGACGTTCCCGGCGGTTGTTGCGGTATCGTTGCTGGCGGGGTGGATTCCAGCACGCCATGCGATGCGGGCGTCTGTGATTGAGGCGATTGGGTATGAATAAACATCCTGGATGCAAAATAGCGATGGCTGCCTGTTCTTGCGCAATGCTTTGTGCATCCGCATTTGTCTTTGCGGCCGACGCCGCTTCCAGTGCGCGGAAGATCATGGAAGACGTGTACCGGCAGGACACCAGTCACGACATCACGTTGAAGGCAAATTTTCAGGTCTTCGACCAACAAGGACACAACTCGAAAAAGGAATTCAGCCTTCGTCGCATCGGCTCACCTGGAGACAGCAAAACACTGGTTGTCTTTACGGCGCCGGCTGAAATTCGCGGTGTTGCGCTGCTTTCAATCAATCAACGGGGAGTGTCCGATCGTCAGTATGTCTATACTCCTGCCACGCAACGAGTTCGCAGCGTGGTTCCCCAGGAACGATCAGCGAGTTTCATCGGGACAGATTTTACATTCGAAGACATTGGCGAGCGGGTTCTTGATGATTTCTCCTACCGATTGATTGGCGATGCCGAAGCGATGGACGGGCACAAGACCTATAAGGTGGAAGCGACGCCCGTAGATGCATCGAACTCGCAATACAAATTCATCTATTACTGGGTAGCGCAGGATGTCCCCGTGATTCTATTTGCCGAAATGTACGACGCGCAAGGCCGGAAGGTGCGAGTGCTACATGCCACCCAACTCAAGCGCGAGGGAGGCATATGGGGGGCGCGACACACGGAGATGCGTACTTTGCAGGATGGCACTCGGACCGTGTTGACCATTGATGCGGTTAAGTTCAATACAAAGCTGGATGAGAAGTTGTTTACTCCCCAGGGGCTTGCGGGGGCGATTGGAGTTGGGGCGGGTAAGTAATCTCGTGCCTTGCTCGCAAGTGTTTGCCGCGAATCAGCCATTCCTCAGGGGCGAAAGCCCATTGAAATATTGCTGGGTTGATGTCGGGCTGAACACCGTGCCCTTCACGGATTGAGTTCTTCCGAAGCCTGAATATCCATAGCTTTTCGAGCCAATTCAGGATAATGGGTGTTTCTCAGCAGCCGCTAATTTGGACCAATTTGTCCGGAGAAGCGCTTCTGGAGGTCGCGGCGGAGGATCTTGCCGGTATGGTTGTGGGGCAGGCCGCCGGGATCCAGAATCCAGATGCGGCGCGGCGCCTTGTAGGCGGCAAGGTTCTGCCGACACCAATCCAGCAAATCACTTTCGCTTGCCGAGAAGCCTTCGTGCAGTTCAACCGCGGCGGCGGGAGTCTCGCCCTTTTCCTTGTGAGGCAGGCCGAAGGCGGCCGCGCGGGCGACTGCGGGGTGGGCCATTAAAGCCTCTTCAAGTTCACGAACATAGACCGAGTAACCGCCCGACTTGATCACATCCTTTATGCGACCCACGAGCCGGATCATGCCGAGGCGATTGCGTGTGGCCAGATCGCCCGTTCGCAGCCAACCGTCGGCGGTGATCAGATCCTGGTCATTGACTTTGTCTTTCCAGTAATGCGGGGTGAGACCGCGACGGCGAATCTGGCACTCTCCGGTCATGCCTGCTCGTACGGGCCGATCATTTTCATCGGCGACCCGGATGCGAAACGGTGGCACCGGGAAGCACAGATCTCCATTGCCGGGGAACAGAGACGTCTCAATGCCCATCATGGCGAGGCCGCCTAGTTCGACCATACCGTAGCCATTGATGAGCACGGGCGGAATGCGTCGGCCTCCCGGCAAGCGAACCAGCGCGCCGAACTGCCGCAGACGTTGCCGAACGTCGGAGGGCAGGTTATCGCTGGCCGAGAGCCACAGGCGCACACTCGAAAGCCGTGCTGGTTCCGGATTGCTATTGACCAGCCTGGCAAACATTGCGGGGACGCCGACGACAGAGGTGACACCATGGCGTTCGATCAGCTCCAACGCAGGCTCGACGTCAAAACGATCGAGGAAGCAGCCGCGAATGCCGGCCATCAAGCCGTAGAGCGTAATGCTTACGGCCATGATGTGGGACCAGGGCAGCGCGATAAGCGCCAGGTCCCTGTGCGAGAGGAATAGCCTGGCCATCACAGTGGAAGCGCGTCCGCCAAGCAAGGCACGGCTGGACAGGGCCGCGCCTTTGGGGAAGCCGCTGGTTCCGGAGGTGTGGAATATGGCCACGGTCGCCGCCGGATCGATGGCTGTAGGCGAAAACGGGGCACCGGCGTTTGCGCCGGAATTGGGTGCGCGCAGAAACCCCTCGAGCGTTTCTGGTTCTTCGTCCGACTGAATCCAGATGCGCACATTTAAAGCGTTGCGCTGGCCGATGTTGCGTTCGAAGACGGCTTTATCGGTGACCAGGATATCTGTGCCGCTGGTGGCCAGGATGCGGCGCACTTCGGCGAGAGAGAGCATGGGGTTAAGCGGAACCGCGATGCCCCCGGCACGGATGATGGCCAGAAACCAGCGAAGACATCGGCGGTCATTGGTGCGATAGATGGCAACGGGTTGGCCTGGCCGCAGTGCGACAGTCTGACGGAGGAAGGTGTCCTTGGAACAGATTTCGGAATGCAGTTCTGAAAGTCGATAAGGTCCGGACTCTTCGATGGAGACCTCGTAGTCTCCATTCCGGCGATACAGTTCGTCGACGAGATTCGCGACCGTGACGTTGCGGTCGCGCGATAGCTGAAAGGACTTGAAGATGTTCATTCTGCAGAAACCTGCTTGCGGCCCCATTCACTGGCGACGCAGTAGTTGAACAGGCGGTCTAGGTAATCCAGCACGTGCGGCGGGCGCAGTCCGACGGGTTCCAGCAGGCGCTCGGCATTGGTAGTGTCGAATTGCATTCGCATTGTGAAATAGTCCCGATAGGCGCGACCGTCGCGTAGCACTCGGCGCTTGCGTCCCCATAACGCCATAAAGAGTATTGGACGCACAATGGCGAAGAACAGCTTGGGATCGACGTAGCGCGGTTCAGGCGCGTGGAAGTACTCCATTGCGCGGCTGGCTATCTGCTGGATGGTGGCGCTGCCGCGAGGTCCGGCACAGAGGTGAAGTGTGCTGCCCAGAGCCGCCTGATCAAAGACGGCCCGCGCGACAGAGGCCGCGACGAAATCGACCGGCACGATATCCAGTACCGCGTCGGGGTAACCAGGTACGGTCCGCCAAAGGCCGCGCGCGTAGATCTTTAGCGGCCAATACATCATCTTGAAGCTGGAGGTGACGCCGGTTTGAGAATCGCCGACGATGATGCTGGGGCGCAGAATGACGCCGGGAAGGGAACTGAGGCGTGATCGCACCAGCGCCTCAGCCTCGGCTTTGGTCTGCTCGTAGGTGTTGCGATAGCCCTGACCCACAGCGAGTTCATTTTCGCGGACTAAGTCCGAGCGCTCGCCTGCTACATACGCCGTACCAACATAGGCCAGGCTGCGCAACTTGCGCGCGCCGGCAGCGAAGTCAAGCATGCGGCGAGTGCCCTCGACGTTAATACGCCGGGCCTCGTCAAGTGTGTGGTCGAAACGTACGGTTGCGGCGGAATGGATTACCCGGGTCGTCTCCGCAGTCAGGCGCTGGAAAGCAGTGGGGTCCAAGCCACAGTTGGGCTGGCCTACATCTCCGGAATAGACCTGTACGCGCGATCGCTCTGAAGGAGGCACAAACAGATCGGCGCGTTGCTGACCGGATTGGCCGGGTCTGTCGCGGATGATCAGTGCCAGCGTGGCCTGGGGATAGCGTTCGAGGAGTTCGCGCACCAGGCGCACACCGAGAAAGCCGGTTGCGCCGGTGACCAGGACAAGTTCTTCGCTATTCATGCAGAAACCGACCTCAGTATCCGAACGACTCGAAGGCCGGCCGCATTGACCATTGGGCACCCGGGCGACGAGAAGAGTTAAGTACAATTATATTAGGTTGGTCAGCTGGTACGAAGGCGCGAGCGGGAGTAGGTCTGCACACGCCATTTGTTGGCTCTTAAATACAGCAATAACCGCGCAACAACCTGCCCGGTCTGCTTTCGTTGCATATCCCGTGTGAAACTCGTGAACAGCCTATTGTCCCGCGTACAGGGGTGCGATGGACACAATCGCTAAGCCGCATACGAAGAGAATGAACATGAGAACCAGCAACCGCATTACAAGGGATGCGCCTCCGGCAAATTCTTTCCAGACGACAACACCCCAGAAGGCGCCGACCATTGTGGAGCCCTGGCCGAGCGCATAGCTGATTGCGGGTCCTACCTGCAACTCGCGCGGAGCGCTGGCCGCCACAAAGCTCGATAATGTGCCCACTGCCCAGACGACGCCACCGACGATTCCCCAAAAGTGCTCTTTGAATGTGCCTTTGAAGTAATCGCTGAAACGCAGAGGTTCACCCTGGACCGGTTTCCGCAAAAAATAGGCGTTGAAGACGAAGGTGGACAGAAAGATTCCGGCGGAGAAGACAAAACCAATCGCGTACGGTCCGAGTCCGCCTGGACCCTTTTTGCCGAGTTCGACAAGCGGGAAGAACATGCCCATGAGTACGCCGCCGATCACGCTCAGCAAAATGCCCTTTCGGATTTTGCCTTTCCCGTCGGCTTGCCCTGCTTTTTGCTCCTGATTCCCTGACGCCTTCGCCAATGTGTGGATTCGATATGCGACTCCGTCCAGCACGATGGCCGCGACGACCATCGCGACGCCGGTGAACAACAATATGGGATTGCCCTGGGGGTTGACGAAGTAATTCCAGATGACGCCGACAACAAGGGCCAAGCCGACGCCGATGGGGAACGCTACTCCGAGCCCTGCAACCGCCATTGCGCCAACTACGAGGATATTCGAAATGCAATAGACGACCCCTCCGAGAAAACCAAATGCGATATTTTGTGCGCTAGCGTTCGCCAGGTCATCGAGGAAGGGGCGCCCGTACGATCCCATTGATCCCAGCGTGAGTCCTGCGACGATTGAGGTGAGAAGGATGGCGAGT
>Ga0209483_1002565_pt1 | contig 12586 bp, 7 predicted proteins | sample NGEPerA_FD_184508 | JGI IMG/M metagenome (GOLD analysis project Ga0209483, IMG submission 184508) | Arctic peat soil microbial communities from the Barrow Environmental Observatory site, Barrow, Alaska, USA - NGEE PermafrostL2-A... | ecosystem: Environmental > Terrestrial > Soil > Wetlands > Peat... | reverse complement strand
ACCGGAACCGGCTTACAGGGTCGTCACGGCGCAAGGCCGCAACGCCGTTTTGCTCAACATTCAAAGCCAGCCCGACGGCAGCACGTTGAAAATTGCCGCCGCGCTGAAATCCCAGATTCAAAAGCTGAAGGCAGAACTGCCGCCGGACATGCACCTCGCGTTTTTCTACGACCAGTCCCTGTTTGTGAGCGATTCAGTCGGCAGCGTCTGGGACGCGATTATTTTCGGGCTGATTCTGTCGGTGTTCATCCTTTATTTCTTCCTGAAAAATTGGGGCAGCGTGTGGATTGCCATCGTCACCATTCCCATCTCGGTGCTGATCACGTTCGTGGCCATAAAACTGGCGGGCATCAGTTTCAACATGATGACGCTCGGCGGCATCGCGGCGGCCATCGGGCTGATTATTGACAACGCCATCATCGTCGTCGAGGCGATGTGCGTCCGCATTGCCGCCGGTCGTCCGAGGCTCGCGGGAATTCAAGAAGCCATCGGCGAAATTTTGAAACCGCTCATCGGTTCGACGCTCACGCCCGTCGTGGTTTTTCTGCCGCTTGCCTTTTTGACCGGAGTGGCCGGAGTTTTTTTCCGCGCACTGGCTTTGACGATGGTTGTTTCGTTGCTCACGTCATTGGTCCTGGCCATCACGCTGACGCCATCGCTGGCCGCGTGGTTTATCAGTGAACCAAAAAAATCGGAAAACCCACACGGCGAAGAGGGCGGGTTTTTGCTGAAGAGGGTGCTCCGGATTTATGAATTCTCCGCGCGTTGGGCGTTGCGAAATAGCTGGCTGACATTGCTGGCGTGCGGTTTGATCTTGGTCGCGTCGGTTTTTGTCTATCGCCAACTGGCGACGGATTTTCTGCCGGCATTTGACGAGGGCGGTTTTGTGATTGATTACAATGCGCCGCCGGGCACAAGCCTGACCGAAACGTCGCGCCAGCTCGACGAAGCGGAAGCCATCATCCGCGCAGACCCGGACGTGGAAAGCTATTCCCGCCGGCTCGGCACACAATTGGGATTGTTCATCACCGAACCGTATAGCGGCGATTTTCTGGTCAAACTCAAACCAAACCGCAAGCACACGACGGACGAAGTCATCGCGCAGTTCCGGCATGAATTCACCGAACGGTTCCCGGACATCCGCTGGGATTTTCCGGGCATCCTCACCGATTTGATCGGCGATTTGCAACTCACGCCCGATCCGATTGAAATCAAGTTGTTCTCACCCGATTTGAAATGGCTGGAAAAAACAGCGCCGCGCGTCGAAGCGCAAATTCAAAAAATTCCCGGCGTTGTGGACACGTTCGACGGTCTGACCGAAACCGGGCCTTCCATCAATCTCCGCGTGCATCCCGCCGACGCCGCGCGGTTTGGCCTCACCGCACAGGACATCGCCGACGCTGTGAACACCGCTCTGCTCGGTCAGGTTTCATCTTATGTGCTCAGAGGCGACCGCATCGTGAACATCCGCGTGCTGGCCGAGCCGAAAAGTGTGAATCAAATTTCCGCTTTGCGTGAATTGCCATTGCGAACGGCAAACGGCGCGGTCGTGCGGCTGGATCAAGTTGCCGACGTGAGCATTGAGCCGAGCGAAGTAGAACTGGATCGCGATGATTTGCGGCAGGACATCATCGTCTCCGCGCGTCTGGAAGGCCGGGACATGGGCAGCACCATGCGCGACATCCAGACCACGTTGAGCCAGGACAATTGGCTGCCGCCGGGCACGGTGGAATACGGCGGACTTTATCAGCAGCAACAGCAGTCGTTTGTCAATCTCCTGATGGTGCTGCTCGCCGCCATTCTGCTCGTGTTCACCGTGCTGCTGATTGAATTCCGTTCGTTCTACGAGCCGATTGCGATTCTTTTTGGCGCGGTGCTGGCATTGTTCGGCACTGTGCTGGGTTTGTGGATCACCGGCATCACGTTGAACATTGTTTCCTTTCTCGGCGCGATTATCGGCATTGGTATCGTTGCCAAGAATGGCATTCTCGTTCTCGATTATTTTCAACAATTGCAGGGCGAGGGCGTGGAACTGGTCGAGGCGCTGGTGCGGGCGGGTCATCGCCGGTTGCGGCCTGTCTTGATGACGTCGCTGGCCGCCGCGCTCGGAATGTTGCCGCTGGCCTACGGCATCGGCGCGGGCGCGGAAATGCTCCGACCGCTGGCCGTCGCCGTCATTGGGGCGTTGTTCTTTTCCGTGCCACTGTCGCTGATCGCCACGCCGGTGATTTATTACCTGCTGCTGCGTCTGCGCAAAAAATCGGTGTTGGAGAAGCCCACACCACGCGAAGTAAATTGAACGGTATTGGATTATGAAACTGAAGCTGACAGAGAAGCAGATTCACCTTCTTTTCAAAATCGGGGTTTGGAGCAAGGGAGTTGACGGGACTTTGGAGGCAATCGCAGGCTTTGCTCTTTTATTCACCACCACGGCGTCACTCCGCAATCTGGTTGACTGGCTGACCCAGGGAGAATTGCAGGAAGACCCGACTGATTTTGTCGCCAACCATCTAGTTGATTTTTTCCACCAACTCTCCATCAGCACGAAGCACTTTGCATCTATCTATCTTTTGGTTTATGGGATTACTAAAATCGGACTGGCCGCCGGTCTATTGCGCGGAAAATTATGGTCTTATCCGACAGCTTTGGCGGCACTAGGCGTCTTTTTGTGCTATCAGGTGTATCGGTTCAGCCACAATCATTCCCTTGGCTTGGGTTTGGTGAGCATTCTTGATCTCATCGTGATCGTTCTCATTTGGCGGGATTGGAAATTTATGAAAACGAAAAGTCTGGAAGGTAACGAACATCAACCAACCAACCGCTAAATTGTTATATCTATGAACTGGTTTATTTGGGCTTTGTTGTCCGCTTTTTTCGCCGGTGTGACTGCGATTCTGGCAAAGATTGGCGTGGCTGGCATAAATTCCAATCTTGCCACGGCCATTCGCACGACCGTGGTGCTTGTCTTCACTTGGGGAATTGCCCTCGCAACCACGAGCACGGCATCTCTCCACACGCTATCACGACGCACTTGGCTGTTCCTTATTCTTTCAGGTCTGGTGACGGGGCTTTCATGGCTTTGTTACTTTCGCGCGCTTCAATTGGGTGAGGCTTCCCGCGTCGCTCCGGTGGACAAACTTAGCGTGGTATTCGTCATTGCGTTCGCCGCCCTGGTGTTGCGCGAACAACTGACCTGGCATCAATGGATCGGCGGCACGCTGGTTGTGGCTGGTGCAATAATTTTGGCGTGGAAATAAAATGTCCCTGCGAATGAATTCGCTGTGCAAACTAATGGGAAGTTTTTTGCGTTGGTGGCGGCGTGCAGTGGACGCTCGTCGCCATTTTTATTTGTAACTCTTGTTGTCCGTTTGCAACATATGCAACCGCTCACGCGGTTGGTATAAAGGGAATCCCCAACCTGCTTTATGAAAACAAAGTCCTGTTTATTTGTATCCACAACAGCGCGCGCAGCCAGATGGCCGAGGGGTTCCTGAATCAAATCTGCGGCGGCGAATCTGACGATTACCGGGTTTGGCCTGACGATTATCTGACGATTGATTTATGATATTTGCAGTTGCTTCGGTCTGGCGTTGGCGGCGGTAAGCGGCAGGCGACGCGGTGGAACGGCATGAGTTGCAGCCGCGCGCCGAAGCGACGCTGCCAATGACAGACGGAAGCGGAGCGCGATTGCGCTCTCTCTTATTCGTCCGCGACGAGCGCGCGTTACAGGGCTGTGTAACGCACGTTGGTCACGGACGTTGAACCAAACTGCTTTTGCTCTTTAGGATTGGTGGATTTACTTTGTGTCGCTCTTGATCGCCATGACGGGCGACACCTGCGCTGCTGCGCTAAAGATTTTTTGAAGGCGTGACACGCGGTTCGCGTGACCGTGAATGGCTGAACGGTGGCCGCGCTGCCAATTCCCCTTGGGCGGATGCCGGTGGTTCGGCCAGGTGCGTCTTGGGACGGCGCGGTTTCTTTGGCTTGGCTGCATCCAGCACCTCGCGGCAATAACGGGCGACGGTTTGATGTGAAACTTCAATGCCGGCGTTGTCATGCAACATGGCGCGGATGGTTTGATACGACGCTTTGCGCTCCCTCAGTTCAATGATGGCCTCTTTCACTTCATCCAGCGCGCGGTATTTTTCCGGCGCGGGCGGCGTGTAATTCTTGACGGCTTCGGTCAGGCGAGCCTTCGCCTCGGCGGATACGATTGATGTATTCATAATTTTTGTTCAACTGCTGTTTGATTTTTGTCCGGCACTTTCGTTGTTACGTCTGTCCCTTGTGACGACAAGGAGTGCAGCGTCCAATCTTTAATAGCACAGACTCACATAAATCTTGTGCTACGCATGGCACAGAATTTTCAAAGCGATGATGTAGCTTCACCGCCATGTTGGGATCAAAAACGCAATACAACCTGAAAAATGCTGAATCGTATTTCAAAGAGCATTTGCGCGTTGGTGATTACTACATGGAAGGCAGGACGGTTTTAGGCGAATGGATGGGCGAGGGCGCGCAGAAATTAGGATTGTCCGGTGTCACCACGGAAAAAGATTTTCTGAACCTGTGCCGGAATGTGAATCCGCAAACAGATGAACGGCTCACGCAACGGATGAACACGAAGCGGGTCACACTGGACAAAGATGGTGGTATCCATGAATCAGCGAATCGGCGGGTGTTTTTCGATTTCACCATCTCACCGCCAAAATCAATTTCGATTGCGGCGCTGGTCGGCAATGACAAGCGGATTATCGAGGCGCACGATCAGGCGGTTCGTCTGGCCATGAACCAATTTGAATCGTTCGCCGCAACTCGTGTCCGCAAAGACAACCAGTATTCGCACCGACGCACGGGCAATCTGGTCGGCGCAATGTTCCGGCATGATGCGTCCCGCGCATTGGACCCGCACTTGCATAGTCATTGCATCCTGTTCAACTCAACCTTTGATGCGACGGAACGCCGTTGGAAAGCCCTTGAAACCTGCGAAATGTTTCCGGCGCAAAAATTCATTGAGAACATTTATCATCACGAACTGGTCAGATCGCTGCAAAATTTCGGGTATCGCGTCCAAAACAACCCGCGCGGCGATTTCGAGATTGAAGGCATCAGCAGGGGATTAATTGATCGTTTCTCGAAACGTCACCGAGAGATTGACGAAAAGACGAAGGAGCTGCTCGAACGTGAGCCGGACAAGGCCAATCAAAACATCAAAGTCATTCGCGCCAACATCGCGCACAAGGAACGCGCGCGGAAAATCAAAGATGTCGGCATCGTCAAACTGCAATCCATCTGGAACAAACAACTGTCATGGAAAGAATGGTGGCAAATCAGTCGCTTGGACAAACAGCGTTCGCCGGAAATTTCACAGACTGTAACAGCACAACAGGCGGTTGGCTGGGCAGAGCAACATCTGTTCGAGCGGCGGTCGGTTGTCCATGAGCATGAGCTTTGGCGTCACTCGCTGGAACACATTCGCGGCCAGAACGTATCACTGTCGGAAATTCAGGCCACGACTCGAAAGCGCAGCTACATCCGCGACGAACAATTTCACGGCAAGATAACGACACGCGAAGTCATGGAGCGTGAACTGAACATCGTCCGCCTCGCTCAACATCGGCTGCACCAATACGAGCCGCTCTCGCCGAATTATCGTCCTGCGAATAATTCACTGGATGATGAGCAACGTAAAGCGGTTGAGCATATTTTATCCTCGCATGATTTCGTCACCCTGTTTCGCGGCGGGGCCGGGACGGGCAAAAGTTTTACACTGCGGGAAGTCAAAGCCGGACTCAAGGCGGCAGGTCACACGGTTCAAGTCCTCGCGCCGCAACGCCAGCAGGTCGCCGATCTGGAACGCGACTTTGCCGACGTGCAAACGGTCAGCGCATTTCTCACACAGCGTTCCATGCCGCGCGGCTCGGTCGTCCTCGTGGACGAGGCCGGACAAATTGGCGGTGAACAAATGTTGCAACTGCTCGATTACATCCAAATCAATCGTGGCCGGATCATTCTGTCCGGTGACACGCGCCAGCATGGAGCGGTAGAAGCGTCGGACGCATTGCGGGCGATTGAACAGTATTCGGGTCTTGGTTACGCGGAGCTGACGAACATCCGCCGTCAAAATCCTGACGCGGCAAAAACTCAAGCGGAACGCCGATGGCTGGAACAATACAAACTCGCGGTGGATGAAGCGCGACAAGGTAAACTCGGCGCGTCCTTTAACCGATTGGATAAACAGGGCGCAATCGTTTCCTGCACACTGGCGGATCAACAGGAAAAACTCTCTGAACAATTTCTTGAACTGGTCAAAGCCAAAAATGAAACGGTGGTCGTTTCGCAAAGCTGGTCGGAGATTCACAAAGTCAACGAGCAAGTGCGCGAAGGATTGAAGGCTCAAAAGCTGATTGGCGAAACTGAAACGACAGTCATGGCTTTGGAACGGATAGATTTGACGAACGCACAAAAGCGCGACAAGCGGTTTTACCAGCCGGATTCCGCACTGGTGTTCAACCGGCCTACGGCCGGTTTCAAATCCGGCAGCACCGGCAAATTGCGCGGCGTCACTGACAAGCATCTGCTGATTGAAGCTGACAATCGCATCCGGCCTGTGCCGTTCAAGGAATTGGATAAAATCACGGTTTGCCAGCCAAAAGAACTTTTGCTGTCAACTGGTGACAGATTGCAACTCAAGGCCAATGCACAAAGCCAGGACGGACGCAGGCTCGCCAACGGCGAGCTGGCGACGGTGAAAGAGATTCATCAAGACGGACGCATTGCCCTGAACGATGGTCGCACGTTACCGAAAAATTATCGTCAGTTCGTGCGCGGCTATGCCGTCACGTCTTATGCCGCTCAAGGCAAGAACGTGGATTACGTTTTGTTTTCGGATTCGGCGGTTCGCGCGGCCACGAATCAACAGCAATGGTATGTCACGATTTCGCGCGGTCGGCGCGGCGTCAAAATTTTCACGGCGGATAAAATTCAGCTTCGGGAAAATGTCGCGCGGTCGGGTGACAGACCTTTGGCTTTGGATATGGCGCAAAGTTCGTTTCACAAGCTGGCAACGATTTGGGGGCGCGATGTGTCTTACGTTCTCAACATCCAACATTCCCAGCGCGTGTCGGCAAAGCGACAAATGGAAGCCTTGCGGCGTGAAAAATCCGAACGGCAGGCGCAAGCCGCGCGGCAGGCTGAAGCGGCCAACCAATCTGAATCGGCGAAACAAACTGAATCCGCGAAGACATCCGAGCCCACCAAGCCGACGATTCAAAAATCTGAAACCCTCCGACGGCGGATTGAAATTCCGCCGCGCCAAACCAACCAACCAAGCCGGGGCATGAGAATATGAGCCTTTGCTATAAATTAGGCCGCAGCGTGGGCGGCGATCCTGTGCCGATGGATAATCTGCGGCTGGAGACCAGCCCGGATTGTTTTTATGTGCTGTCTTATCACCATGTCGAACTGACTAGATTTGAATCGGCTCAAGACGGGGAAACCATCACCATTTTTTTCCTGAACCGCACAGTTCGCCTCATCGGGAAAAATCTGCGCGAGTTGGGGATTGCCCTGCAAGGCCGCAACGTTGAATCCATCAAGCCGATGGCGCAACGCTATTCGTCGTTGTCCAGTGGCGACACTTGGGTCAAGGCCATCGAAATCGAGGATAAAAAGGAATAGTCGAATTATGCCGCGACGACATTCGCAGCCGATTCACTTTCAAGGAAGCGAACTTTTTGCGCCATTGCAGTGGAGTGACTATCACGCAGATGTCCATAAACACGCATTGCGAGCGCGCCGCCGTCTTTGTGTCCAAGCCAACGGCTGACTGTCGGAATATCAACTCCCGCTTCAATGCACCGTGTCGCAAAAAAGTGGCGCAAGTCGTGGTGGGTGATTTGTTCCATACCGACAACTTTTGACGCTCGTTTCATGGCTTGCAGGCATTCTTTTACCTGCATAACGGGATGTGTCAGCGATTCGTTAGGGCGTTTCGTCTTCAATCGTTCCAAAAGTTCCTTCATCTCTGGAATCATAGGAACGCGGCGAATGCTCCAATTCTTTGTGCCGGTGTCTGCATCACCGCGAACCGCAATTTCGCCTTTTTCAAAATCGCAGTCAGACCAAGTAATGTTGCGGGCTTCTGAAATACGAAATCCGCCAAGCGCTAAAAACCAGACAAGCTCGGCGCATTTGCGAGAATCTCGTCCGTTGGCATTTTCAATTTCCTTAACAAAGAGTTCAAATTGTTTGGTGTTCGGTAGCGTCAACATTTTGGGGCGGACTTTTGCGCGATCAATGTCCTGTGCGGGATTGCGGTAAAGTGCGCCCGCTTGAATGGCAACCTTAAAAATCGCACGGAAAACGCTCAAAGCACCGTTGTAGCGCGTCGGTGAATACTGGTTGCTGAATTGTGCCGCCCAGGTATTGCATTCACTGGAACTGAACCGGCGCACGTCGCGCTTGGCGATTCCCGGCCATGATTTGATGATGCTGTCCAAAATTTCCGTCCGGTAAAGTTTGGCGGACGGTTTCAAAAGACTGCTCGCTTCGGTTTGTGTTTTGAAAATCGTCGTGCAATCGTCAAATGTCATGCGTCCCCTGAAAACCGATTCGTTTGACTCGGCTGCTTCGCGCTCGTTTTTTTCCAAATCGCCGAGCCGGAGCTTCGCGGTCGTCAGCACGTCGGTTTTAAGAGATTTACGAATCAGCTTGCCTCGAACGCGAATTCGAGCAAAATAATTTCCTGATGGAACGTAACGGATTAGATTTGAGAACTGTGTTTTCTGCCACTCCTTGTCAGAGTCGGCGGTCACGGATGCTGTGTTTGTCATTTTCATGCAATCAGTATCCAATATCAGTATCAGATTGTCAATCCGTTATGTCCAGTTATTACAAAATACATTGTAAATAAACGGTTGGAGAGATGGCCGAGTGGCTGAAGGCGATGGTTTGCTAAACCGTTATACGGCCAAAAGCCGTATCGGGGGTTCGAATCCCCCTCTCTCCGCCATATTTGTTTTGAAGAAATTTCGTCGCAGGCGACGTGTTTTGTAATGGGTGCGGAATTGAATTCGGCCAATAGATTCCACGGTTTTTTGAACTCCACCGCCAACGATTTCTCCGCCATCTGAAAGTTCTATTTAACTCACATACTACTTCATCGCTATGCGCTGTGAACCGATTTAATAAATTTTTCGGCTCGCATTTTTCTGATATACTAACTACATCATTCACATGGCTAAACCAACAAGCAAGAACACTGGTAAAATAAAAAATTCTGCGGCATCTGCTTTTGGAAGACTCGGCGGTCTTAAAGGTGGCCCGGCTCGTATCGCACTACTTTCTGCCAAAGGCAGATCAGAACTTGCTCGCAGAGCAGCTTTGGCTCGGTGGAAAAAGAAAAAATGATATATCCGTTGGTGGCGGCGCAACCCTGGGCTGATTGATGGAATCCCGTTGGGATTCAGATAGCCGCTAGCAACGAATCGTTTTATAGCGGTTGATGCAGAGCATAAAATCAAGGACTTGTTCTTTTTAGTTTATTAAAAAGCTCCCAATCAATATGACGATACACATCATAACCTTGATGTGGTAATTCCAGCATGGCCGGATAATTTGTTGAAATGTTGAAGAAAAGAACGGTTGCGTTGCTAATGTTACCAGATTCAAGTTCAGCTTTCGCGGCAGCCCACTGTGCCCACCTTGCAGAAGGGTTTTTAAAATCCTTTGCAAGTATGACCGCCCGATTTGATTGCCCCGTTTCATAATAGCTGGCAATTGCATAAGCCCGTGACATGTCTGCACTGGAATCTATTTTGAGCACTTGCTCAAAAGCTTCCGCTGCTTGTGAATAATGCACTGAACTAAACTCATGTAATCCTTTGTTAAGTTCCACGATAGGCCAGTTTGTATAATCGTTCTGGTGCGAAAGCCACCATGTTTGAATTCGCTCGAAATCGTGTGGGTGGAAATCTTCGTTCGCCAAAGCAGAAATCGCGATAGTCAATCGGTCAGCAACTCCTAAATCTGTTTCATTTGTGAAGAACTCAATTAACGAAGGCAAGAAGAGTGGTTGCCTCATATCACTAACAGTGTTGACAAACCCTTCACGATTGAAGCTGGTTCTATTCTTTGCTATATTTGAAAACGACATCGCCAATTCGTCAGAGGTAAATGGGCCTGTATAAAAGTTTGTCCCTAAATAAACCATGTAAGTTCTTTTTGGCGAAAAATCAGAGCGGTCTCTATCCAGTGACCTGTCTATTTCTACGATTACTTGATTAGCAATTTGCGCGTTGTCGTTTGTTCCATTCCCAATCGCCAGCAAAGACTGATATGCCTTAAAATCATAACCCTGCGCGCGTGCGATAGTTCGGATAAAAAGAGCATCATCCTTAAAATTCTTAACAGCTGGCTGAACCTCTGCTTCAAGAATGTCTTTGGCGTCGCCTTTGGCAACAGCTTCGACGGTTTGCTTGATTCTCGGCGCCTGAAATTCATTGGCAATTTGATTCGTGACAGAGGCATAAGCCGATGCAAGCTTGTTGCTTGCTTCTCGGCCATATATCTCAAATTTAGCAACTACATCGTTCGAAATGGCGGAATGCGCCTCCGCAATTTGATTGCTCGAAATTTTAGAGAACAGTGCAAACTGTGTTTGGATATTGGTTGTTGTGGACTGCTCGAAACCCTCCATAGAATCCCAAATACTCCAACCGACGATTGCTCCGGGAATTCCTAGAATTGCGAATATTACCAACGCGACGCGCCATGTCAGACGCCAAGCGAGACTTGAGCTGGTTTGAAGTTTATCGGTTGCACTTTTAACAAGTTCTTGAAATTGCTCATGCGATAATTCGACTTTCGGGTTATCAACAAACGCAAAGTTTTGACATTTCGGACATATCGAAACGTCAGTTTCAACCACCTCGCCGCAATGCTTGCATTTCTTTGTCATAGCTTGAAATAGCGCACCCTTGTTGTTATTTCACAACTTCAAATCCTTATCCGTCACCGCGCCTTCCGACGCGCTCGTGACGTGGGTAGCATATCAACATTCTGGTTGTTTCAAAGCCTTTTCATGTTGCGATTATGCTAGACGGCTCTAGCATATATGCTATAATAAACCCATGAATATATCACCAAACAATTTCTTCGCATACATCCGCAAATCCACCGACGAAAGCAACCGGCAAGTGTTGTCAATTCAGGCGCAACTTTTTGAATTGAACGAATTCGCCAAGCGCGAAGGCTTGACCATCACACGCATTTTTGAGGAAAGCCGCACAGCCAAGGCACCGGGACGCCCGCAATTCAATCTCATGTTGAGCGAGATTGAAAAGGACAAAGCTCAAGGCATTCTCGCGTGGCATCCCGACCGCCTCGCCCGCAACAGCGTTGACGGAGGCCGGGTTGTGTATTTGGTGGACACCGGCAAAATAAAAGATTTGCGCTTCCCCACGTTTCGCTTTGAGCCGACCGCCCACGGCAAATTCATGCTTAATATCGCGTTTTGCCAGAGCAAATACTACATTGATAATCTGTCCGAAAACATCAAGCGCGGTTGCCGTCAAAAATTGCGCAATGGCGGATGGCCGGGCCGCGCGCCCGTTGGCTATCTCAATGACCGCAACAAGCGGTGCATCGTTCCCGATCTGGTGAAAGCGCCGCTGGTTCGCAAAGCGTTTCAACTTTACGCCACCGGCAATTATCCGCTTTCTGAAATCCGCAAACGGATCAACGAACTCGGCTTGCTTTCAAGCATGGATAAAACCATGTCCACGTCAAATTATCAGACAACGCTTAAAAATCCCTTTTACTACGGCCTCATGGATTTCAACGGCGAGCTTCACGAAGGCATTCACGAGCCGATTATCTCCAAGCGAATGTTTGACGACGCGCAGGCGGTCATGCAGCGTAAAAGCAAGCCGAAGACCTCACAATTGAAACCGTATTTATATCGCGGCCTGTTTCGCTGCGGCGAATGCGGCTGCTTCATCACGACCGAAACCCAAAAAGGCCACAACTATTTGCATTGCACCAAACGAGTGTCGCCATGCACACAGAAATATGTGCGGGAGGAAGCCATCGCTACGCAGGTTGACCGCACGATTGAGCGCGTAGCGCTAGAATCGGCCATTGCGGACAAAATTGTCCGCCAGTTTGAGAAAGACCGGGAGGCATCGGCCAAAGCCCAGAAAGCCGCAATTGCGCGCACCAAGAAGGAATTAACGACCTGTGAGAATCAAATTGACCTGTTGCTCGATATGCGACTTAACGAGCAGATCAGCGAGACTGAATACATTTCAAAGAAATGTGTTTTAGTGAATCAGAAGGCGGAGTTGAAAGGCAAATTGGAGGCGTTTGAACGGAACCGACAGAATCGGTTCGAACCGGCCATCCGGTTCATTTTAGACGCTAAAATGGGCACCATTTTGCTCGCCGAAGGAAATTCGGAGCAGAAACGCGATTTTCTCAAAAAAATCGGTTCGAACTTTCAGATGGCGGAGAAATCGTTGGCGGTGGAGTTCAAAAAACCGTGGAATCTATTGGCCGAATTCAATTCCGCACCCATTACAAAACA
>Ga0209483_1002563_pt1 | contig 12593 bp, 14 predicted proteins | sample NGEPerA_FD_184508 | JGI IMG/M metagenome (GOLD analysis project Ga0209483, IMG submission 184508) | Arctic peat soil microbial communities from the Barrow Environmental Observatory site, Barrow, Alaska, USA - NGEE PermafrostL2-A... | ecosystem: Environmental > Terrestrial > Soil > Wetlands >... | reverse complement strand
GCTGGAGCGGATGAGTCGGGGCACGGGCAGGATCGTGATGTCGGCAAGCCAGGTAGATGAGGAGTCGCTGGAAAGCCCCGCGCTTAAACACGGGTACTTCACATACTTCCTGCTCCAGGCGCTGAAGAGTGGAAACGGCGCTACTCCGTTGAGCCAGGTGTATGCCGCGGTGGCGCAGCAGGTTTCCGCGCGCGTTTCGCGGACGGGTCGCATCAGCATCCGGTGATCAGCAGGAGCTCGGCGGATGCGGATTTTGCTTTAGGGGTGGCGGGGACGGAGCCGGCGGCGATTGTGCAGTAGGGTCGTGTACGCTGGCGAGAGAGCCGAGGCCTGTGAGTTGCCCGACACCTTAATTCTCGATCTTGAGAACGGTGAACCCTGCCCGTGGATTCAACCGAACGTTCATCTTGGCAATTCCATTCCTTACTTAAAATAGGCACGAGGTGGTCCGCCGGCACGTGACGACGGAGAGGACTTCGCATCATATGGGTAAGACACTTATTCCTGATGACTTCATTTCAGATATGCGTGCACAAGATCGATGAGGTCCTCGGCCAATTCGGGCGCAATCTGCTCCTTGGCCCCGTCGGCCAGGTGGAATCGGATGTGCGTTTCCAGCACTTCACCCATCAGCGAGTTCACGCCGCCCCGAACCGCGGCCAGCAGCATCAGTTGTCCGCCGCAATCTTCGTCGGCTGCCAGCGAGCGCTCCACTGCATCGAGTTGGCCGCGCACTTTTCTCAACCTTTGCAACAACTTAAGCTTTTCCCGGTCCTGATGCGACATTGTCCGCCTCCTGTTCTTGACAGTACCCACCCCCGGTATGGTATTAACCCAGTGGGGGTATAGATCCTCCTCCATTCTATGCCCGCTCGCCGCGCCATTCCGGCCTTCTCAACCTTCACGCGCCTGGCTTGCGTCTTGTCGCTCGCGATTGGGCTTGCGGCTGCACAAACACCAGCGCCGACGCCATCTGCCCCCGACCCGCAATCTTCTACCGTTCAGCCACCCGCGCAGGATGCTCCCGTTCTGACCATGTCTCCCCACTCCAACGGAGGCCGCTACTGGCTCGCCGGTCAGGCAAACATCATCTTCCAGGGCGCCCTGCCCTTTCATTCTCCTTACCAGGGAGCGAACAGCCTTATTGGCAGGGGCGAATACAAGACTTCTCTGGTAGGCACGCTCTATACGGCCTTCCGGCCCACTCAATCAATCCGCTACAGCACCGACCTGATTCTGGACGTGGAAAGCACCGGCGGCCGCGGACTGGGCGAGGCCTTGGGACTTGCCGGCTTCACTAACCTTGATGTCGTTCGCAATCCTAATCTTGGACCCACGCCATACCTGGCCCGCTATCAGATTCACCAGGTCATTGGCCTGAGCAACGAAACCACGGCGCAGGATCCGGGGCCCTACTCACTTGCTCCCAGCGTTCCCGTTCGCCGTATCGAGTTCCGCGCCGGCAAGATGACGTTGCCGGATTTCTTCGACGTCAACGAGGTTGGTACTGACAGTCACCTCCAATTCATGAACTGGACAGCAGACAACAACGGCGCGTGGGACTACGCGGCCGATACACGCGGCTATACGGTCGGCGGCATGGCCGAATACGACGACAAAGCGTGGAGCCTGCGCTACGGGCTCTTTGCCATGCCTGTTGTGGCGAACGGAACCGACATGGACTGGGCTTTCAGCCGCGCACACGGACAGAACGGCGAATTCGAGTTACGGCGCGGATTTATTGCAAAGCGCAAAGGAACGCAACGCGTTTTGTTCTATGCCAATCGCGCACACATGGGCACTTATCGCGAGGCTGTTCGTGCATTTTTTTCAGGAGCGGACAAGACGCCGGATATTGTTCTCCACGAGCATTTTGGCGCGCTGAAATATGGGTTTGGCTATAACACTGTACAGGATGTGAGCGAAAATCTGCGCGCGTTTGGGCGTTTTGGATGGAACGAAGGGCAGCACGAATCGTTCGCTTACACGGAAGTGGATGAGACGGTGGAGGCGGGCGGCGACTACGCTGGAGCGCGCTGGCATCGACCGGCAGACAAGATCGGGCTGGCTGTGGTGTCGAATGCGATCAAGCGCGACCACCAGAACTATCTGAAATATGGAGGGTTAGGGTTTCTGCTGGGCGACGGGAATCTCAACTATGGGCGCGAGACGATCGAAGAGGGCTACTACAACTGGCACGCGTGGAAGGGGCTGTTCTATGCGCTCGACGTGCAGCACATCGACAACCCTGGGTACAACCGCGACCGCGGACCTGTGTGGGTGGGGTCGGTGCGGGCACATGTGGAGTTTTGAAGACAGTGGACAGTGAACCGATAACGGAGTTTAGCAGGGTGCAAACGTTCGCTTGGATGGTTACAAAAAGACGTTAAACGGTCGCTTAAATGGTCGCGATTTGGTGCCAAATGTTCGCTTATAAGGTTGCACTTTGTCGAGGAGATAACCACGCAGGGTGCCTGATTCTGAGAGAAGGCTGCTTGGAAGGTTCCGGAATTGAGCAAAGGGCTGTCGGGAGTTACCCATTTAGGTACCAAATTAGGCCTAATTAGCGCTAATAGTGGCCTTTTGGCAACCAAATCATGTGATTTTTCTGCGTTTACCCTGTCTGTGGAGGGCGGAGAAACGGTGAACACGGAATTGGGATAAGGGAATAGAAAAGCCCCTGAGTGAAGGGTTGTGGTATCCCACCCTTGCGCCAGGAAAAACGCGCAAGGATGGGGCACGGGGCAGCTTTGACTCGGTTGGTGTGGTGAAACCTCAAGTCATTCGTTCATCTTGGCTGCTGGGTGCTCACTCTTGGCGCGGTTATTTGCCGGAGGTTGATGGCTGCGGCTGGGCGGAAGGCGGGGCGGGCAGCGAGTAGATGACTTCGCCGGGCTTGGCGTAGTGGAGTTTTTCGCGGGCTTCGTGCTCGATTGCGTCCGGGTCTGTCTTGAGGCGTTCGATCTCCTGGCGGAAATGCGCGTTTTCCTGCTGAACGTCCTGGATCTGTTTTTGCAGGTCGCGGTCTTCGGCGCGCTTCTGCTGCCAGACTGAGAGCCCATTCTTGCCGTTGATCACATGCCACATCAGCAGGGCCGCAAGAGCTACGGCCACAACGGTTCCAGCGGGACGCCAGGCCCGTTTTGCCCAGTCGAACAAGCGCTGGCGCGCCGGAACGGGCACGGATTCCGGCGTTTTTCTTTCGGCGTGAAACATTTCGTTCTGCATCAAGACCTGACTAGTTCTTAAGAAAGCACAAACTTTTCGGCGGCGGCTTTCAGGGCTTCCATGTCCTGCTCGCTGCGCGTTTCGGTGTAGGCCCGCACTACCGGTTCGGTTCCTGAAAGCCGGTAGCAGACCCATGAGCCGTCTTCCAAAATCAGCTTGAGTCCGTCGGTGCGCACGATTGCGCTCACCTTCCGTCCGCTCAGCTCGGTTGGATCGGCCTTCAACTTCTCAGTGAACGCGGCCTTGACCTCCGGGGTCAAGCGGAAGTTCTCGCGCACGGGATAGAAGGAACCAACCTTGCCAAACAGCTCCTTCAGTTGCACGCCCAGGCTCTTTCCGCGGGTAGCGACCATTTCCGCAACCAGCAGTCCGGCGATGACGCCGTCTTTCTCCGGAACGTGGCCGCGGATGGTGAGGCCGGCCGACTCCTCGCCGCCGATGGCGATCTTGTCGGCGATGATCAGCTCGCCGATGTACTTGAACCCTACCGGCGTCTCATAAAGCGGAACTTTGTGGTGCTCTGCGACGGCATTGATGAGGTTGGTGGTGGCTACGCTCTTGGCCACGCCATTCTTCCAGCCGCGCGTTTCAACCAGGTAGTCGAGCAGGAGGGCGATGATGTAGTTCGGCTGGATGAATGTTCCGTCGCCGTCCACAATGCCGAAGCGGTCCGCGTCACCGTCGGTGGCGATGCCGATGGCTGCGCCGATCGCTTTCATCTTGCGCCTGGCGTCGCCGAGCAGGTGGTCATCCGGCTCGGGCGCATGGCCGCCGAAAAGCACATCGCGGAAGTCGTGAACCGTCTCGACGGCCACGCCCGCTTCGCGCAGCACCTCGGAACTGTAGCCGCGGCCCGCTCCCCAGAATGGGTCGTAGACCACCTTGATGCCGGACTTCGCGATTGCCTTGAGGTCGACCAGTTCGGCCAGCCGCTTGAGGAAGGCGGGTTTTACATCAGCGGTCTCGAAGGGGCTGGCCGTCCCGGGCTCTGATTTTGGAATAGGGGATTCGCCAATTTGGAGCGCCGCGATTGCCGCTTCGATCTGTTTGGTCACTTCGGGCAACGCGGGGGCGCCGTCGTGAGTGGAGAATTTGATGCCGTTGTACTCCGGCGGATTGTGCGAGGCGGTGAAGTTAATGGCGCCGGAGGTCTTGAGCGCACGCACAGCATAGGCGATGGCCGGTGTTGGCGCGGCCTCGGGAATCACGATGGGCGTAACGCCCGCTCCGGATAGAACGCTGGCTGCTTCGGCCACGAAGCTCTCGCCTAGGAAGCGCGGGTCGCGGCCAACGAGTACGCGGTGGGGCAGCGGCTGGGTCTTCACGTAGGCGGCAATTCCCGCCACAGCCAAACGGATATTGGCCACGGTAAATTCGTCGGCCACAATCGCGCGCCATCCTGAGGTACCGAACTTGATTGATGTGCTCATGTATCTATTCTCCACCTGCGCCCGCCGCGGCGGACCGCAAAGACCATACTGCAACACGCGGGCGGGATGGGCAAGTTGAAGAAACCCGAAATGCAGGTCATTCGATGGCACTCTCCAGGAAAACTTCAACCAGGAATCGATTCGAATTCAATTCGCGCCGACCCTCCGGGGCGGCGGGGATTCAGAGGCATGCTTACCCCGGTTCCGTCCGCCGCCGCGGACTCCACCCGTGGCTATTTTCGTTTTCTCCCTGACGGGAGAATGGGTGTCGCGCCACTCAAAAAATCCTGCTCTCTGAAGAATCTGTCGCGCAGGTATTCCGCGCGGCGTTTTCGGAATACATTTGTTTGAGTGACGTTTCACTGTGGAAGCGATTGATGCCGGATCCTATTCAGCAAGCTCGCATCGTTCTGACTACCGAGGCCAACCCCGAGGAGGCTGAGCGGCTCGCGCGCGCGCTGGTGGTGGAGCGGCTGGCTGCGTGCGCTTCGCTGATTCCGGGCGTTCAGTCTGTTTATCGCTGGAAGGGGCAGGTGGAGTCGGCTACCGAGACCATGCTGGTGATCAAGACCGGGCCCGATCAACTGGCGGCTCTGGAAGCGCGGTTGCATGAGTTGCACAGCTACGAGACTCCGGAGTTCCTGGTTCTGCGGGTGGAGTCGGGCAGCCATCCCTATCTCGACTGGCTGCAGGGGAGCTTGCGGCAGGTGTGAGGAATCGGAACGGCGACCGAATGAGCCGGATAAAGCGTACATCCGGGGCTAAAGCCCACGTCAATTCTTTTGGGTTTATGCGGGGGTTGAAACCCCCGCCTCCCTCCGAATCGAGTTTTTCCGCAAGCTTTGAAACCTGCGAAGAAAATTGCGGTAATTTCGGCGTGGCTTAAGCCGCGCGCTTTCAAATCGATCGGCCAGTTCTGAGGCTGCGTGGCTGCGGGGAAACCTACCCTCTCTGGTATTCTTGGTTGGTTCGCTCCTATGCGCTGGTTAATGATTGGGTTTCTCGTCTCGCTTGGAGCGCTGCTGATGGCAGCCGCAGGCTTGGTGCGCCACGTCTGGCTACAGCGCAGGAAGCATCGGCTCCGGGCGCTTGCAGCGCTCGATGCCGCTCATGAGACCGACGTGGAAGTTGACCCTGAGTTTGACGGTGCAGACGAGGGCCTGCTCGCCCGGGGGCCGGAACCAATTGCGCGGACAAAGACCTGCCCGTCAGGGCGTTTGGAGGAATTCTTTTGAGCAAGGAACTTTCATTACCGTTGACCAGCGCGTCAGAATCAGCCACGAGGACGGCAACCTGGCTGCGCGCTTCCGGTATCGTGCTCGCGAGCAGTATTTTTGTCGCGGTCTGTGCCCATATTGCCCTGCCTCTCTATTTCACGCCGGTACCGCTCACTTTGCAGCCCTTTGCCGTATTGCTTCTGGGCCTGGTGCTCTCTCCGCGACTGGCGGCGGCTACACTGGTTACCTATTTGACCGAGGGAGCCCTGGGAATGCCCGTTTTTGCTCCTGGCCTGGTGTTCTCCGGTGGCATGGCCCACTTGCTTGGGCCCACAGGCGGGTACCTGCTTGCCTACCCGGTTGCAGTTGCGTTGATTTCATTTTTGTGGCGCAGAACGAGCCGCAGTTTTGCCACAGCCGCGTTGAGTGCCGCTGCCGGCAACTTGGTGATTCTGGCTTGCGGCGCATTGTGGCTTGCCGCAATGACCCACGCCCCGGTTCAGTCGATTCTGACGCTTGCCGTTGTGCCGTTTCTGCCGGGTGACGCGCTCAAGATTGTTGCTGCAGCCGCGCTGGCCACGGGATGGCAGCGTTTTCGCCGTACAGCTTAGCCACATTTAGAATTCCGTTGCTGTTTATTGTTTTGAAAGGACCTACCCCATCGTGATTGCGAATCAGACCGAACCAGCCAGTGCAAAAGACGTAATTGATATTTCGATAGCCCATAGCCCCGACTCCGATGACGCTTTCATGTTCTATGGCCTGGCCACCAACAAGATCCGCGTTCCGGGCTATCGCTTTTCTCATACGCTTTGCGATATCGAAGCGTTGAATCGCCGTGCGCAGGAAGAAGCCTTTTTCGATGTCAGCGCAATCAGCTTTCATGCTTATCCTTACGTGCAGGACAATTACACGCTGATGGGATGCGGCGGCAGCGTGGGTGAAGGCTACGGTCCGATGATTGTGTCCAGCCGCAAGCTGGCCATCGGCGACCTGGACCGCATCAAGCTGGCCGTTCCTGGCACGATGACCACGGCTTATCTCGCAATGAAGATTTTCAATCCCAAGATTCAGACCGAGACGGTGCCTTTCGACAAGATCATTCCGGCGATTCAGGCCGGGACGTATGACGCCGGGCTCATCATTCACGAAGGACAGCTGACCTACACTTCGAGCGGCCTTTACAAGGTTCTGGATCTCGGCGTCTGGTGGCGGGAAACCACCGGCTTGGTGCTGCCGCTGGGCGGCAACGCGATTCGCCGCTCGCTTGGCGCGGAGAAGCACAAGATTATTTCGAAGGCCCTGCGCGACAGCATTCAGCATGCCCTGGACCACCGCGAACAGGCGCTTGAATACGCGATGCAGTTTGCACGCGATCTTGACGCCCGGACGGCCAGCCGCTTTGTAAGCATGTATGTGAACGAGCGCACGCTGGACTACGGTGCCGATGGCCGAGCGGCGATTCGCAAACTTCTCGAGTTGGGCCACGAGCGCGGCGTGATTCCCATTGCGCCGCGGGTGGACTTTGTAGACTGACGGCTGCTTGACGCATGGAGCGGACGGACCTTGACTGATCGAACGCTGCTTTTGGCAAGAATTTCACTCCTGGCAGCGGGCTCTATGCTGCTGCTGGAGACACTGCTCGGCTGTGTGTACGTGCTTGGAATCGGATTTTCGACAACCAAGGATGTACTTCTTGACCTTTGCCTGACGATGGCATTCCCCATTTACTTTTTCAGTCTCGTGTCACTGCGTGGAGCGGCGGCCGGATTATGGCCATTCTTTTTAATTCAATGGATCGACATATGTTTTAGTAAATGGCCTCCTGTCTTTGTGAATCCGCTGGGATGGGCACACGGCGATTTGCTGTTTATTGCTGCTATTTTGGTGAGCCTTTCTGCCTGGATGATTTCCCGGAATCAGGACGGCGAGAGGCCGGCAACATTGCTGGATGTTTTTGACCGAGCAAAGGCGGGCAATCCAACTTCCATTTGAGCTCCTGCTGACGCTCCAGTTTGGTGGTGTGTGTGCACACTTCTGGAGTGCGATGAAGTGACCGCGTGCATTACTTTGGGCATGAGGAATGCGGGCGTTGGTTATTGGGATAGCCCAAAAATTCGTCTCTGCGATCTAAATTTTTTCTAATCTGCGCCGATGCATCCAGTACGGAGAAATTCCAGGATGCCTGCAAACAAACCTCCCACGTTCCTGCTCGCCTCGCCCGAGCCTGCTCTGCTGGCGGCTGTTGAACCTGTGCTGAGGGCGATGGGAGCGCGCGTCGAAGTGGTTCTCTCCGCGCATGCCGCACTGGCCCCAATGACCGCGGCCAAACCGCCCGAGCTGGCGCTGCTGGATTCTGATTTGCCCGGCATGGCGATGGGGCAGTTGCTGGCGGCGGCAAGCGCGGAGGCTGGCGGCAAGCGGTTTCCGATTGTCGTGATTTCGGACAGTGTAACCGAGGAATGGATCGACCGCTTGTCAGAAGGCGTGATCGACGACCTGATTCTTCGCGCGGATGAGACGGCCTACTGGCAGCTTCGGCTGGACATGGTGATGCGCACGCATCACCTGGTGGACGAAGTAGACACGCTTCGCGAGTCTGCCGCAACGAATGCGCAACTTGACCGGCTGACCGGCGTGTATAACCGCGAGGCGCTGTTGGCCATGCTGTTTCGCGAGACCGACCGAGTTCAGAGGCAGAACGGCTCGCTGTGCCTGGTTCTGTTTGATATTGACGATTTTGGCCATTGGAATTCGCGGCTCGGCGTGGACGCCTGCGACGAGCTGCTGTGCCAGGTGGTGCGGCGCACGACGCGTTTGCTGCGCAGTTACGATCTGCTGGGGCGGCCGGGCATGGACGAATTCCTGGTTGTGCTGCCCGGCTGTAGTACGACCAACGCCATGATGCTGGCGGAGAGGCTACGAATGGATGTGTTCAGCTTGCCATTCCATGTGGCGGGAGAGTCGATCCGTCTTTCGGCGTGCTTTGGGCTTGCGTCCAGTATCGGCCGTTCGCCGGTAGTGGTTTTGCGCGAGGCCGAACAGGCGCTGGAACGGGCGAGGGCCGCGGGTCCGGAGAGCATTGAATTCTTCGCGGACTCGGTGCGGCCGCTTCCGGCTGCGGTCACGTTCCTGTCGCCGACTTCGGGAGATGAGTTGCTGGCCTGGTAGAAAGCCGACGCGCAGGCCGGGGAATTTACAGTTGCGATGGATGTCAGTGGTCTCCCACCCTTTGCGCAAAGAACGCACAAAGGATGGGGCACCCGAAGTTGTGTTAACACTCAACTCGAAAATGCTGTAAATCCGATAGGGCGGTTTGACTCGTACCTCAATTGCGGCTGGTTTGAGATGCCAGATCGGGTGCGTAGGAATGGCCCGGGGAGTTGCGGTGGCCCGTTTGCTGTGCGTGTTTGATTTCCGGTGCGCAGAGGCGGGAGATCGTTCCAGGGGCGCTCGAAAACAATTGGACCTTCAGCATGGCGATCATTAGAATGGCGCAAGCAGGCACTCCCCGGCCTGCCTTCCTTCTTGGCGACCCTCTTAATCGATGACAGAAAACCCCTCCAATCCGATCACGGCTGTCAGTTGTTCTGTTGACAGAGCTCCCGGTGAATTGGAAGCGGCTGGAGTAGCTCCGGCCGTCGATGCGCGCTTGCTGGATGGTGTGCGCGGCGGCGATCAGCAGGCGATGACGGAGATATTCGATCGGTACGGGCGCATGGTGTACTCGGTTGCATTGCGGGTATTGCAGGATCCGGGACACGCGGAAGACGTGATGCAGGAAGTGCTCTTGAAGGTGTGGCGGGAACCGCAAACGTTTCTGGAAGGACGGGGTTCTCTGGGAGCGTGGCTGGCAGTGATGGCCAGGAATCGGGCGATCGATGGGCTGCGTCGCAGGAGGCCTGCGGAGACGGTGGATGACGTGGTGCTGGTTTCAAAGACAAACCTTGCATCGGAGTTCGAGCGGAGTTCGATGATCGAAAAAGTTCGCGGCGTTCTGAAAGGTTTGCCGCTGGAGCAGCAGGCGTCGATGGAGCTGGCTTATTTTGAAGGGCTGAGCCACTCGGAGATTGCGGCAAGAACCGGCGACCCGCTGGGGACGGTGAAGACCAGGATCAGAGCGGCGTTGACAAGTTTACGAAAGGCACTGGAAGCATGATGGACGGCGGACATATCGCGCAGGAGGACCTGGCTCTGTTTGCGATGCACGGCTGCTCTGAAGAAGAGTCAGCAGCGGTGCGTTCGCATGTGAAGGAGTGCGCCGCCTGCCGGGCCGAACTCGAGAAGGTATCAGGGGATCTTGCGGTAGTAGCCATGAGCGTGGAACAGCATCCGCTGCCTGAAGGCGCGCGGCAGCGATTCATAGAGAGAATCTCAGCCGCTCCGGCAACGCTGGGGAAGGCCACGCAGGCGCCGGTGATTTCGATCGGGAGAGAGCAGACGCGCAGGCCGCTCGTGTGGATTCCGTGGGCTGCGGCGGCTGCGCTGGCTTTGATTGCGATCACGCTGGGAGTGGAGATCAATTCGCTGAATCAGAGGCTGCAGAGCGAGTCGAACCAACTGGCGGAGTTGGCCGCGGCGAATGCACATGCGCAAGAGGTGCTCGAAGTGCTGACAGCGCCGGCTGCGCAGAGAGTGGTGCTGACTGCCGGCAAGGCGGCGCCGGCACCGAGTGCGCGCGCGGTCTACCTGGCGGCGCGGGGAGGGCTTATCTTCCAGGCTAGCAATTTGGGGCCGCTGCCGGAGCACAAGGCGTATGAGCTTTGGGTGATTCCGGCGAATGGGAAGGCGCCGATTCCGGCGGGGCTGTTCTGGCCGGATGCGGCGGGAAGTGCGAACCTGGTTCTGCCGAAGTTGCCTGTTGGAGTTCCGGCGAAGGCGTTCGGCGTGACCATTGAGAATGCGGAAGGGTCGCCCTGGCCGACAACGCCTATCATTCTTGCCGGAGCTGCTCCGACGTCGTGACGGATGCGCGTTGAGAGAATCTCAGTGCGGGCGCGGTTTGGGGACGGACATTCCCTCAAGAGCTAAAGCCCTCAATTATTTTTCCTCGACTTATGAGGCGGTTAAATCCGCGCCCTTTCAAAGCGTCGACTTCTTCAGAGGATTCCGTGAACGCCATCACGTGCTTGACACGCGCTTCAACACCGGATGAGGATGACTTACGAGGAATCCACACATGCGTTTGAAGATGGTTATGGTGCTGGGCGCAATTCTGTTGTTGAGCAGCTCACAGTTTTTGCGTGCGCAAGCGGGCGAAAATGCCTCGCCTGAACAGGGCTTTACTGTCACCAGTGACGTGACCTACACAAAGGGCGCTCAGGGACCGCTGAAGGCGGATGTGTACGTCCCCAAAGGCGCGGGGCCTTTTCCGGGAATTGTGTTCATCCACGGCGGCGGCTGGAAGAACGGCGATCGCAACCAGATGATCAAGCTGATCAAGGCTCTGGCTGAGGATGGCTACGTGGGATTCACGATCGAGTACGATGTGGACCCGGTGCACTTTCCGGCGTCGTTCCATGAATCGCTTGCGGCGGTGAAGTTCTTCCGGGAACATGCCGCTGAATATCGGCTCGATCCTGCGCGGGTTGCGGTGGCGGGCAGTTCCGCGGGTGGGGAATTGGCTGCGCTGGTGGCGCTCGATCCGGAAGGGGCGACGTTTGACACTGCGCCATCTGCAAAAGAAGAGAAGGCGGGCACGCAAGCGCGGGTGCAGGCGGCAGTGATTCTGAACGGAGCGCTGGACCTGACGGCGCAGGACGAGACGGTGTCGACCTCGGTGGCAGATTATCTGGGCGGTAAGTGCACGGCGATGCCGCGGGAGTGCAAGGATGCTTCTCCGCAGTTTCATGTGCATGGCGGCGCGCCGCCGTTTTATGTGGGGCATGGAACGGTGGATCAGAGCGTGCCGTTCGCTGAAGCGGTTGCTTTTACCAATGCGCTGAAGGCTGCGAATGTGCCGGTCGAGTTCTTCCAGGCCGAGGGAGGAAAGCATACGTTCTGGGCCGATCCCCGGTTCTATGCGGCAAACCTGGAGGGGATTAAGAAGTTTCTGGGCGTGCATCTGAAAAAGAATCAATGATGGAAGTGGTTTTGCTGGTTGAGGGCTGTGGCTTCCCACCCTTGCGGCAGAAACAATCCGCAAGGATGAGGCACGGGGCTCTTGAGGTGGGTTGGCTGGAGTCGATGGAGAACTATCAAGGACTTTAGTGATGGATATCCCGTCTCAACCGGTTCGCAAGGAGACGCGAATTGGTGAAGATGGGATGCCCGGCATCCCGGTGACCAGCGCGATCGATCGCAATTTGAATTTGTGTCTGGACAGGCGACTCGGGACAGGTACACTGTCCGTGACAGGAGGTTCTTACCATGCAGACACGGATTCAGGGCACGACCATGCCAGTGCTTGAGGTGCAACTCGATCCCAACGAGAGCGTGTATTCAGAGAGCGGAGAGCTTTCCTGGATGACAGGCTCGGTCCAGATGGCGACGCATACGCAGATGGGCGGGGGCGGCGGGCTGTTTGGGGTGTTAAAGCGGGTGGCCGGCGGCGGAAGCATCTTCATGACCGAGTACCGGGCCTTCCAGTATCCGGGCGAGGTAGCGTTTGCCGCCAAGGTCCCAGGGCATATTGTGCCCGTCGAGTTGGGTCAGGGGCCGGAGTACATGGTGCACCGGCACGGGTTTTTGTGTGCCACGCCGCAGGTGACTATCGGGG
>Ga0209483_1002562_pt1 | contig 12598 bp, 8 predicted proteins | sample NGEPerA_FD_184508 | JGI IMG/M metagenome (GOLD analysis project Ga0209483, IMG submission 184508) | Arctic peat soil microbial communities from the Barrow Environmental Observatory site, Barrow, Alaska, USA - NGEE PermafrostL2-A... | ecosystem: Environmental > Terrestrial > Soil > Wetlands > Peat... | reverse complement strand
AATCTCTACGAAAAAGCGCTCGAAAAACACGGCAGCCCACTGGCCAGCCTGATGAAAAAAGAGGCGGCGGCCAAAGGTGAATAATTTTCAAAAAATATGTTGCCGGAACAACTCAGAGCTCTTCTGTAAAATTCCAGTTGTCTATGGTGCGATCAACCGCACGTTTTCGCCGGTTTCGACGGAGCGGGCGATGGCGGTGAGGGCGCGCAGGGCGGCCAGGCCATCTTCGATGCTGGCTCCTTGCTGGGGCAGGCCGTGCAGGATGGTGTCGGCGAAACCTTCGATTTGCAGCTTGTAGGTGTAGGCGTCTTCGCCGAGGGGACGGTGGTAGCGGCGGTCTTTCTCGGAGAAGCATTCGACTTGACTGGATTTGTGGAACCACGGCAAATACACTTTGCCCTGCGCGCTGCCGTGCTCGCCGAAAATCTGGAAACCTTCTTCCATGTCGCCGCAGACCGGGATGATCAGGTCGAGATGGCCGAGCGCGCCGGAGGCGAACTCGGTTTCGACAAACCAGCAGAATGCGCCGAAGTCCTCGCGCAGGCGGGCGCGCACGGCGAGGATTTCGCCGCCGAGAAATCGCGCGGTGTCCATCAGGTGGCAGCCGTGGCCGAGAAGGAAGTAGCGGCGTTTGTCGGCTTTGGGATTGCCTTCGGGCCGCCGGGCTTTCGCGCTGGAGCGGACGATGGGCTGCAAGTTGTCGGTCATGGTGTAACGATGGGTCGAATCGTAATACCATGCTTTCAAGGCCATGATGCGGCCCATTTCCTCCCGGATAAAATGGCGGGCGAAGGCAACGCCCGGGTCGAAGCGCCGGTTGTGGCCGACTTGGAAAACGAGTTTTGTGGCCTTGAGTTCGGCCCGCAAGGTTTCGCATTCTTCCATGGTCACACCAAGGGGTTTTTCGACGAGGACATGTTTGCCTGCGGCCACCGCTTGGCGGGCGAGGGGGACGTGGAATTGGTCGGCCACGCCGATGAGGACGGCTTCGACTTGGGGATCGGCCAGCATATCGGCAAAATTCGCATAGGTTGCTTTCGGTTCGTGAATGGCTGCCATTTTGGCCAGAAGGTCGGGAGCAAGATCGCAGATGGCGTAAAGTTCGGCGTTGCGCGCTTTGCGGCAGGCGTCGAAGTGGGCGATTTGCGAGATCGGGCCGCAGCCCAAAATGCCGAGGCGCAGGAGGCGTGGTTCTTTTTTCATGCGGAGAGTTTGGGGTAACGCTGCCGCAAAGCTTCGAGCAACGCCTTGAGTTTCTGGCGGCGGGCGAGGGTGGCCAGCGCGGAAAGATGTTTATTGACTGGAACATCGCGCAGTTCGCCAGCGCGATGGACTTCGAGAGCCTGCATCATGGCTTCCGCGCCAAGGCGGGGATCGGCTTTGCCTTGGACGTTTTTGATCGAGTTGATGGCGGAGCCGGCCAAAAATAAAATTTTGTCGGTCAGGCCGCGGCGTTCGGCGTCCGCGAGATTGAGGCCGATGTTGCCTTGGTCGAGGGCGCCGGCGCGAACGATCATCACCGTTTTTATGCCGGGCAATGGGCGCGCCAGAATTTCCTCGGAAGCTTCCCATTCCTGGCCGTAGGGGAGCAGGAAGGGCGGCCCTGGTTTGACCGGCGACGTTTGGCGAAAATCAATGCCGTCGAGGCGGGCCAGCAAGTCAATGACTTCGCGGTTGATGGAGCGAGTCTTGACACCGATGCCGGCATTGTGGCCGTAAATGGCGGGTGGATTGGGCAAATGGCGGGTGGCCTCGCGCACCATGCGAACGACTCCACCGGCAAAGGATTCGCTGAACATCAAGCCCGTCGCGCCAGCCTCGAGCGCGGCTTCCGCCGAGGCGAGAATTTCGTGCGGAGCGCCGCTGATGTGCGGGGCGAAAATCAGGCCGCGGCCGGCTCGGGTTTTTTTGGCGCGGGCGATGGCCGCCACGGCGCGGCGGGTGCGCTCGGCGACGGGTGAGTAATCGAGATTTGGATAAAGGTCTTCGTCTTCTTTGACGAAAAGGAAAAGCGGACATTGCGCGACTTCCTCGACCAGCGCGCCGACTTGCGGAGGGGTGAGGCCGGCGGTCGGTTTGAGAATGGTGCCGAAGGCGGGTGCGCTTGGGCCGAAATTCGTGCGCTCTCGAATGCCGGGCGGCCCGTAGGCCGGGCCTGGAAAAGTGCGCATGAGCTTTTCGGGAATTTGCAACGAGATCAGGCGGGCGTCCTGATTCTCGAAGACATCGAAGACAATTGCGCCCGCAACGGTGTGCAGGATGTCGCAGGAGGTGAGATGGCCGTCGGGTTGCAGCATCATCTTGAGCGGGAAGGCGACATGGAGCAAGCCGAGACGTCCGGTGCGGTCCCAGGCATCGATGCCGGCGGGCTGGGCGGCGCATTGTTCGAGGAGCGAACCAGGCGGCGGATGGCGCACTCCGATGGTGGCATGGTAACTGATCTCCTCGACCGCCTTGGCCAGCTTCATAGTGCGGAACGCGAAGAAATAAGTTCGGTGGTGAGGTGGCGCAGGCAGACCTCGCGCGGCACCGGGTCGCGCCAGAGGAGGGCGCGGGTTTTGGCATTGAGCACGGTCATGGCGGAAAGTCTCAGGGTTCACGGGCAAAATTAAAGTCTAATGTGCGTCGAGCGCTCGACGGGAACGGGAGCAACTCTTTTCCTGTTCTTAATCTGACTCGTAATCTTAATCTCTTCTGAATAAGAAGATTAAGTTTACGATTAAGATTAAGAAGGATTCACGGGAAAAGCGTGCTTGCGGCGCGGGCCGTTCCGCTTCATTTTGTCGGCAGTCATGAAAACTGTAATTCGGGCTGTGGCCGTTTGTTGGGCGGCGGTGATGATTTGTGGTTGCGCTTCACGGCGTTCGGAACCTCTCTATCATGCGGGCGATGAAACAGCGCCGGAATTTCTGACCGGCCCGGCGGCGATCGTTTTGACCAATACGGGCGGTTATAGCGCCCATCTGACGGGCACGATGTTGGGTTCGGGCGGCCAAGCCCACACGGTTGCCGGCGAGATTCTCGCTCGCGACGGACGCTTGATTTTTCAGCCGGCGTTCCACGGCAAGAATAAGCGGCAGCGCAAAACGGGCGGGTTGTTTTTTATTTGGGACGCGGGCAAACAGGCCGGTTATGTTTTGAGCGATGCGCTGCAAGGCTACGCTCCCATCAAATCGGATCTTATGGTGACAAATGAAAGCAACCTCGGCAAAGACGGAATCGAGGAGGAAGTCGATGGCCACCCCTGCCATCGCAGCGAGATCGTCGTCAGTTTGAACGACGGCACGACGGGCCGGCTGGTGCTGTGGCGGGCCGATGACTTGAAACATTTCCCGGTTCGAATCGAGGTGGTCAACGGTCCGAAACAGACGACGTTAAATTTGTCGGAGGTTCGCCTGGAATTTCCCGGGCAGGAATTATTTTCGCCGCCGGATGGTTTCACGCCTTATGCCAGCTCGGTGACGTTGATGAATGAGCTGCTGGTTCGGGAGAGCACCATGGCCAAGCAATATCAAAATGGGGAATTTGATGACTCGACTCCGGTGTCATCCGGGCTGGATTGGCATCAATCACCCACCGTCCGATAAGAGGCCATTTCGGAAGATTAGAATGAATCTATTGAGCGCGCCGGTGTCTAAACTGCGCATAAAAATAAGTCTCTATGCCGACGACGACACCCATCAATAATGTACGGCCAGGCGCCCCGCCCCCAACCGGCAAGCTGGGTTGGGTCCTTACCCTATTCGTTGCCGCCCTTTGTTTGGGTGGAATTGTGTGGCTGGTCAAGTACCGCCAAGCCGAGCAAAAGGCCCGCACGAATCTTCGCGGTCGCGGTGATTCGACCGCGTCGGTGGTGCCCGCGACGGTGAGGCGAAAGGACGTGCCGATCTATGTCGATGGCCTCGGCACCGTCCAGGCTTACAACACCGTGACCGTCAAAAGCCGCGTCGATGGCCAATTGGTCAAAATTGCTTTTACGGAGGGCCAGGACGTTCACACCGGCGATCTGCTCGGCGAGATTGATCCGCTGCCGTATAAGGCGGCCCTTGAACAAGCGGCGGCCAGGAAAAAGCAGGACGACGCGCAATTAGCCAATGCCAAACTCGATCTCAAGCGCGACTTGGATTTGCTCAAAGATAAAATCGTCACCGAACAAGCCATGGCCACACAACAAGCGATGGTGGCGGGATTGGAAGCGAGCGTGGCGGCGGACCAGGCGGGTATTGACAGCGCCAAAGTGCAACTTGACTACGCAACGATTACATCGCCTCTGGATGGCCGTTGTGGCATCCGGCAGGTGGACCAGGGTAATATTGTGCATGCCACCGATACGAACGGGTTGGTGGTCATTACGCAGCTCCGTCCCATTTTTGTCGTCTTCACATTGCCCGAACAATACGCCAGCAAACTTTCCAAAAGACTTGCGCAAGGGGCGCTGACGGTTCTGGCTTTGGATCGCGACAATAAAACGGTGCTCGACCATGGCAAGGTGGCGGTGATTGACAACCAGATTGATGTCACGACGGGCACGATCAAATTGAAGGCCGTCTTTTCCAACGATGATCTGTCCTTGTGGCCGGGGCAGTTTGTCAATGTGCGCGTTCTGATGGAGACGCGTCAGAATGGGTTGGTGGTGCCGGCCTCGGTGGTCCAGCGAGGGCCGGATGATGAGTTTGCCTTTGTGATCAAGGATGATATGTCGGTCAAAATCCAACCGATCAAAGTCGCGCAGATCGAAGACGGCATGGCCCTGATTGATCAAGGCCTGGCCGAAGGGGAGCGGGTGGTGGCCGACGGACAATATAAGTTACAAGAAGGTTCCAAGGTGAAGGTGGAGAAATCCAATCCATCGCCTGACGGAACGCATGGCGGCGCGGGAAAAACCAAGGGCAAAAAACCTTCGCCGCCGTAGGCCGTGAATATCTCCGAGTTATTCATCCGCCGTCCGATTGCCACCGCTCTGCTCATGGTGGGCGTCGTGCTGATGGGGTTGCTCGGTTATCTGCTCTTGCCGATCTCGGCGCTGCCTCCGGTGGATTTTCCGACCATTCAAGTGGTCGCTCAGTATCCGGGGGCCAGTCCGGAAGTCATGGCGTCGTCCGTGACCACGCCGCTGGAACGGCGATTCGGCCAAATTGCCGCCTTGACCCAGATGACGTCGATCAGTTCCTTCGCCACAACGACCATCACCCTTCAGTTCGCGCTGGAAAGAAATATTGATGCCGCCGCCCAGGACGTTCAAGCCGGCATCAATGCAGCCAGCGGGGTGCTGCCCACCGGCATGCCCAATCCACCGACCTACAACAAGGTCAATCCCGCCGACACCCCTATTCTCACTTTGGCCGTTTCGTCCGAAACGCTGCCTTTGGAAAAGGTGAACGATTTGGCCGACACCATTCTCGCGCAAAAATTAAGCGAAGTCAGCGGCGTGGGATTAGTCACCATCGAAGGCAATCAGAAACCGGCCGTTCGTGTGCGCGTCAATCCCAGCGCGTTGGAATCTTTGGGATTGAGTTTCGAGGACGTTCGCACCGCCTTGGTGGCGAACAACATCAATTTGCCCAAGGGCGATTTTGACGGGCGGCACCAATCTTACGCCATCGGGGCGAACGACCAGATTTTATCCGCAGCCGGTTATCGCGACGTAATCATCGCCTACAGTCACGGCGCGCCTGTGCGCCTGCGCGATATTGGCGACGTCATTGATGACGTGGAGAACGTGCGGCTCGCTGGCTGGGTCAATGACAAGCCGGCGGTCATCGTGGATATTCAACGACAGCCAGGCGCAAATATCATTGAAACCTCCGATCGCGTCAAAGCGCTGCTGCCGCGCTTGCAGGCGTCCATTCCTCCTTCCGTTCACGTCAACATCCTGACCGACCGCACGCGGATGATTCGGGCTTCGATTGAGGATGTGCAATTTACTCTCGTCTTGACAGTAATCCTGGTGGTGCTGGTTATTTTTCTTTTCCTGCGCAAATTTTGGGCGACGGTCATTCCCAGCGTCGCGCTGCCGCTGGCCATCATCGGCACTTTTGGGGTCATGTATTTGGCCGGTTTCACGTTGGACAACCTCTCCCTGATGGCGCTGACCATTTCGACGGGTTTTGTGGTCGATGACGCGATTGTCATGATCGAGAATATCGTCCGCTTCATTGAACTGGGCGAGTCGCCCATGGAAGCGGCCTTGAAAGGATCGCGGCAAATCGGTTTCACGGTCATTTCGCTGAGCCTATCGCTGGTCGGTGTTTTTATTCCGTTGATTTTTATGACGGGCATCGTCGGACGGTTATTCCGCGAATTTGCCATCACCCTAAGTGTGTCGGTGGTGGTCTCGGCCATCGTGTCACTCACCTTGACGCCGATGATGTGCGCGCGCCTGCTCACTCCTGAAAGGGAGGGCGACCATGGCCGATTCTACCAGTGGACGGAGCGGTTTTTTGAAGGGATGTTAAACGCCTACGAAAGCGGACTGCGCTGGGTCTTGCGGCATCAAGTCTTCACGCTGGCCGTGGCGATGGCCACGCTGGTCGGGACCGTCTGGCTCTATATTATCATTCCCAAAGGATTGCTGCCGTTGCAGGACACTGGGCTGATTGTGGGCGTGACCGATTCGTCGGAGGCCAGTTCCTTCAAGGCGATGGCCGAGCGCCAGCGTAAGATCGCGGAGATCGTGCAGCGCGATCCGGACGTGGCGAGCGTCGCGTCTTTTGTTGGGGCGGGGACAGTCAATCCTACAGTCAACAACGGACGTTTATATATTAACCTCAAGGAGCGCGACACGCGCCACTCCGGGGTGTCCGAAATCATCGGCCGCTTGCGTGAGGCGACCAGGAATGTGCAGGACATTTCATTATTTATGCAGCCCGTGCAGGACGTGCAGATCGACAGCCGGGTCAGCCGCACTCAATACCAATATACTTTACAGGATTCCGACGAAGTGGAACTGGCGGCCTGGGCGCCCAAACTGCTGGAAAAATTGCGCGAGCGGCCGGAACTGGCTGACGTGGCCAGCGACCAGCAATCCTCCGGCTTGGAAGTGTTCGCCGACATTGATCGTGTCAAGGCTTCGGAATTGAACGTTCTTCCTCAATCAATCGACAGCACGCTCTACGATGCTTTTGGCCAGCGGCAAGTCAGCACGATTTACACGCAGCTCAATCAGTATCGTGTCATTCTGGAGGCCGACACCAATTACCAGCTTTCGCCGGCCGCGCTGAATAAAATTTATGTCAAATCCTCGAGTGGCGAAGTGGTGCCGCTCAGCGCCATTGCCACGTTGAAAACCGTGACCGCTCCGCTGTCCATTCTGCACGAAGGACAATTCCCCGCCGTGACCCTCTCGTTCAATCTGGCGCCGGACAGTTCGCTGGGCGCGGCGGTGACGGCGATCCAGGAAACTGAAAAGGAAATTGGATTGCCGGCGACAGTGGCGACTTCTTTTTCCGGCAGCGCCAAGGAATTCCGGGAGTCGCTCAAGAGTGAACCGCTCCTGATCCTGGCGGCGGTCGTAGTCATTTATATCATCCTCGGCGTGCTATATGAAAGCTACATTCACCCCATCACCATTCTTTCCAGCCTTCCTTCCGCCGGGGTGGGGGCCTTGCTGGCCTTGCTCCTTTTTCATGTCGATCTGTCGCTCATCGCCTTGATCGGAATTATTCTATTGATCGGCATCGTCAAGAAGAACGCCATCATGATGATTGATTTTGCCCTGGAGGCGGAGCGCGAAGAGGGACTGGCCCCTGAACAATCTATTTACAAGGCCTGCCTCCTGCGGTTCCGTCCGATTATGATGACGACCATGGCGGCGCTTCTCGGCGCGTTGCCGCTCGCGCTGCAGCACGGCAACGGCTCGGAGTTGCGACGCCCCCTTGGCATCGCCATCGTGGGCGGCCTTTTGGTTTCGCAATTCTTGACGCTCTACACGACTCCGGTCATCTATCTTTATATGGACAAGCTGGGGAAATGGGCCCATCGCTTGCGCCGCGCCCCAGCGGAGGCGCGCGCGCCGGGCGGGGTGGCTTCAACCTTTGCGCCATGAGTATTTCTGAGCCGTTCATCAAGCGCCCCGTCGGCACTTCCTTGCTCGCCATCGGTTTGTTTTTGATTGGAGTGGTCGCTTATCGTTCGTTGCCGGTGGCGCCGATTCCTCGAGTTGATTTTCCGATGGTCAACGTTTCCGCCGGTCTGCCCGGCGCTGATCCGGCCACCGTGGCCCAGTCGCTGGCCGCACCCCTCGAAAAACGCTTGGGGCAGATCGCCGGGGTGACGGAAATGACCTCCGTCAGCACCTTGGGCGGCTGCAGCATTACGATTCAGTTTGATCTGGACCGCGATGTCGATGGGGCGGCTCGCGATGTCCAGGCTGCGATCACTGCCGCGCAAAATGACTTGCCCATCAATCTTCCCGGGCCGCCGACTTATCATAAAGTCAATCCAGCCGATCGTCCTATTCTGATTCTGAACCTGACTTCCAAAACGATGCCCCCAACCAAAATCTTCGATTATGCCGACGAGATTATTGGGCAGCGCTTGAGTCAAGTCGAAGGTGTCAGCGAGGTTTTGGTCAGCGGCGCGGAAAAATCCGCGGTCCGTGTCCGCCTTAATCCCGCCGCCATGAGTTCGTCCGGGTTGAGCTTGGAGGACGTGCGTTCCATGCTTGGTGTGGTCAACGTGGATGGCCCCAAAGGCAGCATCGACGGCCCGGAAAGATTTTACAGCATTGGCGCCAACGACCAATTGTTGATGGCCCAGGATTATCAGTCTCTTGTTTTGACGAATCATCATGGCACTCCGGTCAAGCTGACGGAACTGGGCGCCGTTTACGACAGCGTCGAGAATTTTCGCGAGGCCGGTTGGGCGGACTTGGAACCTGCGGTCTTGCTGATCGTCTTCAAGCAGTCCGACGCCAACGTGATCGAGACGGTGGATCGTATTAAAAAGGTCATGCCGCAAATTGAGCGCTGGATTCCCCCTGGCATAAAATTGCGAGTGACAGCGGATCGGACGCAGACGATTCGCGCCTCGGTCAACGATGTTCAATTTTCTCTGCTTTTAAGCATCGCGCTGGTGGTGATGGTGATTTTTGTCTTCCTGCGCCGCTTTTGGCCGACCTTTATCGCCAGCGTTACCATACCGCTCGCCTTGGCCGGGACGTTTGCGTTCATGTATCTGTTTCACTACAGCATCGACAACCTCTCGCTCATGGCCATCACCATCGCGGTCGGATTCGTGGTGGACGACGCCATTGTCGTCATCGAAAATGTATTTCGACATATTGAGAAGGGAGAAAAGCCGATGCCCGCAACATTGCTTGGCGCGCGGCAGATCGGTTTTACGGTGGTTTCCATGAGCACGTCATTGGTGGCGGTCTTTATTCCTTTGCTTTTTATGGGCGGGTTAATTGGCCGCTTGTTTCATGAGTTTGCTGTCACGCTGAGCATCGCCATTTTGGTTTCTGGAGTGATTGCGCTGACCTTGACCCCAATGCTGTGCTCGCGCTTTTTACGAGCAGAATCGACTTACCCGACACCCGGCCGCTTTTACCGCGCCAGTGAAGCATTCTACGAATGGATACTTGGCATTTATGAGCATGGCTTGCACTGGGTCTTGCGCCATCAAGCCTTCATGTTGTTTGTCACCGTCTTGACGATGGGGCTTACGATCTGGCTCTACACCTTTGTGCCAAAAGGCCTCTTTCCGCAGCAGGATACCGGGACGATCATGGGTACGACGGATGCCGCGCAAGACATCTCGTTTGAGGCAATGCTGCGTCTGCAAAAAGAAGTGGCCGCCATTGTCCTGAAGGACCCTGACGTGGTGACTCTCGGCTCCTTTATCGGGGGCGGCACCGTCAACAATGGCCGAATGTTCATCAATCTTAAACCCCACCACGACCGAAAAGCCAGCGCCGGCGAAATCATCGCCCGATTGCGCAAACAACTGGGACGAATCGAAGGGGTCACTTTATACCTCCAGGCGCCGCAGGATATTCAAGTCGGCGGACGCATGAGCAAGGGACAATTCCAATACTCGCTCCAGTCTGGCAGCCTGGAGGATTTAAACCATTGGGCGCCCTTGCTCATCGCCAAACTTCAAAAAAGCAATTTGCTCAAGGATGTGACCAGCGACCAGCAGACTCGCGGCCTCCAGGCCAATGTGGTGATTGACCGCGACGCGGCTTCGCGGCTAGGTGTCTCGCCGCAAGCCATCGACAACACTCTTTACGATGCTTTCGGGCAGCGCCAGGTTTCCACTATCTACCAGAAGTACAATCAACACCACGTCGTCATGGAACTGGAAGGCATTTATCTGGAGGACCCGAATTCATTGCGAAAAATCTATGTCAAATCTAATTCCGGGGCATTGGTGCCCTTGGCCAGTGTCGCTAAGTTCGTGCCTTCCAATACTTATTTATCCGTCAATCATCAGGGCCAATTTCCCGCCGTCACTTTGTCCTTCAACCTGGACCCCGGCGTTTCCCTCAGCCAGGCGACCGAAGTGCTCCAGAATGCCGCCGAAGAATTGCGCATGCCTTCCAGCGTGCAGGGCAGCTTCCAGGGCACGGCCCAGGTTTTCAAATCTTCTCTTAGTTCGCTGCCCCTTTTGCTGGCGGCGGCTCTTCTGGCCGTTTACATCGTTTTGGGGATGCTCTATGAAAGCCTGATTCATCCGATCACCATTTTATCGACCCTTCCCTCAGCGGGCCTGGGGGCGTTGCTCGCGCTGCTCATTTGCGGCGTGGATCTGTCGCTGGTGTCCTTTATCGGCATCGTCCTGCTCATGGGCATTGTCAAGAAGAACGCCATCATGATGGTTGATTTTGCCCTCGACGCCGAGCGGCAGGAAGGCCTCACCCCCGAAGCAGCGATCTACAAAGCGTGCATCATTCGGTTTCGTCCCATTATGATGACGACCATGGCCGCGCTGCTCGGCTCGCTGCCGCTGGCCTTGGGTTTGGGGGCAGGCTCGGAGTTGCGCCGCCCGCTCGGGATCGCGGTCGTCGGCGGACTGGTCGTTTCGCAAATTCTTACTCTCTACACGACCCCGGTCGTCTATCTCGCTTTTGAACGCGGCCGCGACCGCGTTCGGCTCTGGCGCCGGCGCGCCGGTTTGTTTTTGAAACCAAACGGCGGCGTGAGGCATTCTCCCAGCATGGCGCGAAACGTTGGTTTGCAATAGCCTTTGATCTTCCAATCTGGAAGACCAAAGAAACGGGTCGGCACCCGTTATTTTTCCTGAGTCGTGCCCGTTCGTTATCGGTTTATCGCATCAAAACGAAAGGCAAGATTCCCAGAAGCAAGAGGCCGCCCAGAATGAGCCATGCCCGTGGATTGGCGAAATTGGTCGTCCAGCCGATGCCAAACCGTTTTTCAACCCAAAGGGCTGGGTCCTGTGGATTGTAATAAAACAGGCCTCCCTTCCAGCACCGATCTGGAGTGCGATCGGCGACCGGCGGAACGCCCGCTTCTTCACCCTCGGCCAGACGCCAACCGCCCTGACCGCTCTTGAGGCCGATAACTACCAGCGCAAGTATTACCCCGGCCGCTATAACCAGATTGCCCGCCACCAAGAGCCATACGGGAGGATGCGAGGGCAATGGGAGCAGGGCAATGAAAGCGAAAATCACCGCCAGCCCATATTCCAAACCCAGCAAGACCCACAGGATGCTGCGCAAATAACGCGACTCTCCTGCGCCCTTCTTTCCGCTGATGAAGACACGGCGGCCGCCCCGCGTGATTCCATAAAGAATGGCAATCAGCAGGAATAAGAGTCCCGCGCCCGTCACCGGGCCGGCCAGCGCCGCGCCAACGCTCTTCGTGGCCCATCCATTGGGTTGCCCGTCTATTCCACAATGAATGGGAAAGCGCGGGGGAACCTCCTGCCAATGCCGCCACAAATAGAGACAAGCCGCGCCCAGGATTAAAAATGGCCCTGCCTGGGCCATCCACCCTCCCGGCCACCGAAGCCGTCGCCGAACCACTGCCGCTTCCCTCTCCATCGAAGGCGCGACACCATAAGCCGAGGCGCGCCGATGCGCCTTCGTGTAGGCCAAAGCCATAGCGGCAATTTCCAAAAACAATGCCGCCTGAAACAAAACAAAGAAATAAGTGGGGCTCAATTTAAAAAAAGCCCCGGCCAAGGCCATGGCCGCACTCGGCAGGCTGAAGAGAAGAAGTTCTCGCCGAAAGTGCCGCAATATTTCCCGACCGGCGGACGACTCCCGCACTGAAGGATTGACCGTGATGGAAAAAAAGAGATCCGGCCGGCTTAATCGAGGCGCAACCCACGCTATGGCGATGACACCGGCCAGACTGCTGAAACCGGCCGCCAGCCATATCCAATTGAGCAAAGTCATGGTGTGGCCTTTCTGAAATTTTGCAGTTCATTCGCCAAAGCGCTGAGGTGTTTGGTCACGGCTTTGGCTTCCAATCCGTCGGCCATGGCCCGGGCGGCCAGCGCGCGCAACCGATGGATGAAATCGTCGCGGGTGGACGGTTTGGCGGGTGGAGCGGTGCGCAAGATGACCGTCGCGCCGCGCCGCCGCTTCAAGTCCAGCCAGTGGTCATCGGCCAGCAGGCGATAGGCTTCGGCC